>Ga0302326_10003003_pt1 | contig 40308 bp, 46 predicted proteins | sample Palsa_T0_3_FD_202264 | JGI IMG/M metagenome (GOLD analysis project Ga0302326, IMG submission 202264) | Peat permafrost microbial communities from Stordalen Mire near Abisko, Sweden - Palsa_T0_3 | ecosystem: Environmental > Terrestrial > Soil > Palsa > Peat permafrost | place: Sweden: Abisko... | reverse complement strand
CGAATGCCAGCGTACCGTGCGCTCAAGCCGGTAATACCAGGGAAATGGACGGAATTTAGTGTCTGCTCAGTGATTTCCGATAGACCCTGAAGTGTTTGCGGACACCGCTGCCGGGTGTAACCCTGTCCATCACGCGAGCTTCGGTGTTCACAGCCTGTTCAGTTACTCGTCAGTGTCAGATCGTTGACCGCACACGAGCACCGGTTCTGCTAGCTAGATGCGTGTCGTTCAGGTCGCCAATTTTTATGGACCTCGTTCCGGCGGCCTTCGCACCGCCGTCGACCGACTGGGTGCCGAATACTGCGCTCTGGGCCACGAGGTGTTCCTCATCGTGCCGGGTCCGCTCCCGGCGCGCACCCGGCTATTCACCGGTGTCGTGCGAATCACCGTGCCCGCCAGGCTGATTCCCTTCACTGGCGGATACCGCGCCGTGCTGCCGCGACCAGTGCGGCAGTTACTGGAGGTGCTTGCACCGGACACTTTGGAGGTCTCCGACCGGCTTACACTACGGTCGTTGGGCCGCTGGGGCCGCGGGCACGGCGCGACGACGGTGATGATCTCCCACGAGCGCCTGGATCGCCTTGCGGGCCAAGTACTTCCACGTCGTGTAGCCCGGAGGTTCGCCGACTACGCCAACCGGCGGACCGCGGCCGACTACGACACCGTGGTCTGCACCACCGGATTCGCCCGCGAAGAATTCGATCGCATCGGCGCGACGAACACCGTGACGGTGCCGCTTGGTGTGGACCTGGAGATGTTCCACCCGTCGCGGCGCTCGAACGCGATGCGCCGGCGCTGGGCTGCCCCGAACCAAATCCTGTTGGTGCACTGCGGCCGGCTGTCGGTGGAAAAGCGTGCCGACCGCAGCATCGACGCGGTGGCCGCATTGTGTGACGCCGGCGTCGATGCCCGCCTCGTCGTGGTGGGTGACGGTCCGCTTCGCGCCCGGCTGCAACGGCAGGCCGCTCGACTGCCGATCGATTTCACCGGGTTCATCTCCGACCGGCACACCGTCGCCGAGCTGCTGGCCTCTGCCGATGTCGCCCTGGCGCCGGGCCCGCACGAGACCTTCGGGCTAGCCGCCCTGGAGTCGCTGGCCTGCGGGACGCCGGCCGTGGTCTCCCGCACCTCGGCGCTGGGCGAGATCATCACCGCGGACAGCGGGGCCTTGGCCGACAACAATCCGGCGGCCATCGCCGAAGCCGTCCGCTCCATCGTCAGCCGCCCTGAAGGTCGTCGGCGCGATTGCGCGAGAGCGCGCGCCGAGATGTTCACCTGGCAGCGGGCCGCTGTCGGCATGCTGACGATCCTTGGAGCCGCGTCGCCGCCTGACGATCGCGGCGACTCTCAGACCGCTTAGCTGCGGCTGGCCGGACCGGCAGGTCCGACCTGACCGGTGAGCGGATTGACCTGGACGGTCATCGGTCCCCCGGCCGGTTGTTTCCCCTGCTGTGCGCGCTGCTGCGCGGCTTGGGCGAGCGCGTTGACCACCGGGTTGTTCTTCAACATCTCCTTGCGGTCCTCTTCGGACAGCTCGTAAAACGACCACAGACCCCACGCGGCGGGCCGGACATAGATCGTCACCTTCTGATGCCGACGCTTGTTCTGCGACAGCACCGCGGGAATGGGCACGACCCGGTCCAGCGTCGCGGAACTCACGAGCTCCTGGGCGATCTTGTCCACGTCGACCCCGTCTTGCAGCTCGTAGACCATCGACTGATGGGGCGAGTGGGCTGGGCTCTGGAGGGCCATGAACCACGCCATCCGCGTCTCCTTAACTCGTGATTGTCAGGCGCAACTGTAGAGGACGTGGCTGGGTGCGACGGCCGGATCCGGCCGCGGCTCCGGCTAATTGGTGTCCGGGAATGCGACCTGGCCGGCCGGCGCACCTCGGGCAACCACCACCGGCATCGACGTCGACGCATTGGTCTGCAGAATCGTCTGCACCACCTCGATGAGGTCCTCGACAGGCATCAGCTTGCCGGGCATGCAGCCGCCGGACACCCATAGCGGATATGCCTTCATCGCCAGATCCATATCCCAGCCGGCGTTCATTCCGGTTGCGGCTTCGCCCTCGCCGCCGGCGCACTCGCCGACGATCAGGTTGGTGAAGCCGACGTCCGGGTGTTCGGCTCGCCAGGCTTCCACCAGCCGCTCCAGCGCGGCCTTGCTGACGCCGTAGGCACCGAGACCGGGCCACGGCGGCCCGAATGTGCCTGCGTCAGAAGACAGATAGACCGCCTTGCCCGCAGCCGCGGTGAGATGTGGGATCGCCGCCGCCGTCGCCAGTGAGGCGCCAATGACATTGGTGTCGAAGATGCGACGCCAGGTGTCGGCGCCGGTGTCGACCATCCGAACCAACGGGCTGATCGCGGGCGTGTAGATCAGGTTGTCAATGCCACTCAGCGCCTCAGCCGCCTCATCGAATGCGGTGCGACACGAACTCTCGTCGGTGACATCGCATTCGATGGCGACTGCACCGTGACCTGCCTCCTCGGCGGCGGACTCGATTCGCGGGCGACGCCGCGCCAGGAGTGCGACCTGTCCGCCTCGCTGAGCCAGACCGACACCTATGCAACGTCCGAGACCGCTCGACGCGCCCACCACCACTGTCCGTGACATATTTGCCCTTTCTTGTAACGTGCCCCGCCGCAGGCACAGCGTATCGGCCGCCGCTCGAGTTGGCTCACCGTGGTTACGGTCGATACATCCGTCGGCCGTCGTGGCGATACGCGGAGCCGAATTCCGGAAACCCGGCCGTGGCGTCCGGATGTATAGCAGCTTGGCGATATGTGAGTTTAGACACATCGGCCACCGGTTAATCGCAGGTCAAGGATTGATTCGGTACGACGTGTACCTCGAACTCGGGAGCGAGAACGCGATGAGCATGACTTCTTTTGCGGTGGCCGAGATCGCCACCACAGATGAGCGTGATTACGACAACTGGCTGGCCACGCTCACTCAGGCCACGGAGCGCCTCGACGAACTGCAGTCCGTCGTCGCCGAGCTGCGCCTCTTATGCGAACAGGGTGACGTGGTTCAAAGTCGCCAGGTCATGGGCGTGCTGAAGAAGCACGGCGCGCTCAGGTAGCTCCTCCGCCCTGCAGATCACTACCGTGGGGTAGATGAAGTATCTAGACGTCGACGGAGTCGGCAAAGTCAGCCGAATCGGCCTGGGAACCTGGCAGTTCGGATCGCGCGAGTGGGGATACGGCGACAGTTACGCCTCGGGTCCCGCTGGCGACATCGTTCATCGCGCCCGCGCGTTGGGTGTCACGTTCTTCGACACCGCCGAGGTGTACGGACTCGGCAAGAGCGAACGGATTCTCAGCGAGGCGCTCGGCGATGAGCGCGACCAGGTTGCGGTGGCCACCAAGATTTTTCCGGTCGCGCCGTTTCCCGCCGTGGTCAAACAGCGTGAGCGAGCCAGCGCGCGGCGGCTGCGATTGGAACACATTCCGCTGTACCAAATTCACCAGCCCAACCCGGTGGTTCCCGACTCGGTGATCATGCCGGGTATGCGTGAGTTGCTGGACAGCGGAGCGATCGGTGCGGCCGGTGTATCGAACTATTCACTGTCCCGGTGGAAGCAGGCCGACGCCGCGCTCGGACAACCGGTGATCAGCAACCAGGTGCATTTCTCGTTGGCTCACCCGCGCGCGCTCGACGACCTCGTCCCGTTCGCCGAGCAGGAGGATCGGGTGGTGATCGCGTACAGCCCACTGGCGCAAGGACTTCTGGGCGGTAAGTACGGCGTGGACAACCGGCCCGGCGGGGTCCGTGCAATCAACCGGCTGTTCGGCACCGAGAACCTGCACCGGATCGAGCCGCTGCTGCAGACGTTGCGCGATGTCGCCAATGACGTCGGCGCCAAGCCCGCGCAGGTAGCGCTGGCCTGGCTGATCAGCCTGCCCAACGTCGTCGCCATCCCTGGTGCGTCCAGCGTCGAGCAACTCGAATTCAACGTTGCAGCAGCCGATATCGAGCTGAGCGCGGAGTCCCGCCAGGCGCTGACCGATGAGGCCCGGCGGTTCCAGCCGGTGTCGATGCGACGTTCGCTGACGGACTCGATCCGGGAGAAACTCGTCCGCCGCTGAGCGCTAGCCCAGGCTCACCAGCTGGTCGATCGAATCGATCGGCAGTTCACCGTCGACATAGGCGGTGACCATCATGTTGGTCAAGTTGATCGAGCCCTTGTGGTTGTCCAGGAACGCGGTGTCGGCGGCATCGCGACCGGTGGCGATCCGCACCATCGACTGACGCGGGGCCAGACACGTGGCGTCGACGACACGCCATTCGCCATCGACGAACGCCTCGGCTACGGCGTGAAAGTCCATCGGGTCACACCCTGGCGGATAGACCGCCACCAGGCGCGCGGGCACGTTCAACGCCCGCAACAGCGCGATCACCAGATGCGCGTAGTCACGGCATACCCCCGCGCCGGCCAGCAGCGTATCGGCGGCGCCGTCGATCGGATCACTCGATCCCGGTACGTAATCCAACCGCGCACCCACCCAGGCGGCAACCTTCTCCAGCAGCGTCGCCGAGTCGGTGTACTGCCCGAACTCGGTTGCCGCGAACCCGAAGAACTTGTCGGCTTCGGCGTAGCGACTCGGACGCAGATAGGTGATCACGTCGATGTCGCTGACCGGGGCGGGCTGAGCCTCGCCGGCAACAGTTGCCGAGTACGAGAGTTGAACGGTTCCCTGTTCGACCTCCAGCGAATGAATCCGCGTCTCGTGCGGCCCGATGATCTCGCGAGCCTCAATCGGATTGCCGTTCAACGTGATCGACAACGATTCGCGAATATCGAGACCGGGGAGACGAGCGACCGCGACCTGGAACTCCAGTGTCGTGGCCGCCGTCACCTCGACTTCGAGCTGCGCGCCAACCTCGCGGTTGGCGGTTGCCCCCGCGACGCCTAGTCCGCGCTCTTTGTGGTTCCGCCATGAAGGCATGCGGGTGTCCGCCCTTCCGTTTGTCGCAGATAGCGCGCCGAGACAACACATTGCCATCGACGGATGTCCAACGAGATTTTCGTCGTACGCCATCGGCTGCGGACTCAACCAGGGCACAGACTTCGCGTCCAGAGTACAGAGCGGCCCGATTCTTGTCTCAGAGGATGTAGAGCATCTCCTGGTAGGTGGGCAGCGGCCACAGGTCGTCAGCCACAACGCCTTCCAGCGTGTCGGCTGCGGTGCGCACTGCTGCCATCGCCGGCAGCAACTCGTCCTGGGCATGCGTTGCTTCAGCGAGCGCCGTATCCCCCGCGTGATGGGACAGCGCCTTCTTCAGCGTCGCGATCGCCGAGGTGAGCTCGGAAACCGGAACCGAAACCGTTTCCAGTGCTGCCGTACTCGCCTCCACGCCGGCGGCCTTTAAGGTCGCGACGTTCTGCGCCAGTTCGGTCTGGTAGCGGACCGCGGCCGGCAGAATGACCGTCGCTGCGGTCTCCAGCGTCTGCTTCGCCTCGACCGCGACGACCAGCGCGTACTGCTCCAACTGGACCTCGTACCGGCTGTGCAGCTCGCGCTCGTTGAACACCGAGTACTTCTCGAAGAGCTCGACCGCTTCTGGCGTGATCAACTGCCCCACCGAGTCCAACGTGTTCTTGAGGTTAAGCAGGCCGCGCTCCTTGGCTTCGATCTGCCACTTCTCCGAGTAGCCGTCACCGTTGTAGACGACGTCACCGTGTTCGGTGATGACCTCGGTGAGCAGTGTCTGCACTGCCTTGTCGAAGTCCTCTCCGTCGCCGACAGCCTTCTCCAACTTCGTGGCTAGGTAGTCCAGCGAATCCGCCATGATCGTGTTGATGATGACCAACGGCACGGCAATCGTCTGCAGCGAGCCGGGCGCCCGGAATTCAAACCGGTTGCCGGTGAACGCGAACGGGCTGGTGCGATTACGGTCACCCGGGTCGGTCGGCAGTTCCGGCAGCGTGTCGACACCGATGATCATGGTGCCCTTACCCTTTGACGACGTGGCCGCGCCCTTGGCGATCTGTTCGAACACATCGGCGAGCTGTTCGCCAAGGAAGATCGAGATGATCGCCGGCGGCGCCTCGTTGGCGCCGAGGCGGTGGTCGTTGGTGGCCGAGGCCACCGACACCCGAAGCAGCCCGGAGTACTTGTGCACAGCCCGGATCACCGCGGCACAGATCACCAGGAACTGAGCATTCTCGTGCGGGGTGTCGCCCGGAACCAGCAGGGAGCCCAGCTCGTTGTTGCCCAACGAGTAGTTGACGTGCTTGCCCGAGCCGTTGACGCCGGCGAACGGCTTCTCGTGGAACAGGCACTCCATGCCGTGCTTCTTCGCGATTGACTTGAAGATCGTCATCGTCAGCTGCTGGTGGTCGGAGGCGATGTTGGCCCGCTCGAACATCGGCGCCAGCTCGAACTGGCCGGGGGCCACCTCGTTGTGCCGCGTCTTGGCGGGGATACCGAGTTTGAACAACTCGCGCTCGGTGTCCATCATGAAGCCGAGCACACGTTCCGGGATAGCACCGAAGTAGTGGTCGTCAAACTCCTGGCCTTTGGGCGGCTTCGCGCCGAACAATGTGCGACCAGTGTTGATCAGGTCCGGCCGCGCCAGGAAGAAGTGCCGATCGACCAGGAAGTACTCCTGCTCCGGGCCGCAGAACGAGACGACGTGATTGAGATCCTTGTGACCGAACAGCTTCAGGACGCGCTCAGCGTGCACGCCCATGGCCTGCTGGCTGCGCAGTAGCGGCGTCTTGTAGTCCAGTGCCTCACCGGTCATCGAGACGAAGACCGTCGGGATGCACAGGGTGTTGCCGTTCGGGTTCTCCAGGATGTAAGCCGGACTGGTTGCGTCCCAGCCGGTGTAGCCGCGCGCCTCGAAGGTGCTGCGCAGGCCGCCCGACGGGAAGCTGGAAGCATCGGGTTCGCCCTGGATCAGCGTCTTGCCGGCGAACGATGCGAACGTGGTCCCGTCGCCGACCGGGTCCAGGAAGCTGTCATGCTTCTCCGCGGTCAGGCCCGTCATCGGGTAGAACACGTGGGCGTAGTGGGTGGCACCCTTCTCCACAGCCCAGTCCTTCATGGCTAACGCGACAGCGTCGGCGACATCGAGATCAAGCTTGATGCCTTTTTCGATGGTCGCGAGGAGGGACTTGAACACCGTCTTGGGCAGTCGGGCCTGCATCTCTGCCCTGTTGAAGACGTTAGAGCCGAAGACCTCGCCTACCTCTTCGTCTTGACTAAAACTGATGGTCGGAGGGACATACGCCTCGACGTTGTTGATTGCCTGAAGGCGTGTTGAATTTCCGCTCAATTGAGTCCCTATCGCCGCGATGCTCTGCATCGGATTTGCCGGTTGTTGCTCGGCTGACATTAAGGACCGTCGATGGCGGGGATGTTACACAGCTGTCAAGCTCTGATGGCGGCAACATTTGGCCGGTCACGTTCGTGTTTCGCGGCGGGCTAAGCCTGAAGCGGCGAACTCTAGGTGACCCACTCGGGCAGCTGCTGGGTTTCGACCGTCGAGAAGTCCTTGTGCGCCAACCCCGCGGTGCAACCACCGTCGACGACGAACTCCGAACCCGTGGAGTAGCTGGACTCGTCGCTGGCCAAGTAGACCACGAGGTTGGACACCTCCGTGGGCTCGGCGGCCCGGCCCAGCGCGGTCTGGAAGAGATCGTCGGGGACCCACTCGGTCATCGGCGTCTTGATCAAACCGGGATGAATCGAGTTGACTCGAATCCCGCTGGGCCCCAACTCCATTGCGGTCGACTTCGTCAGCCCGCGAACGGCGAACTTGGAGGCGGTGTATCCGTGACAGGCGATGGTGCCGGCCATCCCCTCGATGGACGAGATGTTGATGATCGACCCGCGACCGGCCAACTTCATCGGTCCGACGACGGCGCGGATGCCGAGGAAGACACCGGTCAAGTTGATGTCGAGGACGCGATGCCACTCCGAGAGTTCGTAGTCCTCGATGAGGCCGACGTTGATGATGCCGGCGTTGTTGACCAGGACGTCGACGCCACCGAACTCATCGACCGCGGTGCCGACCACGCGCTCCCAGTCGTCGCCTTGAGTGACGTCGAGGTGCACATACCGAGCGGCGTCGCCAACCTCCTTGGCTACCGCTTCGCCTTCGGTGTCCAGGATGTCGCCGAAGACGACCTTGGCTCCCTCGCCCACCAGTGCGCGGACATGCGAAGCGCCCATGCCCCGGGCACCGCCGCTGACCACCGCGACCTTGCCCGCCAGTCGTCCCGCCATCGATTCCTCCTGCTGCATCGGCGGTGCCACTCAGCAGGGGCAGCCTAGTTGCGCGGCGCCGGTGTCCGGTGTCGTTTCAGAAGAGGACGCTGTCCGCACCTGAACAGTGAAGGGCGTCAATCGGAGGGTCTAACAATACGCAGCATATTTACGCTGGTTTCAATTTATAGCCAGCCGGTGCGCGCAGCCGCGACCGGCTCGGCAGGGGCGGGAGCCAAGTCGCCGTCTCGCACGCCGTCGAGCATGCGCTTTACCGCCGCGACAATGTCCGGAGCTGCCGCGGCGAGTCCGGCTTTATCCGCGTCGGCCACGTCATCGGGATCGACGCCCGCTCGGGTCAGCACGGCATCCGGGTCGGCCAACTCGCCGGACAGCCATGACACCGGGTCGGCCGACAGTTCAGGAACGAAGTTGCGGCGTCCGGGTTCCCAGCCGTTGAACCGGGGATGGTGATGGGCCCTGTCCAACAACTCGGGTGGGGTCTCGGTCGAACCGAAGAGATCTACCCGCCACACCGGGCGACCGAAGGTGATCGGGACGCCGGCATAGATCGATCCCTGGGGTGCGTCGCGATCGACGATCCGCAGTTCGAGTCTGACTCCCCGCTCTGGAGTCTCCTGACCCTCGTTCGGCGTCGGGTCGACGAAGAACATGTCGCCGACGACTACGCCCAGGGATTCGAATCCGAAAGCTGCCAGCATCGCGCCGCCCTCCTCACGCTCGTTGCATTTCCTTCAGGGTAGGCGCAGACGAGCGTGAGGCGGACGGGGCCTCAGCCTGCGCTTGCCCGGAATTCTTCCTCGACCTTCTTGCCGAGGTCCGCGTCGACGTTGCTCCAGTATTCGAACACTCGTGACAGGACGGGCTCTTTGACGCCCTTCGAGAGGTGTCCAACGATGTTGTGCACCAATCGATCTCGCGCATCGTCGTCGAGGACTTCGCGAACCAGGGTACCGGCCTGCCCGAAGTCGTCGTCCTCGGCGCGCAAGGTGTAAGCGGCGCGGATCATCTCGCCGTCGGCCTGCCAGCGGATCTCGGCGGCGCGCGCCGGGTCTGCGTGCGGGCCACCGTAAGAGTTCGGCGCATAGACCGGATCGGAGACGTTCTTGATCCGCATCGCCCCGTCCTTGGAGTAACTGTTGACCTCCACATGAGGCGAGTTGACGGGAATCTGCTTGTAATTGGTCCCCAGCCGGGCGCGGTGCGCATCGGCATAGGAGAAGCCGCGAGCCAGCAGCATCTTGTCCGGGCTCAAGCCGGTGCCGGGCACGATGTTGTTCGGCTCGAACGCCGCCTGCTCGATCTCGGTGTGGTAATCGGTGACGTTGCGGTCGAGCGTCAGCTTGCCGACGTCGATCAGCGGATAGTCGGTGTGCGGCCACACCTTGGTCAGGTCGAACGGGTTGAACCGGTAGGTCTTGGCGTCCTCGAACGGCATGATCTGCATCTTCAACGTCCAACTCGGGAAATCGCCGCCCTCGATCGCGTTGTAGAGGTCGCGCTGGTGGTAGTCGCCGTCTTCGCCGGCCAGCTGATCGCCCTCATCCTGGGTCAGGTAATCGATGCCCTGATCGGTGATGAAGTGGTACTTCACCCAGAAGATCTCGTCGCCGGCGTTGATCCAGCTGTAGGTGTGGCTGCTGTAGCCGTTCATGTGTCGCCAGCTCTTGGGGATCCCGCGATCCCCCATCAGCCAGGTCACCTGGTGTGCAGACTCGGGCGTCAGGCTCCAGAAGTCCCATTGCATGTTGTTGTCACGCAGGTTGGTTGCCTGCATGCGCTTCTGTGAGCGGATGAAGTGCTGGAACTTCATCGGATCACGGATGAAGAAGACCGGCGTGTTGTTGCCGACCATGTCGAAGTTGCCCTCCGACGTATAGAACTTCAGCGAGAAACCGCGGGGGTCCCGCCAGGTGTCTGGGCTGCCGCGCTCGCCGGCAACGGTGGAGAAGCGGATCAGCGTGTCGGTCTTGGTGCCCGGTTGGAACACCGCAGCCCTGGTGTATTTGGTGACATCGCCGGTGACCTCGAAGTGCCCGAACGCGCCGCCACCCTTGGCGTGGGGCTGGCGCTCCGGGATGCGCTCCCGGTTGAACTGGGCCATCTGCTCGATCAGGTAGTGGTCCTGCAGCAGGATCGGGCCGTCGGGACCGACGGTCAGCGATTCCTTGTCACTGGGTGCCGGGGCACCGCCGTCGGTGGTGGTGAAACGCTCAGTCATGTGTGTGTCTCCTCGTCTTCCAGCAACGCCGAATAGGCTGGCGACGCCGCTGTCGGGTAGAGATACCCGCAAACGGCACGATTTACAACGGCCGATCACACGTTCTTTGCCTCAGCGCGCCTCGATCCGCTTACGGTCGGAACATGAACGTCTTGCGATGGTTGGCGACGGTCGTGACGATTCCCGCCGCGGTGGCGATGGCCGCGCCGGCCCATGCCGACGGCGACAGCTACATCCGCTACCTGAATGACCACGGAACTTTCGTGCCAGGGATCAACGATGCCGTCCGGATCAGTCGCGGACCCCAGGTGTGCACGTCGTTGCACAACGGCATGACGCCGCAACAGGTCATCGATTCGAACCCCATTGTGTATTTCGACCTACGCGGAGTGATCGACGCCGCACAACACGAGCTGTGCCCGGACACGTTGGGCCACTAGGGCCCGGGGTTTCAGGACTCGCCGGCTTCAGCCGAAAGCAAAGCCGACAGCGTTTCGCGTAACTCTTCGAATCGCTGTTCTCCCAGACTCTTTCGCCAGCGCCTCTCCACATCGAGCGCGTTCGCACGCATCACCCGCAGTGCGTCGCGGCCTTTGGGGGTGAGTTCGATGATCCGCGCACGAGCGTCGGAGGGGTGCGGCCCGCGGACCACGTACGCATGACGTTCCAGAGCAGCGACAGCCTGAGCCACCGCCTGGCGACTGACCCTGAGTCGGTCAGCCAGATCTGAGGCATACAATCCGCCGGCGGCCAGCGGTACCAAGGCAACCGCCTGTGCAGGCCGGATCCCGTCGAGCCCGGCGGCCGCGAAAGCCGCTCGCAAGCGGGGCCCTCTGGACGCAGCCACAAGACCGATCAGAGCCGGCACAGTGGGCTCCCACTTGGCATCTCGACCAGCACGCATGGCTCGTTAGTGTGCCACTCTTCCCAGAATTGACAAGTAACTTGTCAAAAGTCGATGCGGCTGCCACGATGGCGGCATGCGACCTCGATACTTTCGGACACTCGTCGTCTGCCTCATCGGCTCCTTGGCCGTGGTGATCGGCGGGTGCATCGGCGGCGGTCACGCACTCGGAACCCCGGATGCAGCGTCAATCCCGGTCGGGCAGTCCACGCACACCATCGACGTCGGCGGGGTCAGTCGGACCTTCCACCTGTACCGCCCGCCGGGCCTCAGCGACGGCGCGCCGTTAGTGGTGATGCTGCACGGCGGCTTCGGGACTGGAGCCCAGGCCGAACGCGCCTACCACTGGGACAGCGAAGCCGACGCCGGGCACTTCTTGGTCGCCTATCCCGACGGACTCATGCGCGCCTGGAACGCAGGCAGTTGCTGTGGCGAACCGCAGCACGCTAACACCGACGACGTCGGCTTCATCAACGCGATGGTCGGCGCCATCGAGCAGGAAATTCCGATCGACCGGGCGCGCGTTTATGCGACGGGCATGTCGAACGGGGCCATGATGGCGCTCCGGTTGGGTTGCCAGACCGACACATTCGCGGCGATCGCCCCGGTGGCGGGCACGCTGCTGACCGACTGCTCGGGAGCACGACCAACGTCGGTACTGCAGATACACGGCACAGCCGACGAAAGAGTCCCCTACAACGGAGGGCCGGGCAAGGCGTTCTCGGGCGACGGGACGGCGCGCGTCGACGGCCCGTCGGTGGATGCCGTCAATGCGACGTGGCGCGGGATCGACGCCTGCGGACAACCCAGCTCGTCCACTGCCGGGGACGTGACAACCCAGACGGCCGGATGCGCCGACGGCCGCATCGTGGAGTTGATCTCGGTGGCGGGCGCCGGCCATCAGTGGCCCGGTGGTGACCCGCGCCCGCTCGCGCAACGGGTCGGCAACATGCCCGCGCCGTCGACGGCACTGAAAGCCACCGACACAATCTGGCAGTTCTTCGCTCCGCGGCATCAGTAACGGGACCGCGGCGCTCAGCCGAATTCGAGCAGCGCCATCGTCGGACGCAGCGAGCGGAGCGCGGATGTCCGATAGGTGGCCGACATCAGGGTGTTGAACAGCAGGCCGCGACCCGGCGACACTTGCAGGTCGTGCACGACGCGGATGCCCGGGACCATGTTGGCCAGATTCGCGGCCTCGCTCGGCGACATGGCAAACGGCATCGGCGGAAACTTGTACCGCCGTGAGGTTCGCAGTCCGCGCCGGGCGAGCTTCGAGAACCATGCCACGGGCATGTCGAAGAGCATCTGGGCGCCGGGGAATGTCTTGGCGCACTGGGCAATCAGCTCGAGCGCCAGTTCGGGCTGCAAGTACATCAGCAAGCCCTCAGCGGTGATGAACACTCCCTGCGACTGGTCGACCTGCTCGGTCCAGCTGTAATCCAGCGCGGACTGCGGGCATATCGATATTCGTGGTGATTCCGGGAGCAGCCGCGTGCGAAGATCGACGACCGGAGGCAGATCGACAGTCAGCCAACGGAATTGACCGTTGGGAATCGCCGCGTCCAGGCGCCAGAAGCTGGTCTGCAAACCCTCGGCCAACGCCACCACGGTGGCCGACGGGTGGTCATTCAGATAGCCGCGGGTGTGACGGTCGAAAGTCAGCGCCCGCAGGGCAAAGTCCTGGCCAGTCCGACCGAACTTTGCGAAGTCGAAGTCGATCGAATCAGCCAAGGCGATCGCCATCGGGTCGTCGATGATGGCGTCGGGTCGGCGGGCCTCAGCGGCGCGGGCATTCAGTGTGAGCAGCGCGGTCTCGGAAACTCCGACTAATTCGGCTTTTGTTCGACCGGGGTCGGGGGTCGCGCTCATCGAGGAAAACCTTAGCGCCGGTGGTCGCTCAGCGCAGCGCCTTCGACATCGATCCGCCACTGCGATCAGGTGGTTACGGCGTCACAGAACGTTCGAGTTGGGCCCCAGAGCAGCTGTCGCGACTCCGTCTGCAAGGGAGGGCCAGTTAGGCTGAATATCGAACATATGTTCTAATGAAGTCCTCGTGCCAGCCCGCGGATAGCGGGCAAATATTCAGGAGGAGAACGCCACCACGATGACTGTAGACACTCTGGCACCAGAAGCGCGACCCGCTGAATCCGACTCCCGAAACTGGGATCGTGCGGTTGAGAGCGACGCGCCTGCGAACACGCCGGCGCCCGACGCTGACGCCCCAGCCGAGGAGAAACGCAGGACGACCGCGGTCAAGAAGGCGTTCGGCAAGAAGACCAAGACTCTCGAGCTCACTCTTACTGTCACCGGCACCGCCGACGGCGAATGGCGCGCGGAACTCAAGCAGGGCGCCACGTATCTGGCCCGCAACCTCGCTGTCGCGGCCGCCGCCGTCTCGCGGGCGGCAAAGGAACTGCATGAGGACCTCTCCAACCCGATCGACGAGGTCATCGAAGAGGCGCGCTCCCAGCAGGCCGCCAAGGTCGCCGCTCTCGAGGCTGAGTTAGAGGCCGCCCGCAAGGCGCTGGCAGACCTGGACTCAGCTCCCTAGCGGCATCGCTCTGGGCGTGCGAGGCCGCGGGTGGCTGCCGAACCTTTACTCGACCTTGACCATCTGTTGAATAGTCCCACCGACGATCGTCGACATGAATACGATTCGTGCGGTGGAGCTGGGGGTTCTGGGGCCTCTTCAGGTCCGTCAGGACGGTGCGCCCGTCGTCATACCGGGCGCGGAGCTAGTGGCGCTCGATATTTCTACTGATGATCGCCGTCGGGTTGTGAACGCCGGCAACCGGCATGGTCGCGATGAACATATCGCGGATATGCGATCCATCGCCGAAGTGCTGCCCAACGGGGACACAACGTCGGCCGTTATGGCGACCCGCGGAGCGCGCTTAGTCCTCACTCGTATCTGCATCTTGAGCCGCGGAATAGAGGCCAGCGAACTCATCGCAGAGGTGCTGCGCATCGATGAGATCGACGACGACAATCGGATCGTGTCAGCCAGCGCGTTCGACGTCGACGACATCGACGCAGCACTCCGAGAACTCGACGCCTGGTACCTGGCCGGCGAAGCGGACGCCCACTCAGACACCTGGGCACTCATCGCGCAGGCGTACACCGCGATTAATCGGCACGAATTGCCGCCGACGACGCCCGCCTGGGTCAACGTCGACCATCGGCGAGGCCGAGCGTTCGCGCCGGGTGATCTGGCAGCATACCTTTATGCCACTTGGGATCTCGCGCCGGACATCAACGTCTACGTCGAGGCGGTGCATCAATTGAGCAACCTCGGAGGGCTTGTCACCCACGCTCATGGGTCGTCTCGCGAGGGTTTTGACGCCGAGTGGCGGGAAATCATCCTTCTCACGTTCGAAGCCGGCAGGGTCAACCACTTCGAGGTCTTCGACGAGGCGGACTTAGACGCCGCACTCGCCAGGTTCGGCGAGCTCAATCGACTTGAGAACGCCGCGACTCGGACGTATGAGCGGTTGGTCGAGGCGTACAACCGCCGCGACGTCGACGGATTTCTCGCTCTGAAGACCCAGGACGGCCGATTGGAGGACCGGCGAAAGGGCCTGCGTCACATAGCAGTTGGTCCCGAATGGCAGAAGACCAAGCGCTCGTGGCTCGAAGCTGGATGATGGACGTGGAGACGTTGGCCATCAGAGGACCTCACCTGTCACTCACCCGGAACCGTTGCCGCGACATCCACGAGGCCGATCAACCAGTGACTGCTGAAATCTTGGCGGTGACGGAAGTGAACGAGGATGGGCTGGTGTGCAATGCCGTCAGCTTCGATCCCGACGTTGTCGACGACGCGTTCACCGAACTCAACACTCGATGGATCGCATCTGGAGATGCCATCGATTCGGATGACGGCGTCGCTGGTACGCCACAGGAGGCGATTTAAATGCTGTATCAAGGATCAGTCTCGGACTACTCGATTCAGATCATGCCTTCCAACTGGACAGGGCCATTTGGATATACCCGCTTGGTTGTCCTCTACGTGGCCCTATCGGGCGGCGGCAACGGGATTGCGGAGCTCTGTTTCGTTCCCGCTGGCAGGCCCGTCCCGGACGGCAGCGTGCGGGCCGGCACCACAGACCCGGTCGTGTTCGACCTATTCCTGCCGATGGAGGACTACACGGCCATCGTCGACCTGGTGCGCAACGAGAAGCCCATCTACTGGTACTTCGACGACACGAGCTTGGAGCTCTCTGTCACCACGCAGGGCGAGGTCGTCGGCGAGGATCTGGGAAAATAGCAGTCGTCGGGCACGGCTGAGTTGAAGCCGTTGATCTTGAGAGATAGTGCGGCCTAGCGACTTTAGGGCAGCACCGTGTGCATCAACATCACGCTGTACGCCGACCACAGAGACAAAGTGAAGTAGAGGTCTCTACCCGACGACCAGGGATGGACGAACGGCGCATAAATGCCGCCCGGGATCTGTGTCGAGTTCACGAGCACTTGCGCTGCACTCCATGGTCCCTGCGGGGCCGGCGCCGTCCTGATGACGACGTTGTTGGAACCGTTGCAGTACAGCACCACGTATTTCTGTAGATAAGTGTTGTACTGGGCCGACATTTCGCTTACCGGTGCTGGGATCACCGCCGTGGCGGCCGAGGGCTTGTTTCGTACCCATGATCCGTTTCCGAAAAAGGGTTTGTTCCAGTATTCGTACTGGGTGAGGTCCAGAACAGAACCCTCGGGCACTCGCGCCACATGTGCGGCACCGCCGCGGCCGGAAGGGGTTCCGAACGAATAGACGTATCCGTCGCCGGGCCGCGTGAACGCCCCCTGCTGAAAATTCTGGTCTCCCGAGATGAATCGGACTCCCGGGACGCGGTTCGGCGCGGCCGCGCGAATCGTCGCGAGGTCGACCGCCCAATTTTGGCCATTGTCGGTAGACGCCGCGATTGCCGAGAAGTTCGTCGTCCATCGGCCGGGATTGCCCCACTGCTTGACGGACATGAAGTTGACGTATTGGGTTGTCCCGACGGCGATCCCGGCGGTCGGAATGACTGACGGCTCCGTTACCACCAGGTTGAGGCTGTCGATGATCTCCTTGGAAAAACTCGGTTGATCTTCCGGTGAGCCGGAAGACTGGTCACCGACCACGCCATCTGGCACCGTGAGTCCGTCGCCGAGCGCGCGGTCTGGGCTGCGGAACATCGTGCTCCTCCGCCACTGCTGGCCCGGGACACTGCAATCGCCGTACGTATCGCCGAATGCGATGAGCGTCTGGTCGTTGCTGGGATTGCCGTTGTCCCAGACGATCCCGAGGTCGGCGCCGGAGATGCCGAAGCGTTGGAAGGTGTTGTTCGGGCTGGCCGGTCCGTCCACCCAGCCGGCGATCGATGTGGTCGGCGCCGTGACCGCAGCAGCAGGGGCCGGGGCAGCATTCGGGCTCTGCTGCATGGCGTTCGGCGCGGGTTGGTTGCCCATGCCGGGCGGATTGGGCCAAGGTATCACCGCGCTTTGGTCTTGCAGGGGCGCAAAGTTGAAAGAACCCGGCTCATGGGGCAGCAGACCCAGCCTCGGCAACGGCGCCCGGTCGTCCGCATCGATCGGCTTGCGCCCTATGGGCAGGTGCTCGACCGGCAGGGGCACTGGCATAGCCGGCGCAGCGCCGCTCGCTCCTGCGGCAGGACCCGTCTGTGCGCACGGCGCGGCGGTCGCTCGTGGCGCGACGCCTACCGGAACGATCAGTCCGATGGCCGTCGCCGACGCCACTGATACCGATGCGATTCGTCGAAGCGCCGACATGTCACACCTTTCCGAGCAGGGACGTCGCGTTCGACGGCCGCAACTGGTTGATGTGACAATAGTTATCTGTGTGTGCCCTGTGAGCCATGATGCGCTGATAGGTACGCATCCGTGACGAAGTCGCAACCCGGGTTTCCAGCGCCCCTTCACCGTCTCACGGCGTTCGGCAATGAAGTAGCCTGGCACACAACACGTGTGCAGCGTGTGCCGCCAACACGGCCTGACGCCCCTGTTATTGCCAATTTCTCATTGTGCGACAACCGGATTCAAAATCGTCGACCACCAGCCCGCCGCCAGCCAGTGCAGTTGGCGGCGGGTGATGTATGTCAGCGGACCGAGTCCACCGCGGCCAGGATGTCGGACACCTCGCTGCGGGTCGTGTAGTTGGGATGCACATCGATCCAGCGGATCACTCCGGTGGCATCGACGACCACCGTCGTGGGCATCGGCAGCGTCAGGCCGCCATCAGCGTTGTGCTCGGCCAGATCTAGTCCCAGCTTCTGTTGTGCTGCAACGGTTGTGGCGGATGGCGCGGTCAGAATGCCTAGTGCGGACGCGAGTTGGTTGCCGGGGTCCGACACCACCGCGTAGGTCAACTGGTTGGTTTCGGCGGCGGTCAGTGACCCGTCGGGCTTCTGCGGGCTGACCGCGATCATCGCGTAGCCCCGATCCTCGAGCGCGGGCGCCAATTCGGCTTGGTAGGTGCGCAACGCGATGTTGCAGTACGGGCACCACGCCCCCCGATAGAACACCACCACCGCCGGCCGGCCGGCACGCACCTGCGCCAATGACGTTGCGGCGCCGTGAACATCGAGCAGGCCGCCGTCGGGCATCACCGCACCCGCTGCGCTAACGCCCGTGGGCACACCCGCGGCGTCGAGGCTGACCTGTTCGGCGACGAAAGCATCCATGACGTCTGCCGGCAGTGCGGTGGCGGGCCCCGTCACGAATGCCTGCGTCTGCTCTTCAATGCTGGGTGTCTGAGTCGTCATGGGACCGCCTTCACGCATAAATTGGATTGGTTACTCCATAAAACTCCGGCAGTTTTGGAATGTCAACTCCAGAATCGGTTAGACTCGACGGATGGTCACCCCTAAAGGGCGAGCCACTCGGGACCGGATCGTGGCGGCGGCGGCCACCCTGATGACTGCCCGTGGGGTCGCCGGCACGAGCACCGAAGACGTGCGGGCCGCGGCGGGCGTCAGCGCATCGCAGATTTACCACTACTTCGCCGACAAACGGTCCCTTACCCGGGCCGTCATCGACTACCAGACGGACACCATCGTCGGGACCCAAGAAACCCTGCTGGCCCGCCTCGACGATGTGGACGCACTGCGCGCCTGGGCCGAGTTGATCGTCGCGTTTCAGCGCAACAGCGGTTACAGCGGCGGCTGCCCATTGGGCACGCTGGCCAGCGAACTCGCCGATTGCGACGCCGACGCGCGCGAAGACCTGGCAGCGGGCTACCGGCGCTGGCAAAGAGCGATCCGCACCGGGCTTGCCGACATGGCGGACCGCGGCGAGTTCTTACCCGGCACCGACGTCGACAGGCTGGCGACGGCTTTGCTGACCACCCTGCAGGGCGGTCTTCTCCTCACCAAGACGATGCGCGACCCCGAGCCGTTGGAAACCGGACTGAACACCATGATCGATCACATCGAATCGATGACGATCGCAAAAACCGGACGAAGCTGAGTTCGCTACCGGACTTCCGTTGTCCCGCAACATCTGCAACCAGCGCCCAGTTGGGTTCATACTCAGTACGTGCCGAGAAAACGTGACACATCACCCAAGAAGAAATGGCTGACGCCAGGCCAGCAACGCGCCTGGGTCGCCTACATGCGAGTGCAGCTGCGGATGAACTACGAGATCAACCGCCAACTGCAGGCTGACTCGGGACTGTCGTTGGCCGACTACGACGTGCTGGTGGCGCTCAGCGGTCGTCGAGACCGAGGCATGCGCGTCAGCGATCTGGCAGCAGAGATCGGCTGGGAACGCAGTCGGCTGTCACACCAGTTGCGCCGCATGGACGAACGCGGCCTGACCGAGCGCCAACCCAGCCCCGATGACGGTCGCACCGCCCACGTCGTGCTCACTCACCGTGGACAACAGGCGATCGACGAGGCTGCGCCCGGCCACGTCGAACTGGTGCGCAGCTTGTTCTTCGATCCGCTGCCCGACAACCTGCTCGGCCCGTTCACTGCCGCGCTGGAACATATTCACGTCAACCTCAACCACAACAGCACACTCCCACCTTCGCCGGCGTAGAATTTAGGTGACACATCACTTAAAGGAGCGCAATGAGCGACGTCGCCACCCGTCTCATGGAGGCCAACCTGCTGGGCGTGTTCGACGAACGCGACCCGCAGCGCCGCGCCGCCAGCATTTCCACGACCTACTCAGCCGATGTGCAGTGGATCGACGATGAGGGCATCGCCGTCGGCCACGAGGCTTTGCAAGCCAAAGCTGCTGAACTGCAAGAGAAGCTGCCGGGATTGCATTTCGTGAAGGCCGGCCCGGTGCGCCGGACTCGCGGCCTGGGCTTCCTGGCCTGGGAGGTTCGCACCTCGGACGACACCACAGTGGCTTCCGGCTTCGATGTCGCCGAGATCGGTGATGACCGCATTACGAAGATGTGGACAGTACTTACACCGGAATAGGTGATACATCATCTACGTTGCAATGAGCTGACTGTACGCTCGACACACGAAATGGAGACCGACCATGGGACAGCTCGACGGCAAGACAGCACTGGTCACCGGTGGAACCTCAGGCATCGGCTTGGCGACAGCGAAGCGATTCGCCGATGAAGGCGCGTACGTCTTCATCACCGGACGCGATCGCACCCGCCTCGATGAGGCCGCCGCATCGACCGGCGCCCACGGCGTCCAGAGCGATGTCAGCAAGCCGGAAGAACTCGACACCCTGGCCGCCGAAATCGCCAAACACGGCGTGGGACTCGACGTGGTCTTCGCCAATGCCGGAGGCGGTGATTTCGCCACCCTCACCGACGTCACTCCACAGCACTACCGCGACAACTTCGACCGCAACGTCGCCGGCACGGTCTTCACCGTGCAGAAGACACTGCCGCTGCTCAACGAGGGCGCCTCGATCATCCTGGCCGGCTCCACCGCCGCCTCCGAAGGCACACCATCCTTCGGCCTATATGCGGCATCCAAAGCGGCGATCCGCTCGCTGAGCCGCACCTGGGCCGCAGAGCTGACCGACCGGAAGATCCGGGTCAACACCATCGTTCCCGGTCCGATCGAGACGCCCGGCCTTACCGGCCTGGCACCGGCCGGTCAACAGCAGGAGCTTCTGGACGGCATGGCCGCCCAAGTTCCCATGAAGCGCGTCGGGCGTCCCGAAGAAATCGCCGCCGCGGTGCTATTCCTGGCCTCCGAGCAGAGCAGCTTCATGACCGGTGCCGAGCTGGCCGTCGATGGCGGACAGATCCAGGTCTGACCGCGAAGTGGGGCGGGCGGGGCTCGAACCCGCGACCTACGGATTAGCAATCCTTCGATCCTGACAGTCCCTGTTGTTGCCTGTTTCTCATTGTGCGACAACCGGATTGACTATCTCGAACCCCGATGGCAACCGGCCAATTCCCGTCGGTTCCCGAGCAGTGCATAGTTTAGCTTCAGCTCGTTCAGGGCCTCATTGCGTTCACCGGGATGTTGCTTCCGTAATCCGGGACATGCCGCCCCGTCTCCACCGCCAGCCCGCCTACAGACGGTCGAGGTGAACCTCCCACCGGAGATGATTCAGCACGGCGCTCTTAACGGCCACTGACTGGCCCAGCCGATAGCAGTGGTCATTTGGGCCACTTTACCCCCAGTCGGACATCGGCCGAATTTCGTTGTCTTGCAATGTCTCTCAAGGGCCTTTGACCAGCAAAAAGTGTCTCTAGCTGTTTCCCGCCGACTCCACTGATACGCACCCAGTTGTGACGACGTCGTGACAACGCCAGTGTTGGATTCTTCATGGCGTGGGGCTGTCAGCACTATTTGCTAGCTCGCCCTGGCGACATCCGCGACACTTATCACGCTCATTCGGCCTAACCGCCGGCGCCGCTTACCTTATACCGCGAGTGCCTACGCCGGCCTACTCGATGCGAACGAGTCCACTTGGGCGTTTGAAGCGTTGGCCGCGTTAACGATATGGCTTAGCCGCAGGTCAAGAGGTTGGGTGCGTTGGCTATTGTTTGCGGCGAACGAACCTGCTGCGGACGCATTGCGGACGCTGGGACTCGCATCAGCAGAATCGCGCTCACAATGCCGATGAACAGGTTCCGCCCACCATGAGCCGGGTCATGCATGCTCCCCGGTAAAGTAGACGGCGCGGACCTCGCGGACCGCGTACAGGGCTAGGACGTACCCGGCGACCGGATCGGCCCACCACCAGCCCAGCGCCGTGTTGAGGACTAGACCCGCCAGCACCGCCACCGCCAGCAGCCCGTCAATGAGCGTCACCCGCCCCTCGGTGCGCAAGACTGGGTTGTCCAAGGCTGCACCGGTGCGGGCCTTGCCTGCCGCCAAAACGAACATCACCAGCGCAGTGATTGCCGTCCACTCGATTCCCAGCGGACTCGGACTGGCATGGTGGCCGGTGACGAGCACGACCGTGGATTGCGCCGTGAGATAGACCGCCAGGAAGCCGAACGCTGCACCGATCAGCCGTAGCGCCCGCCGTTGACGCTGCTCCCCGCTGCCCGACAACTCCCAGATCACGATGGTCGAGGCCCCGATCTCTATCAACGAGTCCAATCCGAAACCGACCAACGCGACCGAGCGCGCCCCGGTGGCTGCGATGGTCAGCACCACGATCCCGACGACATTCCACGCAAGCGTGGCGTATTCGAGTAGGAAACCGCGACGAATCAGGGTCGCACGGACTTGACTGGTTTGCGGTCCATCGCTCACCTCAGGAGGGTGTCACAGATCAAGGCGTCCGATTCGGGGAGAGAAAGAGCAGGCGCTGGCCGTGCGAGGCGGGCGCTCTTCGTCAAGGGTCACCCCCCACCCCCTCCGCGCACTGTCTTCGCTAATTCGGCACCGCGCGATGCCGAGGCTGTCGAGCAAGCTGCGCACGCGGGCTTCGATGTCGTCGCGGATTAGTCGCATGCGTTGGATGCGGTCTATCCCGCGTTCGGATGGCTCGTCGGTGTCCCAATTCTCGAAGCGGGTTCCATCGACCGGCTCGATGTAGGCTTCGCGTCCCAGTGTCACGACGACATCGACACGGCGAATGAGTTCAGGGGCGATGGGTTTGGGTGTTTCTGTGCTGATGTCGATGCCGACTTCCATCAGCGTTTCGGCAGAAAGCTTGTTGACCGCCTCCCCTGGGTTTGTGCCAGCGGAATGCACTGTCACGGAGTCACCGGCGAGCTTGCGCATCAGCCCGGCTGCCATTTGGGATTTGCCGCGTTCTTGACGCAGACGAACAGCACTGACGGCGTGGGCTCGGTTATGCCCATTAGGCGACGGGGGTGATGCCGAGTTCACCGAGGAGTTGACGCACCCGCTCTTCGACGTCGTCGCGGATCGGGCGGACGGCGTCGATGCCCTGACCAGCCGGGTCGGGCAGTTCCCAGTTCTCGTAACGCTTTCCGGGGTAGAACGGGCAAGCGTCCCCGCATCCCATGGTGACTACGACATCGGCGGCCTGGACGATTTCGTCAGTCCATGGCTTGGGGAACTCGCCGATGATGTCGATGCCGACCTCGGCCATGGCGGCTACGGCGGCGGGGTTGATCTCGTTGCCCGGTTCCGATCCACCCGACCAGGCCACGCCTTGGTCCCCGGCCAGGTGGTTGAAGTACCCGAGCGCCATTTGGGAGCGGCCTGCGTTGTGGGTGCAGAGGAACAGCACGGCGGGCTTGGTGCTGGGAGTCATGCGGGGCTTTCGTGGCTGCTTTGATCCCGGGCGGGCGTGAATTGTGCTCTTAGCGCGAGTGATACGTAGACCAGGGCGACGAGAACGGGGACTTCGATGAGAGGGCCGACGACCCCGGCGAGTGCCTGTCCCGAGGTTGCACCGTAGGTGGCTATGGCGACGGCGATGGCGAGTTCGAAGTTGTTGCCAGCGGCGGTGAACGCCAGTGTGGTGGTGCGCTGATACCCGAGTCCGAGCAGAGCGCCCAGGAGGTAGCCGCCTCCCCACATGATGGCGAAGTATGCGAGTAGCGGCAGGGCGATGCGGATGACGTCCAGCGGGCGACTGGTGATCTGATCACCTTGCAGCGCAAAAAGAATGACGATGGTGAACAGCAGACCGTAGAGCGCCCACGGTCCGATTCTCGGCAGGAATTTTTGCTCGTACCAGTCACGGCCTTTGGCCTTCTCCCCGAGCCGTCGGGATAGGTAGCCGGCCAGTAGGGGGATGCCCAGGAAGATTAGCACCGACTTGGCGATGTGCCACGGTGAGGTGCTGATGGTGGTTTGTGGCAGGCCGAGCCAACCGGGTAGGACCGAGAGGTAGAACCAGCCGAGCACGGCGAACATGACGACCTGGAACACCGAGTTCAGGGCGACCAGGACGGCGGCGGCTTCGCGGTCACCGCGGGCGAGGTCGTTCCAAATGATGACCATCGCGATGCAGCGGGCTAAACCAACGATGATCAACCCGGTGCGGTACTCGGGCAGGTCCGGCAGCAGCAGCCACGCCAGCGCGAACATCAACGCCGGACCGAGAATCCAGTTCAACAACAGGGAACTCACGAGCAACTTGCGGTCCCCGGTCACGGTGTCGAGCCGGTCGTAGCGGACCTTCGCCAGGACCGGATACATCATGATCAGCAACCCCAGCGCAATCGGCAGCGAGATGCCATCGACCTGCACCTTGTCCAGTGCAGTATTTAGCCCCGGAACGCCACGACCCAGCAGCAAGCCGGCCGCCATGGCGATGCCGATCCATACCGGCAAAAACCGGTCCAACAACGAAAGCTTTCCGACGACTCCGGGATCGACGTCGGTTGGGACGGACGTGGCCACCATTTCAACAGCAACCGATAGTGGCGGTTGACGTCTCGGCGTCGGCGGCAGTGCCGCCGCAGCAGACGCCGCCCTCAGCGTTGCCTCCCTCGGTGTTGCCTCCCTCGGCGTGCTCGGGGCTGGTGCCGAAGGTGTCCGAGTCGGCGAGGACGGTATAGACCTCCCACTTCTCGCCAGCCGGTCCAGTCACCCACACCTTGTCCTGCGCGGCGAAGCAGCAGGTGGTCCCCATCTCTTCTTCGGTGAACATGCCTTCGTCGGTCAGGCGAGCAATCTCGGCGTGCACCGCATCGCTGGACTCGACCTCCACTCCGAGGTGGTTGATGGTTCCGCCCTTGCCAGGGTTCTCCAACAGGACCAGCTTCAAGGGCGGCTCGACAACAGCGAAATTCGCGTAACCCGGCTTCACCTTGGCAGGCGAGGTGTTAAACAGCTTGGAGTAGAAGGTGATGGCCTCCTCGAGGTCATCGACGTTGAGGGCGAGTTGAGCGCGGGACATAACGGCTCCTACCTATGTGGCTTATGTCGAACTACTGACTCGACCGATGATGCCCACCTCTTCGATATATGTCAACCTCTGTGGCAGGATGGTTGCATGCCGAAGACGTTGCCGGTCGTGGATATGTCCGCGCCAGTGTGTTGCAGCCCAGTCGCCGCTGGACCTGTCGATGACGCTGCCGCCTTAGCAATTGCGTTGCGACTCAAGGCGTTGGCTGACCCGGTACGAGTGAAGCTGGTTTCGCTGCTGTTCAGTTCGGACGCCGGCGAGGTGTGCAGTTGCGATCTGGCCTCGGCGGTCGCACTGAGCGAATCCACAGTGAGCCATCACCTGTCGCAATTGCGCCGCGCGGGTTTGGTCGAGTCGGAAAGACGGGGAATGAATGTCTACCACCGTCCTCGCCGCGAGTCGCTGGTGGCGTTGTGCACCGTGCTTGACCCGAACTGTTGCCCATAGAAATCACCGTCACACGTCGTACAGGCTCCGAGAAAGATTCTCCGATCGGTACGGCTAGTCGTCGTCCTCTACCAGTTCGCCTTCCCACGCTTCCCGTCCTTCGTGAATGGCAAAGGCGGCAATGACGAACCCGGCGACCGGATCAAGCCATGCCGCTCCAGTCAGTTGGAACAGTCCAACGCCGGCCAATGTGGAGATGCTGAGGAGCACGCAGATTTTGGCTTCGACAGCATCGGCGAGGATGAGGTTGTCTTTGAGCGCAGTGCCGACGCGCTTCTTAGCTGCGGCCAGCATCGGCATGACAATCAGCGAGAGCACCAGCAGGACGATGGCCACGGTCGAGTGCTCCGGCTTCTCCTCGTAAACCAGATTGCGGATGCCTTCAAAAATGACGTAGGCGGCGAGGATGAAGAAAGACGCCGCGACCAGTCGGAGGGTGAGACGTTCCTTCCGTTCGTCGGGGTGGCCGTCGCGCAGCCGTGCCGACAAGCGCAGTCCGACCAGTACGGCGACGATGGATTCGATGGCGGAGTCAACGCCGAACCCGACGACCGACACCAGGCCAGCCAGCAGGCCAACAGTCACCGCCACGACACCTTCGACCAGGTTGTACGCCACAGTGAACCGCGCCAGCCGTAGGCCGCGACGTGTGAGCCGTTCGGTTTCTTGGGCAGTCAGTCCCGGCGCGGTCGGGAGACTCATGGCGTGCGCTTCGTCGCGGTCCCGTAATTAGGGCAGAGTGCTACCGCGTTCCCGGTCGCGGCGAGGAGGGACTCGGCAGCGGCGAACAGGTCGATGAGTTCGGCGGCTTTCAATGCGTAAAACATCTGTCGCCCCGCTGGACGACCAACGATGAGTCCACATTCGCGAAGGCAAGCCAGATGGGAGGACACGGTGGATTGTGGAAGTCCGAGTTCTCGGGTCAGGTCAACCACTCTGGCTTCACCGCTGGCCAAATGGCGGGTGATGGCGAGGCGGGTCGGGTCGGACAGGCTATGAAATAGCGCCACCGCGCTGGCCAACTCGTCACGCGGCCTCGAAGCAGGTTCATTCGTAACCCCGCTTTTCATCGGCATAACCCGATGATAGCCTCGAAATCCGATTGATCGTCAACTCGCGAGCCAAGCGGCCCCGCGGCGGCTTGGCCGGTTCAAAGCCGTAACTGGATCAATCTAGGGGTGTGCCAAGAGAGTTCCAGCCGGACCGCATCCTCGCTCATTCGCCGTCCTCAGATGCCGTCACCATCAACGAATCCCGACACGGCCTGGACCGCACATTGACCGCCTGGACTTCCGCAAAACGTGCCTCCCGTGGCCCCAGGCAAGCCGCTTCGGTTACCTAATGCGCCTCGCTGCCAACGCGAATCGCGGTTCTCGGCCTTCTCTCCGCAGGTATTCACTGACGCCTCTGAAACGTGATATCCCTGCTCCTCGATAGCGTCGATAAGTCGCCGAGCGGGTGCGCGGTAGTCGTGATAGATCGTGACTGACTTCGCCAGCACGTCAACCTCAGCGGCGCCCACACCCGCGATTGGGCAGATGACGCGCTCGATGGCGGCCTTGCACGTTCGAGATGCGATCCCGGGCAGCGTCAAAGTGGTGGCTGAAAGGTGTCGTCTACTGTTGCTCGTCGCACGCCGCCCGATTACGGCTGCATTGGGCTGAGTGTGTGGACCGGTCAGGGCAGCGGCGGATCCCTCGGCGCCAACAAATTCGTCTACGACCGTTCGTCCTCGACCACGCAACACCGCATTGGAAAAACAGGTCTCCATATGACGGTGCAGCGTTACCCGGCTGGCACGGTCCAGCGAAGACTGGACGGTCTGGATTTGCGTCATCACGTCCGCGCAGTTTGCGTTCATTTCCAGCATGTGGGTGAGCTCATCGAGCTGCATTCGCACACGGTCTATGGTGTCTAGCGCCTCGTGCTTTTTAGCGGTCATGCCCAGGCTCATAGCCCCTCATTTCTCAAGTCTCAAAACATGATTGAAGTTATTTCCGGCCCCATAAAGTGGGGTCGCCGAAGTACCCCTGTGATCCGGTACGTGACACGGGAAACCCGTGCGAGCGGAGAACGCCTGGGCTTTTATCGCCGCAGGCGACGGTTAGCCTCTTAGGCAGATGCCTGGCGTAGCAAACTCAGTGATGCTGCTTGAGTACCTTAATTCGCCGCTCGTACTCATCATCGTCGATTTCGCCGCGTGCGTATCGCTCGGCGAGCACACCCTCCTCGCGAGGACCCCCCGGGGTTGGGAGGGCGCTTGCACCGCGCAGCGACACAAGATGCCGCACGACGAGCACGACGGCGGTAATCACGACCGCCCACAACAGAAAGGTTTCGGCCATCCATATCCAGTTAGCCCAGCCGCCGCCACCGCAATGCCGCATCATCATCCGTACTCCTGTCCAAATTCGCTTTTAATTTCGGATTGTCTGCGCCCGGCGCAACGGGTTCTAGGGCGTGGGAGTGGGCATGGGCATGCCCGGCATCGGAGAAGGCCCCGGCATCGGCGGCATCGAGGTCATCGGACCTTTGTTCATCGGCATCTTCGGGTCTTCCATCATCTTCTTCATGTTCGGATCGTCCATCATCTTCTTCATGTCGCCTTCCATGGACTTGCAACAGTCCTGCTGGGCGGAACGACCCGCGCCCGGGTGCCAGAAGAGGAGGAAAGCCCCGGCGGCAATGACAAAAATGCCCACAGCAATGCCGGTTAGCGCGAGTGTTCGGTATAGCCAGCTAATCGATACCGAGTGCGTGCCGGCGGGCGCTGAGTCGTCCATGAATTTCTCCCGTAAGAATCGAAAGTCCGATCTACTGACTTACTAAGTAGAACAGTAGATCGGTGCCGGCGCAAGCTGTGCGGCATGTTGGTTCATGTGCCGCTATTGCAAGCCAGATCGGTGCCGCTTTATGACCCGCACAGCAGAGCGCCTGACGCTGCCAGCGTCAGGGTCAAAAAGGGTCCCGTAAGCAAGATTGCGACCATGCCGGCTAGTGCGGCACGAGCGCGGGCGACCACCTGATCTGCCTGCGGCGTTGCGAGCCGTTCGGCCCGTTCCAACACCGCAAGGTCAGCAGCCGCAAGTACCCCGGCTGGGGCCGTACGGCACAGGGCCATCAGTCCAGACAGCAACGGCGCCTTGCCATATCGACGGGCCGAAGCATCGTCGGCGCACATCTCCAACAGCCGCGAAACCTGAGCGACGCCCTCGCGCATCAGCGTGAGCTTGGGAAAGACCGCAGCGAGGCCCCGCAACGTCGTGACTACAAGCGAGTGGTGTCCGGCGAGGTGGGCGCGTTCGTGGGCGAGCACCGCCGCCAGCTCGTCATGGTCGAGTGCGGCAACTGCCGCGCTGGTCACCACAATCACCGGGGGTCGGCCCGCAACGCAGTAAGCGGCGCGTTCGGCAGCCGCCACGACGACAACGTCCGGGTCGTCGGTGCGGCGGCCAACAAGCCGCACGGCTTCGGCGTGCTGGTGGGTGCGAGCACGCATGGTTGAGACATTGCTCGCCAGTCGTCCTCCGGCGAGCACGGCTACCAGTGCCGCCGCAGCCACGAGGCCCCCGAGGGTCGCCTGCGGCGCCAGCCCAACGCTGTCGCTCATCACGACGATCACAGCACGCAGGCGAGCTAAGCAGGACATCGCAACAGCGCGTGGGTAATTCCAATGACTGGCCACCTCAACAAAAGTGTCCGCCGCGACGACAAACCAAATAGCGACCACCGTCGCAATCGCGGTCAGCCAGGCTGCCACGCCGAAACGGGGTGCGTGTCCGTATCTAGTTAACGCGCGCAATAAAGGTGGTCCTGCGATGAGCACCGCCAGGCTGTATAGGAATAAACAGACAACCTCGCTCACGGCTGGTCCGTTCGTTTGGCCAGACCCCGCAGTGCGTCGCGCAGTCGCGTGGATTCGGCGGCACCGATCTGCTCGACGAAGTGATGCAGCACGAGTTCAGCTCGACCGCCGCCGTCGAGGGCCTCCCGCATCAATCGGGCGCTGTGCTCTTCGCGCGACAAGGTCGGCCAGTACCGGTACGCCTTACCATCGCGTTCGCGGTCCAGCCAGCCCTTGGTGTGGAGGTTATCCATGGTGGACATGACCGTCGTGTAGGCGATGGTGCGCTCAGCCGCCAACCCGTCAAACACTTCGCGCACCGTGGTCGCGGAAGCCGGTTCGCGGCTCCAGATGCGGTCCATGACGACCGCCTCGAGCTCTCCGAATCCTCGAATCCGCATTACTGGTCTCCTAGCCGTCACTGCGGTACTGCGCATACACCGCTGAACTAACCGCCGATAGTCAGTCGGTTCGAGGTCGAACCTGCCGCTATCTACGTACCAAGATAGTAGACCACACGTGGGCCGCGACGCGAGCTATAGCGGGATCGCGGCTCCAGATGCAAACCCGCCTGGCGGCGGTCGTCTACAGCACACTTCACGACGAGCACTACTAGCCAATCTGGTCTCCGCTATCTACTATGTAGGTACGTAGATAGTAGATGGTTCGGTCGGCAGACTTGCGGCCAGGCCATTGGCTCGGAGGGATGGGTTATGGATCAGTTTCAGCTCGTAATGACGGTGCTGGTGTGCCTGAGCATGATTGGTGTGATGACACGGCTTACGTTCTTCGATCACAGCTACGGCACGAGCGTCTCCGATGCCGATGCAACTAGGAAGCTGCTGGCTCAATGTGAGGAGTTCGAAGCCCAGGTCCAGCCAAGGTTGTTCGCGGCGTGAAGTTTTCGCTTCGTAGCGACGGGCCGATCGTGGTTGGTAGGGAGCGGTTGGCCGATTAGGGATTGCACCGGCTCAGCAGGGGGCGCAACTCACGGAATCCCCGCCGGGCCTATAAACGGACTCGCCGTGGTCAGGTAGCAACGCCGCTGTGCGCCCCTTCGCGGAGCTAGTTAATCCGTCCCCAGGTCAGGCGCGGCACGTTGTTACCGTCCTTCGTCGTCATCATCAGCGAGCGCCCGATAGACGGTGGCACGGCTAACCCCCAACGTGGTGGCAATCGTGTTGGCCGACTCGCCGCTCGCGTGCATCCGTTGCGCCAAAGCCATTTTCGACTGATCGAGCGCCTTCGGGCGACCGATGGACTGACCGCGTGCCCGCCGTGCGTCCCGCGCTGCCGTACGGCGCTCCTTGCCCAGCCCTAGCTCAAGCTCAGCGAGACTGGCGAGAACGCCGGCCACCATTCGACCCGCAGCGTTCGATGTGTCGATGCCTTCCCGCAGCGAGCGCAAGACGATTCCTCGCTCACCCAGGTCGCGAATGGTCGTCATGACCTCAGCCGCATTGCGCCCGAGGCGATCTATGCCGACGACCACGATGGCGTCGCCTTGCCTTGCATAATCAAGAAGCGCAGCGAGGCCAGGACGCTCCTGCCGTGTTGAAGTGCCGGACAGCTTGTCGGTGTAGACGCGGCCTTCGTCAACGCCTGCTGCGGTGAGCGCGTCCATCTGCTGGTCGAGCGACTGATGCGACGTGCTGACGCGGGCGTATCCGAGTTGAGTTCCGGTGACTGCGGGAACGGTGTCGGTGACCATGCGTCCATCGTCTCATAAGTCGCAGAAGTCGTCAATATGAGACATGCCTTTTGAGGCATCTTCTGAGACGGCACGACCTGGCAGCCTTTTCAGCACAGTGCGTCTCGACAGCAGCGTTGCAAATCTTTAGTTCTGAGACTCGCAGGCACCCGAGCGAGCACACTCTGATTGAGGCGCGTCTCGCAAGCGCGTGCATCAGGTCGTTTCGTAGTGCGTGGGCCGATTACGGGGCGGGCAGCGCTGCTGTGTTCGGCGTGCGCGCCACGTCGTCACGAAGCTGCCACCGGCATCACGTCATTCACCTGCCGTCCGGATAACCCAACCGTCGGCGGCGCGATCCACATGCGCGTTCAAACACGGATGACAAGCTGGCCCAGCCGTTTAGTGTCCCTGCATGGATCGCTTATGGCAGTGGGTGTGGGATCGGTGTGGGCCGAGGTACTCGTGGGCGCTCTACGCCCTCTCGGTGCCGCTGACGACGCCGGTCTACCTTCTTTGGTCGTCCCTCATTGTTGCTTTCGAGAACTCTGGTGACTACGTGGACGCGGCCGCTGTCACCGTTGTCGCCGCCGCGGTGCTGCAGTGGGCTGCCATTCTTTTAGGTTTGGGGGAGCGTCGCGTTGTCGAGCGGTGGGCGGCAGGTCAGGAGGTTGATCGGGCGACGGCATTGGCCGCGACCTACGCCTGGACCCGGAAAATGGATGTTCGAATAGTAACGGTCAACGCTGTTTTGACGGGCGTGTTATCAGCCGTTGTTGGTGCGATCGCCGGGGTGACCGGTTCGCGGCTGGTCCAGTACGTGGTTCTGGGCGTCGTGGTCGGAACGGCACTCGGGCTGATACCAGTGCACACACTCGCGCAAAGCGCTTTGCGGCCTGCCAGAGTCGCTATCGCCGGTGATTCGGCGATTGGTGATTCGCTTCCCCGCTCATATCCGACCTTCGCCACATGGTCAAACGTGCTCATGCTTGCGGTCATATTTGTGTTCGGTGTTTTTGGCGCGATGGCGGCGGCGGCGCTCGATCGGGCACCCGAGGAACCTGTCGTCTTCGGTGTGATCGGGCTCGGGTTGCTGCTGGGTGTCGGCGTGCCGATCACCGTCGGGGTCTTGTTTTCACCGTCGCTGCAACCCATCCGCGACCTCGCCCACGCAACTGAACGTGTTACGGCTGGCGACTACAGCCAACGCCTACCGGTGGTTCAAGACGACGACCTCGGCGCGCTGGCGGCGTCGTTCAACCGCATGCAGGCGGGATTGGCTGAGCGGCAACGACTCCAGGCGGCGTTCGGGACCTACGTCGACCCAGTCTTGGCGGCGCGACTGCTTGAGCAGGGCGACGATGTCTTCACCGGCGAGCGCCGCGAGGTCACCGTGATGTTCGTCGACGTACGCGACTTCACCCCGTTCGCCGAGGCCAATACCGCCGAGGACACGGTTTCCCGCCTCAATGCGTTGTTCGAGATTGTGGTGCCTGCCGTCGTCGACGCCGGTGGGCACGTCAACAAGTTCCTCGGGGACGGGGCGTTGGCCGTCTTCGGCGCTCCGAATGACCTTGCGGATCATGCCGATGCCGCTGTCGCCGCCGCTGTGCTGATTCAGCGCCTTGTCGCCGAGCGATTCGGCGGGGAGCTTCGAATCGGCATCGGGATCAATACCGGGGCGGTGATCGCCGGAACCATCGGCGGCGGCGGCAAGCTCGAGTTCACCCTCATCGGTGACACCGTCAACGTCGCCGCCCGCGTCGAGCAGCTCACCAAGACCACCGGTGACGCGATCCTTCTCACCCAACAGTCCGTCGACGCCCTGGCGTCTCGACCGCCCGGACTCACCGACCGCGGATCGTATGCGTTGAAAGGAAAGTCGGCCCCGGTGCAGGTTTTCAGCCTCGACCAAGAGACCGAGGCTCGGGTTGACCTCACCAGTTAGCGGGAGGTGAATCAAACCTCTGCCGCCATCACCCTCGCGACCCCGATACTTTCGCTGCGGCTTTCGAGAAACCCACAACGTTAGTTTCGAGACAGGCGCAGGGGCTGCCCCGATGGCTTGAATGCTGGACCCCGATCTATCTATGGGATCGGATGGCACTCCACGTAGAAGGCTGTACCTGAGGGTACTGCTTGAAACTCCGCCGATTCCACTTTGCCGGCTCCCGTCCACACCCAATCACTCACCGCTGGTGAGTACAACCCAAGTTCGGAGAGATGGTCCGCCAGCGGTTGACACGCACGCAGAGTGCAGCAAGCGATCTCGAACACGAACGCCGCAGGCATGGACCGGCCAAATAACGATGACCCTCCCGTTTCCATGTACTTGCGCAGTTGCTCAGCTTCTTTGTTGCGGTTGGGTTTGCCATCGTTGTGGATACCGCCGAGGCTATTCGCGGCGACGAGCAAAACGCTCTTAACGGAGTATTCGACGTCCGACAACGTGATGCCGACGGGATGGGTGAGGAAATCCTTAAGCGAGAGTTCGACCAACTGATCGCCTGGTTCGGAGGGCTCACCGCTCAGCAGACCGCCCCGTAGCCCAAAACCGATGTTCACTCGCTTCGTCTCAGGGTGAACGGCGTGCATCGTGGCCCACGATTCGTCCAATTTGGCTGAGGGTGCATACGGCTTCGGCTTGATAACTCGGAACTTGGCCTCTAACCCGGTCGTGGCGCTCACGTCTTCCAGCAGGTTTTCCCAGAGGATGTGGCGCAGAAGACCTGCGACTTTCAACAAGTGATACTCGGTGGGGTCGTTGTTCAGCTTCTCGCTGATGTCGAGGAGGGTCTCGACAAACAACTGTTCAACCTGCATACCGGCTGCTCCTGATCGCTTGCAGCCGAGGTTACGGATTTAACTTCACCAGACACATCGTAGTTCTGCGATACTTCGGGGGCGGGCTGTTACAGCTCAACCCAATCGCCACTCGAGCGATCTGCCCCGATATCGCGGCCGCGTGCCGTATGGGCTCGGTGATCGGATGCGAGTGTCGTTGCGCGCCAGTGTCTGAAGATGCTGCTGCGGTCACGAACCGCGAATGCTCGGTGCTTTACCGCGTCGCGAATGACTGCGGGAATCGACTCAGATGCCGCTATTGCCGCGACGTCGTGGGCGGTAGTGGGTTTCCGGGCGTTGGCGAGGATTGCTCGCAGCAGTGTCGCCGCCTGCTGGCTGGTCCCGCGGTCTGCGACATGCCCTATCTCGGTTGACTCGGGCATATGCCTATGCCCAGTGTCGCGTTGGCTTATATAGGCGGTGTTGGTGTCGCGGCCGCGGGTCATCGCGACGTAAGTCAGTGCTCGGGTGGCGTTTTCGCTCAGGATGGCGTGAGTGGTGTCGGCGGTGGCTCCTTGGGCGGAGTGCACGGTGAGGGCGTAGCCATGGGTGATGTGGTCGCGCACGTAGTCGCCGCTGAACGCGCCCAGGGTGTGGTCGCCGAGCCGGCGGGCGATGATCCGGTTGTTGTCAGGGTTGACGTGGGTGACGTGCCAGCGTTGTCCATTGCGTACTGGGCTGTGCTCCGCCAACGCCGGTTCGGTGTTGCGCAGCGGGACGGTGGCGTCGTTGTAGCGAGTCAGGATGAGGTCGCCCACGGCGATGCGGTGCCCGCGGGCGCCCGTCACGGTGGGCGCGTCGGGGTCGACGGTGTCGTGGTGGAGGCGTTGATTGAGTGCGTCGGTCATTTCGACGGTGTCACAGAGCAGCAGTGCGTCTTTGCCAGCGGAGATGTCGGCGTTGTAGGCGGTCAGCGCGTCGGCGGCCATGGCGATCTGGTCGCCACAGTGCAGCCGGTCATGGGTGCGATACCAGCCGACGGCCCGGCGCACGGAGGCCGGTCCCCCGTTGCGCAAGGCGAGGGAGGCGCTGCGTTCGTCGGGGTCGCGCATCCGCCACACCGCCGAGAGGTGTTGTGTCCAAGGCAGATCGGCGCACAACTGCGCGAACATGCCCCCGCGTGCTTTCACCGGAGCTAGCTGATGGTCATCCCCCACCAGCACGGTTTTAGCTCCAGCCTCTGTAGTGGCGGTCAGCAATCGACAGAGATCGGTGGTGCCGACCATCGCGGCCTCGTCCACGACCACCAGGGTGTGCGGGCCCAGCTCTAAGGTGTTGTCACGCAACAATTGCAGGGCTTTAGCGATGGTGTATCCCTGATCGCCGGCTCCTTCGCGGACGGCGACGTCGACAGCCTTGCCGGTCGGCGCCAAGACCAGCGTCGTCCCACCGAACCGGCGGTGCGCCGCGGCGCACAGCGCGCGCAGCGAAGTGGTCTTACCCGCACCCGCAGGTGCAGATAGCGGCTGCACCAGCCACGGTGAGCGACCGATACTTTCCACAACGCGTTTTTGATCTGTCGACAGATGCGCGGTGTCCTCTTGCTTAATCCACAGCATGGCGCGGTTGTTGCGGGCGTCGACCAGATCGAGCACCGCGGCCTCCTCGCGGAGGATGGCGTCGAGGGTGAAGCGCTCGTAACCTTCGCGTTGGTGTGCGGCCCGGGGCGCGGTCAGGCGCACCGCGACGTCGTCGACGGCGGATTCGAGCAGGTCGCGGGGTGTGCGCTCGCTGTGCACCGGAAGTTGTGCGCCGAGGATTTCGATCAGGTCGGCGCGAGTGAACGCCGCCTTATCAATTGTGTTGGCCGCCGCCAGGAGGCGCGCGGTGTCGAAGGCGGTGCGCGCTGCTGCGCGCCGTGCCGCGCGTGCCGCGTCAAACGGTGCGCGGTCTAAGTGCAGGCCGCGCGCATCGGCACGCCACTGCGCCACCAGCTGCGCCCAGGCGAGTTCCTCGGGTTTGGTAGGGCGCGTGGCCTTCTGCGCGGCCGCCAGCTGTGTCGCGGTCAGGGGTTGGTCAACGAGGGTCAGGTTGTGGGCGGCCCACTCCCGAAGTTGCGTGGAGCGGCGCGACCAGGCGGTGATGGTGTCGCGATCAACCCCAGCTAGCTCAGCCATCCCTGTCGCGGGGTCGACGTCCGCCCATTCCAGGCCCAGGGAGTGGTGGAGTTCGCGGCGCAGGGTGGCTTGATAGATCATCCCGGCCGCGCGGGCTTCGTGATACAGCGACGTCCCGTCAATGGACACCATGACGCCGTCGGCGCGGGCCTGCCGATTCGGGACAATGACATGCGTGTGTAGGTGCGGGTCCCCGCAGCGGGAGGTCTCGTGCTGGTAGGCGATCGCCGCCAGCCCGGGCAGGCGCACTAGGTCTTTCTCACCGTTGTGCGGGTTGTGGATTCGGGTGTAGCCGGCATGGACAGTTAGGTATTCCATTGCCTCAGCGATCGCAGTGGTGTGGGCATCGGCGATCGCCTTGGACAGCACGTCATCGCCGCGCAGGGCTCGCACGAGGGAGACGCTCTTGGGTGTGCAGAACGTCAGATCAAACCCGTGCACACCGCGCTGCCCAAACGCACGACCCCGCGCACCGTTCGGTGTGATGCCGTCGTCGAGCCAACGAGCCACCAGCCCCGCGTCGGCCGCTCCCCCGGCGCGCTGGACATCGGTCAGGCCCATCAACCTCGCGACGGTGTGGGTGTCGCCGGCCAGCAGCCATGTCGGGGTGCGGGTTTCGTGCTCGGAGTAGTACTCCCCCAACCCGCCGCCCGACCCTGCCACATCGCAGCTAGCGGTCGCGGCGGCGCGGGCGGTGTCGATGTAGTAGTTGATCGACCACCGCTTCAGCTTGGAGATCGTCAACATCTGAACCACCTACTGACGGTGACTGCGGCGCAGATGATTCGGCTACCGCGGTTGTGGCACTGGCTGTGCCACAACCATTCTCGCACTCTTGTGCAAATGTGCCACGCAGTATTTTTGGGGTTGGTGGCGAGTGTGTCCTTGTAATCGGAAGGGGTGTAGTGGTTTTGGGGAAAGGATGGGAAGTAGTAGGTAGTGGGAGTGGGAGGGTGAGAAAGACTGAGACAGGATATGGATCATTTGTGGGCTGTGGATTCGGCGTTGGCATCGAAGCGCGCAGGCGGTCGCGGGACTTCGCAACGGCTGCGCGAAAATTCCGGACGAGGGACCGCTGTGGCGGGCTTACAGTTTTGTTATCCCGCCGAACGAGGCGGATTCGAAGGGAAGCCACCACTATGGAGGACCACGCCGAGGACAAATGGCTCAGCCGCCAGGAGCTCGCCGAGCGCTACGGATTGCCGGTAAAGACGCCGGCAGAGTGGGCGTCCAAGGGAACGGGACCGCGCTACGCCAAGTTCGGCCGGCACGTGCGCTACCGTCTCAGCGACGTAATGGACTGGGAACGAAAGCAATTCGCCGAGGAAAAACGTCACCCGGCCTGACTAACATGACTGGATGATCGATTCACCGTTAGAACCAAGCACCGTGGCTGCCAAGCACCCGCAGGGATAGTGCTGTGGCGGGCAGGCCTTCGCTGCGGATCGGCGAACACGGAAAGATCACCCGAACACGGATCGGCAACGGGTCGTGGCTTGCCAGGTGCCGGTACCGGGACCGGGATGGCGTCACCCGCATCGTCCAACGGGTCGGACCGCCCGACGATTACGACCAATACGGCAAGCTCGCCGTGGACACCCTGAAGGAAGCGCTCTCCGCGCGACAACTGCCAACCCGACCCGATGCCATCGGCTTGAACACGTTGATCTGCGTGTTGCTCGACGAGCACTTGGCGCGGCTAACCGAGGACGGCCGCGCCGCCCGGACGCTCGATACCTACCGGTCCGCGACCACCAAACTTCAGAAGTTCATCGGCGGCGTACGAGTAGGCGAGGCGACGCCGGCCCGCGTCGACGCAGCCCTTCGGTCCATGCGCACCGCGCACGGCGCGACAACCGCGCGGCAATCGAAGACTGTTCTGCGCGGCGCATTGCAGCTCGCGGTTATGGCGAATGCACTGGGCAGCAATCCCGTACATGACGTTGAGGCGATCAAATCGAAGACTCGACCGAAGGGTGCTACCGCGTTGACGGCCGAGCAGCTGCGCGCGCTGCTTGCGCGACTGCGGGCATCGGAAGAATGCCGCACCCTCGATCTGGTCGATCCGATAACCCTGTTGATTGCCACGGGCCTTCGTGAGTCCGAACTCCTTGGACTTTTGTGGAGCGACTTCAACGCAGACATTGGAGCCCTGTCGGTCACGGGCAAGGTGTTCCGAGCAAGCGGGCAGGGGCTTCAGCGCCATGACACCGCCAAGAGCGAAGCCGGTTTGCGTACTTTGCCGCTGCCCGGCTTCGCCGTCGACGTCCTCGCTGCGCGACATCAAGCGCCGTTCCTCGGAGAGCAAAAGATGATCTTTCCGTCGACGGCCGGAACACTGCGCGACCCCAACAACTTCAACAAGCAGTGGCGAAAGGTTCGGGGCGGACTTGGTGCGGCCGACGTCACCACGCACAGCTTCCGTAAGTCGCTCGCCACTTTGATCGACGATGAAGGACTGTCCGCACGCATCGGGGCCGACCACTTGGGTCACACAAACGTCTCCATGACCCAGGACAGGTACATGAGCCGCGGCCGGGTTCACACGCAAGTGGCCGACCTGCTCGATCGATTGGTCTGCGAGCCCCATGACCGACGCAGAGATTAATGTCGGTCGATCTTGCGCAATGAGTATGCGTTTCGTACTCTATAAAGATACGATTTGCATACTCAAGGAGTGATCATGGCGCAGACTCGGACCACTCCGATACCGCCCGAGCTCGCCCAGGCACCAATGAAGACCATCCGTCCGCGCGATGCCGACAAAATCTACGCCCATCCGCGGGCTCAGTTGGTCCGCCTCAGCGAGCGCGGTCTGCTTCATCGGGTCGCCGACGGCTACTACGTCGTCGTACCGCAGGACATGGTGGGCCGTGCGTGGATGCCGGGCTTGGAAGCGACTGCCGCGGGCATCGCCTCGGCGATCTACGGACCAGACAATGTCATCGTCATGGGCCCGAGCGCAGCCCGCCTGCACGGAGCGGTCCCCCGCGCCCTCGCGACCGCAACGGTCGCCGTGCCCAGCCAGCACCGCGAGATCGCACTCTCGGACAGGCCGGCGGTAGTCCGATTCGTCAAGCGCGACACCGCACGCCTGGACGCCGAGCGCATCGACACACCGCTGGGACCGGCATTGGTGACAACACCAGAACAGACGGTGCTCGATCTCGCCCATCGCCCAGAATTGGGCGCGGTGGCAGTCGACGTTCCGTCCGCCGTTGCCGCGCTCTATGCGCGCTGCGACCATCAACGAATTGCCACGCTCGCATCCGACCAACGACGAACGGCGTCGCTTCGTCGCGCCGAGGCCTGGGCCCAGGCGTGAACATCGATGAACGCGATGCGGTGGCAGCACAATTCGGCGTGTCCACCGAGCAAGTCGAACGGGACCACCTCATTTCATATGTGCTGGCCTTTCTCAGCTCGAGCGTCGGAGACCAGGTTCAATTCATCGGCGGCACCGCGCTGGCCCGCACGCACCTACCAGCCGGGCGGCTCAGTGAGGACATCGACTTGATCGCCATCGCCGATCGCAAGTCCGTGGCTGCCACACTCGACTCGGACCTCCCTCGCGCGTTGTCCCGTTCGCATGGCCGGCTCACTCTTGACGCAATGTTGGGCAGCGTGGCGAGCACCCAACCGGCCACTCTTCGATCGCCGGGCGGCCTGTCCGTGCGAATTCAGCTGCTCTCCGCGCACGACCGAGTGGTGTGGCCATCCGAGCGGCGCGTCATGGTTCAGCGCTACACCGACGCACCCGCAGCCGAGTTGCTCGTTCCGACATTGCCCGCCTTCGCCGCGTCGAAGACCTCGACCTGGGCCGATCGGCACGGCGCTCGCGACCTATGGGACCTGTGGGCGCTGAGCCACCTCGGCGCAATCAACAGCGATGCCTTGGGCCTGTACCAACGCTATGGACCTACCAATCGGCCGCCCGCGTCCCGGCTGTTCGACGCGGCGCCTTCAGACACCGAGTGGCAGGCGCAACTCGCCGGACAGACCCGAATCACGGTCTCGGCGCGTACGGCTCTTGACACCGTGCGCGCGGCTTGGCATGCCGCCGCCAAAATCCCGGATGACCAGCACGGCAGCCGGGATCTCGACCCTATAAACGATGAATAAACGGTGACTCGGCACCGAAAGACTTGAAAAATAGGCTCTGAAGTGGGGCGGGCGGGGCTCGAACCCGCGACCTACGGATTATGAGTCCGCGGCTCTAACCAACTGAGCTACCGCCCCTGGATCAACTAGCTGCGGATACAGGCTCCGTCTTTTTTAGACCCGGTTCCGGGTACCGCAGTGATACCGCAACACTATCGATTGTCTTGCCTAAAGCTTCAGCGACTCCGAGTAGGTCATCGTCCAGCAGATGACCGTAGAGGTCCAAGGTCATGGCTGCTGTCGCGTGACCAAGCATGCGTTGCACGACCTTGACATTAGCGCCCGCACTTATCGCGAGGGACGCCGTGGTGTGCCGCAGACCATGCGGAACCAACCCTTCAATGCCGACCTCTGCGCACCCTTTGTCGAATGCACGCCGGTACTCCTCAATAGGCAGCAAACCGCCCCGCTGCCGAGGGAACACCAACGCGTTCGGGTCGTCGGGTAACTTATCCTTGAGGCGATCCCACACAGGACCCGGCACTGGAACTTGCCGGGCACGTCGCGTCTTGGTTGTCGACTCCACGATGCCCTTGCCAGTGACGTGAGTCGCTGATGCTCT
>Ga0302326_10003002_pt1 | contig 40312 bp, 39 predicted proteins | sample Palsa_T0_3_FD_202264 | JGI IMG/M metagenome (GOLD analysis project Ga0302326, IMG submission 202264) | Peat permafrost microbial communities from Stordalen Mire near Abisko, Sweden - Palsa_T0_3 | ecosystem: Environmental > Terrestrial > Soil > Palsa > Peat permafrost | place: Sweden: Abisko... | reverse complement strand
CTGCTTGCATGCGGATGATCAATTCCCAGCATGACGGATCGCCCCTCCAGGCTCATCTTGTATGAGAAACGAACGCCCGCTCCAGGCTCATCTTGCATGAGATAAGACTCCCAATGTTAGTTTAGCGATAGAAAGAGCTATAATAAACACCCGGCGGTCCGTCCCGCTTTCACGCATGCTTCCGAACCGGTATAAAGGCAAGTTGATCGTCGTAGAGGGAATCGACGGATCGGGCAAGTCCACGCAGATTACGCTGCTCAGCCACTGGCTGCGCGCGCGCGGCTATGCGGTTGCGTTCAGCGAATGGAATTCCTCGCCGCTGGTCCGACAAACCACGCGCCGCGGCAAGAAGAAAGAGATGTTCACCCCGACGACCTTCAGCCTGATCCACGCCACCGATTTCGCGGATCGGCTGGAGAGCTATGTGCTGCCGCTGGTGAAAGCGGGCGCCCTGGTGTGCGCGGACCGCTACGCCTACACGGCTTTTGCCCGCGATGTGGCGCGGGGCGCCAGCCGCAACTGGGTGCGCAACCTTTATAGTTTCGCCTTGCGCCCCAACCTCAGCTTCTACTTTCGCGTGCCGCTGGATGTGGCCATCGGCCGCATTCTGGGCGGTCGCGACGCCATCAAGTATTACGAAGCGGGCATGGACCTGGGACTCAGCCGCAACGTGGAGGAGAGCTTCCGCATCTTCCAGGGCCGCATCCTCGACGAGTATGAGGCCATGGCCTCGGACATGGGCTTCCACGTCATCGATGCCACGCTCTCCATCGAAGAGCAGCAGCGGCAGATGCGGCAAATCGTGCTGGACCGTCTGGGCGAAGTGCTGCGAACCGGAGTCTTGCGCACGGCGCAAAAGGAGGATGATGGAAAGCCGGGAATCGCGCGAATCGCGGCAATCGCAAACGCCGCTGCAGTTCTATAGCGAGCCGCTGCCCGGGGTGGATTGCTCGGAGCTGCGCGGCAAGCTCATCGTCATCGAAGGTCCGGACGCGGTGGGCCGCAGCACGCAGATCCGGCAATTGCGCCAGTGGCTCGAGCAGGAGGGCCACGCGGTGCTCGACAGCGGCATGGCCCGTTCGGCGCTGGCCGGCAAGGGCATCCAGGAAGCCAAGAAAGGCAACACCCTGGGAACCATCACCATGACGCTGTTCTACACCACGGACTTCGCCGACCGTCTGGAGAACGAGATCATCCCCGCGCTGCGGGCGGGTTTCGTGGTGCTGATCGACCGGTACATCTTCTCGATTATGGCGCGGGCCATCGCGCGCGGCGAAGATCGCAAGTGGATCGAGCAGGTGGCCGGCTTCGCGCTGGTCCCGCACGCGGTTTACTATCTCAAGGCGCGGGTGAAAGACCTGGTATCGCGCGTGGTGCTGGGCCGCGGGGCTTTCGATTATTGGGAGAGCGGCATGGATGTGCGCTTTGGCGAAGACAAGTTCCAGAGCTTCGTGCGCTATCAGCGCCGCCTCATTCAGGCGCTCGATTCCATGGCTGTGCCCTACGGCTTCACCATCGTGGATGCGATGCAGCCGGCCGACGCCATTTTTAGCGAGCTGCAGCGGCATATCGCGGCGCTGTCGTTTGAAAAGGTTAACGGCGCGGCGGCACGTCGCGGCCGGCGCGCGGCGCGGCGCAAGCCGGAATCGTAATGGAAATCTACATTCTGCGCCATGGTATCGCGGAAGAAGCCGGGGCCGGCGATTCGGATGCGGGGCGCGCACTCACCGAAGCTGGCCGGGAGAAGCTGAGCCGCGTCCTCGAGAGAGCGCGAGCGGCAAGCGTGGCGCCTTCGCTCATCCTGACCAGCCCCTATCGCCGCGCGGTCGAGACGGCCCGCATCGCCGGGCAAATCCTGGGATGCCGTAAGATAGTCGAAACCGGCGCGCTGGTTCCCGAGGGGACGCCTGAGGAAGTGTGGGACGAGATCTGCGCTCATTGCCGCGAGAGGGCCCTGCTGCTTTCCGGCCACCAGCCGCTGCTGGGCATGACCGTGGCGTTTCTGCTGGGCACTTCGGCGCTGCAAGTCGATCTGAAGAAAGCGGCCCTGGTATGCATCGATCAGGAGAGCTTCTCCAGCGCGCCGCGCGGCGTCTTGAAATGGATGCTGACACCCCGGCTGGTATAATTTCGACCATGATGGACATCCTGAAGGCCACCAGGCGCTACGAAGAATGGCTCGCTACGGAGTTGACCATCGTCGAGCCGGATTTGAAGCTGAAGCACGACGTAATGGCGGCCGCGCTGTTCCCGTTTTTCCGCGCGACCTATTATCGCTGGGCGCAGCTCTGGCCGGAAGTGTGCGGCGATCTGGCTGCCGCTCACCAGGTGCTTGCGGTGGGCGATCTGCACGTCGAAAATTTCGGGACGTGGCGCGATTCCGAAGGCAGGCTGATCTGGGGCGTCAACGATTTTGACGAGACCTGGCCTCTGGCGTATACCAACGACCTGGTACGATTGGCCGCCGGCGCGCAGTTGGCCATTGCGGAGAACCACCTGGCGATCGCCATGCAAGACGCCGCGCACGCGATTTTGGAGGGTTACACCGAATGTATGGCCCGCGGCGGCTGCCCATTCGTTCTGGCCGAATACCACTCCGCGCTGCGCGAGATGGCCGTACACCGTCTGAAAGAGGTCCGCACGTTCTGGGAAAAACTCGAAAGCCTGCCCACCGTCCACGGCAAGATTCCAGCCGGGGCGGCGAAAGGCATCAGCCGTATGCTGCCCCAGGCGGACCTGTCGCGCCGGCATGTGCATCGCGTGGCTGGGAAGGGCAGCCTGGGCCGGCAGCGGTTCGTGGCGCTGGCCGAGTGGCAGGGCGCCAAGATCGCGCGGGAGGCCAAGGCCATGGCGCCCTCGGCCTGCTGGTGGGCGTGCGGAGCGAGAGGCTCGTCGCGCCTGCGGTATCAGCAAATCCTGGATACCGCTGTGCGTTGCTGCGATCCCTACGTGAAGCTGAAGGGGGCGTGGATTGTGCGCCGCCTGGCGCCGGACTGCTCGCGCATCGAGCTCTCCGCGCTGCCCAGGGAGCGCGATGAACTCCGGCTGCTGCATGCCATGGGCGCCGAAACGGCCAACATACACCTGGCCGGCCGGGAAGCGCGCGTCATTCTGCGCGATCTGAAGCGGCGCGGCAATAAGTGGCTTTCCAGCGCGGCCGGCGAGATGGTCAGGGCGGTTACCAAGGATTGGGAGGAGTGGCGCAAGGTGTACGCGCCGGACCCGCGTGAGGCCGAGCGGGCGCAGGTTGGCAAGGCCTCCGGCAGGTAGACTCACATGATTCGGAAATCGCTCTGGCGTGGAATTTTGGTTGCAGTTCTGAGCGTGGCACTCATAAGGCCGGTTTCCGCGGATAAGCCTCGGTTGGCGTTGCGCCCCCATCTGTTGAACGGCGGGGGCGGTATCGGGAAGGCCGGTGAAGAAGTCGCGGTGGGAATTGTGGTGGCGGCCGTGGTCGTCGGGGTACTCGTTGCCGTTCTGATCCTTCACTATAAGTCGAGACAGAAAGCCATTACGGGCTGTGTCAACTCGGGAGCAAACGGGTTGAGTGTGACGGACGAGAAAGACAAGCAGAGTTACACGCTGTCGGGCGACACGGCAGGTGTTAAGGCGGGCGATCGAATGATGTTGAAGGGCAAGGTGAAGCATAACGGCAAGGCGCTGGTCTTTGAGTCACAGAGAATTATCAGGGACTTTGGTGTATGTCAGCCCGCTCCCTGATATCCTAATCAGATTGCCATGCTCAAAAATACCCTCGCGGCGTTCGCTCTAGCCGCTCTAGCTGTTGCTTCACAGGCTCGCGCCCAGGTTTCGGTCCTCGAACAGGAAGCGCATCGCCCTTATCTCCGCAGGCCCGGAACCGATGGCAAGACGCCCGTCGGGTATACGCCGCAACAGATGCAGCATGCCTATGGCGTCGACCAGATCGCCAATCAAGGCGCCGGCCAGATTATCGGAATTGTGGACGGTTTCGACTACCCCTCCGTCGAATCCGATCTGGGAGTATTCACCAGCCAATTCGGCTTGCCCGCTTGCACGCAGGCGAACGGATGTCTGACGGTGATCTACGCAACTGGAACCAAGCCGCCGCCTAACGCGGGCTGGTCCGGAGAGACTTCATTGGACGTGCAGTGGGCGCACGCGATTGCTCCGCAGGCCCAGATCCTGCTGGTCGAGGCCCCCAATGGCAGCACCAAGGCCCTGCTCGAGGCCGTCCCCGTGGCTGTGGCCCACGGCGCGACCGTGATCAACATGAGTTGGGGCACCCTGATGGAGCCGCCCAACGAGCAGCAGTTCGACCAATACTTCTTCAATAATTCAGCCGTGACTTACTTCAACGCTTCCGGCGACGATGGCAACAACCTGTTCGGCTACCCGGGGGCATCTCCGCTGGTGGTGGGCGCGGGTGGCACTACGCTCGAGCTCGATGCGAGCGGCAACATCTTGAAAGAGACCGCCTGGAGCGGCAGTGGAGGAGGCGAGAGCCTGTACTTCCCCGAGCCCAGCTATCAACTCGGAGCCCAAAGCTCCGGCAAGCGCGGCGTTCCCGACGTGGCCTACGATGCAAATCCGTATACCGGGGTGCCGGTGTACGACAGCGAAGACGGGAACTGGGCAGAGGTGGGCGGCACCAGCGCGTCTTCTCCGCAATGGTGCGCGATCACGGCCATCGCCAACAGCATTCGCGCCAGTATGGGCAAGGGCACCATTGGCGGAAACTTCTTAAACGTGGTCTACGCGAATCCGCAGGCCTTCAACGACATTACGCAGGGCTCCAACGGAACGTGCGGGCCGGTGTGTATGGCGGGTCCCGGCTATGACTTTGTGACTGGACTCGGCAGCCCCATGGCGTTGCAGGTAGTGGATGCTTTGACAGCGGCGCCTTAAGATATGTCCCGGCGTAATTTCCTGCGTACCATAGCTCTGGCTCCAGCCACCTTCGGCATCTCCAGAGGCATGGCGGCCCGCATGGGGATTCGCATCGAGGAAGTCCACTTCGACTATCAGGACTATCATTACCGCACTCCCTACCGCTTCGGCGCGCAGACGGTGGATCGCGTCACGCTGCTCAACGTCAACTGTATCGTCCGCACCCAAGCCGGCAAGACAGCGCACGGATTCGGATCGATGACCATGGGCAACGCCTGGTCGTTCCCTTCGAAGACGATGTCCAACGACACGACCTTGAACGCCATGAAGGCCCTGGCCGTGCGCATCTCGAAGATCACGAGTGACTACCGGGAGCCCGGCCACCCGATCGATATCAACTGCGCCGTGGAGCCCGAATACCTAAAGGCCGCCGCCGGGGTTTCCGAACAACTGAAGCTGACCGAGCCCATCCCCAAGTTATGCACCCTGGTAACGGCTAGCCCGTTCGACGCAGCTATCCACGACGCTTACGGGAAGGCTTTCGGCGTGAGTTGTTATCGGACTTACAGCGCCGACTTCATGGCGTACGACCTCTCTCACTATCTGGGTGCGGATTACCGCGGCGAGTATCTGAGCAGCTACGTGCTGATGAAACCAACGGCGCGCATGGCACTGTATCACTCGGTGGGCGGCGTCGACCCCATCGTGGCGTCCGACATTCGCACCAGGATCGGCGATGGCCTGCCGGAAACTCTGCCGGAATGGATTCGCTATAACGGACTGCGGCGCATCAAGATCAAGCTGGCGGGCAACGACCTGAAATCGGATCTCGACCGGGTCGTTCATATCGACCGGGCAACTACTGAGACACAGCGGGAACGCAATGTTACCGAGTGGTTCTACTCCCTGGATTTCAACGAGCAGTGTCCCAACGTAGGGTATCTGCTGGACTTTCTACGCCGTTTGAAGGAGCAGACGCCGTCGGGCTTCGACCGCATTCAATATGTAGAGCAGCCCACCGCCCGCGACCTGAAAGCGGACCGCGCGAACGTGATGTTCGAGGCGGCCAAACTGCGGCCCGTGGTGATCGATGAGTCACTCACCGACATTGAAAGCCTGATGCTGGCGCGCGAAATGGGTTACACCGGCGTAGCGCTCAAGGCCTGCAAACAGCAGAGCCAGGCATTGCTGATGGCGGCCGCCGGCCAGAAGCACAAGATGTTCCTGTGCGTGCAGGATCTGACCTGTCCGGGCGCTTCGTTGATCCAGTCGGCGGGCCTGGCGGCCCACATCCCAGGAGTTGCGGCCATTGAAGCCAACGCCCGCGAGTATGTGCCGGCGGCCAATCAGCCATGGGAAGATAAGTTTCCCGGCATCTTCAAAGTGCGGGACGGCATGATGGATACATCCGGACTGGACCGTCCGGGCCTGGGCGCCGTGTAACTGAGAACTGTGTAAGCTCATCCGGATAGAGGCCAACATGCGATATCGACTTCTGGGCAACAGCGGACTTAGAGTTTCGGAGGCGGCGCTCGGCACCATGACCTTCGGCGATGACTGGGGCTGGGGCGCCCCCAAGGACGAGTCGCGTAAGGTGTACGACGCTTTCCGCGAGGCAGGGGGAAATTTCATCGACACCGCTAACTTGTACACGAACGGGACCAGCGAAGCGTTCCTCGGCGAGTTTATGCAGGGCCACCGTAAGAGCGTGGTGCTGGCCACGAAATACACCAACGCGGCTCCGGGCACGGACCCGAACGCGGGCGGCAATCAGCGCAAGAATATGATGCAGGCGGTGGAAGCCAGCCTCAAGCGGCTGCGAACCGATTTTATCGATCTTTATTGGGTGCACGCCTGGGACCAGATAACGCCGGTCGAAGAAGTCATGCGCGGACTGGATGACCTGGTTCGCGCAGGTAAGGTGCTCTACGCCGGTATCTCGGATGCCCCGGCATGGTGGATCGCGCAGGCGAACACGTTGGCGCACCTGAGGGGATGGTCGCCCTTCATCGGATTGCAGATCGAATACAGCTTGATCGAGCGAACCGTGGAGCGGGAACTGATCCCCATGGCCAAGGCGCTGAACATCGGCTTGACGGCGTGGTCGCCCCTGTCGAGTGGCGTGCTGACCGGCAAGTACCACGGCCACGGAGCTTCCGAACAGAGCGGCGGGCCGGGCCGCATGGGCAATGACATGATGAAGGCTTTCCTGCCGGAGCAACAACGGACCGACCGCATCGTCGCGGCGGTCAAGACTGTGTCCGATGAGGTGGGTCGCAGCATGGCGCAGGTCGCGCTGGCGTGGCTTCGCTACCGCCCCGTGCCGGCCATCCCCATCATCGGCGCGCGAAAGCTTTCTCAGTTGCAGGATAATCTCGCGAGCCTCGACCTGGCGCTCTCAGCGGACCAATTAAAGACGCTCGACGAGGCCAGCCGGATTGAATTGGGGTTCCCGTATGACTTGTATGCAAAGGAGCTGCTCCGCGCATTCATCTACGGCGGCATGCGGGACCAGATCCTGGCATGAGTGCAGTTCCGAGGCACTTTGACGGGAAGCGCTACTTCAATCCGGACGCCCCTCAGGCGCGCGGCTTTCTCGATGCCTTGCGATGGAAGCTCACCAGCCGGCCGAAACCGTCGGCGCGTTTCGTTTCGGACGTAGAGCCATCGAAACCGCCGTCTTCGGTGCAAGGCAATGAGCTGCGGGTTACGCTGATCAACCATTCCACGGTGCTGCTCCAGCAAAGCGGCTCCCACATTTTGACGGATCCGATCTGGTCGGAGCGGGCCAGTCCCCTCACTTCGATCGGTCCGCGCCGCCACAGGAAGCCGGGAGTGCGGTGGGAGGATCTTCCCCGCATCGATACCGTGCTGCTCAGCCACAATCACTACGATCATCTGGATCTGGCCACGTTGCGCCGGCTGGCGGATCGCGGACAATCCCGCTTCATCGTTCCGGCCGGGGTAGGCCGGCTGCTGCGATCCCAGAGCATCGGCCCCGTCGACGAACTGGATTGGGGCGAATCGCTGCCGCTCGCCCGAAGCACCATTCACAGCGTGCCGGCGTTGCATTCATCGGCGCGAGGAATCTTCGATCGCAATCGGACTCTGTGGTGCGGATATGTGATCGAAGCGGCGGAGCGCATGGTCTATTTTGCGGGAGACACGGCTTTCGGCTACCATTTCGCCCGCATCCGCGAGCGATTTGGAGCGCCGCGCCTGGCGCTGCTGCCGATCGGAGCATATGAGCCGCGCTGGTTTATGTCATCGGTACACATGGGTCCCGAGGACGCTGTAAGAGCCCATCGCATCCTGGGCGCGGGGACCAGCATCGCGATCCACCACGGCACCTTCCAACTGGCGGATGAGGGCCTGGACACGCCGAAGAAGCGGCTCAGCGAGTGCGCCGCGGGCGATTCGTTTGTGGTGCTGGATAATGGCCAATTCATGACCTTTGCATGAATATGGACAAGCACATACTCGCGTTGGTCAGCATTATCGGCAGCTCGCTCGACGTCCTCGGAGCTTTGTATCTCGCCTACGATCTGCTGGGCGGCGAACACGGACCTCTGCGGACTCTGACACGCGCGGTCACCTACGGGGCACTCTTCGGAGCCGGCTACGGCTTTGCCCTGGGGCCAGTGTTCGGCCTGGCGAGCGGTGTGGCGCATGGCATTACGCTCGCCTGGGAGTACTCGCGCGCTTCCCGGCACGGTCCGAAGCCGGGATTCTGGCTGGACACGGCCATGAGCGCGATTCGCGGGTGCGGTTTTGCTTTGGGCGCTTCCTATCTATTCGGCGCCCGATTCGGCATCACCTTTGGCGTGTTCAGCACTGCCGGACAGGCGATCGCCTATCGGTTTGGCCTCCGGCCGACGATCGATTACCGACCCGCTCCACGTCCGCGCATGACCCGATTGCAATTGTTAGCGGCGGCGAATCGCGCGGTGGGCTACGCGGTCGCCGGCTACGTCAGCAGCCTGGTGGCACGGCAACCGGAACACGCCATCGCAGTAGGGCTGAAAGTGGGACTCGCCATTGGCGTGGTCACGGCGATCTCCGGCTCCTGCACTCCATTCATCGAGTGGATGGCCGATCATATGCCCGAAAGACGCATGGGGGTGGTTGGCGTTGGCCTGATTCTGATCGGCTTCACGCTGCAATCCGTTCAGTATTGGGCGGCGCTGCTGGATGTGAGCGTTCGGTAGGGCGCGATGGTCAGAACTTACTCAACTCGTCCACCAGCGCCTTCGGCCCCTTCTTGCGATACAAGTCCGTCAGGCGCTCCTCTTCCGGCGAGGGCGCCAGAATGCCCAGCAGTTGAGCGCCGGCCAGCGCTTCGCGGTTGGGAATCCAGATCTTGCCGTCCGCGAATTCCACCTGGCTGACGAAGCCGGTCATGCCGGCGATGGGCACGGGCTCGCCCCGGTTCTTCGAGAAGCGCAGCGAAGTATCCTGCACCACGCGGCCCGAGCTCCCCGGCGGCAGGTATAACTTCGGCTCGGCGTTGGGCAGCGATGCGGCCATGTACTGGGTGCCCTGGCGATCGGTGACGATCCAGCCGATCTCCACGTGGAGCACCTGCTCGGAGGAGCGATTGCGCACGTCGATGCGGGGGTTGCGCGCTTCGTTGCCGGCAATCTCGGCCCACCCGTCCACCGGCTCGACCGGCGCGTCCGGGAAGCGCAGGAATGCAAATTGCGCGCGATGCTCCGGCACCGCCGCGGAGGTAACGGCGCGCCCGCCGCGCGAGACCTGCACATCCAGGCTGGGCCGCTCGCTCTGGCGCGCGATACTCTCCAGCATGGCCTGCTTCAAGCCTTCCGGCCCGCGCGTTGCCAGGATCGCTTTGAAATACTTGCGATCGCGCTGCGCTTCCATCTCCCACGCCGTCATGGAGCGGCGGGAATCCAGGCGGTTGGGGCCGTAAAACGACAGATCCTGAAACAGCACGCCGTCGAGGTTCACCTGCACCAGCGGACCGCCGCCCACCTGCCCAGGCCGCAACAACCGCAAGTCGATCCGCACCGGAAAGTTTTGACCGGGAGCCACGTCCAGGCTGGGAACCGTAACCGACGCCTTGCCGCCAGGGGTCACCTCCTGCGCCGCCACCAGCAGCGTCACCCCGCGCACGCGGCTCTGGCTGGAGTTTCGCAGGGTCAGCGCCATATTGAGGTCCAGCACCACGGCGCTGCCCCGCGCGCTGGCGTGCGATTCGCCCAGATTCGCCGAGATCAGGGTCAGCGGCGAATCCGCCGGCAGATTGATCTTTACCGAATTGTAGGGATCGAGCGGCATGTCCTGCGCGCAAAGCGCAGCCACGCCCGCTACGAAGAGAATCGCGAGTTTATTGCACATACACGTTATTGATCGTCACGTTACCCGTATCCAGATCCACGTAACGAGCCCTCATGGAGCCCTGCGCCCCGGCCGAATAGGTCACGTCCGGTTGGCCGCCCGGCCTTTGGGCCGCGCGCACATGCAGCAGGCTCATGCTCTGCCCGCCCTGATTCAGCTCGATGCCACTGGCGGTCGCCCGCAGGACCATGCTCTCATCCATTCCCATGGCGGCCACCGGCGGAGCAGGCGGCGTGGAGCGCTCGAGAAGCAGGCCGGCCGCCACCAGGACGACCATGCCGGCGCAGGCCACTGCCGCACGCATTCCTGAAATCCATCCGAGCGGCGCCCCGGACAAGCCGCCGCGCACGCATTCGCCGGCCGCCAGGCCCAGCCGTATATTGGCCTTCATCTCGGCCGCCAGCCGGCTCCAGGAAAGGGCCGGCACTTCGACGAAACCGACCAGATCGTCGTGGAGCGCGGCGAAAGCTTCCACCGCCTGGCGGCATTCGCGGCAGCGTGCCACATGCCGTTCCGCGCGCTTCGCTGCGAACCAGCCCAAGTCCTTGCCGGCGTAAAGAGCCAAAGTGGATTGGCTGGGGTGTGTCATTGTTTCCTCTTTTCCATGTACCGGCGGAATTTAATACGCGCGTTGGCGATGTGCGACCGCACGGTAGCCTTCGAACAATCGAGCCGCCGCGCCACTTCCTCGGCCGGCAGCCCTTCCACATCGCGCAGCATCAACGCCGCCCGCTCGCGCGCCGTGAGCAGGCGCAAGCCATCTTCCAGAAAATCGCGCTGCTCGGAACGCAGCAAAATGTCCTCGGGACTCTCGTCGTGGCTTTCCGGCGCATCGTCGATTTCGCAGAATGCCACGCGCCCGTTGCGCCGTAGGAAGTCAATGGCCGTATTCGTCGCAATGCGCGAGAGCCAGTGCGCCGCCTTCAGCTCGTCCTTGAGCTGATCCTGCCGCTGCAGCGCCTTGATGAAAGCCTCCTGCGTCAGATCCTGCGCATCCGCCACGTTACGCACAATGCGGTAAATTTGAACGAAGATACGGCGTAAGTGCTCGGAAACAAAGCGCTCCTGTCGCTCCAGAAGCTCCGGGCTGGGCTCGACGGCTTCGCTCATCACTGCGCAAATAACAGCTTCCACGGTTCTATCTAGATGACGCAGAAACCGCGAAAGCGTGGAAACAAAGCGTGAATAGGCTCTTTCCTACAGGCGCTAAGCTATCTTGTATTATATGAAACCCGTGGCCTGGAAAATCGCGTGAAATTAGCCGAGCGCATGCATCGGATGGGGGTGGAGTCCGCCTTTGACGTGTTGGTGCGGGCGCGCGCTCTGGAGGCCCAGGGGCGCAGCGTCATCCACCTGGAGATTGGCGAGCCGGACTTTCCCACGCCGCCCCATATCGTCGAGGCGGCCAAGCGCGCGCTCGACCAGGGATGGACGCATTACGGCCCCCCGCAAGGCTTTCCCGAACTGCGGGAAGCAGTGGCGGAATCCGTTTCCGCCAGCCGAGGGATAAAGGTGGGGCCGGAGCATGTGTCCATCGTGCCCGGCGGCAAACCCATCATTTTCTTCCCCATGCTGGCTCTGCTGGAGCCGGGTGACGAGGTCATCTACCCGAACCCCGGCTTTCCCATCTATGAATCCATGATCCGGTACCTGGGGGCTACGCCCGTACCTATGCGGCTGGTCGAAAGCCGCGGATTTTCCTTCGACCTGGACCTGCTGCGCGACAAGCTTAGCGACCGCACCCGGATGCTGGTGCTGAACTCTCCGCAGAACCCCACCGGCGGTGTGATTCCGGAAGAGGATCTCCGCGCGATTGCCGAAATGGTGCGGGACCGCGACCTGATCGTGCTGGCCGACGAGATCTACTCGCGGATCTATTACGACGACCCGCCGGTTTCGATCGCGAGCTATCCGGGCATGCTGGAGAAGACCATTATTCTCGACGGCTTTTCGAAGGCTTACGCGATGACCGGATGGCGCATGGGCTACGGGGTGATGCCGGTCTGGCTGGTGGAAGCGGTGACCAAGCTGATGGTGAACTCCAACTCATGTACCGCAAGTTTCACGCAGCGCGCCGGAATTGCGGCGTTGCGCGGCCCGCAGGATGCGGTAGACGCCATGGTGGCCGAATTCCGGCGGCGGCGCGACGCGTTCTGCCAGGCGCTGAACCGCATTCCAGGGTTCCGCTGCCCCATTCCGGGCGGCGCTTTTTACGCGTTTCCCAACGTGGAACAAACCGGTGTCGGTTCGAAAGAGCTGGCCGATTTTCTGCTTGAGGAAGCTGGCGTGGCGTGCCTGAATGGCGGCGCCTTCGGCGACTATGGGGAGGGCTACATCCGGTTCAGCTACGCCAATTCGCTGGAGAATTTGATGGAGGCGGTGGGGAGGATTGAGGGGGTGATGGGGGGCAAGGGGACCGAGCGGGCGAGGGGGCGATGGGGCGAGCGGGCGAGATGACTATGCGACCAATTATTGCCTTATTTTTGGTGATTTGGGTTCTGCCCGCTGGCGCGGCTTCGCTGCGGGCGGGCGTGGCGCGCGTCGATATTACGCCGCCCGGCGCGGAGCGGTTGTGGGGCTTTGAAAGTCGGGTCAAGCCGTCGACCGGCACGCTCGATCCGTTATACGCGCGGGTGCTCGTGCTGGAAGCCGGCGGGCGCCGGCTTGCTCTGGTCACTCTCGATCTCGGCCGCAGCTTCGGACCTGCGTCGCTCGCGCGGCTGCGCGACGCGGCCAAACGGTCGAGCGCGATCGACTCTGTGCTGGTCGCGGCGTCACATACGCATGGCGCACCGGTGATTCTCGACGAATATGAGAATGGGCCGCCGGCCTGGGAACAAGCCGCCCTGGAAAAGATCGGGCGCGCCACCGCGGAAGCGGCCGCGGGACTGCGGGAAGCACGCATCGGCGTAGGGACTGGCGTTGTTTACATCGGGCACAACCGTCTGCGGGTGAATCGCGATGGCAGCGTGAGTTGGTTCGAGCGCAATCCGACACAAATCCCCACCGCGCCCGTGGACCCCACCATGACCGTGCTGCGCATCGACGAGGCCGGCGGGACGCCACTCGCCATCCTGGTGAACTATGCCTGCCATCCGGTGATTTTTGGCGGTGACAACCTGCGCTACACCGCGGACTTTCCAGCCGCTATGAACCGCGTCGTGGAGGAGGAGTTTGGCGGGCGCGCGATGAGCTTTTTTCTGCAGGGCGCGCCGGGCGATATCAATCCCTACTTCGCAGTCACGCCGATCGAAGAGGATGCTGCCGGCCGGCGCGATTGGACGGGCGAACGCCTGGGGCATGCAGCCGTGCGGGTCGCCAAAGGGATTCGCAGCGAACCCGCCGATCCGTCCGACATCGAATTTGCCGATTCGGTTCTCACGGTCCGCCTGCGCTGGGACCCTGACAAGTTCCGCGCCGCGCTGGTGAAGTTTCTGGGACCGGAGGGGTTCGCCTCGCTCGGCGCCCGCATCACGTCTGAGATACAGTTACCGGTTTCGACCGTGCTCATCAACAGGCAGATCGCGCTGATGACCATGCCTGGGGAGCCCTTCGTGGATTTTCAGATGAACTGGCGGGCCCGCTGCCCCGCGCCGCATGCGCTGCTGCTCGGTTACACCAACGGTTACTATGGCTACTTTCCCACCATCCTGGCGGCGTCTCGCGGCGGCTACGGCGCGGCCAGCGCGGCTACGTGGGTGGAACCGGGCGCGGGCGAGCGCATGGTGGATACGGCCGTGGTCAAGGTTCACGAGATGCTCGGGCACTTGAGCGACCTGCCTGACGACCTTAAGGGCGACGTGTATAAGTGACCTTGTAAAGGTTCACGGCTTTTACAAACTGTTTACTCCGCCCTCACATAAAGCCGTACACTCATTGATAAGGTTGAATAGTCGAGTTCAACTTTCCAGACAAATCTAACCGAAAAGGATAAATCAAGGCTTAAACAATGAGAGTAAGTAATCGAACTGTAACTAATGTCTTATTGCTGGTGGGAATGGCGGCGTTATATATGCCGGCAAAGGCAGCGGGTCAATCGAGTTTTCAAGTGGTGAAGACTCCCAATGAGTATACCAACAACGGACTGCAGGCAGTCTCCGCATCTTCTGCGAGTGACATCTGGGCCGTGGGCTCATCGATCATGCATTTCGACGGCGCCAGGTGGACCACATTCCCGGTGGCCGGCAACACCAAAGAAGTGTGCGTGTCCGGTGTTTGCACAACTATCAGCAGTGTTCTGTCTGGCGTGGCCGATATTTCTCCGATGGACGCCTGGACCGTCGGATCGCAAACAACCCTAACTACAACAACAGACCCCCTTAGCTTCAACCAGTCGACGGCGCCGGTTATTCAGCACTGGGACGGCAGACAGTGGAGTATATTTCCAGGCCCTTCCTTCGCGGCTGGCGACGCGCCCACCCTCTTTGGCATGACCGCCATTTCCGCGAACGATATCTGGGCTGTGGGCAACCTCTTGAGCGGTGGCGGGACGATTCTGAACTTTCTGTTTGAGCACTGGGACGGTACGTCCTGGACCGCGACCGCTCTTCCAGTAAGCAACCCTAACGGCGCGTTTCTCTTCGCAATTTCCGCGGACGCGACGAATGACGTCTGGGCCGTGGGGTTCACGGGACCGGAAAACAACGATAGCCGGACCTTGGTGATGCACTTTGACGGCACCAACTGGAAGACCGTGGCCAGCCCCAGCGTAGGGAAGGGCGCGAGTCAGTTGAATAGCGTAGTCGCGCTGGCTCCCAACAACGTGTGGGCAGTGGGCTTCTCCACGCCGGTAGCGCCGCCGATGGAAGCGGCTACGTTAACGCTGACCGAGCACTGGGACGGCGCCAGTTGGACGGTGGTGGCTAGCCCCGACATAGGACCCAACAGCGTGTTCCAATCGAATATTCTGGAGGGGATCACCGCCGTGTCGCCCACCGATATCTGGGCGTTCGGGTCCTCCGTCCTGGCCAATGGTTCAGGCAACCAGGAGACGCTGCTGATGAATTGGGACGGCAGCGCGTGGAGTATCGCGCCCAGTCCGAATCCAACGGCAGGCGGTTTCCTGGATGACATCCTGTTCGCCGGTGTCGCGCCGTCGCCCGGCAACCTGTGGATCGTCGGATCGGAGCTCGAAAACACGCAAGGGCTGGAATTCGGCACGCTGGCGATTCACAGCACGACCGCCGGGCCGAACTGACGGCAGCGGAACTGACGAGGGCGGGCGCGATGCTCCGCGGGAAATGCTAGCATCACAGCAGATGCCTCGGGCGCTTGTAGTTATGGTGGCGGCATTGGTCCTGCTATCCGCCTGTCACAAGAAGAGGATGGCGAATATACCCCCGCCTCCCGCCGCGCCCCCGGCAGCGCCGGCATCTCCGGCGGCGCCCTCGGTACCCGCGCCGCCAGCCGCGCCGGAGACCAGCGAAGTCGGCCTGGCGAGCTGGTATGGACATCCCTATCACGGTCGCGCTTCGGCCAGCGGCGAGATTTACGACATGGAGCAGATGACCGCAGCGCACCGCACCCTGCCCTTTGGCGCCCAGGTCCGGGTACACGATCTGGATAACCAAAAGTCGGTCGATGTGCGCATCAACGATCGCGGCCCGTTCGTGGACGGCCGCGTCATCGACCTGTCGCACGCCGCCGCGCGATCCATCGATATGATCGGTCCCGGCACGGCCCGCGTGAGCCTGGAAGTCCTGAGCACACCGGCGGCGTTGGCGCCGGCCCAATTCGCCGTGCAGGTGGGCGCTTTCCGCAACCGTGACAACGCCGAGCGCCTGCGCCGCGAGATGGAGTCGAAATACGGCCGTGCCCGGTTGATCGCGCGCGCGGACACTCCCGGTTTGTGGCGCGTGCTGGTGGGGCGCGAGCCTACGCAAGATGGCGCGAGCGCCTTGGCCCAGCGAATTCGTAGCGAGCGCGCCTCCATAAAATTCGCCTTCGTGGTTCGCCTGGATTCTGTATAATTGAATCAGTCACTCCATGGAGCGTGCCGATCCCGACTGCTCCCCTGGTCTTGTGGGGCAGTCGCCGCAGATCTGCCAGATCCGCCGGCTCATCGAGAAACTCGGACATTCCCGCGCCCCGGTTTTGCTATTGGGCGAAAGCGGCACGGGTAAGGAAGTGGTAGCTCGCGCCATCTACGACGCCAACCCCCAGGGTAACTTCGTGCCTATCGATTGCGGCGCTCTGGTTGGACCTCTCATGGAAAGCGAGCTGTTCGGCCACACACGGGGCGCCTTTACGGGGGCTACGGAGGCCAAACGAGGCTTGGTCGAAGTGGCCGACGGCGGCACCGCCTTCTTCGACGAAATTGGCGACCTGCCGCTGGACATGCAGGTCAAACTGCTGCGCCTGCTGCAGGAGCGCGAGTTTCGTCCGGTCGGCTCGTTGAAACAGCACAAGGTAGACATAAGAGTGATCGCCGCCACGCATCACGACCTGGCCCGCGATGTGGCGCGGGGAGCGTTTCGCCAGGATCTCTACTACCGGCTGAACATTGTTACCATGCGCCTTCCGGCGTTGCGGGACCGGCACGAGGATATCCCCGGTCTGATCGCCCACTTCATGCGGCGCTTCGGCAAGGATTACCGCCTGACTCCGGAAACCCTGGGCGTGATGATGAACTACGAATGGCCCGGAAACGTGCGCGAACTCCAGAATGCTATCGAGCGGATGGCGGCCCTCAACAGCGGTCCCGTGATGAATGTCGTCGATCTGCCCTCGGCCTTGCAGAACAACTTCGGGTCCGACTCGCCGGTTTACGCGGCGGCCATGGCGGCAGGCACTCAAACCGCCCAACTGCCGCTGCACCGTTCGCCTCCGCACCGCACAAGGCTGTTCCTGCCCACCATCGAAAAGGAAACCATCCTGAAGGCCCTCGAAGAAGCGCGCGGCGATCGGGCCACAGCCGCGCAGATGCTCGGCATCGGACGCACCACGCTCTATCGCAAGCTCAAGGAATATAAAATCGAGAATTGAAGATCGCGCTGGATGCAACCTATAGCCGCGGGGGAGAGCTGTCCGGAGTGGGCGTGTATTCTCAGGAGCTGCTGGCCGGTCTCGCGGCCGCGCACCCTGAAGCGCGCTTTCAATTCTGCTATCGTTCGCCGCGCTTCCTGCCCTCTTTTCTTGCGCGCCTGCCGGCCAACGCCAGCCGCTTTCTGCTGGGTGAAGACCGCGCGCCGCGATCGGCGGACGTTTTTCACGGCCTGAACCAGCGTCTGCCGCGCGCCCGCCTGCGCCGCGCGGTGGCCACTTTCCACGATCTGTTCGTCCTCACCGGCGACTACTCCACGTCCGAATTCCGCCGCAGATTCGCTGAACAGGCCCGGCAGGCGGCCGCGCGTGCCGACCGCATCATCGCGGTCTCGCAGTTTACGGCGCGGCAGGTCGTCGATCTACTCGGTGTGGAAGCGGGGCGAGTGCGCGTAGTGCATCACGGCGTGCGTGTGGCGGCTGCCATGCCCGTGGTTCGCGAGAAAATCATCCTGCACGTGGGCGCAATTCAGCGCAGAAAGAACATTGCCGGGCTGGTGGATGCGTTCGAAAGGGTCGATGCCGAGTGGCAATTGGTCCTGGCCGGCTCGGCCGGATACGGCGCGCCGGAGATCCTGGCACGCATTGCACGCGCTTCCAGCCGCGAACGGATTCGCGTGCTCGGCTACGTGCCCGCCGCCGAGCTGGCCGGATGGTATCGGCGCGCCGCCATTTTCGCTTTTCCCTCACTGGACGAAGGCTTTGGCATGCCGGTGCTCGAAGCTATGGCCGCCGGCACTCCCGTGGTCGCGTCGAATCGCGCGGCCGTCCCTGAAGTGGCGGGGGACGCTGCCTGGCTGGTGAATCCCGAATATACGGACGAATTAGCGAATGCGCTGGTGGAGCTGACCCGCAGTCCGGACCGAAGGGCGGAACTGTCGCGCCTGGGACTCCGGAGAGCTGCTCAATTCAGTTGGAACCAAGCGGTCGAACAAACGTGGCAGGTGTACCGCGAACTGCTGAACACCATGCTGGACTAGCAGGCTGGACTAGCGGGACTCCTCGTCCACGGCGATCTTCAGCGCCTTCAGGAAACGGTGATCCTGGGTGGTGAACTTGATCTTCCCGGCTGTCTCAAAGGTGCGTTTGCGTTCCGGTTCGGCGGCCGGCTCATCCTCCGAGCCTTCGTCGCTATCGTCGCGCTTGTTGAAACCGATAGTGGCCTCCAGCACAAGGAAGACATCATACCCGGCTCGCTTGATTTCGCCGATGGCTTCGGCGATGCGGTCGGACTCTGAGAGCGAGTCGTTAATAGCGTTTCCGAGTTCCTGCATCAGGTTTTTCAAAGGCTCGTCCACAAAGACCTCCCTCCATTATGGTGGGATGCGCCCCCCACACGTCTCGTTGCAATTTAGGGTCGCCGTCGCCGTACCCGTTTAGATTGTAGTGGAGACCGTCCGGCTTCACAAGTCTTCGCACATTATTTTTATCGGCATCTTGTCCTCGGAACAACAGGTACCATTACTTCTGATAACATTAATAGTGTCGTGCCCAAACGCAACCTTTATCGAGATGGCGCCCAAGCCTACAAACACGGCCGCAAGTTCCTCGGATTTGTGGTTCCGGCGGTTCTGAAGCCAGCCCGGACACTCTGGCACGAAGTCATCGGATTTGTTTTCGTATTCATGGCTATCGTCTTTGTTTTCTCCGGCTTCCGAGCTATCCGCCAATTCGATGGCAGTGTCGGCGCAATTCTGCGGCTGGCGATGCTGGTCTTCTGTGTGTGCCTTCTGGGCGGATACGGCATCTCATCGTTCCTCCGCGCACGCAGAATCTCACGCTCCTGATCCGGCGGGGATTTACATCTGCATGGTAAAGTCCGCTGGAGCGGTGTATGCCGGTTCCTCAAGTAGTACTTTTGCCACTGGCGCAGGTTTGCCGCGCAGCCCCAGCCGGTGCATCAAGCGGCCCACATGGTCCGGATCGTAGCGAATCCCAAAACGCGTGTGGATGGCGTGGGCTAGCCGGGCTGTGCTCCAGTGGTCGGTTTCAAAGCCGAAGGCCCTGGGACCCAGAGCGAAAATTTCGATCACTTCGGCCTGTTGGCTGGACGTCAGACGGCTGGGCCGTCCAGGCGCCTTGCGCTTGCGAAGACGCTCCACGCTGTGACCCGCGAGGGCCCTGTTCCAGCGCGACGCAGTGGTTCGGCTGACGCCGAATTGGCGGGCGACCCGGGCTTGCGTCGTCCCCCTCAGCAACTCCTCGGCGGCTTCCAGACGCCTTTGTTCCATTTCATCGCGATTCAATGTAACCGTAACGGTAGCGTACATTACCTCGCGCGGATTTTGGCCAGAGCATTTTCACTATACCTCAGAACATTTTCGGTGTAAATTGATTTTTCACGTTTTCGGCGGATTTGCTGAAAAAAATCGCTCTTCCCGGCCGGGCTTGGCGCTGGGTGCGCCGCACGCTACCATTAAGACTGGACGTTTCTTTTCCCCACCGGTACGGGCGGGGATCTCCACCATGAACAATAGCATTCCATCGATTCGCAACATCGCTATCATCGCCCACGTCGACCATGGCAAGACCACGCTAGTGGACGCCATGCTCAACCAGAGCGGCATCTTCCGTGAAAACGAAGTGCACGTCGAGCGGGTTATGGACTCCAACGACCTGGAGCGCGAGCGCGGCATCACCATCCTGTCCAAGATCACCGGCATACGCTACAAAGGCGTGAAGATCAATATCGTCGACACGCCCGGCCATAGCGACTTCGGCGGCGAGGTGGAGCGCGCCCTGAAAATTGTGGACGGCGTCATGCTCCTGGTGGATGCCAGCGAAGGGCCCCTGCCGCAAACCCGCTACGTGCTCTCGAAGGCTCTCGAAGCCAAGCTGCCGCCCATCGTGGTTATCAACAAAATCGACCGGGCGGACGCGCGCGTGCCCGAAGTGCTCGACGAGATCTACGATCTGTTCATCGATCTGGATGCCGCCGAGGAACAGCTCGATTTTCCAGTGCTCTATACCATCGCCAAGACGGGTGTCGCTAAGAACTCCATGGAGGATGACTCGACCAATCTCCAGCCGCTGTTCGACGCCATTTTGAGGCATATCCCCGAGCCGGCGGGCGATCCGGACGATGTCCTGCAAATGCTGGTCGCCAACCTGGATTACAGCGACTACCTGGGGCGCCTGGCCATCGGACGGGTCTTCGCCGGAACGCTGCGCTTTGGCGACACCGTGGGCATTTCGAAGCTCGACGGTACCCTGCACACCACCCGTATCACCAAGCTGTACTCGTTCGAGGGCTTGAAGCGGGTTGACGAAACCATCGGCCGGCCCGGCGACATTCTGGCGATCGCGGGGGTGGAGGGCATTACCATCGGCGAAACCGTCACCAGCGCCGAAAATCCCCGCCCGCTGCCCCAGGTACATATCGACGAGCCCACCATCGCCATGACCTTCACTATCAATACTTCGCCTTTCGTGGGCCGGGAAGGCGCTTACGTCACCTCCCGCAATCTGCGCGAGCGCCTCGACAAAGAACTGCTGACCAACGTTTCCATCAGCGTCCAGGAACTGGGCCCCGACACGTTCAAGGTGATGGGCCGCGGCGAGCTGCAGTTGGCCATCCTGATCGAGATGATGCGGCGTGAAAACTATGAGCTAATGGTGGGGAAGCCGGAGATTCTGACGCGCACCATCGACCACAAAACACACGAGCCAGTGGAATTGCTGGTCATCGATTGCCCGGAAAACTTTCTGGGCGTGGTGATCGAAAAGCTGGGCTCCCGCAAAGGCAAGATGAACAAAATGGTGAACCACGGCTCGGGGCGCGTCCGGCTCGAATTTCACATACCCTCGCGCGGCCTCATCGGACTGCGCAGCGAAATCCTGACCGATACGCGCGGCACCGCGCTGATGAACTCCCTGTTCCACGGATACATCGAGTGGCAGGGCGAAATCCCCACGCGCCCCACCGGATCGCTGGTCGCCGACCGCCCGGGCCGAGCCACCGGTTATGCCATCTTCAACCTGCAGGAGCGCGGGGAGATTTTCGTCAACCCGGGAACGGAAGTGTATGCCGGCATGATCGTGGGCGAAAATGCGCGCACCGCCGATTTGGATGTCAACATCGTGAAGGAAAAGAAGCTGACCAATATGCGGGCATCGACGGCCGATGAAGCTATTCGCCTGGTGCCGCCGCGTATACTGAACCTGGAGCAGGCTATCGAGTTCATCCGGGACGATGAATTCGTGGAAGCTACGCCCACTTCGATACGGCTGCGCAAGAAGGTTCTGAAGGCCAATCAACGCTAGATTGCAGACGTCGGACAGATCTGTTAGAATGTCAGACAGGTGGATAAAATGCAGAACGCGCAGATGCAAGATTATCGCATTACCGTGCGGTTCCCGGCCGAGCTGCGTCAACAGCTAAAAGCTGCCGCTCATCGTGCTGGGACGCGGGAGTCCGAACTGGTTCGCGCAGCGGTGGAGAGGCAACTGGCGCGCGAAGACAAGGCATTGACTGCATACGAACGAGCGAGGAAGGCTGGGCTGATCGGAGCGGTGCGGGGAGCCAGCCGGGACCTCAGCACCAATCCGGCGCATTTCGATGGATTTGGTGGCTCTTGAACGGTCAGGTACTGATTGATACCGGCCCGATCGTCGCCGTACTGTCGGAATCCGACGAACACCATGAGGCATGTGTCGAGCACCTGCAACACATCAGGGGTCCACTGCTGACTTGCTGGCCGGTGATCACGGAAGCCGCCTGGCTCTTGCGGGCGTACCCCGTGGCGATCGGAAAGCTCCTATCCAGTTTCAAGGGCCGGCTCTTTGAGCTGGCTTCCCTGGGCGAGGCGGATCTCCGGGAAATTGCCGCGATTCTCGTCAAGTACAAGGGCTTGGGAATTCAACTGGCCGACGCGTCGTTGGTGCACCTGGCAAACCGGGAAGGGATTGAGACCATGTTCACGCTGGACCGGCGTGACTTCAAGGTGCTGCGCATGGCTGGCGGAAAAAAGTTCCGCCTGATTCCATAAGCGGATCTGCGGACTTTTTAAGCGTTTTGCTTCTTCCGCCGTTCCCAGCCTTTAGCGGCGGCGCGGGCTTCGGAGGTGCCGATGTTCGTCAGCGCGTCAGAGGCGGCCTGGCGTACGTCATCTTCTTCGTCATCGGCTTTCAAGAGCGCGATCAGGTTTGGCACTGCGCTCGCGTCTCGGATCTGTCCCAGTGCAGTAGCGGCGTTCTGTCGCACGGATTCCTCTTCGTCGCTCAGAGCTTCGAGCAAGCCGGGCGCCGCACCGTGGTCCCCAATGTTTCCGAGCACGATGGCGGCGTTGTTGCGGGTGCGCGTCGCTTCGCTGCGCAGCAACTCAAGCAGGGCTGCAACCGCTGCGGCGCCTCCGATTCTGCTGAGTGCGTCCCTGCTCTCCGAACGAACACCACTGGATTCGTCATGAATTGCCTCGAGAAGGCCAGCCACTGCGGAAGCGTCTCCAATACGCTCCAGCGCGTCTGCGGACTTATACCGCACGTATTCGTTTTCGTCGCGCAGAGATTCCAGCAGCGCCGGGATCGCGGTCGCGTCGCCGGCTTCCTTTAGAGCCTCGGCCGCGGAACTACGCACGTTGGCGTTTCGGTCGCGCAAAGCCCCGATAAGGCCTGCGATCACGTCGGGCCCGCTGAATTGTTTCGAGCCGAACTCTTTCAAGCGGTCGATTGCGGTCGTGACCACGCCTTGATTCTGGTCTTGAAGACACTCCAGAATCCATGGCAGAACAGCAGGGTCGCCAAAGTCTCCCAGCGCGCGTATGGCACTCATCCGGAGTCCGGGGTCGGCAGTATGCAACACTTCTCGCAATGCCGGCAGCGCGGCCCTGTTCCGCATCCAGCCCAATGCCTGGGCTACACAACCGCGTAGCGCAAGATCCTCATTCGGGTCACGCAAGGCGTTCACGAATGCCGGTACGGCGGTTTCTCCGAAATCGAAAAGGACCTGGGAGTTAACCTCGTTGAACCGTTTGTTGCGTAACGCGTCGAATAGCCCCGGAACAGCGCGTAAGTCCTTAAATTTCGCCAACGTGGTTGCGGCTGCGACGCGCACGTCCTCAACCGGGTGTTTCAGCGCTTCTGCGAGCACATCGCGCGCCGCCGGGTGCTTGATTTGCGCGAGCGTCTGGATGGCGGCTTCGCGTTCATTCTCATTCAAGCTGTCCAGACTGCGAGCAGCCTGCTGGATCACCGGCGGAGCGTCTCGCGGGGCGCTGACTGTGAAAGGGCGATCGGCCTCCGCAATTTCCTTGAGCGTGCTCGCCAATACGTCCCAAGGGCGGCTCATGTAATTACTGAAGTCCAGCGCCTGAAGCGCGCTAAGACGAGGGTGCAGCTCGGCTGGCCCACGCTTCAAGATGATCGGAAGCACCGGCACGCCCGCACCCAGCGCAAAGGCCCATTCGAAACCGACATATTCGGAGGCGGTCGCTCGCGGCGATATGACAAGAATAACGGCCAATGCTTCCTTGATGGCGTCCTCGATTTCCGCGCGCCAGTTATCACCAGCGCGCAGATCGAGATCTTTCCAGGTAGCGAAGCCTCCTGCGTTAATCCGCTCTTTCAGGATGTGGGCGAAATCGGCGTCATCGTGGCAGTAAGAGAGAAAGACGTGCCTCATATCACGGCGGAGTTGTCAGGCGCTGGTTGCGCTCGCTTCGCCGCTCGGCAGCAATCTGTCTCGATGAGAGAAGCAGAACTGCACGAACGCGTCTTCCTTAACTACCATTCGCAGAGGGAACGGCAGAGCCTCGTGGACCATCTTGAACAACGATCGCATGGTGTCGTCATTCTTGGCTGCCGCCAATGCGGCGGGCCCGACTTTCTCTTGAAATATCTGCTGGACTTTCGGCCAGTGCTCCTCGATCTTCTCTTGTGCGTTCTGGTCGACCTTGTCTCGCCAACTCATAGATGCCTCCTAAGATTTTAGTGTCAATGTCCTGCATCCTATCACACGGTTGCTTTCTCTTTCCATCACAAGCCGAAACAATAGAGCATCCCTCGAGTGCGGATATAGATGCGCCCATCGGCAATCGCCGGAGTGGCAAAGCATTCGTCGTCCAGTTCGTTTACCGAGAGAATCTCCTGATCCGGGCCGGCCTTCAGGATGGTGACCACGCCCGAATTGCCGACGAAGAAAATTTTGCCGTCGGCCGCCACCGGCGAAGCGTAATACTTGTCCACCGCGCCTCGTAGACGGCCCTGTTTGAACGGCTGTCCGTTTGCCGGATCGATCGTCGTGAGAATGCCGCCATCGTTGATCATGTAGATCACTCCACGATAGACCAGCGTAGAGGGGAGTTGCGGTACCCTCAGTTGATACTTCCATCTCAGTGCCGTGGAGGTCATGTCGCCGGTGCCGCCGGCGTGCAGGGCCAGCAGACCGTTCTCCGCGGCCATCACCGCTTGGAAGGATTTCCATTCGGCGTCGTCCAGTTTTCCGTCGTGGTTGGTGTCTTCGAACGGAAAATAAGCGCGCAGAGGACCCTCGGGGAGTTCCGATTGCTGGAGCGCGCCATCATGGTTGATATCGTATTTCGCCAGCGCATCTGCAAACGAGGGAACCTCAACATGCTTACCCGGATCGTTGAACGGTGTATTGAAGCCGTTGATATAGATGGTCTCGCCATCGAGCACCGGCACAGATTTCATCTCCGAAGCCAGGCCGTTCACCCACCAGACGCTTTTGCCCGACGCGAGGTCGTAGGCATCCAGGCGAAATGAGCCGGGCGCGATGATTTGAATACCGGCGCCCTGGACGCCGTCGCCTTGCGGCCGATACACAATCGGCGTGGAATGTCCGCTGAGAGCTTCGGGCCGCGGCGTCTTCCAGGCTGGCTTGCCGTCGGCTTGAGAAAACGCGGCGGCGAACGAGTTGTGCTGCTGGTCGCAGATTAAAACGACCTTGTCGCCGGCCAGAATGGGCGACACACCCATTCCATACATGTTGTCGAACGGTCCCAGCGGGGTGCGCCAGCGTTCCTTGCCGTCGAACGTATAGGAGAGAAGCCCGTAATCGGGAAAAAAGACGTAAACGTCGTGGCCGTCCGCCGCTGGAGTCGGCGACGACGGGCTGTTCTGCGTGTCCAGTTTCTCGTGACGGTCGCGCGGAGATTCGCGGCGCCACAGGATTTTTCCGCTGCCGCGACCCAGCGCGAGCGTGAACAGCTTGTCTCCTTCGAACGCCGTAAGAAAGATATGATCGCCGCTGATCACCGGAGAAGAATGGCCGGGCGGCAGCGCGGCCTTCCACAGCACATGCCTGTCTGGTCCGATGCTATCCGGCAGCGCGGAGGTTTCCGCGACTCCGGTGCCGTTCGGTCCACGGAAGCGCGGCCAATCCGCGGCAGGCGACTGCGCGGGAAAAGTAAGAGCTGCCAGTAAAAACGATATCCCTGATCGCTGCATCGCTGCTCTCATCATACTTCCGAAATGAGACATCCAGATTGGACAAAGCAAACGCCCTGCCTACGGTGACGGCGTACGTGATCGCCTGGACACTGGCGCCGAACAACTGCTTCCAGACGAACAGCTCGCCCCAGCCGATGGATCTGCGGTGCCGGCCGACGTTCGACCACAAGGCCTCCGCCGGCATCAGAAAAGCCCCGGCGAACCGCTGCGCGGCCTTCTCGTGGAATTTCTCGTCGCCCTCCACCTCCATCACCATATGCCCGAGTTCGTGCGCCAGGATTGAAGCGCTGCCGTTCGCCGTGGACGCCACGGCGGATCACGATCACGCGCACCGGCTCCCGGTCGCCAACCTGCGCCGCCAGGCCGTCGATGTTCTCCTCCGACTCCACCACCAGAACCTTGATGCCCCGTTCTTCGAGCAATTCGACGAGATTCTGGATCGGTCGATGCCGAGATCCCAATGAGCGCGCAGATTACGCGCCGCGAGCTCGGCCTCGGCCAGCTCGCGCACAAGATACGGCGCCTTCCGCGGCTTGTCCCATTCCGCGCTGGCCAGACCGAGGATCTCCTCCACGATTCGCGATGATGAATTTCGGGCTGTACTGAGTGCTTTTGTAGATGGTCACGCCATCTACAAGGGTCGGCACCGTGAATACACGTTGAGAACGGCCGATGCGGGTCACGGCGCTCGCTATCGCATGGCCATCCTTCGCCAGATCGAGCAGGGGAACGGGGAGGCTCAAGAGGCCGGGCGACCTCATTGACGATCTACAGCCCTCGCTGCTCCTGGTGGTCGGCATTGCCGGCGGGCTGCCGTCGGACGATATCAGCCTTGGGGATGTGGTGCTCTCAACCCGCGTCCTCGATTTCAGCGTCGAGGCACGCAAGTTCCAAGAGCACACGACCTACAACGTCGGGGGCGGCCCGCAGGCTCACCACCACGGCTCCGATGTTGGTGTTCGATGCGGGTATTCCCGGGCGAGTTGCGCAGCCAGGCCAGTCATCTCGCGGCGCGCTTTTAGGATCGTGACGCCCGATTTGAGGCGCGCGAACACGCGGAGGTAATGGTCGTCACGCCTCACTAACTGGCGCGGGCTGAGCGCGAGAGGTACCCAGATCTGTGATCGCTCGGGAAACGTGATGCCGCGCGGCAGCACGCCGAGGACCTGATATTTCTGATTGTCGAGCCAGATCTCGCGGCCTGCAATCGCGCGATCGCCGCCAAAGCGGCGCTGCCACAGACCGTAGCTCATCAGCACTACTCGAGGGCCACCGGGCCGGTCTTCTTCCCCCGAGAAATTCCGTCCGAGCGTGGGCGCGTACAGATCATTTTTGAGAGCCGCCATGTCTTGAAAGACATGATTCCGGTGTTTCCAATCCGCAAAGTTGGCCGCCGCCATGTCAAAGGCCAGCGGAGCAAACGCGATGACGTCGCTGAATACGTCGCGTCGGTCGCGCATGGCTTCGAACGCCGGCAACGACATGGAGAGGTCCCCATAGCCGGTTTGCGATGTGCTTAGAGGCTGATTTCCCAGATGGAAGAAGACCAGTTGCCGCGGATTCGAGACGGGCAGAAAACGCAGCAAGACAGCATTCATCACACTGAAGATGGCGGTGTTCGCGCCTATGCCCAAGGCAATGGTCAGTACTGAAACGATGGTGAACGCCGGCGATTTTGCCAGTTGGCGGAAGGTGTAGCGAAGGTCCTGCAGTACCATAAGACCGCAGGATTAACATTCCGCGTGCCAGATAGACGGGCGGGAAAATGCCTTGGATTCATAGAACGGCCGAGGCGGCATGTTCAAATGCGCAAGAGCGGCGTTCGGAAATGGACATCGCCCGGGCGGGGCAGTTCTCATCCTTCCGCCCCGCCCGGAACGATGCGCGGCTACTGGTAGGTCACCGAGATGCTGTTTTCGACTGTCGCCTCGACAAGCCCCAGGTCCAGTCCCTGAGCGGTAAAAGTCACCGGGCCGGTAACGTTGGACACCGCCAGCGTCGATGTGGAAATACCGTCAATGGTGAAGCTTTGGGGTAGCGATAGCAATACCGCGGAAGGCACGGTAAACGTGCCCGCCGAAACGGGCGCCTGGCAGGTGAAGTCGCCGACCACAAAGTCGACGGTGCTGCCGTTGATGGCTCCGAACGAAAGGCCCGTGATGCTGACGTAGCTGCCGGCGCCGCCGCCGGTCCAATTCACGGTGAGCCCGCTCGACCGCGTTACCGTGGAAATGCTGGCCATGTTCGACCATACCAACGGGGACCCCATATCGAGTTGCGTGGTGAACGGGCCTACGTCCGGGCCGCCGGTACCATTATTGAACATGAAAGTGCCGCCGGTGGCAGGGATGAACGATGTCGCGGTGGACGGAGTGACGTAGATGTCGATGCCCGCTTCGCTGTTAAGAGGCATGGCCAGGGCGCCGTCCGGACCGTTGATATTGATGGCCGGGCCGGCGTTCAGGTACGTAATCTGAAATGCCGGAGGCGGGGTTGTACTGGTGCTGCTCGCGTTGAAGAAGCTGACCACGCAACTGCCGACCGAGGCGCCTCCCGCGGCCGCAGCGTAGGCTCCCGCGTTGAATTGGGCGTAGGTGTATTTCGAGAAGCTGGAATAGGCGGCATCGGTCGTGCCGCCGCCGAAGGTCACCCCGTCGACCGTGGTTGCGGGCGTGGTGGTCTGGTCCAGCAAAATGAAGCCGATACTGAAAGTGCCCGTTTTAGAGATTTGATTCAGAATGGCGGTCGTCAGCGGATTAGAGGGATCGGAGCAGGTGCGCCCACTGGCGGTTATGGGCACCGTCGCGAAGTTGCTCAGGTAGGTGCCGGTCTGGACCACCACCGACACATTGCAGCCGGATAGCCCCGCGGGAACCTTTACGTTTATCTGATCGAGGCCGGCGTACGACGACCGTCCTGAATAGAGCACGGTGGCCGAAATGCCGCCAATGAGGACCTGGGCCGCAGGAGTGATAGCGACTCCCGTGGCATCGCCCGGTGTAGGGCCCAGCCCGGTTCCCCAAAGCTCCAGGATGTCGCCCGGGTTGGCGGCCGCCGAAAAGCTCATTAGGGCGCCGCTATTGCTGGCGTCGAAGCCCTGCAATGGCCCGGAACCGTTGTTCGTGGTCAGCAGGCCAAAGGCGCTCTCCACCACCTGGATGGGGAAGGCCGCGCTGGTTCCGGCGCTGGTAGTCACGGTGATCGTACCCGTGCCCACCGGCGTGGCCGACGGAAGAATTGCCGCGATCTGACCGGGACTCAGGAAATAGATCAACGGGTTCGTGGTAGTGCCGTTCACCGTCACGGCGATGGTCACGCCATTCAGAGTGGTTTTCAGCGGCGGGCCCTGCAGCGGTATGGTCGTTGACGACAGGTTCGTGCCAAAAATGTCGAAGATCGAACCTTCCGCAATGCCGTAACTCGGCAGCCCTGGCAGCGTAAAGCTGTAGTTGTTCAGCAGGCCGCCGACGGTGGGCGTCTGCCCTAGCGCGCTACCTGCGAAAATGCCCGCTATCGCGAGCGTGAAGCCGGCCAATTTCATATATCCTCCATTTGCTACAGTGAGCCGAAGCGGCCAAAAGTTTCACACGAACTTCTCGAATTCCTGATGGTACACCCAGTACACTAATGTGATGATTAGAATCCTTCCCATTTTCCTGGCGGTCGCCGCCCTGCCCGGTCTATCCCAGCCGCCCAAGCCCGTTCTATCTCCTGAAGTACACGCCGACCACAGCGTCACATTCCGCTTGCGCGCCCCCAACGTCAAGGAAGTTCTGCTGGCCCGCGAAGGGGCCGAGCGCGTGGCCATGCAGCGCGGCGAAGACGGAGTCTGGAGCGTCACAACCGATCCGCTCGAGCCGGATTTTTACGGCTACTCCTTCGTGGCCGACGGCGTGAGCCTGATCGATCCTTCCAATTCGCTGATGAAGCCCAACCTGCTGTCGAACGATAGCGAGGTGCACGTGCCGGGCCCCACGTCGCTACCCTGGGAAATCAACGATGTGCCGAGGGGCACTGTCCACCACCACTTCTACCGGTCGGGCGTGGTGGGCGATTATCGCGACTATTACGTGTACACGCCGCCCGGCTACGATCCCGGCTCTACGAAGCCGTACCCGGTCCTCTATCTGCTGCATGGCTTCAGCGACGATGCCAGCGGGTGGACGGCGGTGGGGCGCGCCAACGTGATTCTGGATAACCTGATCGCGCAGGGGAAAGCCAAACCCATGCTGGTGGTCATGCCGCTGGGCTACGGTGCGCCGGAGATCGTGTCGCACAACGCTCCGCCGCGCGATGCCAGCCTGCGCCAGCGCAACATGGACAAGTTTCGTGATGCCTTGTTCACCGAGGTAATTCCGCAGGTGGAGAAGAACTACAGGGCCGCACAGGACCGCAACTCGCGGGCTATTGCGGGGCTGTCCATGGGAGGCGCCGAATCCCTCTATACGGGCCTGAACGCTCTCGATCGCTTTGCCTGGGTGGGCGCGTTCAGTTCCGGCGGCTTGGGCGATGACTTCAACGCAGCCTTTCCCGCGCTCGATACGAAAGCCAGCTCGGAACTTCGGCTGCTGTGGATCGCTTGCGGCACCGACGACCGGCTGATCACGCCCAACCGCAAGTTCCGGGAATGGCTCACCTCGAAGGGAGTCCGGCACACCGACATCGAAACGCCCGGCATGCACACCTGGATGGTCTGGCGGCGCAACCTTGCGAACTTTGCGCCGCTGCTGTTCTAATCGATTGGCTACACCAACCCGCCTAAATTACTTCGCCTGCTAGACCAGTTTTCCAGGGCAAAGTTGGCTTCGAGTGTGCCGTTCCGCGCCGCAAGCCAGAAGTCCGATTTGGATGTTTGAAGTCCGAGTGGGTGCCGGGTCTGGGCGTGTTCTAAAGCCCCGGGGCGACCTGCTAGAATCCATGTGTGCTCGAAAGTGTGTTCGACGAGTGGGTTCGCGAAGCCGAACAGAGGCTTCTCGTTTCCGTTGACTATCCGCTCATTGACAGTTCCGAAATCGACATGGCCGACGAACTGCGGACGCTTGCCAACCGGGTGGTCGAAGAGCACTTCGGAGAAGCGAGCAGGTCTACTCCCTCGGAAATCGAGCCTGTCGTTGCGTTCCTCGAACTTCGGCTGATACGTTCCCAGGGTACGCTTCCAGTCCGCTTTGTCGTTTTGAACTTCTTGTACCGCCTCGCTCAGTTCAAGGGTTTCCTGTCGGAAGAGTCACCAGCACTACTCCGTGACGAGGTTTGGCCGCACTTTGAAACGTTCGTGCGCCTTCAGGAAGTCACTGCTCTCCAGGAGCCGCAGGCCATCCGATGGGAGATAACAAATGCCTGCGCAATCCACGATTGGGACCAGGCATCAACGCTGTTTGACCGGCTGAAGTCTTTAGGGGCGATCACAGCATTGCAATGCCGGGCACTCAAGGGCCAGATGTATGTTTGCTCGGTGGTCGTTCCGCGGGACGAGGATGAGTCACAGAAACACTTGGCGTGGTGGTGGCTTCCACAGTTGGACAGCACCTATTTCACCGGCCGGGGTGACAGCTTTGGCCCCAGTGTCCGACAATTTGAACTGATGGGGTGGGGCATGACTCTGGCGGGCCAGGTGGAATACTCCGCAGAGGAACACGGGCGGCTCTCTGATGCCGCTCACGAGTGGGAGACCGCTTTCCAGAAGGACTCGGACCTGCTCGGCTCGTACCGGGCGGCGTGGGGCAAGTGCTACTTTATCTCGAAGAACTACGTGAAGGCCGCGGAACAGTTTGAGCACCTCCTCGTGCGCGGCCTTGGATTAACTGGATTACTAAACGAGGCGGAGGCGGGGTTTCGGTCCACGCTGTACCAGAATGCCGCTGAATGCTATGAGAAAGGCGGCGTGGTTGAAGCGGCTATTCGCCTGTTGGAAAGGTGCACCCAAGAGTTTCCGAAGACCAAAGGACTTTGGTTAAAACTGGCCGGGGTCTATATCTCTTCGCCTTTGGCTTTCGACCTCCACAAGGTTCAGGACTGCCTCCGTAGAGAAGAAGAGATCGACCCGTCGTTTGGGGAGGATCCGCGGGCTTCTATCGCCCTCATGCTGGGGGAGTTAGCGGGAAACGACCTTCCCGCCAGCTTGCGGAAGGTCGCGGAATCACGCCCGGAGGACCTGCAGTTCATGACGTCGGTTGTCTCAAGGCATTGGCCGTCATACCAGTCCCTGGACGAAAAGAGTCGAAAGGAATGGGTTGGGGCGGCCCTCTTGCTGTGGGGTGCCAGCACCCCTTCGTGGCAGCGGGCTCATTTGGGGCGGAGGGTCGCTGGTTACTTCGCCGAGATTGTCGAAGGCCACCTTAAGCGGCTTTTTGATCGCTTTCGGCAGGAAAAAGGTAACATGGTCCTGCAGAAAATGCCGCCCGGTCCGAAGAAAGACAAGTTTCAGAAATTTCTGGAGGGATCGAATCTAAGCCTCGGCGAAATGATCTCCGAGATCGATGGCACCCGCCGGTTGCCGGAGCCGCAGTACCCCGATCTGAAAGCGTGGCTCCAGCGCAACGCTCGCCGTCTCTCACAAAACTGGGATTCAAAACGCGCCTGGAGGCTCAATGAACTCCGCCGCTGGTTCAGCCACCCGGGCTCTGAACTCTCGGACAATGATGCCATCGAGCTATACGACTTGAGCGTCTGGTTCGTTAACCAGCTTTACGGTGACTAAACTAGAGAGATACAGGCGCAAGCAGCGGTCCCCTTATAATGGAGATGCGACGCGAGATGCTAGTGTTGGGGGCGGAATGGCATTTGTGCCGGATAGGCGCTTCGCAAGCCTTGCCGAGGCGTTCGATTTCATCCTTAATCGATACGCCATGGAACCAAGGCAGCGACTATGGCTTGAAACTGAGTCTGGGCTGGCGGTCCCGCATTGCGCGCCATGCTATCTCTTTCGGGGCGAGTGCGGCGAGTTCAAAACGACCAAATCGGGCATCCACCGTCCAGACACATACGGACTCAGGGACGGTCGCCTGCTTTCGGATCGGGATTTGGAGGCGCTTGGGAATCTCATTCCTGATCTCGCACTCCGGTTCAGCGAGGATGACTATTCCCTCGACCCGCACAGTTCTATCGGGCTCCTGCAGCACTACGGCTTGCCTACATCGATGGTCGATTTCACCGAGCGTCTGGGTTGCGCTTTCGCTTTTGCTGCGGCAGGGAGCGCCACCGTTGGACGAGTAGCCGTAGTGCCCTTCCGTGTGTTATACAAAACCGGCGGAGTTGTCAATCTCACAGACCATCGATGGGCCGAACGACCACGTCGACAAGCGGCCTTCGGTATCCTTACGACCGCCGAACTGGCTGACCTTAAGTCCGAGGCGGCGAGGTCCAGTTTGAATCTCCGTTGGTATGAGTTTCCAGTCTCTCGTTCAGATCAGGACTACCTGATGGGCAAGTATCATGATCTCGTTCGACTCTCCGACGACCCCAGTGCAGGTTTTGTGCGATTCCACATTACCGAATACGTTGAGGCACATGGAAAGTTCTCACCGGCGCTGGCGGATTGGCTACTTGAGCGAGTCCCAATTGCTCCTCGATGCTATCGGGTCATGGGATTTGAAGCTCGGGCGGTTGTCCTGAGCCATTTGGGGGCCAGCGCTCTACCTACTTATAGCGACGCTACAGAGGTCGCGCACTCACGACGGTATTGGTCGTCCGCTCATGACGAGTGCAGTTGGGATCGCATGAAGGACTGGACATGGCCACAAGAGGGTTCGGTCGCTGCTGATCCTAGAACCTACCATTCGAACCCGTAGCGCGGCAGTTGTGGATGACCGGGTAGCGGAATTGAATAAATCTCTACAAACGCGTCAGCGCCCGACAACCCACCGGGCTGGTTTCTCGGTATCTCGGAGAGGTAGCACCTCAGCTGGGCTAGACAGCCCCACAATCCGCGATCCGGAAAGGCTCTCGCGTTCTAAATTAGCTGAACAGCGTTGGGCCTGGCCTGCAATCTACAAAAAGGCCACAGGCAAGCCGGCGGTCGCCTGCCGCGCCACTCGCGAAATGGCATGCACCAGCTTGCGGTAAGGCAGGTTCTCGAATGTCTCGATGCCCAGCCACTCACCATCGCGCCAGCTCGAATAGAACCAGCGCGCCAGCAGCGCCAGGTACTCCTGACGCTCGCGCGCCGGGAGTCGGTGCACTGGCGCCTGGCCAAAAATGTCCCGCAGTTTCCCATCGAGCGAGACCGGCTTACCCTCCTGGACTTCGAAGCTGAGCCTCCGCGGAGGCTGCCAGTGGCCCTCCCGCACGATCCAAAGCTCCACCGCGTCGGGCGCCACCGAGGGGGTCACCGCGATGCCGTGCAGGTTGTCGATATCCCGCGCCAGATCGTCGCGCAGCTTTAGCACCTCCTGCACTTTCTCGAAGCGCTTGTGCTGCCGAGCGGCTTCTTCAAACATCATCTCCTGGCTCAGACGATCGCGCGCGTGGCCGATGGTGTCGAGCAGGGAATGGCCGCCGGTTTTGAGGAAATCCACGACGCGCCCGACCTCGTGCTGATACTCATCCGGTCCGACCACCTGCTGGCACGGCCGCAGGCACATACCCATTTCGCCGTAGATGCAGCCGGGGTGTTCGGGCGAGGGGGAGAGATCCTCCTGGCAGCGGCGCATCTGGAACAGGTCCAGGAACTGGGACTCGAACCTTTCGGCGGAAGCGCGGCCGCTGAAAGGGCCGCAATAAAGCGCCCGGGCGCGGCCGAGATGCGTGGTAAGCTGGCTGCGCGGAAACGCATTGGTCAGCACCAGCTTGACGTAGGTCGGCATGCGGAGCCTCAGCAGGTGCAGATAGGTTTGCGGGAAATGTTGGCGAGCCAGCATGTACATGCTGATGGAGGATTCGAATGCCGAACCGGTGAGCTGATACTCGATGCGCCCGACTGTATGCCGCAGGTTGAGCAGACGGGACGGCGCCGCGCGCTCTTTCAGCAGGCGCAGCAGACGCCGCCGCAGCAGCGTGGTTTTTCCCAGGTAAGGCTCACCCTGGCGGGGCCAGAGCAGAAAAACGGCTGGATTGTTGGGGACTTGGGCGATGGCTTCGTCGAGGCCGGAGAGGTCTTCGGGAACCTCGATCGAAGTCATCACTCGTAGAACCGCAGATACTGCTCGTGCGTGGCGGGGAGAACGGCGGCCACGCCGAGGTTGTCCTTTACGTGCTCCCGGTCGCTCATGCCGGCGAGCGCGACTGTAATACCCGGAGTAGAGCGGGTGAACTGAATGGCGCGCTGCGCGTCGCTCGCCAGCCCCGGCAGCAGTTCGGCGACGGCATCGGGCATCTGCTCCAGGACGCGGCCTTGCCACAGCGCGGCGCTGGCGACGATGGTGATGCCTTCGCGACCGGCAAGCTCGAGCACGTTCTCGGACGAATTCCTGTACGCCTCCACCATGGCCAGATTGAACGGGAGCTGCACGAATCGAAAGTGATGGTCCGCGCCGCCCACGTCCCTGGCAAGCGCGGCGATGGCAGCCAGATTCAACTGACCCGGCTTGCGGTACCCCTCCCATGTGGCGGTTCCGTAGTAACGAATCCTGCCATCCGAGACGAGCTGTTCCAGGCGGGTGAAGGCGGCCAGCAGGCGCTTATCGAATTCCCGACGAGTCAAATAGTTCAGTTGCGTTTCCGGATTGTGGAGATAGAAGACGTCGATGGTCGCGAGGCCCAGGTTCGCCCGGCTGCGAGCGATCTGGTCGGCCAGGAAATCCGGCGCCATGGAATGCATGCCGCCTGCCACATCGGCGGCCGTAAGGAAATCGGGTACGGCATCCGGCGTCAGGAATCCGGCTTTAGTGCAAATCACGAACTCTTCGCGCGGAGCGTCCCGCAAGGCGTCGCCCAGCGCGCGCTCGGACCTTTGATTACGGTAGTTGATGGCCGTGTCGAAGAAGTTAATGCCGGATGCGAACGCGGCGCGCGCGGCGTCGGCATAAGCGCGATCGCTGGCATCATCCGGATTGCCCAGGTAAGTGCCCAGGCCCAAGCTCGACAGCGTCAAACCCTGTGCGCCGCGAAAAAAACCCTGAAAGGCGGGGAAGCGGTCCGCAAAGCGCGCAGTCCCCTCGGGGGTGGCGAACCCGGACCTCATTTCTTACTCTGCATTTCTTACTCTGCGACAGCCTTGGAGTCGATCAGCCCGCGGATCACGGCGATGAATTCCGCAATGGGCCTAGCTCCCAAATCGCCGTGTTTGCGGTTGCGTACAGCCACCTGGCCGCTTTCCACTTCGCGATCGCCAACCACCAGCATGTAGGGGATCTTTTGCAACTGCGCATCGCGGATCTTCAGGTTGACCTTCTCACTGCGATCGTCGATGGTGACGCGTATGCCGGCCGCGTCCAACTGGTCGCGCACGGAGCTGGCATACTCCGTTTGGCGGTCGGTGATCGGCAGAACGATGGCCTGCACCGGCGCCAGCCATACCGGGAAAGCGCCGGCATAATGCTCAATCAGGATGCCGAAGAAGCGCTCGATCGAACCGTACAACGCGCGATGCACCATCAGGGGCTGATGAGCCTTGCCGTCTTCCGCGATGTACTCCAGACCGAAACGGCGCGGCAAAGTGAAATCGAACTGTACCGTCGAGAGCTGCCAGAGGCGGCCGATGGCGTCCACCAGCTTCATATCGATCTTGGGGCCGTAGAACGCGGCTTCATCCGGCATCACCTTGATCTTCATCTCGAGACGCGCGCTGGCCTTGTGGAGCGCGTCCTCCGCCAGCTTCCACTGCTCGGGCGAGCCCTCGTACTTGCCGCTCGCGCCATTATCCCAGGTGGAAAGCTCGGCTTCGTATGCGTCGAAGCCATAGGTATGCAGAGTGTCCATGGCGAACTGCAGGCAGCTGACGATCTCGTCTTCGATCTGCTCCGGAGCGCAGAAGATATGGGCGTCGTCCTGGGTGAAACCGCGCACGCGCAGCAACCCGTGCATGACGCCGGAGCGCTCGTAGCGGTAGACGGCGCCGAGCTCGCCGAGGCGCACCGGCAGGTCTCGGTAGCTGTGCATACGGTCGCGATAGATCAGGACGTGGCCGGGGCAGTTCATGGGCTTGAGCTGGTAATCGGCGTCATCGAGCTCGATGCGTTTGAACATGTTGTCGGCGTAGAAGCCGTAGTGTCCGGAAGTCTTCCACAGCTCCGAGCGCATCACGTGCGGCGTGTAGACCAGCGAATAGCCGCGCTTGACGTACTCGTCGCGCATCCAGTCTTCGATCTGGCGGCGCACAATGCCGCCCTTGGGATGGAAGAAGATCAGGCCCGGTCCGGCCAGTTCCTGTATGCTGAACAGGTCCAGCTCTTTGCCGAGTTTGCGGTGGTCGCGTTTCTTGGCTTCTTCGAGCTTTTGCAGATATTCGTCGAGTTCCTTTTTGGTGAAGAACGCGGTACCGTAAATGCGCTGCAATTGCTTGTTGTGCTCGTCGCCTTTCCAGTAGGCGCCGGCGATCGAAAGCAGTTTGAACGCCTTCAGCTTGGCTGTGGAGGGCACGTGCGGACCGCGGCAGAAATCGATGAATTGCGGCCCCAGCGTGTATTCGCTGAACACGTCGCCCGCGCGTTCTTCGATCAATTCCTTTTTCATCCAGTCGCCGGCGTACTTGCGCAGACCTTCGTCTTTGGAAGTCATCACGCGCTCGTAGGGCAGGTTGCGCGCCTGGATTTCCCACATACGGGCCTCGATCTTGTCCAGGTCCTCCGGGGTGAAGGGAGTGGGCCGGTCGAAATCGTAATAGAAGCCGTTTTCGACAGGCGGGCCAATGCCCAGTTGGGTCTCGGGGAACAACTCCAGCACCGCCGCGGCGAGTAAGTGCGCGGTCGAATGCCGATAGACCTGAAGCGCCGCAGGATCCTTGGTTGTCAGGATCTCCACGGTGGCATCCGTCTCGATCAGGCGGGTCAGGTCGGACAACTCCCCATTAACCTTGGCGACAATGGCGGCGTCGGCCAGTCGCGGGCTGATGGCCCGGGCGATATCGATGGGACGGCTACCCGCCTCGACTGGCTTCTGGCTGCCATCGGGAAGGGTGATCTGAATGCTGCTCATAGCGAAATTTCAGCGTAACATGGCACGCGGGTCGGGTATTACAAAGCGCGCGACGGCCGATAAGAGATTCTGTATGCAGCTTTTTGTTGGCCGCCAACCGATTCTGGACTGCGCTCTTCGGACCTATGGCTATGAACTCCTGTTCCGCTCGAGCGAGACCAACCGGTTCGACGCCACCAACGCGGACACGGCCACGGCGGCGGTCATCTCCAATACTTTCCTGTCCGTGGGGGCCGCCACGATTCTGGGAGAGTGCAAGGGTTTCGTCAACCTCCCGCGCCAGCTGCTGGCCGATGAAGTTATCGCGGTGTTGCCGCACGAGACCGTGGTCGTCGAGATTTTAGAAGACGTAATTCCCGACGCGGAAGTAGTGCGCGCCTGCCGGAGTCTCAAGAACGCCGGATTCCTGATCGCGCTCGACGACTTCGTGCGCGGGCCGCAAAGCTACCTGCTCACCGAGCTGGCCGATTTTATCAAAGTCGATTTTCGCGCGACCACCCGCCACCAGCGCAAGGCGCTGGCCAACGAGTACGGGAGCAGGGGCATCCATATGCTCGCCGAGAAGGTGGAAAGCCAGGAAGAGTACGAGGAAGCCCGCTCCTTCGGCTACTCCTATTTTCAGGGCTATTTCTTCGCGAAACCCCAAGTGATTTCAGCCCAGGAGGTCCCCGCCACAAAGCTCAATCAGCTCCGGGTCCTGCGGGAGCTCCAACATGCGGATCTGGACTTCCGGCGCCTGGAGGATCTGGTACGCCTGGATCTTTCGCTCGCGCAGCAAGTGCTCCGTTACGTGAATTCCGCTGCATTCGCGCTCAATCAGCCAGTCAGGTCGATTAACCAGGCGCTCGTGGTGCTTGGCGATCAAAGAATTCGCAAGCTGGTCGCCATTGCCGTCATGGCGGGCCTGGTATCAAACCATCCGCCCGAACTGGTGTGGATATCGCTCGCGCGGGCCCGGCTCTGCGAGAGCATCGCCAGGCAGAGCGGGCTTTTGGATCGGGAGCAGGACGGTTTCCTGATGGGGCTGTTTTCGCTGCTGGACGTGATGATCGGCCGGCCTCTGGCCGGTCTGTTCCAGGAACTCGGAATGCCCGCGGAGATGCTTGCTGCGATTACCGGCGACCTTTCGAGCGCGAATATCTTTGCCAGGGTCTACAAGTTGTGCCTGGCGTGCGAAGCCGGAAACATGCTTGAGATCGAGGGCCACGGCAAAGCGCTGGGGCTGACGCTGGATACTATCTCGGAGCTCACGGTGGACGCGATGACGTGGTCCGAGCTGCTTTGCCGTGAATCCGGCGTGCGGCACTAACCACCGGGGCCCGCAATGCAATATACAAGATACGTATGGATACCAAAGCTTGGACCCGTAGCCTTGCTCTGGGAATCGCGACGCTGGGGTTGCTCACCTCGACCTGCAAAGTCTGGGCGCTCGATAACGGCGTGGCGCGCACTCCGCCGATGGGCTGGAACAGTTGGAATAAATTCGCTTGCAACGTCAGCGAAGACCTGATCAGGCAGGCCGCCGATGCCGTAGTCGCGAGCGGCATGAAGGATGCCGGCTACCAGTACGTGGTCATCGACGATTGCTGGCAGGTGAGCCGCGACCCGGAGGGAAATATCGTCCCCGACCCGAAACGATTCTCCTCGGGCATGAAGGCGCTGGCGGATTATGTTCATGCGAAGGGCCTGAAGTTCGGCACCGGAAGCAGCGCGTCAGATCCGGCCGCGGCCGGCTCGGTCAGGCCACGAAGTGAACAAACTCAGAACCGTAATGACTGAATATCAAAGTAGTTCTATGCGACCTTGTTCGGAATCCCGAACGAAGGTGCGTCATGTGGCGGTCGATTCGCACCTATTCGAGCAGCAATAGAGGCGACGTTAGACTAGTTGACCGTCAAGGTGAAGACTTGAGTTGCATTTGCGCCCACGCCGTTGCTGGCAGTGAAATGAAGCGTGTAAGTGCCAGCTGTGCCGGCTGCAGGCGTACCGCTCAGCACGCCGGTCGCGGGAGCGAACGTCACCCCGCTGGGCAGCGTCCCTGTTTTGGTCAACGTGGGTGCCGGGTAACCCGTGGCCGTCACCGTGAACGAGCCTGCGGTACCGATGGTGAATGTGGTGCTTGCCCCGCTGGTGATCGCTGGAGCTTGACCTACTGTCAGGGTGAAGTTTTGCGCGGCACTCGTGCCTGCCGCATTTCTGGCAGTCACGCTAATGGTGTAGACGCCCCCGGTACCCGCTGCGGGCGTCCCGCTCAGCACGCCTGCTGCGCTCAACGTCACCCCGCTGGGCAGTGCTCCCGTTTCACTGAATGTCGGCGCCGGGTAACCCGTCCCCGTCACCGTGAATGTTCCCGCCGTGCCAACGGTGAACGTCGCCCTATTCGTACTGGTGATCGCCGGAGCCTGGTCCACTGTCAGCGTGAAGCTCTGCGCGGGGCTCGTGCCGACTACGTTGGTCGCCGTGAAGGTAAGAGGATAAGAACCGCCCGTGCTTGCTCGAGGCGTACCGCTCAGCACGCCGGTCGCGGCGGCGAACGTCACCCCGGTGGGCAGTGCTCCCGTTTCAC
>Ga0302326_10003001_pt1 | contig 40322 bp, 17 predicted proteins | sample Palsa_T0_3_FD_202264 | JGI IMG/M metagenome (GOLD analysis project Ga0302326, IMG submission 202264) | Peat permafrost microbial communities from Stordalen Mire near Abisko, Sweden - Palsa_T0_3 | ecosystem: Environmental > Terrestrial > Soil > Palsa > Peat permafrost | place: Sweden: Abisko... | reverse complement strand
GCCGAGCCTGTCGCCCCAAAGGACGCCTCCGACTCATGGGACGACGTCCTGGGCAGAATTGGCCAGATCTCCGAGGCGGATATCGACCGGTCGCTGGAAAAGCTCCTGCCGCATGACGGAAACAACGGGGAGAGCCTGCCGGATCCTGGGGCCCAGGGGGGGCGCCCCGACCTCCCCGACGAGCCTCTGGGCGAGAAGCCTTGGGCCGATCGCCTCAAAGACCTGACTCCGGAGGCGGCTTCCGACTACTTCAACCGGATTTTCGAGGCCAAATGACCGAGAGCGAACAAACGATCCCCGCAAGCAGGGCAGGGCGGACAAGCGGTGTCGCCCTGCCCAACGGCGCCCCGACTCCGTGGAGGCACCTTGGCCTGGAGGAGAAAAGGCTACTACTCGAAAAGACGCTGCGCGAGCGCGCCGCGCGAGTCCCGGGCGCGGCTGCGGACGCGCCTGCGGAATGCGGTGCGCCGGCGCCCTGGATGCCGGCTGACGCACCAAAAAAGCGGATGGGATTCAGCCTCCTGTTCTTCTCAAGCAACGAGCGCGACGACAACCCCGACAAGTACGAGCTTCTGCTCGAGGCGAGCAAGCTCGGCGACAAGCTGGGCTTTCAGGCGGTGTGGATGCCCGAGCGGCATTTTCACGCAGTGGGTGGGCTGTTCCCCAATCCCTCGATCGTTGCCGCTGCGATCGCGGTCCTCACAAAACAGATCCGCCTGCGGGCGGGAAGCGTCGTGGCGCCGCTCCATCATCCCGTCCGCATCGCGGAGGAGTGGTCGGTTGTGGACAACCTCTCAAATGGACGGGTCGACATCGCATTTGCCCGGGGCTGGAACCCGAATGACTTCGTCCTCGCACCGGAGGCGTTCCGACCGGACAACGCGGTCATGCTGGAGCACCTCGAGACGGTGCGCAAGCTATGGAGGGGCGACACGATCCAGCTTCCGGCCCCGACGGGAAAGACGGCTGAGATCCGGATTTATCCGAAGCCCCGTCAGCGGGAACTGACCTATTGGATGACGTGCGTGGGGGGCCCAGAGCGCTTCAAGGAGGCTGGCGAACGCGGGGCGAACATCCTGACAATGCTTTTCAATCAGACCGTGGAGGAGCTGAGCAGGAAGATCGAGGTGTACCGCGCCGCCCGCGACAAGGCGGCAGGACAGGGAGTGGTGACGCTCATGCTGCACAGCTTCGTCCATCCCGATTTCGACTTTGTCCGGCGCACCGTGCGCGGCCCCTTCACGGACTTCATCCGCTCGACCATTAGCCTCCACAAGGAAGGGGCGAAGGTCCGGGGCATCGAAATGCCGGAGGATGAAAGGGAGAGGATCGCGCAATTTTCCTACGAGCGCTATTTCCGAACGGCGGGAATTTTCGGTCCGCCGGACGTCTGCGCCAATCTGGTTGAGAGGCTGATCGAGGCCGGCGTCGACGAGATCGCATGCCAGATAGACTTTGGGATAGACCATCGCAACGTGCTCGAGTCCATTCCCCATCTTGCCGCCCTGAAGGACATGTTCTGCGGTGCGCGGACCGCCGCGGGGGCCAAGCCATCGATCGCATGAACCCGCCATCCCGGAAAATTGCGGTGATCGGAATCTCGGGACGCTTCCCCGGCGCCGAGACCCTTGACGCGTTCTGGGCCAATCTCGTTGCGGGGAAGTCGTCCATCACCGAGGTGCCCCCCGAGCGCTGGGATGCGCAGGCCTGGTACAGCGCGGACGTGGAGGCTGCGAACAAGTCGAACTGCAAATGGGGAGGATTCCTGGGAAACATCGATTGTTTCGATCCGCTTTTTTTCGGAATCTCCCCGCGTGAAGCCGCATTGATGGATCCCCAGCAGCGTCTCTTTCTCGAGGATGCGTGGAACGCCCTCGAAAACGCGGGCTATTCCGCAGACGCGCTCGGCAACACGAACTGCGCGGTCTTCACCGGGGCCGCGCCCGGCGATTACCTCGACCTGATCGGGGAGAGGGCGGGCCTGGGCGACGGCTATCTGCTGACGGGCAACACCGTGTCCACCTATGCCGGGCGCGTGTCCTATTTTCTCAACCTCAAGGGGCCCTGCCTCACGCTGGACACGGCGTGCTCAACAGCCCTTGTGGCGCTCCATCTTGGGTGCGAAAGCATCCGGACCGGACAGTCGGAGATGGCCTTGGCCGGGGGCGTGGCCGTGATGACGACGCCGAAGGGCCTCATCCTCACGGGGAAGACGGGCCTGCTTTCTCCTGCGGGCAGCTGCCGGGCCTTTGACGAGTCGGCGGGCGGATATGTCCCCGGCGAGGCCTCGGCGGTCCTGGTGCTTAAGGACCTCGACCGGGCGCTTGCCGATGGCGACCACATCCATGCCGTCATTGCCGCCTCGGGCATGAATCATGACGGCCGCACGAACGGCCTGACGGCACCCAGCGTCCAGGCCCAGAGCGCCCTCCAGGTGGAGGTGCTCCGCAAGGCCGGTATCGACGCGGGCTCGATCTCCTATGTCGAGGCGATGGCGATTGGCACCCATCTTGGGGATGCCATCGAGGTCAATGCGCTCACGGCGACATTCCGCCATCACACCGAGCGCCGCCAGTATTGCCCGATAGGATCGCTCAAGACCAACATAGGCCACACGGGGCCCGCCTCGGGGGCCGCGGGACTGATCAAGGTCATTCTCGCCCTGGCCAACGAGAGGATACCGTCGAGCCTGAACCACGCGACCGACAACGTTCTGGCGAAGTTTGGCGACAGTCCGTTTTTCGTGGCCGACACGGCTCTCGACTGGAGGCGAACGGAGGGAGCGCCGCGCCGCGCCCTGCTCAATGCGTTCGGACACAGCGGCACGAATGCCTGCGCCCTGATCGAGGAGCCTCCCGTCCGCCGGGCCGCGGCGCCATCCGGACCGCCCTATCTCCTTACGTTGTCAGGGAAGACGGACGTGGCCCTACGCGCCCGGGCGCGGGACCTGCTCGCCTGGATGGAACTCCATGGCGGCGGTGTCGCCCCTGAGGACGTGGCGTTCACCGTCAATGTGGGGCGAACCGCCTTCCGGCACCGAGCCGCATTGATTGCCGATGACGCGGAGGGCGTGAGAAACCAGCTGAGCCGAATCGCATTGGGAGAGGCGTGCGACGGCGTTCTATCCGGGGTCAGTCCCGCAAACGAGCCGACGAACGCGACGGCGGCCTCCGTACTCAGAGACCTGGCTGACCTCGTCGGCCAGGGGACCGGCGTGGGCATTGAAACAAGGAGGAAGGCGATGGCCGGGCTGGCGCAGGGCTTCATCAGGGGATATCCCATCGACTGGCGAAAGGCCGAGGCCGGCCGGGCTGCGCTAAGGCTTGCGCTTCCGGGCTACCCTTTCGCGCGGGAGCGCCACTGGGTTCGGAAGACGCCCTACGGGAGTCGCCCGGGGGCCGGGGTGGAAGGCACGGTCGCAACGGGCGCGCGGTTTTACGCACCGCATTGGGTGGCGGAGGAGCGGGAGGCCGGCGACAGTGCGCTTCCCCAGGGCGCTCTCCTGGTATTCGATCGCGGCAGCGCGCTCGCCGATGAGCTCAGGCGCAGGGGCTGTCGCGCCATTCTTGTTGAGGCCGGGTCCGGATTTCAGGAGATAGGCGAGGACCGTTTCGCGCTGCGCCCCGGAGAGGGCGATGACTATTCCTTGCTCCTCGGCCGGTTGCGGGAGAAGGGTGCCGATCTTTGGGGCTGTATTCATGCGTGGAACAGGGAATCCGCGGGTCCTCCGGCCACGGAGCCCTGGGGCCGGGTACGGGAATCCGCCTGGGTCCTCGCGTTCGACTCGGTCTTCCTTTTCACCAAGGCATGGGCCCGGTCGGGCATCGATCGGGACTTCACGCTCCTATTTGGCTACTCGGGATCTGCGCCGGACCTCCCGATGCAGGTCTGCGTCGAGGGGCTGGCGCGCTGCCTGCCTCACGAGATCCCGAGGCTGAGCTGCAGGGTGGCAAGGTTCGACGCCGAGGCGGGAGCGGCTGCGTGGGCTTCCGCCGCGCTGTCGGAACTCGGAGATTTTGGCCCCGGGGAGATCTCGTTCCGGGGCGTCCACAGGCATGTCCGGCGCTTTGAGGAAAGGGTCCTTGTCCACCGGCCCGATGACTCAGCTACGGCGTTTCTTCCGAGGCTTGGCGGCACGTACATCATAAGCGGGGGAGGCGGGGCCCTGGGCCGGTCCTTCGCGGCGCGTCTGAGCCTCGAGTTCAGGGCAAACGTGATGCTCCTGGGGCGATCCGCCCTCAGCGAGGAACGCCGCCTGTCCGTGGAGTCCCTCGCCGCGCCCGGGACAAGGGTCGTCTATCTGCAGGCCGACGTGACCAATCTGGCCGATACGGAGAGGGCGGTGGAGGAATGCCGGAGGCTCTTTGGGGCGCCTGACGGCGTGATCCACGCGGCCGGAGTCCTGAACGATGGCCTCATTTCGGGAAAGGACCTGGCCAGCGCCCATTCCGTCATCGTGCCTAAGACGGAGGGCGCCCTGAACCTGGACTTCGCGACACGGAATGAACCGCTCCGGTTCTTCGCCCTGTTCTCGTCCCTCTCGTCGGTCACCGGAAACACGGGGCAGATTGACTACGCGTCGGGCAACAGGTTTCTCGACGCGTTTGCAGAGACCCGCGAGCGGTGGCGCTCAATGGGCATGAGAAGCGGGAAATCGGTCTCATTCAACTGGCCGCTGTGGAAGGAAGGGGCCATGAGGCCGCCGGCGGATACCGTGGCGCTGATCCGCGAGGTATTCGGACTGGGGGATCTTGCCAGCGAGACGGGATGGCGGGCGTTCCTCTCGGGACTCGGCTCCGGCGAAACCCAGCTCGTCGTCGTTGAGGGCGAGGTGGAGGGACTTCTCCCGCTCCTCAACCCCGTCCCGCAGCCCAGGAGGAGGCAGGCCGAGTCTGCCGTCGGCGACGGAGGTCAACAAGAGCTTGTGTCCCGCGTCTCCCGATATCTGGTGGGCTGCCTTTCCGAGCTTCTTCAACTGGACGCGGCGCGCATTCCGGAGGACAATCCGATCACCGAGCTCGGTGTAGATTCGATGGTCTTCACCCAGCTGGTGCTCCGGCTGAATCGCGGGTTCGGGCTCAAGCTCACGCCCGCGCTTCTCTTTGCGCACCCGACGATCCAGTCGTTCGCAGCGTTTCTGGCCCGTGACCACGCGGACAAGCTGGGATCCCTGGAGGCACCAAGGGAATTGCTGGCGAAGGAGGAGCCTGTAGCCGATTCCCAGAGGAAGCCTTCGGCGGGCCCGTATCCGCTTTCGCTTGGACAGCAGGCGCTGTGGTTCCTCACCCAGCTTGTTCCGGACAACTACGCGTACAACCTTCCCATTGTCCTTCCCCTGTCCACGCCCGTCGACGGGACCGCGCTGGGGATGGCGCTCAACGGCCTTGCAGGCAGGCACGGCGCCCTCAGGACGTTATTCTCGTCGGGCTCGGGCGAGCCCCAGCAGCACGTGCTGCCAAGGCACGAGGCGTCGCTGGAGAGCGTCTCCCTGGGCGATTCAAGCCGGGAGGCGGCGCTGGCCGCGATGCAGGCGGCGAACCGGGTGCCGTTCACGGTCGGGAACGCGCCGCCGTGGCGAGCATGCCTGTTCGGGAGGAAGGGAGACTCAAGTCTGCTTCTGTTGACGATCCACCACCTCATATTCGACGGTGTGTCGGCCGCAATCCTCGTGGAAGAATTTTACACGCTCTACGAGGCGGCAAGGAACGGCAGGGCCTTTTCATTGCCGCGACCGGGGGGCGGATATGACGAATTCGTCGCTTGGCAGAAGAAGCTTCTGGAAGGCGACGAAGGCCGCCGCATGGGCGAGTATTGGAGCCGTGAGATGGCGGGCGTTCTGCCGGTGCTGGATCTTCCCATGGGCAAGAGCCGCCCTGCGGCGCAGACCTACCGGGGTGAGAAGGTGCTGTTCGAGATCGACGAGGGGTGCGCCCAGGGCCTGAGGGAGGTCGCGCGGAGCGAGGACGCCACCCTTTACATGGTGCTCCTGAGCGCGTTTTTTGTGCTCCTGCACCGTTACTCGGGCCAGGAGGACATCATCATCGGTTCGCCCATGATGGGTCGAAGCGCTCCGGGATTCGGCCGCACGATCGGGTATTTCATAAATGTCGTCGCAATCCGCGGCAACCTGTCGGGCAACCCCATCTTCAGGGAGTTCCTGCGGACCATCCGCGAGAAGACCTATGGGGCGCTGGAGAACCAGGACTATCCGATGCCGCTGCTTGTCCAGCGCCTGAAGCTGCCGCGCGACCCGGGCCGGTCGCCGCTCTTCCAGGTGGCGTTCAACCTGGAGACCTGGGCGAAGAGGAAGGACGAAGCTGGGAAGGACCCGGACGCGCATGGAATCCCGGTTCTCGAGCCTTTCGAGTGGCTGCATCAGGAGGGGGAGTTTGATCTCCAGCTCGATATCTTTGACCTCGATCGCCCCTTGAAGTCGGCCTTCCGCTACAACCCGGACCTATTCGAAGCCGCAATGATCGAGAAAATGGCGGATCATTTCCGGCGCCTCGTACGCGAGATCGCTTCTGACCCGGCAAGGAATGTCGGATCGCTGCCTTTCCTGGGCGACCTGGAGCGAGGGCAGCTGCTCGTCCATTGGAACAACACCCAGCGGTCGTTCCCCAGGGACGCCTGCCTGCATGACCTCATTGCCGACCAGGCCGCCCGCGCCCCGGAGCGCATCGCGGTCGTGTGCGGCAGGGTTTCGCTCACCTATGCCGAGCTGAATGCGCGTGCGGATCGATGGGCCCTCGCCCTGAGGCACCTTGGAATCGGGAGCGGGGGACGGGTGGGAATTTGCCTGGACCGGACCGAGGCCATGGTGGTGGCCGTTCTTGCCATCATGAAGGCGGGCGCCGCGTACATTCCGCTTGATCCGGCGTTTCCTCCCGAGCGCTTGGAGTTCATGGCGGCTGATGCCGATCTAAGTTGGATCATCACGCAGGGGAAGAGGGCCTCTTGGCGGGCCTTTGAGGGCCGGAAATGCCTGTGCGTCGATGCGGTGGCCGGGGAGCTCTCAACGGAGGGCGTCAACGGGGCAAACGGCCATTCGGCCCAGGCCGACGCCGTGCGATTCAGCCCCGAGTCGACGGTGTACATCCTCTACACGTCTGGATCTACGGGCCGACCCAAGGGCGTCGAGATCACCCATCGCGCACTCGTGAATTTTCTCTGGTCGATGGCGGAGGAGCCGGGGATCTCGAAGGACGACGCCCTTCTTGCGGTCACCACGCTATCCTTCGACATAGCAGCGCTCGAGCTGTACCTGCCGCTCATCCGCGGGGCGCGTGTCGTGATCGCAAGCCATGACGATGCAGTTGACGGACGCAGGCTTCTGGGCCTGCTGAGGACGTCCGGCGCCAACATGATGCAGGCGACCCCCGCGACCTGGACCATGCTTCTGAAATCCGGATGGGACCGCGCCCTGCCGCTAAAGGTGCTCTGCGGCGGGGAGGCGCTCAGCCGGAGTCTGGCCGACCAGCTGCTGGCATTTGGCAGCGAGGTCTGGAATCTTTTTGGACCGACCGAGACGGCGGTCTGGTCCACGGTTGCGCGGGTGACGGCGGGAACCGAGGCTGTTACGATCGGCCATCCCATCGCGAACACCCAGGTCTATATTCTGGACGCACAGCTGCAGCCCGTGCCGATTGGGGTGGCCGGAGACCTGTACATTGCAGGCGAGGGTGTCGCCCGCGGGTATTGGCGACGCCCCGAACTCACCGCCGAAAAGTTCTTGGCGAATCCCTTCGGCCGACCCTCATCCGATCGCATGTACAAGACCGGGGACGTCGCCCGCTGGCACAGGAACGGGACGATCGATTTCCTAGGGCGCGCCGACAACCAGGTGAAGATCCGCGGATTCCGCATCGAGCTCGGGGAGGTCGAAAATGCGCTGGAGAAGCATCCGGCCGTTGCCCAGGCGGCAGTGATGGCGAGGGAGGACAAGCCGGGAGACCGGCATCTGGTGGCCTACTGGATAAGCAAGGGTGGCGAGGTTCCTTCGGTCGGGGAGCTCAGGTCGTCGCTGCAGAAGACGCTGCCCGACTACATGACCCCGTCGGTCTTTGTCCTCATGGAGCAATTCCCGCTCACGCCGAACGGGAAGCTCGACCGCAAGCAGCTTCCCGACCCCGAGCGTCAGCGTCCGAGCGATGCCGCCTACGAGGCACCGCGAAGCGCGATCGAGAAGAAACTCAGCGCTATATGGGCCGAGGCGATAGGGCTGGAGCGCGTGGGGATACGAGACAACTTCTTCGACCTAGGGGGGCATTCCCTTCTGGCAGCCGAGGTGGTCCGCAGGACGCGGCGGGCCTACGAGATTGAGCTCCTGGACATTTTCACGTACCCCACCGTGCAGTCTCTGGCCGGCCATATCCAGGGACGCGGGAACGCCGAGGCGGTCCCCGAGCGGCGCGCGTCACCGGAAGCCGCCAATCTGGAGGCCGTTCCGAGGGACAACCGAAGGCAGGCCATTGCAATCGTGGGAATGGCTGGGCGGTTCCCTGGGGCTCTGGATGTGCCCAGGTTCTGGGAGAACCTAAGGAACGGCGTCGAATCGATCGCGAGATTTACCGACGATGAATTGCGGACGGCCGGGATCGACCCGGAGCTCCTGTCGAAGCCCAACTACGTGAGGGCGGGTGGGGTGCTTGAGGGGGCCGATCTTTTTGACGCGGACTTTTTCGGATACAGCCGCACCCATGCGCGGACGATGGACCCCCAGCAGAGGGTGCTGCTGGAGGCCGCGTGGGAGGCGCTGGACGACGCCGGCTGCAACCCGGATTTGATCGGAGGGCGCATCGGAGTCTTTGCCGGCACAGGGGCCAACACGTACTACCAGCCGGATGTCAGGAAGATCTCAGAGACGGTCTCGGCAGCTGCGGCCTCGCTCGCGTTCACCTCGAACGAGAAGGACTTTGCGGCCACCAGGATCTCATACAAACTGAACCTCACCGGACCAAGCTTCACGGTACAGACGGCGTGCTCGAGCTCTATGGTGGCGATTCACCTGGCCTGCCAGAGCCTCGAGAATGGGGAATGTGAGGCGGCGTTGGCCGGAGGGGTGTCCGTGATGTTTCCGCAGGTGGCGGGGTATCTGCACCAAAAGGACATGGCGCTTTCGCCCGACGGGCACTGCCGCGCATTTGACGCCGAGGCGCAGGGTACGGTGTTCACAAACGGCGTCGCCCTCGTCGTGCTGAAGCCGCTGGCGCGGGCCATCGCCGATCGCGACCAGATCTACGCCGTGATCAAGGGGACCGCGATCGGCAACGACGGAAGTTCGAAGGTCGATTTCATGGCGCCCAGCGTCCAGGGGCAGAGCGAGGTCATAGCCCGCGCCATTGAGCGGGCCGGGTTCGGGGCGGAGACCATTGGCATGGTTGAGGCCCACGGCACGGGGACGTCCATGGGAGACCCGATCGAGTTTCGGGCGCTGTCGGATGTGTTCAGGAAGTCCGGGGCGCTGACAGGCGGCTGCGCGATAGGGTCGCTCAAGACGAACGTGGGGCACCTGAACACGGCGTCCGGAGTGGCAAGCGTGATCAAGGCGGCGTTGTGCCTGAGGGACAGGACCTTTGTTCCGAGTCTTCATTTCAGGAGTCCGAATCCGAACATCGATCTGGCCTCCAGCCCCTTCTACGTGAGCACACGATTGGCGGAGTGGCCAACGGGAAGCCATCCTAGGCGGGCAATCATAGGTTCGCTGGGATTCGGCGGTACGAACGCGCACGCGGTTCTTGAGGAGCCACCGGCTGTCTATCGGGGACGGGACGTCCGGACGCGACGCCTTGTTCCATTCTCGGCAAAGACCCCCTCGGCGCTGCGCGCAATGATGGGGCGGCTTTGCGGGCACCTCGAGCGCCATCAGGGACTGGCGTTTGCTGACGTTGCCCTGACCCTTCAAACCGGACGCCGGGAACTGGATTGGCGCCACTTCATCGTGAGCACCGGGGGCTACGATCTCGTGGGGAGGCTGAGGGCGGAAGGGGCCGATGGTACGCTTGTTCCCGCCGATTCCGCAATTCCGCCGCGGGCCTTTGTCTTCTCGGGCGAAGTTGAGCCGGGTTTCGGCGGCGACCTATACAGGTGTGAGCCGGCGTTCCGGCGGACGATCGACCGGGGATTTGCCTGCCTGGGTTCGGGTATGGAGGCGGACCCGAGGCGGATGTTGTTTCCAACCGAGTCGGAAAGCATCGAATCAAAGAAACGGTGGGCCGACCCGGCAATATCGCTGCCGCTTACGGTTCTCTTCGAGCTTGCGATGTTCGAGCTTTGGACGTCGGTGGGCATAAGGCCAGATTGCGTCGTGGGGCGCGGGTGGGGCGACTACTCGGCAGGTGTCGCTGCGGGAGTCCTCGAGATCGAGGAGCTGCTGCCGCTTCTGGTCCTCGCGGCCAGGGGCGCCGAGGGTACACGCCCGGCTTGGCACAAATGCGACTTCCGGCCGCCCGGGACCAGGCTCTGCTCGTCAACGTCTGGCGGCGAGGTTGACGGTGTCATGGCCCGCAGTCCTGACTATTGGGGCTCCATCGTTCGCAGCGCCCCGCGCTGGGCGGAGGCACTGTCTGGAGCCCGCGCGAACGGCCTGAGGATCTTCGTGGACATGGGTGGGGGCACCCAGGCGGGCGCCACAATCCGGGGTGAATCTGGCGCCGATGTGCTTGAGTCGCTGGCGAGCGACGCAGATCACAAAGCGGGTAGCGAGCGCCTGTTGCACTCGTTGGGCCGGCTATGGCAGCTGGGGTGCAAAGTGAACTGGGCGGCACTTTCCGACGGCGAAGCCCCTACAAAGGTCTCTCTGCCGTCCTATCCGTTTGACCGAAAGAGATTCTGGCTTGCTGGCAGCGAGGTGCCCCAAGCGACGGACTCCGGGAGCAGCGGATCGCACCAATCAAATGGCCAAGCCGTGAGCGCGGCAGAAGACGAGAGGATTCACCTGCCGCCCAAGGTCGGCCGCGCGCCCGCCGGAACGGCGGGCCTAGCGCCCGCCCCTCGAAATGGAGGAGCTCCCCATTTCATAAAGTCGCTTTCAGCTAACGACTTCTATTTTCGAGACCATGTGATCGCAGGGAAGATGGTTGTGCCGGGAGCCGTCATTCTGGAGCTGGCCAGGGCGGCGGGAGCTATGGCGTTTCCAACGCAGCGGCTCACCGCCCTTCGCGAGGTCGTCTGGATCCGGCCCATATCGGAGACTGGCTTGGGTCCGGAGGTCCATGTGCACCTGACACCCAATGGGCAGGGCGCCGCCTACGAGGTGCGCTCGAATGAGGCCGGCAATGAACGTATTCACGCCCGGGGGAAGCTGGTATTCGGACCCCTGGAGGAACCTGCGGAGACGCTCGCCGTCGGTGAGATCCAGGCACGCTGCCCGTCTTCCTACAAAGGCGAGGACACGTACAGGATCGTCCAGGATTTTGGGATGACGTTTGGTCCCAGCATGCGTTGCGTCGAGACGGTGGTTTGCAACGAGAGGGAGGTCCTCGCTCGATTGACGGCGCCGGATGGGGCGTGGGCCGAGTCGGATTCCTATGAGCTCAATCCGTCACTCATGGACGGATTCCTTCAGACGATGATGGTGATCGTGAAGGACCGGGCGATCGCCGACAAGACACCCTATCTTCCCTATGCGATCAGGGAGCTCATCGTGGGAGGGCCCCTTCCTCGAGAATGTTGGGTCCACACGGTCGAGGTCGATGGCGGAGCTGCCGAGAAGTCAAAGGAAACCCGCACGTTCAGAATCCGCGTCGCGGACCTGAAGGGCAGGGTGGTTGCGGATTTCAGGGACTACTCCGTAAAATTCTTCCCGCAGGCCAAATTCACAGGCGCAGTCGAGTCAGGCGCGAATGGTAGCAAACCGGCGCGGTCCAGTGGAGAAGAGCCGCCCGATCGCCTCGATGGACGCGTCTCCGGATCGCTGGCTGAGCAGGCTTCTCCACGCGAGGCGATCCGCGACCGCTTGCAGCGCGAGGTTGCCGGGCTACTTGGCGTTGCCGCGGATACACTGGACCCGAGCCGCGACATGGGGGAATACGGCATGGATTCGGTCCTGGTAATCGACTTCATTTCGGCGATAAACGCGGCTTTCAAGCTGTCGCTTAGCCCGGCGATATTCTTTGAGCACAAGAGTTTGGACGAGTTCACGGAGTTCCTTGTCGCACAGAATCCGATGCTGGCGCGGTCAGCGGAAGTCGGGCGCCTAGTGGCGGCGGCGCAGCGTGTGGAGAGCAGCGTCGCGAACGGTGGGGTGGGACATGTTGAGGGCCACCCGGGCGCCGCCTTGTCCGAGGGCGGAATTGAGGATCCAGACGCTATAGCGGTTGTGGGTATGGCGGGTGTTTTCGCCCAGTCGCCAGATCTTTCCACATTCTGGACCCATCTGGCCGCGGGGCGAAACCTGATCACTGAAATCCCGGCGGATCGATGGGATTGGCGAGAATTTTACGGCGACCCGCAGACCGACGGAAACAAGACCAACATCAAATGGGGCGGCTTTATTGATGACGTCGACAAATTCGATCCGCGTTTCTTCAACCTTTCGCCGCGTGATGCCGAATTCATGGATCCGCAGCAGCGAATCTTCCTGGAGACGGTCTGGAGGACAATCGAAGATGCGGGCTACGCCCCATCGAAGCTTTCCGGAAGCCGCACCGGCCTTTACGTTGGTGCAAGCAGCGTCGACTACCAGGAGATCGTGATGAAGAACATGGGTGAGGTGGATGTCAGGATGGGCGCGGGAATCCCGGTCGACATGCTGCCGAACAGGATTTCCTTCCTCCTGAACCTGCAGGGGCCGAGTGAGCCGGTCTCGACGGCGTGCTCAAGCTCCCTTGTGGCGCTGCACCGTGCCGTGGACGGGATCCGGAGGGGCGACTGCGATCAGGCCATCGTGGGCGGAGTGAACCTGCTGCTCACCCCCACACCCTACATCTATTTCAGCAAGGCCGGGATCCTTTCTCCTGATGGACGGTGCAAGAGCTTCGACCACCGCGCCAATGGCTACGTGAGGGGCGAAGGTGCCGGCGCCGTCTTCGTGAAGAAGCTGGGACAGGCACTAGCCGACGGCGACCACGTCTACGGGATCATAAGGGGAACGGCGGTAAACCACGGCGGCCGGACCCGTACCTTTGGAGCCCCGAGCCCGCTTGCCGAGGCGCTCGTCGTTCGAGAGGCGTTCGAGCGCGCCGGAGCGTCGCCCTCGACCGTAAACTACATCGAGGCTCACGGGACGGGAACCGCGTTGGGCGACCCGGTCGAGATCAACGGGCTTAAGAAGGCGTTTTCGGAGCTCAGCGCAGCCTGTGGAGAGCCCATGGTGGCGGGGTCTTGCGGGATCGGTACCGTGAAGACGAATGTCGGGCATCTCGAGGCTGCGGCCGGCATTGTGGGCCTGATCAAGGTGCTTCTTGCACTCAGGCACAGGCAGATTCCCGCATCGCTTCACCTGGAAAAAATAAATCCATTTATCCAGCTTTCGGACAGCCCATTCTATTTCGTCTCCCGGACCACCGAGTGGGCGGCCCTTCTGGACGCATCGGGCAAGGCCCTTCCGCGGCGCGCGGGCATCAGTTCATTCGGGTTTGGCGGCGTCAACAGCCATGTCGTCGTCGAGGAGTTCCGAGCAAAACAGGATTCCGCGCCGGGCGACGGCCCGGAGCTGCTGGTTCTGAGCGCCCGCACCCTGGCGCAGCTGCGGGCGGCGGCGCTTTCCCTATGCGGCTGGATCGAACGGACGAAGGGCGTGGCCGACGACCCGGATTTTGCATCGATGGCGGACATAGCCTTCACGCTTCAGGTTGGGCGCGACGTGATGGCGGAGCGCCTGGCTGTTGTCGCGCAGAGTCACGCCGAGGCAGCGGGCAACCTGAAGCTCTGGCTTGACGGAAAACCGTCCGATCGGGTTTTTCACGCGCATGTTCCGCAGAGGCGGGATGCCGGGTCGAGTCCCCCTGCGGTTGGATCTGCACCGGCAAAGGCCGAGACGTTCTTCCGCGAGGGAAAGCTTGGCGACCTGGCAAGACTCTGGATTTCCGGCGAGGCCTTTTCGTGGGAGTCTGTTCGCAGCTCCAGCCGGCGCGGCCGCGTGCCGCTTCCGACCTATCCGTTTGCGCGCGAACGCTATTGGCTGGATCCCCAGCCGGGTTCGATCAACTGGTCCGCTGAGCAGACCTCGGATCCGCTTGAGGATATTCTGCGGCAGGTCCGTTCAAATGAGCTCAGTTCGGAGGACGCGGCAGCCCTATTGGAGGTTCTCGCGCCGTCAGAGGCAAAATCCCTGGAAGGTAAAACCGTCAACTTATGAATCCGTCACTCAAGGAACTCATCGAAAGGTACAAACGCGGGGACGGGGACAAAGGCGCCATATTGGAGTGGCTCAAGGCAAACGCGAACCGTCAGGCCGGAGGCGAGACGGCGCCGTCCCCTGTTCCGGTACCGCGGCCAGCCGACGCCACTCCCAAGATAGCCGCCCCGGCTGCGGTTTCAGCCGAGCAACTTACGGCGCGGGTGCAGGCCGAGCTTCTTGAGCTTCTCTCACGGCACCTGAAGGTTGAGCTGCCCGACCTCGATCCTGACGCGCCGCTCGAGGAATTCGGCTTCGACTCGATCAGCCTCAACGAGTTTACCCGCGTCCTGGAGACGCGCTGGAAGCTGGATATCACGGCTGCGGACCTCATCGAATACAACTCGATCGGGCGGCTCGCCGTCTATTTTGCTGCCGAATACGGCGCCGCGTTTAGGGCGATCTATCCGGAGATGGCCAGCGCCGACGCGGCGCCGGCGGAATCCCGCTTGCTCGCTCCGGCCGCCGCCGGGGCGGCACCAAATCCCAGCCCGCGGACACAGGATGGGGCAAAGGCTGATCCCGCCCCGCTCGCAGCTTCGCGGCGCGCCGAAGGGGACAGGGCCGCCGATCCGATCGCCATCATCGGGATGAGCGGAACGTTTCCCGGGTCGCCCGACCTGGAGAGCTATTGGCGCCATCTCGCGGACGGCGACGACCTGATTTCGGAGATACCTGCCGAGCGCCGCGCGCGGTGGGGCGGAATTACGGACCTCGAAAGCGAGCCTGCGTCGAGCAGGCCCCATTCGGCGGGCTTCATGGGCGACGTCGACAAGTTCGACTGCCATTTCTTCAATATTTCCCCGCGAGAGGCGGAGCTCATGGATCCGCAACAGCGGATCTTCATGGAGACCGTCTGGCATACCGTGGAAGACGCAGGCTACAAGGCCTCGGCCCTGTCTGGAAGCCGCGTGGGTCTGTTCGTGGCGGTTGTCGCAGACGACTATATGATGCTCGGCGTGCGCCAGGTTCGCTCGATCGAGGCCTATTTCTCCACCGGCTGCAACCGCTGCGTGCTGCCCAACCGTGTGTCGCATTTTTTCAACTGGCGCGGGCCGAGCGAGACTGTGGACACCGCGTGCTCAAGCTCGCTGCTCGCCGTCCATCGCGCGGTCAGGGCGATCCGCAGCGGCGAGTGCGAAACCGCGGTCGCGGGCGGCGTCAACGTGCTGCTGTCACCGCATACGTTCGTTGCATTTCAGAAAGCGGGGATGCTGGCTGCCGACGGGCGCTGCAAGCCTTTTGACGAACGGGCCGACGGGTACGTGAGGGGAGAGGGTGTGGGAGCAGTGATGCTGAAGCCCCTTAGTCGCGCGCTCGCCGACGGCGACTCGATCAGGGCGGTCATCCGCGGTTCCGCGACGAATCACACGGGCAAGACAAGCTCGCTCACGGTGCCCGGCAGCGCCGGGCAGGCGGAGTGTCTCATAGAGGCGATGGAGGAGGCCGGATTCGACCCGGCGACGGTGGGCTATATCGAGGCACACGGCACTGGCACCAAAGTCGGGGATCCCGTCGAGTTTGGCGCCCTGCAGCAGGCGTTTGCCGAACTCGGGCGGCGGACCGGGCGGGGATTGCCGTCCGGGCGGCACTGCGGAATAGGATCCGTCAAATCAAACATAGGCCATCTGGAAGGCTCAGCGGGCATCAGCAGCATGATCAAGGTCGTCCTGGCACTGGAGCGCCGCAGGCTCCCGCGCCTCCTGAATTTCAAGCGTCTCAATCCGTCGATCTCAATGGGAGAGGGGCCATTCTATATCGTGGAGAGGACCCAGGACTGGAATGCGATCCGGGACGAGTCCGGACGGGAGCTCCCGCGTCGAGCCGGAATCAACTCCTTCGGCTTCGGGGGTGTGAATGTTCACGTAGCCCTCGAGGAATTTGTGGGGCCGGCCGCGGTTCGCGCGGAGGCAGGCGCGGATGAGCCGCACGTCATTGTCCTGTCGGCGAAGACCCCGGGGCGTCTGAACGCCGTTGCCGCGCAAATGAGGGATTTCCTGTTGAAGGAACCAAGGGCCGCGCTTTCCGACATTGCGTTCACGTTGCAGGAAAGGCGCGAGGAGTTCGCCGAGCGCCTCGCTTTTGTCGCGCGCAGCCGTGAAGAGGCCGCGGCGAAGGTCGGAAAATTTCTTGGCAATGCGGCCGCGGACGGGATTTTCGTCGGGCGCACGCGGAAGAAGGCTGCGGCTTCGAGCCATACATCGAATGGATCGAACGGGCTTTCGATGTGGGATGGCGCCGCCCGCGATTGGACCCAGGGAATTGGTGTCGACTGGGCGCAGCTGAGAGGAGGGAGCCGGGGGACGCGCATCCGCATCCCGCAATATCCCTTCGAGAGGAAGGCTTACTGGCTGCCAGTCGAGCTCATGGTCGCGCCTGTAGAACAGGCAGCCGAGGCCAACCCGGTGGACCTCAGGGTGCGCGGGGGTGCGCAGGACGAATCCGGCGTGTTCTACCGTGAGCTCAAGGGCGATGAGTTTTACCTGATCGATCACCGGATCGGAGGGAGCACGATTCTCCCCGGAGTCGCCCACATGGAGCTGGCGTGGTCGGCCGCGTCACAGTTTCTCGGGGCTGGGCGCCGGTTCCTGCTGCAGAATGTCGTGTGGGTCCGCCCCATTCTGTTCGAGGGCGCGACGGTTAGACTGAGGATCGCGCTCAAGCCCAAAGGGGAGCGCTGGCGTTTTGAGATCTCGGGCATAGACCCGGGAAGCTCTGAATGGAGCATACGTTCCCAGGGCAATGTGGCCCTTGAGGAAGGCGCTCCCCCGCTGATTTACGCGGACGCGGAAAACCTGGCGAGGATCCAGGAAAAGTCCGTTCGGACGCTCCAGAACGCCGAGATCTACGAGCTCTTCTCTTCCGTCAAATTCGAGTATGGCCCGGGATTCAAGAGCATCGATGAGATATGGGCGACACCCGGAGACGTCGTGGCGCGCGTGAAGCTGCCGCGCCATCTGGCCGGTGACTTCGCCTCGTTCTCGCTGCATCCCTCCCTCCTGGACGGCGCCCTGCAGTGCGTTACAGGGATAGGCATCGCCAGCCGGCAAGATCCGGGGACTGTCAGTCTTCCGTTCTCAGTGGGGAAGGTCAGGCTTTACCAGCCGCTGCCCAACGAGTTTCAGGTTCACCTCAGGTCAAAGATCGACCGCGCAGTTCCGAGCGCGGTGCAGAAATTCGACATCGATCTGATTGATGGCAAAGGCCAGATCCTCCTCTCCATCGAGGACTTCACCACCCGCCAGACAAAGCTTGTGGGACCCATTTCCGTTCCGCCCGGGGCAGTCCTGGAAAGGCCAAGGGAGACTTCGGCCGTCCCGGTCGCTCCTCTTCCAAGTGTTCCAGGCGGCGACTCCCTGTTATACGGGGGCTTCGCCTGGTGCGACACGCCTGTCCCGAAGGCCTTCGACAACGCCGCTTCCGGATTGCTCCTCCTCGGGGGAAGTGTCGACCTGGCGAGGGGTCTGGCCGGAGCGACAGGGACCGAGGTCGTGAGGGTCTCGGCGGGGGAGCGCTTCATTCAGGTCGATCCGCTGCATTGGGAGATGGACCGGACAAATGCGGATCACTACGTCATGCTTCTCAATGCCCTTGTCGGCGCGGGCAAGCTGCCTCAAAGCGTGCTCCATGCATGGGGCATGGAGGCTTTACCGGCCGACGACGACAGCGGAACGCCGGGCTCATGCCTCGATGCGGGTCTCTACAGCGTGGTGCACCTGGGCCACGCCTGGATCAAGGTCCGGCCAAAGAGCCCGCTCAGCATAGTTTATGGCCATCTCGGCGCGGATCCCCGCCACGTGATGGTCGACGGCTTCCTGCGGAGTCTAGCGCAGGAGATGACCTACGTGCGCGGGGTGACGGCTCAGGTGGAAGCGCCGGCGGACATCCTGGATCTCTATTCTGCGTCTGGGGCGCAGGCGGCGTCTGGGTTGCTCGCCGAGCAGGTTTGCCAGCTGCGCAGGCGAGGCGGGCGATGGGAGCGGCGCCGGCATTTCGAAGCCAGCCTTGGCGCATCCCAGGGACTGCTGAAGCAGGGAGGCGTGTACGTCGTCACCGGTGGAATGGGCGGCCTGGGACGGATACTTTCGAGCTACCTGTCAGGGACCTATAGGGCCAAATTGCTCCTGTGCGGGAAGTCCCCGCTCGACACGGGAAAGGCCGAGTTTCTCGGACGTCTCCGTGTCGATGGCTCAGGGGCGGAGTACCTGGACGGGGACATCAGGGATCCAGCGGACGTCCAGCGGTGGGTGAAGCGCGCCGTCGAACTCTGGGGCCGAATCGACGGCGTCTTCCACTGCGCCGGGGTGGTCCAGGATGCCGCCTTTGCGCGCAAGACTGTTGCCCAGTTCAAGTCGGTGCTCGAACCGAAGATTGCCGGTGCGTTGAATCTTGAAAAGGCCACGCGTGGCCTTTCATTGGACTTTGTCGCGTTCTTCTCATCGGTTGCCTCCGTTGCGGGAAGCAGGGGACAGACGGACTACGCGAGCGCCAATCGCTTCCTGGACGCATATGCGGAGCGCGCCGCAGCCGCGCCGAACGAGGGCGGACAGGCGCGGCGGATTGTGTCCATAAACTGGCCCCTGTGGGCCGAAGGGGGAATGAGGATGCCGGAGATGCTGCTCGAGAAGATGCGGCAGGTCTCTGGAATGGCGCCGCTGCCTGCCGCTCCTGGCATGCGCGCCCTGGAGGCGGCCCTTGGAGCGAAGTCCTCGCAGGTCTCGGTTCTCTACGGTGACTCGGACAAGATGCGCGCTTTCCTTCATCTTGAGCCGATTCCCAGTGCGCCGGCGGCTCCCGCGGCTCGCCCCGAGCCCGCGTTCTCCGGTGAATCGGCGTTCGGGGACGCTCTCATGGACATCCTCAGCGATGTCCTCAAGGTGCCCAGGAATGAGCTGGATCCGGTGACGGACCTGGGCGAGTACGGCGTCGACTCGATCATGGCCATGCAGCTTCTGAATCGCATGGAGGAGCGATTCGGCCGCCATCTGGATCCCTCCGCGATTTCCCAGTTTCCAACGATTGAGAGCCTGGCCCGGTATCTCGCGGAATCCGCCCCGAGCTCCCCGGCTCCCGCTCCCGAGCCCGCCAAGCAGGCGGAGGTGCCGCCCGTGGCGGCCACGGACAATGCGCTCAGCGCCAACGCGCCGATCGCAGTCATCGGGCTTGCCTGCAGGCTACCCGGCTCACCGTCGGTCGACGCGTTCTGGGAGAACCTGAAGAGAGGGGCGAACCTCATCACGGAGATCCCAACCGACCGCTGGCAGATCGGGGACCATTTCGACGCCGACAAGGCGGCGCCATGGAAGTCCTATTCAAAGTGGGGAGCCTTTCTCGATGGGATCGAGCTATTCGATCCCGGCCGGTTCGGAATTACAGAGACCGACGCACGGGTGATGGATCCGCAGCACCGTATCCTACTCGAGCTCAGTGACGAACTTTTCAGCAACGCCGGATACCGGAGGGACGAGATCGCCGGCCAGCGGGGAGGGGTCTTCATCGGCGCGGGTGAGAACGGCTGCACCAAGGCCTCGGTCTCGGATGCGGCGAACGAGGATCTGGCCCACATGATTGTGAACAGCTCGCCGAACATGATGGCGGCGCGTATCTCGGATTTCTACGACCTTCACGGGCCCGCCTGGGTGATGAGCACGGCCTGCTCATCCTCGCTTGTCGCAATCCACTCGGCGTGCCAGAGCCTGCGTCTGGGCGAAAGCGACTGGGCTGTGGCGGGCGGGGCCCAGCTCCTTCCGGACCATGTCGCCCATGTCGCCTTCAGCAAGGCGGGCGTCCTCGCCGACGACGGCGTGGCACGGGTCTTCGACCGGAATTCAAAGGGATTCGTGCTCGGCGAAGGATTCGGCCTGGTGATGCTGAAACGCCTTGATGCGGCCATGCGCGACGGCGACCAAATCGAGGCTGTCATCCTCGGCTCGGCGGTTAACAACGACGGGCACACCATGGGGCTGACCACGCCAAACATGAAGGCCCAGATCGATGTCCTCGAGAGGGCGTGGGCGGCGGCGGGCATAGGCGGGGAGACCCTGGGATACCTTGAGGCCCACGGCACCGGTACCTTGCTCGGCGACCCGATCGAGATAAAGGCGGCCTCGGAGGTCCTGCGCAAGCGGACGCAGGAGACGCAGTTCTGCGCCGTCGGGTCCGTCAAGTCGAACCTGGGTCACGGGCTTCATGCCGCGGCCATGGCGAGCGTGATCAAGGTGGTGATGGCCCTCAAGCACGGCCTTATCCCTCCCACGCTCCACTGCGCGGAGCCTCACCCCAGGTTTCGCTTTGAGCAGTCCCCGTTTTTCCCGGCGCTTGAGCTCCAGGCGTTTCCCGGCCGGCACTCCCCGCGACGGGCCGGTGTGTCGTCGTTTGGATTCGGAGGGACGAACTGCCACATGGTATTCGAGCAATTCGACCCGGTGGCACGCAATTACCGGAAGCGACGCACTGCGTTGGGGATGGTTCCCTTTGAGAGGCGCCGGTACTCGCTTTCAAGGGACACCGGAGCGCAGGTTCCCATCCCGCATCCCCGCGAGGAGCAGCGGAATGGCGGAATCCCGGACTTCGCAACCAGGCGCAACGGAACGCCCGCTCCGGAGGAGTCCGCAATTGCGCCGGTTGGGCAGTTGAACGGAATTCAAGGGAGCGCCGATCCGCGCGACCGCAATGAGGCGACAAACGGAACGGGCCATACGAGCGCCCGGCCAAGCGGGACGTTGGATCCGGCGCCGGAATTGGTGCGCGCGATCCAGCGCTTTCTGGTTGAGCGCGCCGCGACCGCCGCCGGCGTGTCGGCTACCAACTTGTCCACGGAGAAGAACTTCATGGAGCTCGGCATCGACTCGGTGGCGCTCGTCCAAATGACCCAGACCCTCGAACAGGAGGTAGGGGTCGAGATCTACCCGACGCTATTCTTCGAATACCAGAATATCCGGGACCTCTCGCTTTATTTCGCTCGGGAGGAAGCGCAGAGCTTCGCGGCGTTCCTGAAGCTGCCGCCCCCGGGTGCTCCGGTATTCAGGGACCCTGGCGTCCCGGCTGCGGACCCGTCTCCCCACGAGCCCAGTGAGACCACTAATGGCGACCGATCCCACGACTCGCCCGTCGCCCCCGCTTTCACGTCCTCGAGGCCGGCGAATTCAGGGGGCACCGGAGCGCCGGGTGCATGCCGTGACATTGCGATCATCGGGATGGCGGGACGCTTCGCGGAGTCCGAGAACGTGGACCAGTTTTGGGAACATCTCGATTCGGGAAAAAACCTCATCGGGGAGATTCCAAGGGACCACTTCGACTACCTTCCGTACTTTGACCCCCATCCCCAGGCTCCCGGGAAACTCTACTGCAAATGGGGCAGCTTTCTCACGGGCGTCGACCGGTTCGACGCGGGCTTCTTCGGGATCTCGCCGCGCGAGGCCCAGCTCATGGATCCGCAGATGCGGATGATCCTGGAGACGATGCATTCGACCGCGGAGGATGCGGCGTGCGCGCCGAGAATCAGGGGCAGCCGGACTGGCGTATACATTGGAGCCTGCTTCTACGACTACTCCCAGGAGTTGGCTCGGGCAGGAATTCCCATTGAGCCCTTCGGCGGCACAGGCAACGCGGCGTCGATGCTGGCGAACAGGCCCTCGTACTTCTGGAACCTCAACGGGCCTAGTCTGACCGTGGACACGGCCTGTTCGTCGTCGCTCGTCGCCCTGCATCTCGCATGCCAGGCGTTGAGGCGCGGCGAGTGCGAGATGGCGTTCGCCGCAGGGGTGAACCTCATTCTCAGCTCTCCCCACTACATCTATTTCTGCTGCATCGGCGCCCTGTCGCCGACCGGCCGCTGCCACACCTTCGACCAGAGGGCCGACGGGTACGTTCCCGGCGAGGCGGTGGGCTGCGTGCTACTGAAGCCCCTGGACCGCGCCATCGCGGACGGCGACCCGATCCGTGCGGTCATCAGGGGCTCGGCGGTCAACCACGGGGGACGGAGCAACTCCGTGACGGCGCCCAACCCTCAGCTCGAGGCCAATGTTCTCACCAGTGCCTGGGAGGATGCGGGCATCGACCCGAATACGCTCGGCTACATCGAGGCCCACGGAACGGGCACGAAACTGGGAGACCCTGTCGAGATTCAGGGCATAAAGCTCGCATTCAAGGGCCTCACCGCGCGGAAGGCGTTCTGCGCGGTGGGCTCGGCAAAGGCCCACATCGGTCATGCGGAGGGTGCGGCTGGCATAGCCGGCGTGATCAAGACCGTCCTTTCAATGGAGCATGGGCGCATTCCAAGCATGCCGCAGTTTGCCGAACTGAACCCCCTCATACGCCTCAAGGACTCGCCGCTCTTCATAAATTCAAAGCCGGTGCCGTGGCAGGCCCGGACGGGTGAGCCCCTGCGCGCGGGCGTGAGTTCGTTTGGTTTCGGCGGGACCTATGCGCATGTCGTGCTTGAGTCGGCGCCGCAAAACGGGGAGTCGGGACGCGCGGGGGCGGCCGAGGCCGGCGCACCGGAGCTTTTCGTCTACTCGGCGAGAAACAGGGAGCGCCTCGTCGCGCTCCTCAGGGACTGGGTCTCTTGGGTCGAGAAACTCCCGGAGGGCAGGGTACGGATTGCGGACATGGCCCACACGCTTCGGGTCGGTCGCGAGTCCATGGAGTGCAGGGTAGCGTTTGTAGCCCGCGATCTGGGCGAGTTACGCGCCTCGCTGGCCCGGGCCGCAGCGGAGAAGGAAAACGCGCCGGATGTCAAAATGAGGGGCGAACACGGAAATGCGCTTTCGTCTGTGGGTAGCAGCCAAGAGGACCTCCGGTATTTCCAGGACCTGCTGCGCAGCCGCCAGCTGGAGAAGCTGGGACTGCTTTGGGTTGGAGGGGCCTCCATCGCTTGGCACGCGCTGTACGGAAAGACGGGGCAGAGGTGCATTTCGATACCTGGCTATCCGTTTTCAAGGGAGCGCTACTGGCATTCGGCCCAGGTGCCAGGCGATGCTGCCGGTCCGGCCCCTGTCGCGGCGCCTGTCGCGATCCCGGTGACGGCGCCCATTCAGGCGGGGAACGGTGACGTCAGGGCCTTTCTCAACGCGGCGATAGCCAGCCTCCTGAGCGTCAAGCCATCCGAGATAGACCCCTCGTCCGACCTGCAGGCCATGGGCTTCGACTCCATCATGGGAATGCAGCTCATCCAGCAGGTGCAAGAGCACTTCGGCGTCCGTCTGTATGCAAACGAGGCGCAGATGCACCCGACCGTCGGGGGGCTGGTCGACTACCTGGCGTCGGAGGCGAAGCCGGCGGGTCCGGCGGTGGCGGCCCCTGATGCTCCTGGAGCCGCAGCTCCCACCTTCCTGCTTTCCGCCCCCCGGTCGGGATCCACCCTTCTTCGCGTGATGCTCGCGGGCCACTCGAAGATATTCTGCCCGCCTGAATTGCACGTGCTGCCCTTCGACACCCTGCAATCCCGTGCCGACACGCTTTCCGGTCCGGCAAAGTTTCTGGGCGAAGGTCTCACTCGCGCCGTGATGGAGCTTCGTGGATGCAACGCGGAGGGCGCTGCCGGGATCATCGATGAATGGAGGCGAAAGGAGTGGACCGTGTCCGATGTCTACCGGGCGCTCGAAGAAATGGCGAACGGCCGGATCGTGATCGACAAGTCACCCTCGTATGGGGAGGACCTAGAGACGCTGAAGAAGAGCCAGGTCCTTTTTCCCCGCGCGCGCTACGTCTTTCTCGTCCGCCATCCCATCGCCGTGATGGAGTCCTACGTCCGCAATCGGTTTGACAAGCTGCTGAAGCAAAAGGGGGACGACCCCTGGAAGACCGCGGAGGACGTCTGGCTGCGCGTGAACCGAAACCTCGAGGCTTTTCGGGCGACACTGCCCAGCGGGAGCTCGCTGCTCCTGCGTTATGAGGATATCATGTCCGCCCCTGAGGAACAGGCTCGTCGCATATGCGACTTCCTGCAGATTCCCTTCGAACGCTCCATACTGGAGCCCTACAAGGGCGAGCGGATGGTCGACGGGCTCCATGCGATGTCCCTGTCGATCGGCGACCCGAACTTCAAAAACCACCGGGCAATTGAGCCGGAGCTTGCCGACGCATGGCGCAAGCGGTTGACAACGCTTCCGGACCTCTCCCCAGAAACAGGTCAAATTGCGCGGCAATTGGGCTACGATCTGCCGACGGCATCATCCCGGCGCGCGCGCGCGGACCTGGGGGCTCCCCAGGCCCTGTTCCTGAGAAGCTGCGGGGAGAATCTCCAATGGAATCTCGAACATCGCTTCCGCGCCGAATCCGACCAGCCACTCGACGCACAGCGCGTTGACGGCGCCTTGAACCGCGCCGTGAGGCGGCATCCGCTGCTGCGATCCGTGTTCGGGCTTGAGGGCGGTGAGGCGGGGCTCAGCCGGAGCGTTCTGGATCAGGTCGAAGCCTTCAGGGCCGACTGGATGGACCTGTCCGGTCGGGGTGATGCCGACCAGGAGGCGGAGGTGAGCCGGTGGTTCGAGGGCGCGCGCCGTGCGATCGACCCGCGCACGTGGCCGCTCTTCAGGTTCGCCGTGGCCGACCTTGGTGCGGGCCATTACGAATGGCTCCTGTCGTACCACCACCTGATCGGTGACGGCATATCCTCAGCCCAGCTACTTGACGAGATCGTGGGTGACATAGGTGGCGAGGACTTTCCAAAGGGTTCAGCCGAAGCCGCCGAGGCCGGTTACAATGAGTATGTCAGCACAGTCAACGCCCTGGTGAAGTCGGACGCGGACGCCGACTGCGCCTATTGGGAACGGCACTGCAGGGTCGCTCCAGGAAGCGAGTTGCAGGTGGATTTTGCCGGAGACGGGTCAACGTATTCCACCGAGTGCGAGCTCCTCTTCGCGGGGTCCGGCCTCGGCATTCCGGAAGCCCCGCGCTTCGAAGCGGCCAGCGTCGCTCTCTATCGCGCGCTCTTCACGCGTCTGGGGGGCGAGGACCCCGTCGTCGCCCACCGCCTTCACGGCAGGCCACCCGGGCATATTGGTGCGCGGTCGGCCTTCGGCTGTTATGCGATCGACGTTCCCCTGCGTTTCCAAGTCCTCCAGGACGAGTCCACAAAGTCGTCGATCGAACGTTTTCGCAGGATGTTCGATTCTGTGCCCTCCGGCGGAGTGACCTATCCTCCGCTAGTGCTTGGGGGAAGGCTGCCGTCTGCCGAGCGCTTGGCGTCCGTCCGTCTCAACTACCAGCCCCGTTCGCTGTCCATGCGCGGCGGGAGCCTGAGCTTGCAGCTCGCGTCGGTGAGGCCTTTTGAGCCAGGGGAGCGGAGGCGTCCCTACGTCCTGGATTTCATCGTGCGCGCCGGAATGGATGACTGGACGCTGGTGGTGCGCTACTCGTCGGCGCTCCACCGTGAGGATTCAATCCGCTCAATTGTGACGGAATGGGTTCGCGGTCTGGCCGGTGCATGACGGCGACCGGCAAGAGGTTCAGTTGGTCGGCGCTGTATGAACTTCCCCTGTCGGTGGCGAGCCTGGCGCTTTTCATCGCGACCCGAGGGATTCTTCAGCGGCTTCTGAACCGCTACCACAAGCGCAACGCCGCTCATGCATTGCGCTGGCAGCTGCTTTCGGGCGAGTTCTTGGCCAGGCCCGGAGTGCTTCCCATATTCCTGACGACCGCACCTCGCTGGAATACGCATGCGGTGATAGCCACTGCGGGCCCGGTGGACGTGAAGGAGGAGCTTGCGGTGTGGAGTGATACGGCCCGCCGGTCCTCCTCCGAATGGTTCTTTGTCCTCTATAGCTACCCCAGGCGGGCGACCGTGGGCATGGTAAGTTGCCTGTCCGCGAATGATTCGGGCTGGCTGAGTTTCAAGCTTCCGGGACCCGGCCGATACCTGGTCGGGGCGCGGTACTACGGGACAAAGGACGCCGCAGAGTTTCCCGCCCTTAGGATTGACGGGGTGGAAAACGTGCCTTCCGCTGCCGCTCCTTCGGACACCAACAGATTCTACGATTCGCTCGCCCTCCGGGGGAATCTCTTCTTCGCGTGCCTGAGTTACCACGTGTATCCCATACTTAAGTTTCAATGGGTCAAGAAGTCATGGATCGAAAGGATGTTTCTTCCCGTTGGAAATCCGGAGACCCTCTTCCTTTACGGGACCATTGAGGCTGGCCAGAGGCTCAATTGTCGTATGGACCTGAGTCGTTTTGGCACCCATCGTTACTTTGTGACAATCTATTCGAGGGTCAGTTTGCCGGTCTTGTGGTATGAGGTTCGCGCAGACACCCAGGGCGCAGGCCCGGCCAGTCCCGCGCAGGGCTATTATTTGATACGCCTTCAGCCCACGCGGGGCGGCCTGTCGCCGTTCGACCCCAGGGAAAGGGATGGCCTTGTGTCGGTGCTTCAGGCGTAAACTCGGGCGCCATGGAGTCCGTCCCCACAGAGTCGCCAAAGGATGCCGTTGCTCTGCCGAAGGAACTGCCGGCGGCCAACGGCTCCGATAGTCCGCATCCCGAGAAGGCCGGCACGGAAGGAAGCACCCGAAAGGTGCTTTCCTCGATTGGACGACGCAAGCGGATCAATCTCGGCGCCTCGAAATCCTCGACGCTTTCCCTGCCGCCGAAGCGGGTCTACCAGACCACGTTCCTCCTGGTGCTTTGGAGGCTCTGTACCTGGGTCTGGCACCTGTCGATCTTCTTCGGTAAGAACCTGTGGGAGAAGACACTGGGGAAGACAAGTCTCGCAGTCCAAGCGGTCCGCCTCCGGGTGATGCTCGAGGGCATGGGCCCGACCGCGATCAAGATCGGCCAGCAGCTTTCCGTCCGCGCCGACATTCTTCCCCACCAGTTCTGCGACGAGCTGAGCAAGATGCTGGACGGTGTTCCGCCGTTCGATTTCGCTTTGGCGCTCAAGGAGGTCGAGAAATCGATCCGCGGCCCCCTCGAGGACGTCTTTACCCAGTTTGATCCGCTGCCGATCGGATCCGGCTCGCTGGCCTGTGTGTACCAGGCCCAGCTGAAGACCGGGGAGCGCGTGGCGGTCAAGGTCAAGCGGCCTGCCATCGGCGAGAAGATGGCGACCGACATGAAGGCCATCTCATGGCTCTGCGGCCTGGTGGAGAGCCTCGGGTTCGTGAGGAATGGATTGACGCGCAACTTTCAGATCGAGCTGAACCGAATGCTTAGCGAGGAGCTGGATTTCACGCTCGAGGCCCGATACACGGAGATCTTCAGGCAGGACACGAAGGATCAGGATTATATTTCCGCACCGCGGATATATGACCACCTCTCGAACTTCGACGTGCTCGTGCAGGAGTTCGTCGCGGGTGTCTTCCTGAGCGAGATCCTGTACGCGATTGAGAGCCAGGACCAGAAGAGCCTGAACCAGCTGGTCGCCCGGGGGTTCAAGCCGAAACTGATCTCCCGCCGGATGCTGCGCATCTTCTGGTGGGAGTGCTTCCAGAGCTTCTTCTTCCACGCCGATCCGCATCCCTCAAACATCATTGTCAGGCCCGACAACACGATCGTCATGATCGACTTCGGCTCGTGCGGCGCCATCTCGCTCCGGATGCGGCGCCAGCTGCTCACCTTCAACCGAGCGATGGTGAATGATGACATAAACGGGATGGTGCAGACAACCATCTCCATGCTGGAGCCGCTGCCCCATTTTGACGTATCCCGCTTTTCCGACCAGCTGATGAACGTCTACCGGGAAGGTTTCATAGCGCACAAGTGTGGCACGGCGCCATGGTACGACAAGTGTTCGGGAAGCATGTGGATGAAGGTCATCATCCTGAGCCAGCAGTACAACCTTCCCATGTCGCTGGACACCGTGCGGATTTTCCGAGCCAACTTCCTGTACGATTCCATCATATACAGGCTCCACGCCGGGCTGAACGCGCAGAAGGAATTCAAGCGATGGGCCAAGAAGCTGGACGAGTCAAATCGCGAGGAGATGCTGAAGGATTTCCGCAAACGGGCCTTCGGCCCGCTCGATTCGGATTTCACGCGCCGCAAGGAGCTCCTGGCCCTTGTCGAGGGCGCCATGGCGCGGATCCAGAGCGCAATAGACCAGCCGAGCTACAACTTTGCCCTGTCCATCGGCAAGGTGGCGTTTGCGGTGACGCTCATCCTGCGGTCCTCAATGATGGTCCTAGCGTTCCTCGTGATGATCACCTGGGGAAGGCTTATCTACACAATCTCGTTCAGGACACCGTCCCGAGATGCTATTCTCGATGCCGCCTCATGGACGATCCAGCAGCAGATCGTGCTCTGGAGTTTGACCTTGTTTGTCCTCATCACGGTCCGGAAGCTTCTGATGAAGCTCCAGGACGTCGAAGTGAAGGCCCCGGGCTAGGCGCAAAGTGAGGGCCCAGATGGTTTCATGAGCACGATCTATGTCTTCCCCGGCCAGGGGTCACAGAAGAAAGGGATGGGCGCGGGGCTCTTCGAGCGCTTTCCCGAGCTGGTCAGGGCTGCCGATGCCGAGCTGGGCTATTCCCTGCGTGAACTCTGCACCACGGATCCACAGAACGTCGTCGGCCAGACCCAATACACCCAGCCCGCGCTCTATGCGGTCAACGCCCTGACCTATCTTGCGCGAAAGGCCGATGACGGCCGTGTCCCGGACTATGTCGCCGGCCACTCGCTGGGGGAGTACAACGCGCTTCTTGCCGCCGAGGTGTTCGATTTCCCGACCGGCCTGCGGCTGGTCCGCAGGCGGAGCCAGCTGATGGCCGAGGTCCGCGGCGGCGCCATGGCCGCGATCGTGGGACTTGCCGGAGACCTGATCGCGCAGCTGCTTGAAAACTTTGCCTTCGACCGGGTCGAATGCGCCAACTTCAACAGTCCGACCCAAACCGTGATTTCGGGTCCGGCAGGCGAGGTCGCCGACGTGTCCACCTTACTCAAGGAAGCCGGAGCGGTGGTTTACCCGCTCAAGGTGAGCGGTGCGTTCCACTCCCGCATGATGGAGCCGGTGCGCCGGGAGTTCAGGCTGTTCCTGGACGGATTCACATTCGCGGCTCCGAGAATTCCCGTGATTGCCAACGTTTCGGGCCGTCCCTACGAGGCCCATTCCCTCAAGGATACCCTGGCGGGTCAGATCACTCAACCGGTCCGCTGGACGGAAACCGTCAGGTACCTGTCGCGCCTGCCAGACCCGACGTTTGTAGAGGTCGGCCCGGGGGCGGTGCTATCGGGTCTGATCCGACAGATTCAAAAGGCACCCATTTGAGCGGGCGGCGGATCGTCCTCATGTTTGCGGGACAAGGTTCCCAGTATTACCTGATGGGACGGGAGTTTTACGAGAAGAAGGGGGTATTCCGGGAATGGATGGACTACGGATCCCGGTTGCTCGAGCCGCATCTCGGCGTCTCGATGGTCGATCTCATCTACCGGGACCGCCCTGACCGCTTTGCCCCATTCAACAAGACCAGGGAGACCCATCCGGCGGTCTTCTGCCTGAATTTCAGCGTCGCCCGGGCCCTGATAGAGGAGGGGATCTCTCCCTCCTGCCTTCTCGGCTATTCCCTTGGGGAGCTTGTCGCCTGGACCCTCTCGGGAGCCGTGCAATTCGAGGAGGCCCTGGAATGCGTCGCCGAAATGGCGGCGAAGATCGAGGAGGAGACACCGCCGGCAGCGATGCTTGCCATCCTCGGTCCTGCCTCCCTCTTCAATGAAAAGAGAGAGGTATTTAGGGGCACATGCATCGCCTGCCTCAACTTCTCCGAAAGCTTCGTCATAACGGGCAGCCGCGAGGACATTGCACGGGTGCAAAAGGCGCTGCAGCCATCCGATATCCCGTGCCAGTTGCTTCCCATAAGCCATGGATTCCATTCCCCCTTCCTGAACGCGATTGAGCCGGAGCTTAAGCGCTCGGTCTCCACGCTGACGCTGAGGGAGCCAAACCTGCCCATCGTGAGCTGCCTCCGTGCCCGGGAGCTGTCAGGAAGGGATTTTACTCCGGAGTACTGCTGGGAATTGCTGAGGTTCCCCGTGAGGTTTGAGGATGCGCTGCGCTACATGGAGGCACAGGAGCCCTCTACGTACATCGATGTGGGTCCGAGCGGCACCCTTTCCGCCTTCGTCCGCAGCGTCATCGGTCGTGAGGCTGAGTCCAAGGCGTTTCCCATACTCACCCAGTTCGGCAGGGACCTGCGAAACCTCGAGAGGATGAGAGATGAGCTTGCCCTTTAGGCCGAAATGCCCGGCTTTTCCGCTGGCCTCCCCTAGAGCGGCTTTTTCTGGAAAAAGGAACGATCCACGTGCAGGTTTATGGGCGCTATGACCTTCGGAGATCCAACTCAAAGGAAGTGAAATGCTGGATCACGACTCCACCGAGGCGGCAGGGATGACGCGGTCAGAGGAGCCGGCGGTCGCGATCTTGGCCGAGTCCCTCGGTTCCGCGGCGTTCAGAGAAGCCCATCGCGTGCGCTATGCATATGTCTCCGGGGCGATGTACAAGGGAATTGCCTCGGCCGACTTGGTGATACGGATGGGGCAGGCGGGAATGCTGGGGTACTTCGGTACGGGCGGCTTGCGCCTCGAGCGCGTTGAGGAGGCCATCGTGAAAATCAGGAGCGCGCTCGGCCGGGGGCAATCTTTCGGGATGAATCTTCTTTGCAACCTGATCAGTCCGCGAACCGAGGAGGCGACCGTGGATTTGTTCCTCAAACACGAGATACGCCGAGTCGAGGCCTCGGCCTATACCCAGGTGACACCCAGCCTGGTGAGATACCGCCTCCACGGAATCCATGAGGACAACGATGGCGGCGTCCGTGTTCCGAACGGCGTCATGGCGAAGATTTCGCGCCCCGAGGTGGCGATCCAGTTTCTCCAACCCCCTCCAGCGCGAATTGTCCAGCGCCTCCTCGAGGAGGGGAAGGTGACGCGGAGCCTGGCGGAGCTCGCCCCGCGGATAACGATGGCAGACGATCTCTGCGTCGAGTCGGATTCTGGGGGCCATACGGACAATGGCGTTCCGTTCTGCCTCATTCCCGCCATGATGCGCCTGCGCGACGACGCGAGGGCTGCGAGCCCGTCGGCGCCGCACGTCCGTGTGGGGGCCGCAGGGGGCATCGGGACGCCGCACGCCGTGGCCGCCGCGTTCGTCCTGGGAGCGGATTTTGTGCTGAGTGGCTCGATAAACCAATGCACCGTCGAGGCGGGCACTAGCGACCTTGCCAAGGATCTCCTGGCAACCATGAACGTCCAGGACACCGCGATGGCGCCTGCCGGGGACATGTTTGAAATCGGCGCCAAGGTTCAGGTTTTGAGCAAGGGGGTTTTCTTTCCATCGAGGGCGAGCAAGCTCTATGAGCTCTACAAGCAGCATGAATCGCTCGACGAGATAGACGACAAGACTCGCGCGCAGCTAGAAACCAGGTACTTCCAGCGAAGCCTCGAAGAAGTCTATCGCGAGACGAAGGAATTCTACCTGAAGGTGGCTCCCGAGCAGATCGAGCGCGCGGAGAAAAACCCGAAGGCCAAGATGGCCCTGGTCTTCCGCTCCTATTTCGTCAATTCGAGCCGCCTGGCCCAGAAGGGCGTTCCGGAGGGCAAGGTCGACTATCAGATCCATTGCGGGCCCGCGCTGGGCGCCTTCAACCAGTGGGTCAAGGGCACCCGTCTCGAAAGTTGGCGCAACCGCCACGCGGACGAGATAGGCGCCATCCTCATGAATCAGGCGGCTGAGCTGCTGGACGCGCGCTACCGGCAATTTCGAGGCGGCAGCGAACCCGTGCGTTCCTTCAGCAGCTTAACGCCTCGGTAGCGCTCATAAGCGAAATCAGCTCGTGCGATGGCTTGAATGCCATCGATGTCTTTTTTGGCAGCACGATCGAAAGGACATAGTCCCCCAGCATCCAGGAACGGGCCTTGAACGGGGGAAAGTTAATGAAGAGGGACTCGTAAACGCCGTCGCTCTCCGTCACGGATTCAACGGCGAGGGTCGCAAACGGAACTGCGAGCCCGCAGCGCAGCGTCTTGCCCAGGGCCTCCTTTACGCTCCATAGGAGGAAGTTGGCCGCTGAAGTACTCAGGCCAAGCCGTTGGATCACTGGAGCTTCCGAGGGAGTGAAGCAGCTCCCTGCAACCTCTGACCTCTCGGGGTCGACAAACTCGACATCGACTCCGGCCGGATGGCCGGCCGGGCATACGAGGGCAACAGCGGCGTCGTGGGAGTGTGCGAGGCTGATCTCTGCCGAAATCGGGGCGGCGGACCTGACAAACGGCTGATTAAAGGCGCCGTTCACGACCTCGATCTCCGAGGGCAGCCTGTTGGGAAAACACACGGATAACGCCTCCTTAGCCGCGCGGCGCCCGAGCAGGAAGCTCCGCTGGCGGCGGGGGAACCTCATTTCTCGCCAGCGCTTTTCCTCGGAGGGATGGAGAAACCGGGGCGCCTCCAGCCTGGCGGAATCATATCCCCGTCCAAATGAGAAACCCAATCCGGCAACGAAATCCTCCCCCTCGCGGGCAATGGCGAGCGGAATTGCGAGCGTTTCTTTAATGTTGCCTCGCGTCAGACAGGCCGGACGGTCGCCGGATCAATCCTCGTCGTCGTCGTCCTTGTGGTGGAAAATGTCCTTAACCACCTTCATGTCGGCAATCGCGTCGAGGAGATCGGCCGGCGCCTCTGCTGCAATGGGCAGGGCCTTTCTAAGTGCCTTGCTGTGGTTCTGCAGTACATCGTGGAACGCACCGTCCTTCTTTGACGACGACTCCTTGCGTGCGCTGGCGTAGGAATCGAGGCCCTCCTGGACCGCCTTTGTGATCTTTTGCGCAGTCTTGGTCAGGCCCTCATCAAGCTCCTGGATGGAGCGAGTGGCGGAGTTGGAGTATTTCTTCTTATGCTTCTTGGCGTGAACGACGATGGGAGTTGCCGCCGCTGTTTCAGTTTCTTTATGGGTTGTCATTGTCGCTTTGTGGTCTGTTTACGGGGTAAAGTTCATCACAGCAGTCCGGGGAACAGGCGAAGGTGCTTTGACTTTTTTTCGTAGATCACGACTACCGTGACGACGTCCTTGCCGGAATCGGCCTTCGAGAGCGACGTACGAACCTGTTCGACGGCCGGCACTACCTCCTCGAGATAGATACCCTCACCTTTCTTGAGTTCCTTTGCCTTCTTGCCCCCTATCTTCCCCAGGTCCACGATGATAGGGCGAGCATTCGAATTTCCGGTCTCGGCGGCACTGCTCGTCTCGCTTTTCATGCACGCGAATCTGTGCACTGAAGCAACGCTGACAACTTTAAAATGCTTGCGCCTAAAACGATTATAAGCGGAGGCCCATCCATCGGATTCCCGTTTCAGGTATCATGATCATAAGTCGGGCTTCAATATAGGGGCATTGCTCCTTTCGTCCCATCGGAAATTGACCGGAAAACCTGAGAAAAATGCCCTTCCTGGCGAGTCGCAGGCCAAACATGGGTATTACCGGCACGTATAGCAACCTGCTCGAATGGCGCGGGCCGCTGCCTTTGGATTTTCGGGATGGAATACGGTCATGGTCGGATCCGCAATGGCGTGAATCCGGGGAGTGACCCACTCGCTCAGAGCGAGACTCAAATCGAGCCCACGGATAGGCGTTCGATCGTGGGTGCCTGTGCCGATCCGAGGCCAGTCCCGTTCCGGTCGGAAATGGGTGAGATCGGCAGCCGGCGCTCCGGTTGTAAACATATCTTAAAGGCCACACAGTAGGTAGTTTCACCTATTTTAATCTGCCGCAGCGCCGTTTATATTCTTGGCAGATTTATCGAAGAAGTTCGCCAAAAACATTCTCAAAACAGTCCAAGGAAAATGATCACAACCTTACTTTACACCGTACTTATCGTGGCCATCGTCCAGGTGCTGCGCTGGAGCCTACTCTTCAATAAGTAGGTCCACCGGCGTTAGGCCGGGATGCCGCTGGATATGACGGGAATCCATCGCATGCCCTGGCGAGAAATACCCGTTTTCGGGGTCCAGATTCGGTGGGAACGCAAGTCGCGGCATTCGAATCCCCCTCCCTCCGCCATTTTGGAATGCAGAATGCTGTTTTGGAAAGACGGCACGACTTTCCTGGCAGGTCCCGGCAAGGAACTCGATTCTCTCCATGCCAATCCGGCTTTCCGTCGGGATCAAGGTTAAGGCTGCGACTAGTCGCACCTCAGGGCCACGATCGGATTCACCTTCATCGCCCGGCGCGCCGGCACCAGGCAGGCGGCAAGTGAAATGAGCGCCAGGATCCCGGCCACGGCGGCAAATGTCGCCGGGTCATATTTCCCCGTGTTGAATAGCATGGACGACAGGAAGCGGGCAAGGCCTAGCGCGCCGGCGATTCCAATCAGGAGTCCTATGCCCGTGAGCGTCATCGCGCTCTGAAGGACCAGCGCCCTTATGTTTCCTGGGTTCGCGCCGAGGGCCGTGCGGATCCCGATCTCGCGGGTGCGCTGCACGACGGAGTAGGAGATCACGCCATAAAGCCCAATCGCCGCCAGGAGAAGGGCGACACCTGCAAATATGCCCATCAGTATCGAGCGAAACCTTTCGCCAGCCACGGAATCGGTCTTTATCTGCTCGAGGGTCTTCATGCTGTCCACGACCTGGTCCTTGTTGACCCCGAGGATGGCGCTGCGGATGGAGCGCTGGAGCAGCGTGGAGTTCGTCTGGCCCCGAACAACGAGCGACTGGTCCGTCTGCGGGCTCTGTTCGCTGGTCACATACATGCCCGGGCTGTCCGAGTTGTCGGATCCGAGGCCGCCGACCTTCTCGTCGGCAACCACGCCGACCACCTCCCAGGGTATCTCGGGCCCGAGCTTAGTCTGGGCGAAGGCGATCTCCTCGACCCGTATCCTTTTTCCAATCGGGCTGTCGTTCCCGAAGTATTTCCTAGCCATCGTCTCGTTGATCACGGCGGCGGGCGGCGCCCCCTTGACGTCGTGCTCGTCCAGCAGCCGTCCCTTGGTCAGCCGAATCCCCAGGGTCCGGAAATAGGACCAACCCACCATCTTGAAGAAGCAGTCGGGCCGGTTTGCGACGTCCACGGACTTGGCCCCTTCGATCTGGAACGGCATGCCGTAGCCCCATCCCTCGAGCGGGAGGGCCGACGTCAGCGAGACATCGCGAACGCCCGGCACCGCCGAGACGGCGTCGGTGATCCGCTGGAGGTACAGCTTGAACTCGGCGGCCGTGTGGAAGCGCTTGTCGGAGATGGGCAGGTTTGCCGTGACGACGTTCGTCGAGTCAAAGCCCGTCTGGTCGCCCTGCATCTGGAAGAAGCTTCGGATGAGAAGGCCGGAGCCCGCGAGCAGGACGAATGCGAGCGCCACCTCGGTGACGACCAGCGCGCCCCGGAAGCGCTTGCTGGATTGGCCCACGCTCGCACCGCCTCCTCCCTGCTTGATCGAATTCGTGAGGTTGGGCCGGGCTGCTTTGAGCGCGGGAACGATGCCGAAAAGGATGCCGGTGACCACCGAGAGCGCGATGACGAAGAGCAGGACGCGTCCGTCCATCACCACCTGGAGGTTGGGGGGTATCGTGCCGTCGGGCATCGCCTTTTTCATCAAGTCCAGGGCGGCGTAGGCGATGAGCAGGCCAATCGCGCCCCCCGTCACCGAAAGCAGGAGGCTCTCGGTGAGGAATTGGCGCACGAGCCTTCCCCGTCCGGCTCCGATCGCCGCCCGTATCGCGACCTCCCGCTCCCGTGAAATGCCCCGAGCCAGGGTCAGGTTGGCCAGGTTCGCACAGGCGATCAGGAGCACCATGCCCACGGCAGCCGTCAGCACGTAGAGAGACTGCTTGAGGTCGTCCCCCACGGCGATCGAGCTGAAGGCATCTATTCCCACGCCCCATCCCTTGTTGGACTTGGGGTAATCATGCGCGATCCTGATGGCCAGCGCGTTCATCTGGGTGCGCGCCTGCTCAAGGCTCACCCCGCGTTTAAGGAGCCCCCAGGCGCCAAACCAGTGAAAGTCGCGGGTCATGTTGCCCGGGGGAAACGACAGGGGTATCCAAATCTTCGTCGCCGTCAGGTCAAACCGTCCCGGCGGCATGACCCCGATGATAGTGTAGGGCTCGCCGTCGAGAATCATAGTCCGCCCCAGGATCGCAGGGTCCGAACCGAATTGGGAGACCCAGAATGAATTGCCGATCACGGCCACGTGGTCCCTGCCCACTTCGTCCTCGCCGACGGCAAAGGTACGCCCCAGCCGAGCGCCGCCCTGGAAGACGTCGAAAAAGTGCACCCGCACCCTCTCGCAGGTCACCTGGAGCGGGGTTTCGATGCCGGTGAGGGAAATGGTGCCCCAGCGCTGGGCGGCAAGGAATTCAAAGCACGTGTTCTGGTTTTCCCAATCGAGATAGTTGAGGGTGGAGATGCCATTGCGGCCCCCTCCCGGCGGCATCTCCAGGACCCGCACCATCCGATCGATCTCCTTGAACGGTGATGGCTTGAGCAGGACGCCATCCACGATGCTGAAGATGGCCGCATTGGCGCCTATTCCGATGCCTATGGTTGCTAGCGCCACAAAGGCGAAGCCAGGACTCTTCAAGAGCGTCCTGATCCCAAACCTGACATCTTGCAGGAATTCGTGCAATCGGTGAGTCCTTCGGGTTGCTCCATTAACACCCGGAATGCCGGGAATGTTACAGAATATACTTGGGAAAGTAAGAAACCCGTCGAAGACGGATTCCCTCACGCGCCCACAACCGGCCAATCAACCCTTGGCTTCCGACAGGACGAACTCGTTTCCTTCGCTGTCCTTGAACTCCACGTAGGTGCCCCACGGCTGCTTCTGGGGCGGGCCCTCGAAAGCGACGCCCTTTGCCAAGAGTTCCTCGTAGGTCGCCGCGATGTCATCCGTCTCGAATGAAATGCCCGTGAAGGTCCCGGCACGATCGCGATGCTCCTTTGGGGTGAAGAGCGTGACCCTTGTTTCCGCCTTGGGAATGCGCAGTTCGATCCAGCGCTGCGTCTCGTCAAACGGCTGGTCGGTGATGATGGTGAAGCCCAGCTTCTCCGTGTAGAAGGCCAGCGCCCGTTTTTGGTCCTTGACGGGTATATTCACGAACTTGAGTCGCTTGATCATGGCCCGGATTTTGGCGCCCGGCTTCGTGATGTCTAATCGCAAAATGGGGACCCGCAAAAAAGACTTGTCCGTTTAAAGGTATAGGCGATGGTTGCCTCATGGCCCGAAGGTGTCCCGCGTTGCCGGTCGATTGCTACGTCGTCGACGTGCTGCTGCGCGACTTGGTCGGCCACGACAAGCGTCCCGCTGCGTTCCTGGTCTACCTGCACTTTTACGCGCTTTCGGAGCGCAACGGGTGGATGCCAATATCCGCAAGCCTCCGCAACGTGTCGGAAGAAACGGGCTTGTCCAAGAGCGCGGCGCAGGCAGCGGTGGCGGTGCTTCGGAGGAGAAAGCTCATCAATACCCGGTCGGCGTCTGCGACCGCGGTCTCGGTCCACAGAGTGAACCGCCCGTGGCGAGAATAAGTTCTCCGTAGAAATACCCCCGATGGAATGGAGTGCCTGCGAGTCGTGACCCTTGAGCCCTAAATCATTCATCTTGATTGCCGCGCTGCTTGGTTTGGGAGCCTTGAGAATGGTGGCCCAGGGAGGACCGCCGATGTTGACCGATGACCCGGGTACGCCGGGCGACAAGAACTGGGAGATCAACGTGGGTTGGACCGCCCAGCAGTTACCCGGGTCGTATGAGTTCGGCGCACCGCAGCTCGACCTGAATTATGGATTGGGTGACCGGGTCGAGCTCACGTATTTCGCAACCTACCTTGACGAGCACGACGATGGAGGCCCGTCAAAATGGGGAATGAGCGACTCGGAATTCGCCTTGAAATGGCGCTTTATTGACGGCGGCGACCACGGTCTGCAAATATCCGTCTATCCCGAGGTCGATTTCCTGACCCCGGGATCCCATTCGGGCCGGCGCGGCTTGGCGGACGGGAACACGGCATACGTGCTGCCTTTCGAGTTCCAACGGGATTACGAGCTCATCTCGGTCGACGCCGACTTCGGCCACAATTTCGCGACCGCGGGCGGAGCGGACGGCTGGTTTGGCGGGATATGCCTCGACCGGGAGGTGAAGAAGGGATGGGAAATCGACGCCGAAGTCCATATGAACGGTGACGAGGATCTCGGACGAACGGAGTGGATCGGAAACGTGGCGACTCGGATCGACCTCTCCAAGAAGACAACGCTTATGCTCTTGGTGGGGCGCGATCTCGGCAACCGGATTGGACCGAAGTCCTCATTGATGAGCTATATGGGGATCCAACTGCGGCTTTAGGCACGCCTTCGCTGGCCGAGAGGAGACTCGCCCTGCTCGGCAGTTTCGTCATTCTCGCCGAAAATATTGTCACCCCGATAAGGCATGAAAATCTCCACAAAGCTACGAAGCATTTTGGCGGCGGGTTCCCTGATTTCCGCCTCGGTCTCTTCAGCGGGTCCGATGGAAGACGCGAAGATTGTCGAAGGTCTGGACACCCAATTTCAACAGGCGGTGAAGGACAACGATGCCGCAACCATCGGCATGATCCTGGCCGACGACATGATCCTGGTTACGGGCAAGGGTCACGTCTTCAACAAGGCCCGGCAAATTGCCGACGCCCTTAAGAAAGACACGATCTACGAGCGCCAGGAGGAAATCCCTGGAAGCCAGAAGGTCAGGGTTTGGGGCGATACAGCCGTTGTGACCGCGTTGCTTTGGATAAAAGGCAAGAGCGACACCGGATCCTTGGACGTCAAGCTTTGGTTCAGCGACGTCTATTTGCGGGGTCCCTCAGGCTGGCATTACACCTTTGGGCAGGCTTCATTGGCCTTACCGCCAGATCCCAAATAGAGCCTTTTGGGGATCCCGCGGTCGTTCCTCGAGACCCGCGGGAATTACGAAAAGGGCTCTGCCGGCTTGGCATGCGCCTCAATTGATGCGTGGCTGAACGAGTGATCGACTTCTCCGAACACGACGTGGCGACGCTGGCGCCTGCGCTCAGGGCTTGCGGCCTGCGGCCGTCTCATGCCGGGCCGCTCCTCCGCTCATTCTATAGGGGAGACTCGACCGCGGCCTCAAACGACCGTCAGTTTCCGGCAAGGATCGAGGAATGGCTTAAGGCAAAGGAGACAAGCCTTTCAGCGGCGATTGCCTCTCGGCAGGTCGCGGCGGATGGGACCGCCAAGTTGCTGCTGCGCCTTGGCGACGGCCGCTCAGTCGAGTCGGTGCTCATGCCGGGCCACAGGGCCGATCGCGCGGCGGGCTGCATATCGTCCCAGGTGGGTTGCGCCATGGGCTGCGACTTCTGTGCGACGGCGAAGGCCGGCTTCGAGCGAAATTTGACGGCGGGCGAAATTGTGGACCAGTTCTTGGTCCTGCGCAGGGAGGCGAGGGCCACGGGACGCCGGCTCCAGACCATCGTCTTCATGGGGATGGGCGAGCCCATGCTGAACCTGGCCAACGTGTGCGCGGCCATTGAGCGCATGGCTGAAAACAAGATGGGTGGGTTGGGCTCGGGTCAGATCACCGTCTCCACCGTCGGCATCATCTCGGGCATCGACGCCCTCGCCGCCAGCGGGCTGAGGGTCAACTTGGCGGTCTCCCTTCATGCGCCCGATGACAGGACGCGGGCTAAGTTGCTTCCCACCGGAAAGCAATTTCGCGTCGTCGATATTTTGGCGGCCGCGGACCGGTACCAGAATGCGACCGGTCGGCCCGTCTCAATTCAATACTGCCTACTCCAAGGCGTGAATGATTCGGTGGAACAGGCGGACCAGCTTGCCGAGCTCCTCGGGGGGCGCCGAATGCATGTCAACTTGCTGCATTACAATCCCACCGGGGTGAGCGTTCGCGGGGAAACCTACGAGGCCTCTTGCGACGGGGCGACCGAGGCGTTTCTTTGCCGTCTGAAGGGCCGGGGCGTCGTGACTCATGTGCGAAGGTCCCGGGGACCGGACATCGAAGCGGCCTGCGGCCAATTGCGCCAGAGCGTGGATGTCAGGAAGTCGGGAACGGGTTCCGCTCCTTGAATC
>Ga0302326_10002999_pt1 | contig 40338 bp, 33 predicted proteins | sample Palsa_T0_3_FD_202264 | JGI IMG/M metagenome (GOLD analysis project Ga0302326, IMG submission 202264) | Peat permafrost microbial communities from Stordalen Mire near Abisko, Sweden - Palsa_T0_3 | ecosystem: Environmental > Terrestrial > Soil > Palsa > Peat permafrost | place: Sweden: Abisko... | reverse complement strand
TTCTGATCGAGCTTGTAGGGGTGGACGACCTTTCCGGGATTCATCTTGTGCTGCGGATCCCAGATCGACTTGAATTCCCAGAACGCTTGCACAAGCTCGTCGCCGTACATGATTGGCAACAACTCACCCCGGGATTGGCCATCGCCGTGTTCACCCGAAAGCGAACCGCCGTGCGCAACACAGATGTGTGCCATCTCCGTAACAAACTTGCGGTACTTGGCAATGCCGCCAGCGGTAAACAGATCGAAGTTGATACTTACGTGGACACATGCTTGACCGAAATGCCCGTAAATGGAGCCTTTGTAGTCGTACTCGTCGAGCTTCTGCTGGAATGACCGTAGGTAATCGCCCAAGCGCTCAGGATCAACCGCCGAGTCTTCCCACCCCGGATAGTAGTCGGGTTGATTGGGAATTTTTGAGGTCGAACCAAGCGCGCTATCGCGGAAGGTCCAGAGCCGCTCCTGTTCTTCGTGGTCTTCGATGAGTTTCACGCTCGGCGGAGCGGGAAGGCGCTTCACTTCTTTCATCAGGCGGCGGGCGCGCTCTGACGCTTCTTCTTTGGTATCGGCCCCGAATTCGCAGATAAGCCAGCCTTTGCCGTCGGGGAACATCGAGCGGCCGGTGTGCGAGACACCTTTGAGCTCCATGTAGTGAAACATGGACTCGGCCATCCCTTCGAGCGCGATCGGTTTGTGCCGATCACATAGCGGAACGTGATCGCCGGCTGTCGCCAAATCTGGAAAGCCCAGCATCAGCAGCACACGATGCGGCGGGCTCGGAACGAGGCGAACAGTAGCCTCGACAACTGTCACGCAGGTGCTCTCGGTACCGACCAGGGCGCGAGCGACATTGAACCCATTTTCCGGCAAGAGCTCGTTGAGCGGAAATCCCGAGACACGACGCGGGATTTTCGGAAAACGGGCGCGGATCTCATCGGCATATTTATCCCGCAGCGCTTTCAGCTGCGCGTAAATCTCACCGCGCCGGCCGCCTGCTGCAATGATCCGTTCCAGTTCGTCATTGGATGTCGGCCCGACGCGTATTCTCAGGCCGTCGTACGTGACGATGTCGAGTTCCTCGACATTCTCTTCGGTCTTCCCAGCCATCTGCGCATGCATGCCGCAAGAATTATTTCCGATCATTCCGCCGAAAGTGTTCCGATTGTGGGTCGCGGGATCCGGACCGAAGGTGAGTTGGCGTTCTTCGGCTTTCTTGCAGAGATCGTCGTGGACACAACCCGGTTGGACGCGGGCTGTTTTTCCTTCCCAATCAATCTTGATGATTCGATTCATGTATTTGCTGAAGTCCATGACCACGGCCGCGTTGCAGGCCTCGCCGGCTAAACTCGTCCCACCACCGCGAGAAAACACCGGAGCATCAAAACTGCGGCAGGCGGCAAGGGTACGTTCTACATCCTCAGCGTCTTTAGGAATCACAAGCCCGATCGGTACTTGGCGGTAATTCGATGCGTCCGTCGCATACATTGCGCGCGTTCCGATGTCGAAACGAACCTCTCCACGGACGGTCCGGCGAAGCTCCGCCTCCAGGCCGGCCACGTCAATATCGGTATGGTTAATGGAACCATCTCGCTGCGTGGGCGTCGTTTTCGAGTGATGCTGGCCGGTCTGCGGTTCGTCGGCGCCGAGAATGCGTATCATGCGGTCGCGCCTTTACAGTGCATAACGGTCGGCATCTCGACGGCGGAGTTCCAAGCCGATGCCGGGCCGGCTTGCATCAGGCCGCAGTTCACCGCCTTGCGGACCGACGGCGCCGTCGAAAAGCATCTGCTCGATGCGCACATGATCGAAAAAATACTCAATGTGGCGGAGCTGTTTACACGCCAGCGCAGCGTGCAAATGAAGATGCGGTGCGCAGTGAGTCGAGAGCGGGGTCATCGCACTCTGAGCAAGCCCGTCCACGGCCAGCAGACCTGAAAAACCGCCGCATCGCGTCGCGTCGGCCTGAAGCACGTCGACCGTATGCGCCGCGAGCATCCGAGCAAACATGTAAAGCCCATAGCCGTATTCACCGGAGGATATTTCCATTCCGGGTGGCGCGTGCTCGCGCACAAAGCGGGTCCCCGCATAATCCTCGCGATAGACAGGTTCCTCGAACCAAACGACGTGCTGTGCGGCAAACTCCTGCGCGAGCCCGACCGCTTGCTGTGCCGAGTACGCACCGTTGGCGTCGATGAAAAGCTCTACGTGCGCGCCGATCGCGCCCCGCGCGGCCGCTACGCGCGCAGGGTCGGCCTCAGGGTCCCGGCCGACTTTCATCTTGACGCGCGGTATGCCCTCATCGACCCAGCCCGAAAGTTGCTCGCAAAGCTGCTGTTCTGAGTAGGACGTAAACCCACCGCTGGCATAGACCGGGACGGCGCCGGTAACAGCTCCGAAGAGAACGTAGGCCGGAACACCGAGCAGTTTCGCTTTCAGGTCCCAGAGCGCAACGTCCACGGCCGAGACCGCCATCGACACGATTCCTCCACGGCCAAGATTGCGCGCTACGCCGTACATATCATTCCAGCGCGCGCCGATTTGAAATGCATCTTTTCCCACGAGCGTATCGCACATGAGGCTCTCGATCAATTTTGCCGTGGCAACATCGGCATAGGTATAACCGATCCCCGTCTCACCGGCGGCATGGACTTCGACGTAGACGAGGGTGGTGGAGGCCCATTCGAGGGTTCCATCAGATTCAAGGCTTGCCGTGGGAACATTGAAGGCACTCACCTCGAGCATGCTGATTGGCGCGTCGGCGCGCACGGTACTCGCAGACGGCATCGTCTATTTCTCTGACCCGTGAGGAACGACCGTCGCGAACACCTCCTTCATGGATTGCTTGATCGCCTCGGCTGTATCCGAGTCGCCTTTTGCGAAGGCCGAAAAGAGGTTATGCGCTTCCTGCAGCGTGATGTGTGGCGGCAACTGCGAGATATTGGGGTCGACGACGGCGTCAAAGACAACCGGCCGGTCGGACCTCAAAGCGCGGTCCCATGCTGGCCCGACCTCCTCCGAGCGCTCGACGCGAAGTCCGAGCAAGCCGATCTGATTGGCGTATTCGGCGTAATTGAAGGTTGGGAGATCCTGCGACGGATCGTATTTTGCGTTACCGCTTTCGATCCGCATCTCCCAGGTGACTTGGTTGAGATCCGAATTATTCAAAACGAGAAAAATGAGCCGTGGATCTGGCCAACGCTTCCAATACTTGGCGACCGTCAGCATCTCAGCATTACCGTTCATCTGCATCGCGCCGTCGCCCGTGCACGCGATAACGACCCGCTCGGGGAAGGCAAACTTCGCCGCGATAGCATATGGGACCGCTGAGCCCATCGTCGCCAAGCCTCCTGAGAGCGACGATTTCATCCCGCGCCGCATATGGATGTTGCGCGCGAACCAATTCGTCGCGGTGCCAGCATCACTGGTAATGATCGCATCGTCTGGTAGCCGCTCGTTCAGCTCCCAAAAAACCAGTTGTGGATTGATCTGATCGCCCGTGACGTGGCAGCGTGCCTCTTCGTCAGCCTGCCAGCTCTTTCGGTTCTTCGCAATCCGCTCCCGCCACTCGGCAGCGGTGTTGGGCCGGAGCAACGGCAAGAGCGCAGCAAGCGTATCCCGACTGTCGCCGATCAAATTGAGTTCGGTCGGAAAGCGTAATCCAACGTTGCGCGCATCGATGTCGATCTGAATTCCGCGAGCCTGTCCCTCTTTTGGCAAAAACTCTGAATACGGGTACGAGGTGCCGACCATCAGCAATGTGTCGCACTCGTTCATCATATCAGAGCTGGGACGCGTTCCGAGCAATCCGAGGGTACCGGTGACATACGGGAGATCGTCGGGGACGACATACTTTCCGAGCAACGCCTTTGCGATTCCCGCGCCGAGCCGGTCGGCAACGGCAAGCACTTCATCCGTCGCGTTCGCAGCGCCTTGGCCAACCATGATCGCAACGCGCTTTCCGGCGTTGAGAATATCGGCCGCATGCTGCAGATCCGCTTGTGTCGGAATGACGATAGGTGCCGAATATCCGACGCTACTGTGCATCATATTGTGCGTGCGTGGCGGCTTCTGTACGGCCTTTTGTTCCTGCACGTCCTTGGGAACGATGACGCACGTAACTGCGCGAAACGCGGCCGCCGTTCGGACTGCGCGATCGACGATGTGGCGCAGCGCCGTAGGATTCGAAACAGTGTAGACGTATTCAGTTACGTCTTGTAGGAGCACCTGGAGATCAACTTCTTGCTGATACGAACTTCCAAGCGCCGTCGTTGCAGCCTGACCGACAATTGCCACGACCGGCGTGTGGTCCATCTTCGCATCGTAAAGGCCGTTGAGCAGATGCACCGCGCCTGGTCCTGATGTCGCTAGGCAGAGCCCCACTTCTCCTGTGAACTTCGCATGCGCACATGCCATGAATGCCGCCATCTCTTCGTGGCGAACCTGAATGAATTCGAGTTTGTCGCCAATACGATCGAAACCCCCGAGAATACCGTTAATCCCGTCGCCGGGATACCCATAGACTCGCCGAAATCCCCACGCGATAAGCCGCTCAAGTAAGAAGTCACTCGTATTCATGCCCCACTCTTTTCACTCATAGCGTTCATGTTCACGGAAAATAGGGATTTTAAACAAAACCTCACACCGCATCCCGATACCTTTCCGAGGCGCTTTAGGACTCATGTGTCGCGCTACGAAAGAGGCGTAGCTTGCGCTACGCCCATCAACAGATTCATCCGCCTCAGACATGGGTCGAGAACCAACTCTCCACACGCGACCACCAGGCGGTAATGGCATTTTCGGAACGCGCGCGATCAACGCTGAGGTCCGGAGCATTTTTCGCGAGTTGATTACTTAATCCCTTAGCATCGCCGGCGTGACGGCCTATAGATTTAGCATATCGCGCTAATGCGTTGGAAGCCGCGACGAGCGCATCCTGAGCTTGTTTATCATGATGCATAGCAAGCGCATTTTTGGCAATGATCAGGTTCTCTCGAGCGGTCAGAAGCGGCACATCTGTTTCCACGTTGCTAACCACGAAATCACTTCCAATTGCTCCGAGCGTATCGCTTGCCGCCTGCTTGTTGTTGTCCTTGAGAGCGGCTTGCGCCGCGTCGATTCGGTGGCCCGACCTCTTGAGATCTACGGCGACATACGTAAATTCCTCGTTGTTTCCTTTCACTGTATAGCCGGCATGCTTAGTGTTTGCCATTTTATTGAGAACGCTATTTTGCACGAGTTCTCCGTATACCGGAACGATCATAGAGCGATGCCGACTCGTCGAGAGAGCGGCGACGCGATCGTGCGCGGCCTTCGCATCCCGTAAATCCATTTGTGCTTGCGAGAGATTACCAGCACGGATCGCGGCTCGGGCCGCATTAACCTCACGTACCATCGTATTCGCTTCTTGCGAAAAGTGTACGCTCGCATCATAATTGCTTGCGGCTAGCACTGGAATCGCTTGTCCAAGCGCGGTAACGCTGACCATTAGGATAAGCATTGAACGATTCATGTCAGATATCCCCTCTGAAGAATAGTAGGTATGTCGAGGTTGGTTTCCCAAGTTTTAAGCTGTCTCCCCCTTCATTCTGAATTACGCCTGTACGGTAAGATCTTTTCCTGAAACATCGGAAAGGTGGGATCACTGCCCCAGTACGGAAAGATCCCATAGTAGCCATAATATGGCTCCCAAGACTGGTGAGTTGGGATCGTGACGAGCTCCGGGTTGTAGACGGGTGAGTGAACGAGGCGATCCTGCGTCTCGCTGATGTGCACCTGGTCTTCGGCGATACTCGCTACCGCCTCTATGGGGAGAAGGAAGTGTCGATCTCCGAGCCCGAGAAAGCCGCCTGCACAAATTTCGAGCATACGGACCTTCCGTTCATTCTCGTCAATGAAGAGAGCGCTAATGTGACCGATGTCAGTACCGTTCCGATCGACGACATTGCGACCTCGAATGTCCTGGCCAGGCTCTGCAAGAGTGAGATCCGTATCCTTCAGCTTTTGAAGTGCGGGATTGTTCGAGTGTGATTGCTGACTCATGGTCTCTTCCTTTCGTACTTTAGCACCCTATTAGCTGTCGCTGAACAGGCTTGCGCGGGGGTGCCCCTTGGCAAGAGGTGGAGGAGCGCTCGACTCGCTGAAATCAGCCGTCCATCGCCAGTTTCTTATCTCTGGCATATCTTCTAGATGTTGTCGAATATAGTCATGGTGGTCGTACAGCTTGCGGTTGAACATGTCGACGACGTCCGACGCTTGTGAACGTAAGCGTGGAACATGCTTCAGCGCGTCGATGGCTAGGTGAAAGCGGCTCATCTCATTGAGCACCACCATGTCGAATGGCGTGGTGGTCGTGCCGCGATCCATGTAGCCATGCACATGAAAACGGGCTTCATTGGAGCGGCCATGAACCATCGTGTGAATAAGCCAACGATTATTGTGAAAGGCGAAGATGACCGGAGCACGCTCGGTGAAGAGCGCGTTGAAGGACATATTGTCCATCCCATGCGGATGGTCGTCGGGCATCTGCAGGACATTCAAATCGACCACGTTCACGACCCGTACCTTAATGCCGGGGACGTATTTCTGCAAAAGCCATGAGGTCGCGCAAATCTCAATGGTGGGAACGTCGCCAGCGCATGCGAGTACAATATCCGGCTCTGTACCACCGTCGTTTGTCGAAAACTTCCAGATCGATGCGCCACGAGAACAATGTTCGCGCGCTTCATCCATATTCAGCCACTGAAGTTGCGGCTGCTTGCCGCAGGTCACGATATTGACGTAGTTTCGACTTCGCAGGCAATGGTCGAAGACGTTCAACAGGCAATTGCCGTCCGGAGGGTAGTAGACCCGGATGGTTTCACTCCTGCGCGCCAGCGCATTGTCGACGAATCCGGTCGCCTGGTGACTGAAACCGTTATGATCATTTCGCCACGCATGACTCGTCAGGAAAACGTTCAGTGACGAAAGCGGTTTCCGCCAGGGAAAGTCACGGCATTGCTCCAGCCACTTTGCGTGCTGTGTCAGCATCGAATCAACGACCTGCGCGAACGCTTCGTAGGAAGACCACATGCCGTGCCGCCCGGTCAGCACGTACCCTTCGAGCCACCCTTGGCAGCAATGCTCGCTCAATACCTCCATAACGCGCCCATTGGGGCTGAGCTCTTCATCGATCGAGACGATCTCTGACATGAAACAACGTTTGGTCGCCTCGAAGACGGAGCTTAAGCGATTGGAGTTTGTTTCATCGGGGCAGAACATACGGAAGTTCGTCGGATTCAGTTTGAAAATGTCTCGGAAGAAGTCACCGAGCTTATGCGGAGCTTCAGCGACCACTTGGCCCGGCCCCGGAATCTCGAGCGCGTATCCGGTAAAGTCCGGAAGGTCGAGCGCATTGAGCAGTCGGCCACCGTTCACATGAGGATTGCCTCCCATCCGGCGATTCCCCGTCGGCGCGAGCTCCGCGAGTTCCGCAATGAATTTGCCATTTGCATCGAAGAGCTCCTCCGGCTTATAGCTTCGCATCCAGGTTTCGAGAATCTTGAGATGCTCTGGGTTTTCACGGACCGTCGTGAGAGGAACTTGGTGAGCGCGGAAGGTGCCTTCGATCGGGATTCCGTCGACTTCTTTGGGACAGGTCCACCCTTTGGGGGTGCGCAGGATAATCATGGGCCAGACCGGTTGTTTTTTGAAGCCGCTCTTGCGCGCTTCGTTCTGAATCGCCCGAATCTCGGCGTAACAATCGTCGAGCGTTCCCGCTAGAAGTTGATGGACCGTCTCTGGATCGTCGCCTGAGACGAAAAAGGGCCGGTAACCACGGCCGATATAGAGCGCGCGTAAGTCTTCGTCGCTCGTTCGTCCCTGGACCGTCGGTCCGGAGATTTTGTAGCCGTTGAGGTGCAGAATGGGTAGGACCGCGCCGTCCCGCACTGGATTGAGGAAATTTACCGACTTCCAGCTTCCTTCGAGGGGGCAGGTCTCGGATTCTCCGTCACCGATCACACACGCGACGATCAGATCCGGGTTATCAAAGGCGGCACCGAACGCGTGGACGAGAGAGTAGCCGAGTTCTCCACCTTCGTGCATGGAATTCGGGACGTGTGGTCCGCAATGGCTAGGCACTCCGCCGGGGGTCGAGAACTTCCGGAAGAGCAACCGCAAGCCATTTTCATCCGGCGTGATCTCCGGGTGAACTTCGGTATATGTGCCTTCCAGATAGGAACTTGCGTTGAGCGATGGGCCGCCGTGTCCGGGGCCAGCGATGTAGATGAAGTTCGCGTCGTGCTCTTTGATCAGGCGGTTTAGGTGAAGGTAGACGAGATTCTGTCCTGGTGACGTGCCCCAGTGCCCGAGCAATCGCGGTTTGATCTGTTCCGCTTTGAGCGGCTCCCGCAAGAGCGGGTTTTCGAAAAGGTAGATCTGGCCGATGCAGAGATAATTCGCGGCGCGCCAGTAACGATTCATCTTGCTGAGCATCTCCGGGCTGAGGGGGCCCGTGGGAACCGAGATCTTCGTCTCCGGCTCATCCTCCGCGCGGATCGCTGTGGACAAGGTCGCGTCGAAGACGAAGGTCGGTGTTGCATTACGAGTGAGCATGTGATTCCTGATCTTTCTGAGTCTCTCGCTCAGCATCGAGCCAGTCTTGACCTGCTCGACCATCGCGGCGGCCTCGCTGCTCGTAGAGTTCATAGGCTCGAGTTCTGATTTGTGGTTTTATATCGAACGCCTTTTTAAGCAACAATGGAACTCCGGTAGGATCCAAAATCCGGTAGGCGAGGAGTTTTATGGGATCGGTTATGAGAAACCAAGCGATCGCATAAGCCCAAACGAGGAGTGCCCAGCCCCAGCCGATGGGCGCCATAAAGATCCCATAAACGGACATCAGGGTTGCTAGCGCTTGCGTGCCAAGCACCGCTCCCAAGAGAATTCGTGCGGGACGTATCGACCAAAACGGGCCACGCGTGCGGGTTAGAAAGATCGTCAGATGTCCCGCTACGGAGAGCATCAAATACATCATTGTCTGGAGATGCGGATGGTTCAGGCGAAATACGTCCTCGCCCAGAAAAAAAAGCCCGAAGGCGGCTACAGGGCCGAAGATGCCCAGCACCGTCGAAATCCCGAGTACCAGGTGCATGTTCCAAGCCTCGGGCTCATCCTTGTAGTGGACGTTGTCATACGCGATAGAGAGGATCGCTCCGTCATTGAGCAGCGCCAACATCACGATCATTACTGCGGTCAGCGGATAGAAGTTAAAGACCAGGATCGCTAGTGTCATGAAAATTAGCACGCGTAACGTCTCGGCGATGCGGTAGATCGCATAGCTGTTCATCCGTTGAAAGATGCGCCGGCTCTCTTTGATCGCATCGATGATCACCGATAGGCCGGAGGTCATCAGCACAATGGAGGCGGCCGCGCGAGCCGCGTCGGTCGCGCCGGAGACGGCGATGCCGCAATCAGCTTTCTTGAGCGCAGGGGCATCGTTTACCCCGTCGCCGGTCATTCCAACGATGTGGCCGTGCTTCTGTAGAACATCGATAATGTGGAATTTGTGTTCGGGGAAAACCTGGGCAAAACCATCGGCTTTTTCGATCGCCGCGACGGACTGCGCGCTCTCCTGATTCTTCGTATCGCCCAATCCGGTCGCATCAAGAATATCGGTACCCAACCCTAATTCTCGCGCGGTTTCACGAGCGATGGCCATTTGATCGCCGGTAACCATCTTGATGCTAACGCCCATCTCTCGGGCAGTCGCGATCGTTGCTTTGGCCTGCGGCCGTGGTGGATCGGAGAGCGGAAGCACACCGACGAACTGCCATTTGCCATCCTGGTCAGCCCGGGCCACGCCCAACGAACGGAAGCCGCGTGACGCGAACTCGTTGACGGCCTTCTCGACGGCCTGCCGTACTTTATCGGCGTCGGTCGCCATCTCAAGAATCACCTGTGGTGCGCCCTTGGCTACCATGAACTGATTGCCGTCCGCCCCTTTTACCGTGGCCTCGGTACGCTTATGCACCGGGTCGAATGGCTGAAAATGGAGGATTTGGTAGCCCTCCAAGGCCTGATCGTCTTTCAGGCCGCCGAGTACGGCGAGGTCGATGGTATCTTTGTCTTCTGCTCGGGAAGCGAGTGCGGCGTTGAGGATGACCTGGTCGCCCGGGATACCGTTGAGGCTAAAGGGGTCGCCTAGCGTCAGCTTGTTCTGCGTGAGCGTGCCCGTCTTATCGCAACACAGGATATCGACGCCGGCGAGTTCCTCAATCGCCGCCAACCGGGTGACGATCGCCTCTTTCTTTGCGAGGAGGCGTGCGCCGACAGCCATCGTCACCGAGAGTACGGTGGGCATCGCTACAGGAATCGCCGCCACGAGAAGCACCAAGGCGAACTCGAGCGTGTTGAGGGGTGGATCGTGACGGAAAAGCGCGACAATGACGATGACTATGACCAGAGCGACGGCGAGAACGATTAAGAAGTCGCCAATCTTCAGCACGGCACGCTGGAAGTGGCTGACGGTGTGAGCCTCCTGCACAAGTTGCGCGGTCTTGCCGAAGTAGGTGTTCGTACCGGTGGCATAGACGATCGCATCGATTTCACCCTGGCGGACGATCGATCCGGAGAAGACGGCCTCGCCGGGCTTACGCGTGGCCGGCAATGATTCGCCGGTCAAGGCCGACTGGTCAACTTCTATCGGATCGCCCTCGAATAGGCGCGCATCGGCGGGCACGATATCACCGAGCCGGAGACGAACGACGTCTCCAGGAACCAGTTCGGATGCGTTCGGGTTCACCCACTTGCCGTCTCGCCGGACACGAGCTTTAATTGCCAGCCTCGACTTGAGGGCGGCAATCGCATTACCGGCCTGGTGTTCCTCCCAGAAGCCGACCACCGCATTCGACAAGAGCAGAATGAAAATGATGATGAAATCGAGCCAATGGCGAACGATCGCCGAGAGCACGACCGCCGCTTCAATCATCCACGGGATCGGACCCCAAAAATAGGTGAGGAACTTCAAAAGCGGGTTTTCGGTCTTTTCCGTAATCGCGTTCGGGCCATATTTCGTGAGCCGCTTCTCTGCCTCCGCTTGGCTGAGTCCATCCTTAGATGATCCCAACTTTGCTTCCAAATCCGGCATAGGAAGGGTCTTCAAATCATCCTGAGATTCAGGCTTAGGCACCGCAACGCGCTTTTTTTCAATCGTTTGCACAATAGCTTATTCCTTACGATTAACCTCGAAAATCGCGTGCCACGACGCTGCGCTTACTCAAGCTGTAAGCAAGCTTCCTCACGCCGTCTTTTCAATGGTTCGGGTATTCGGCAAGCATTTACTCTTTCTGCACCACGGTACACGAAGAGGAGGAGGTTCTCGAAAAAACATGGGATTTCACGTTAAAATTTTGAGTTTATGGGAACTAACCATGGTACGGGTAATATGCGCTCCTTATTTGCATGTGCGAATAGAGCAGTAATCGCCTACACGAAAGTTGTGATTAACTATGTTTACTGAATTGGCCGGTATTATTTTCGCAGTTGTCGTTCTTCTTTCAATCGCGAGTGCCGTTATCAAGATACTTCGCCAATACGAGCGGGGGGTGATGTTCACGCTTGGCCGCTATTCCTCTACTCGAGGGCCTGGATTCATTTTGATGATCCCGCTTATCCAAGAGATGGTGCGGGTCGATTTGCGCACCGTCGTCATGGAAATTCCTAGCCAAGATCTTATCTCACGTGATAACGTCTCGGTGAAGGTAGATGCGGTGCTCTACTTCCATGTAGTCGATCCGGAAAAATCGATTATTCAGGTCGAACAATACCAAAAAGCGACAAATATGCTCGCTCAGACGACACTTCGATCGGTATTAGGGCAGCATGAACTCGACGAAATGTTGGCCGAGCGCGGCAAACTCAACACCGACGTGCAAGACATTCTCGATACACGAACTAAAGAATGGGGCATCGAAGTAAGCGCTGTCGAAATCCGCGACATACAGCTTACGGAGAACATGGTCAAGGCGATCGCAAAGCAGGCCGAAGCTGAACGCGACCGCAGAGCAAAGGTAATTCATGCGGACGCAGAATTTCAGGCCGCTCAAACCCTTACCAATGCTGCTACGATTTTGTCTTCTGTTCCGGCGGCAATGCAATTACGCTACTTGCAATCCCTTACTGAAATCGGTGGAGAACATAATTCGACGATCGTCTTTCCGATGCCGCTGGATATCGTCAAACCGTTCTTAGATTTGATGAATAAGAAAGTGGCTACGGTACCGGCTGCAAACGGCCTTGTACCGGCAGTCACATGAGCGCCGCCCCCGCATCGTTGATCCAGGATTTCGCAGTAACGCGGCTGGGCGTGATCATGAGCCCAGAAGCACATGAACCGCACGAAGCGTGGGGGATCCTCAACCCCGCCGGCATTCGTTCCCCCGACGGTACTATGGATCTCTTTCCCCGTCTTATCGCCGAAGGGAACTATTCACGGATTGGACATGCCCGCGTCCGCTTTGAAGGCGGAGCCCCCGTGGGCGCGGAGCGTCTCGGAGTCGCGCTCGAACCGCACGAACCGTATGAGGTCAGTCCGGGCGGCGGAGGGGTAGAAGACCCGCGCGTCGTTTATGTGTCGCTGCTCAAACGCTACGTTATGACCTATACCGCTTTCATTCCTTACGAGCCACGTATCGCGATCGCAGTCTCCGAGGATCTTCAGCTGTGGCAGCGTCTTGGACTTTTGCGGTATGAAGCGACCTCTGGTGAACCCGATCTGAATCTGAGCGGAAACAAAGATGCGACGCTGTTTTCCGAGGTGATCCTCGATCCTAAGGGGGTACCGTCATTCGGAATCTTGCACCGGCCGACGACGCGCATTCACCTTCATCATCGGGGAGCGGATGTGACGACACCACCATGCGGCGAGGAGACGCAAGAGAACATTTGGATATCGTATGTCGCTGTCGAAGCCGTCCTGGCTGACCTCGCAAGCTTGACATCAGTCCGACGACACGAGCGAATCATGGCTCCCGAGCAGCCCTGGGAAACAACAAAAGTTGGCGCGGGTGCTCCGCCCGTGCGGCTGCCGTACGGCTGGGTCTTGCCTTATCACGGCGTCTCCGCTCCCGAAGGGCGACGCCGCTATTGCATGGGCGTCGCGATTCTCGATCTCGAGCGACCCTCACGCGTTCTCTACCGTACGCCTTCGCCAATCCTGGAGCCGGAGGCCGAATACGAGCGCAACGGTCTCGTTTCGGATGTCGTCTTTCCGACGGCAACCGATCTTCGCGCTGACGGACTACTCGACGTCTATTACGGCGCGGCGGACCACGTCATCGCGGCAGCGCGCGTTACCTTGCCGAGCCAACTACCGAGAGGAGGCAGAGCATAACGTCGATCAATCACGCTGACTTTCTAGTAAAGCCGGATCACAAGGTTCATCTCGCAGATGTTGACGAGGAGTTGTTGACACACACCAGTGCTACGTTTGCGCCCATGCTACGTTATTTCGGCGTACTATAAATGGTACGCTCGCATAGCGGTAGCGAACATCATTTTCGCAGAGCTAGAAGCGCTCCACCTAACGTATCCCCAAATCAGTGATGAACCGCGAGCGCATCTCGCGGAGATAGTGGCAGCGCTTGCCGATTAGGATGACCAGGAACACGAGATCAAACAGAGGGCGTAACCTCGTATGAAACGGAAACCATGCAACTGACGTACACCTGCCCAATGCATTCCCAGATCGTCTGTTCGGGGCCGGGCGCGTGTTCCATCTGCGGGATGACGCTTGAGCCACGCGGCATCATCGCGGGCGAAGAGAATAACTCGGAGCTTGCCGACATGGCGAGGCGCTTTTGGGTCTGCCTCGTCCTTACGATTCCCGTCTTCGTCTTGGAGATGAGCGCGTACGTGCCGGGATTGCAAGGCCGCCTCTCAACGACCATTATCTCATGGCTAGAGCTGTTCTTGAGCACTCCCGTTGTGCTCTGGGGCGGGTGGTCATTTTTTGTGCGTGCCTGGAAATCAATCGTCGCGCTTAGCCTCAACATGTTTACGTTGATTGGTATGGGAGTCGGTGTTTCATACCTTTATAGCGTGGTTGCGCTCCTCATGCCTGGTTTCTTTCCGGCCTCCCTTCGCAATGGGAACAGCGGCCCCGTGCTCTACTTCGAGGCTGCGGCAGTCATCACGACGCTTGTCCTTCTGGGACAGATGCTCGAGCTGCGAGCGCGCGGTCAGACCAATGCCGCGATCCACTCCCTCTTGGAGCTTGCTCCAAAGTCGGCGCGACGGGTGGGAAATGACGGCAACGACGAGGACGTTCCGATCGCTGAGGTGCAGGTCGGCGATCATCTGCGGATTCGGCCAGGCGAGAGAATTCCAGTGGATGGAACGCTGATTGACGGCGCCTCCTCGATCGACGAGTCGATGATCACCGGAGAGCCGATGCCCGTTGAAAAAGCACCGGGTGATTCCCTGGTCGGCGCGACGGTGAACGGGAACGGAAGCTTCGTTATGGAGGCGCTGCGCGTGGAAGGTCAGACGTTGCTGGCTCAGATCGTATATCTGGTCGGTGAGTCGAGCCGGAGTCGAGCTCCAATTCAGAAGCTCGCCGATCACGTCGCCGGCTATTTCGTTCCGGTGGTTATCGTCGCGGCTATGCTCACCTTTGGCGTATGGTCGGTCGTGGGACCACAACCGGCAGTTGCGTATGCGGTCCTCAACGCCGTCGCGGTGCTCATCATCGCCTGTCCCTGCGCGCTTGGTCTCGCAACGCCGATGGCGATCACGGTCGCGATGGGGAAGGGCGCGACATTCGGAGTGCTCTTTAAGAATGCTGAAGCCGTTGAGATGCTGCGCCGCGTCGATACCCTGGTGATCGATAAGACGGGGACATTGACGGAAGGACGCCCGCGTTTGCAAGAGGTCGTCGCTTTCGATGGTCACGATGAGGCCACCATTCTTCGGTTTGCGGCCTCACTTGAACGCGGGAGTGAGCACCCGCTCGCTGGCGCGATTGTGAAGGGGGCGGAGGAGCGGGGAGTGAGCCTCGCGGAGGTGAGCGAGTTCGAAGCAATCCCTGGCAAAGGTGTGCGCGGACGGATCGACGCGCGGAGGGCGGCGCTAGGGAACGCCGCGCTGATGACTGCGTTCAAGGTCGACTTCGCTCGGTTTGTACCGCAAGCCGAAGCGTTGAGTATCGAGGGGAAGACGGTCATGTTCCTAGCTCTCGATGATGCGCTTGTTGGCCTCGTCGCGGTTGCCGACCCGATCAAGGAGACGACGCCTCCGGCCCTTCAGGCGCTCCATGCGGCTGGAATACGCATCGTGATGTTAACCGGCGATCAGCAAACGACCGCCAAAGCGGTAGCCCAAAAGCTCGGCATCGACGAGGTTGTCGCCGGTGTTCTTCCGGATCAGAAGGCGGAGGTCATCAAACGCCTCCAGTCGGAAGACCGATTCGTTGCAATGGCCGGGGATGGAATCAACGATGCTCCGGCGCTCGCACAGGCACAGGTTGGGATCGCAATGGGGACTGGAACGGATATCGCGATGGAGAGCGCGGGCATTACGTTGGTCAAGGGGGATCTGCGCGGAATCGTGCGGGCCCGCCGTCTGAGCGAGGCGACGATGCGCAACATACGCGAAAACCTTTTCTTCGCGTTCGCCTACAATGTGCTCGGCATTCCCATTGCCGCAGGCGTCCTTTTTCCCGTCTGCGGCATCCTCCTCTCGCCGATGATTGCCGCCGCTGCGATGTCATTGAGTTCGGTATCGGTCATTGGCAATGCGCTTCGTCTCCGAACCGTGCGAGTTTGAGAGGGAGTCTATCTGGCTCCTACCAAGAGTGGAGCATTAAAGCAAAATCTAAATGACATTAGCATTGCATACGCACGGTAAGAACCGCAACGTCATCGCGTGGCTGATGATTCTGTGGGAAAATCGTTCTATAGATCGCGGCGGCCGGGTCATCGGCATTGCGTTGATCCTCAACGGATTGTAAAAGAAGGAGCTCTCCAAGCGACGCATCCCTATTTTCTTCAATGAGTCCGTCGATATTGTCGGCGGCGCGTTAAGATGAACCCACTTCCGTCGCGTTAAGACGGACCCACCTCCGAGCCGGCCGGAGCCCGGCGGCCTTTGGTAGCCCCTCCTCAAACCGTGTTGGTGTCATCCCACACCGCCAAAGGAGGAGCCACCATCACCTATTCGGAGAGATGGATGCAGTTTCACACCCTCAGACAGCAAGGCCTGAGCATCCGCAAGATCGCTGCCTTGACCGGGACAAGCCGGAACGCCGTTCGCCGCGCCCTGCGTGCCCAAGCGCCCCCTTCCGGCAAGCGCCGACGCGAGAAATATACGAAGCTCGCTCCCTTCGCACCGCAGATCCTCGCCTGGCTCAATGATCCGGTCCGCAAGGCGTGGACCGCCGCCCGTGTCTTCGACGAGTTGACGCAACGCGGCTACGACGGAGGGGAGACGGCCGTCAAAGCGTTCGTGCGTGGACACCGTCCAGCGCCGCCGGTCATCGCCGAGGCGCGCTTCCTCGTCAAGCCAGGGCAACAGCTCCAGGTAGACTGGGGCGAGATGTTCTTGCCACTTCCTGATGGCAGGATGCGGAAACTCTACGCCTTCGTCGCTGTCCTCGCGTGGTCACGACAGATGTTCGTTCGTTTCACCGAGCGGATGGATACGCTGCAATGGCTTGACTGTCATATGCGGGCCTTCACATTCTTCGGCGGCGTGCCGGAGGAAGTGCTCATCGACAATCTCAAGACCGGCGTCGAGTCCCGCGCCGGCGCTACGGTGCGCTGGAATGCCGATTACGAGACATTCGCCGTACGGGCCGGGTTCAGGCCGATCGCTCATATGCCACGCCGTCCGAAGACCAAAGGCCGCGTCGAGCGCATGGTACGTTTCGTACGGGAGCGATTCTTCATCGGCGCCGACGCGGCCAGCGTTGATGAGCTCAATGCCAAGGTCGGAGCATGGCTCGAGGAACGCGCTAATGCGCGTGTGCATCGCTTTACGAAGCAGCGCCCCGATGAACGCTTTGTTGTCGAGCGAGCGTCATTACGGCCGCTCACATCGTTCGAGGTGGTTGTCGAGGAACTCCGCGTCGCCGACGCCTATGGGCTCGTCGCCATCGATGGGACACGCTACTCGGTTCCGTCAGCGTACGCCCGCAAGCCGGTAAATGTGCAACGCCGTGTCGAAGAACTCCGCATCAGCTGCGACGGCACCGTTGTCGCCACGCACGTACCGGCGGCGAAAGGAACCCGCGTCGTGCAGTGTGAGGAGCACCTCCCGCCACCGCCGCGGCCTCAACATGACCGCTTTGCGGAGCTCGGCATCCGGATTATCGAGCGATTCGGCGAGCTTGGCGAACGTTACGTTGCCACGGTCGAGTCCCGTGCGCCACACGCACCGCTTGCCTTGCTGCGTGAGGTCATCACGAGCGTTGAGCAGTTTCCTGAAGTCATCGTGCGGCGCTCAATCGAGACGCTGCTCGAGTTCGGTGTCGTGAAGCGAGGGAAGCTGGAGAGCCTTTGTTATCGCTACGGTGCGCAAGAAGTCGTCGAACGAGCACCCTTGTCGCTTGCGGCGTTTGCCGAGGTCGAGCAGCGACCGCTGCGGAGCTATGACGAGGTGTACGCATGAGTACGCTGATCCAGGAGCGCGTCATCGAGACGTTGCGGAAGCTGAAGCTCGATACGGCTGCTGAGGCGCTCCCAGCCCTGCTCGCCGACGCGACGCGGCGAGCACTTCCGTTGGTCGAGCTGATGGACCTCGTGATGGGCCAAGAGCTCGCCGCACGGAGCGAGCGCGGTCTCATTGCCCGGATGAAACTCGCGCACTTCCCGACGCTCAAGAGCCTCGACACGTTTGACGTTGAGGAACAGCCGAGCCTTGACCGGCGCCTCTTCAACGACTTAGCAACGATGGGTTTTCTCGGGCGACAAGAGTGCGTCGCGCTTCTCGGGCCGCCTGGTGTGGGCAAGACTCACCTGGCGATCGGTCTGGGCGTGAAGGCGGTGGAACTCGGGTATCGCGCCTATTTCTTGAGCGCGCAGGACCTATTGCACGCGATCCAATCCGCACGCATGGACGGAATCCCGGGCCACAAGCAGCGACATCTCACGGCAGTTCCGCTGCTGATCATTGATTTATGTGGAGTTGTCGGTTATGTGGAGTTGACAGCGATACGCCTGTAAGTATGCGATTAAGTATGACATGAACTCCACATTAAATTTGACTAAAGTCGCTTCATCCATTCGATGATTGGTAGATAATCAAAGGTTCGGCGATCACCTGATGCCGTTCCTAAAACATCTGGAAAAACTTGGAGAAGAGCCTGGCGTTTCATATCGATATCGGCCCGTGCATAGCGCATGGTCGTGGTTAAATTCGCATGACCAAGCCATTGGCTAATTGTAGCGAAATCAACACCTGCCTTGAGCAAATGAATCGCTGTTGTGTGTCGCAAAGAATGCGGATGAATGTGTTTCGCTGCGATCGTAGATACCTCCACACTGACTAACCCTAGATACGTTCGCAACAGATAACGAACACCAAATCTAGTCAACTGGGTACCACGGCTATTGACAAAAAGCGGAATTGTCTCGTCATCGGCACAGTGCCGTTCTTCTTTGAGTCGCCGTATGAGCTTGGCCGTTTGTGGCCAAATTGGACAGATACGAATTTTATTACCTTTTCCCACAAATCTAACCTGATATGGTTGCTGCAAGCGCACGTCGCATAGACGGAGGTTGAGCAGTTCCTGCACACGAGCTCCAGTATTGAACATGAGAGCGAATAACGCATGGTCACGACGCCCAGCACTTGTCGATTGGTCGGGAGCCTTGAGCAATGCCTTCACCTCGTTCTGTTCGAGATACTCGACAGGCGCTGTACGTGCTCCGCGCTTAAATGGAATGCCAAGAATTTCTTGCAGAACAATCAGATGCTCCGGATACTCAGTTGCAAGAAAGCGAGCAAAGGTGTGGATCGCTGCAAGGCGCACATTGCGAGTCACAATGCTATTATGTCGTTCTCGCTCAAGCGTTTTGAGAAATCGTCCGATCGAATCACTAGTTAGATCAAAAATATCTAGTTGTTCGATTCCACAACGACGACTCTTGCTTAGAAACCGCAGAAGGAGTAGAAGCGCGTCACGGTAGCTATGGATCGTGTGCTGGCTCATGCCACGCAATGTAGGCAGATATTCTTGGAAGAAGCGAGCCAAGCTGCGACCGAGATCGTTTGGTCGAGTGCGTCCTTTCATATATCACCTCCTTGAATGAGATAGCCAAATTTATCCGCAAATCGATTACTCGCTAGTTCTTGAATTTCTGGTATCCAACGCAAATAGTAGGCGGTGGATACGATCGACACATGCCCCATATAAAGCGCAAGCTTTGGGAGATTTGATTGAACATCAGCACCCTGCCGATACCAACGAAGCAACGCATGAACGGCGAAAGTATGGCGAAAATCGTGTATTCGAGGAACTCGTCCATCAGCATCTCGAATAGACCCGCGAAGCAAAAGGCGGCGAATCGCACCGCCTAGTCCCACTCCTGTGTACCCTCGTTGACCACGACTGAAATTACAAAGAAATGAAGATGTTGGCGTTATGTCTAGGTTCGGCGCTAAACGATGTTTCAGATAACAGCGTACTTCTCGTCGTGCATCAATGGACAATGGTACCAAGCGGGATTTATGAAATTTAGATTCTCGCACACGCAATATTCCAGTTTTCTCGCTGACATCGGAAAGTGTTAGCCGTAACAACTCTCCTCGTCGTAACCCGGCAGTATATAGAAGCACGATAGCTACCTTGAGAACCTTCGGCAACAACGATGTGTGTGCATTTGAAGGACATTCGTCCGCAAGCTGGAGCAATTTCAGTATTTGAGCAGGAGTCAGAATAACTGGCGCAGCACAAGGTTGAGGCCGTGCGAACCGGTATATATCTGGCACGAAACACTGGGATTCTGTGCGTTGGCGGTAAAGACAAAAATTGCGCACGATCCGCTGGCGCGCACGACGGACATTGGCGGAAAGCATTTCAAAGCTACTGCTCCACTTATCGAAGAGGCTAGAATCCAAATCGTGTTGCTTATTCCGAATGAGGAAAATTCTGAGGGATTGAAGCATGCGCTCCTCTGCATAAAACTGTCTGCCAAGCGATCGGAAATGTTTGAGATACCGAATGATAATCGGATCAAGAATCGTCTTAGCTATGCTATTCATAGTGACTCCTTACAATGTAAATCATCCGTGATGCGGTAAGGGAAGTCCAACATCTCGCAGGGCTCGTGTATGCAAGCGTAGATAAATACATGTGCTCTCAAAGCTATGGTGGCCAAGTAAATCACCAATCGTTTTTATGCCAACACCACGATTGAGGAGTCGCATTGCGAAGCTATGTCTCAAGCTGTACGCGCTACTTCCGACGATAGGTAATCCGCTACGCCGTGCGCGGTTATCATAGATGTCGCCGATGGTTGCTGCCTTGATGGGTCCAGATGGACAACGAACCCTTAAAAATATTTCTCTCCGAGTTGCATCTGACCGGCATCGTAAATAGCTACTAATAATTCTTGCAGTTCGGTCATCGAACGGAAAAGTCACTAGAGAACGCGTCTTGCAGTGCTCAATTCTCAGCGTTCGATCATCCCAATTTATCGAGTCAACAGTTAAAGCAGCAATTTCCGACGGTCGGAGTCCATAATATGCCATCAAATAAAGAATGGCATAATCGCGGCATCCATCAATACTTGAACGATCAATTGACTTCAGGAGCTTGCGTACTAGGTTCCACGGAAGCGCACGCGGTGGAAGTTCACCACGATAGGTGCGCGGTGTGTCGATCATTTCGAGTCGTTGCTTGGTTATTCCGTGATTGAAGCAAAATCTTAGGAAGGATCGCAGATGAGCTATGGTGTGCTGAAGACTTTGGCGTTTGAGATGCTTGCTCAAGCGCCCGACAAAATGTTCAATGTCGATGGGCGACAATCGAGCAATACTATGTGATCGCGAACAAGCGCTTTTCAAGAAATATTCGATAGTCTGTAGATGCTGTTTAACGGTCGATGGCGACAATCCACGTTGATCAACCAAGTGCAAACGATACATGGTTGTAAGCGCTTCGAATGGCTTGGTTTTTACTCTCAAACGAAGTAAATGATGATCAACAAGAAAGCGTTTTGTAAGTGTATGCGTAGCACAATAATACGAATTATTTTCCCAAGGTGCAAAGCAGTGCGTCAATACAACTGAAGAAATTGGCTCACCAGGGCAGATCTTGACACCCTTGCTGGTCAACACTTCATGTAAGCGACGTATGTGACCCTTGGCGCAAGTGCGCGTATATCCACTGAAGATGATCCAGTTCGCAAAGTCTTGAACTAGCATCCTGTACGGCCCAGCTACATAACGAGGCCAGTACCGTGGAAACAATGAATTGATCATGTGAGTCTTCCCTTCTAAACTCAGATAGATTCGTAATCGGATCAAACGCTATTTATGTGAAGCTAGAAAGCATCAAATCATCAGTGGAATAGGTAAATTTTGCGTCAACTCCACATAACCGACAACTCCACATAAATCAATTAATGTTGAGCTCAACATTAATTGATGAGCTCGGTTACGTGGAATTTGACCGACCGTCGGCAACGTGGCTGTTCCAGTTGCTCTGCCAGCGATATGAGCGGCATTCGACGATCATCACGAGCAACAAAGCCTTTTCACAATGGGGCGAGATCTTCGGTGAGGATACGATGGCCTCAGCGCTGCTCGACCGCTTCTTGCATTACTGCCATGTGGTGACGCTAAGCGGTCAAAGCTATCGAATGAAGCAGCGCCAACAGGGGAGCGCCACGGCGGCGCCAAAGCGGGACGGGCAGGTGGGTTCACCTTAACGCGCCCAAACTGGGTCCATCTTATCGCGCCGCCGACATCGATATAAAGTACCATCATGGAACCGGCATCGAAAATATGCTCAAAGGACACTATTTCTAACTCGTCAAGGACGCCAAGCGGCGGAGCGCCGTTTGGGAGTACGAATGCCGAACCTGTAACAGGTACGATAATCGGCGCGGGATGTCCGGCCGTGGCGTAGATCATGCGGTGCGTGTCAAGCTCAAGAATGCAGCAGGCGGCGGTAACAAGACGCGAAATCTTTGCGGCGACCATTGCGTTCGTGCGTTTGAGGATCATGGCGGGATCGTCTTCAGAAAACGCCGCGGAGATTATTTGCTGTCGAACGCGGCTCATAATCAACGCCGCATCTAATCCATGTCCTGCAACATCTCCAATCATGAAGAGCATACGGTTGCCCTGTAACTTGATCGCGTCATACCAATCTCCGCCGATATGTCGTTCTAATGATGCCGGTACGTAGATCGAATGCAATGCAAGCGCGCTTACGATCGGGAGTTGATCCGGAAGAAGTTCTTGCTGAAGCCGCATAGCAACTTTTCGCTCCTGTTCGTAGAGAAGCGTTTGTTTTAGCACCCTGCGCATGGCGGCGGATCGAGCTTCCAAGAGCGTGAGGGCAACGACGGTGACGATTGTGACAAGTAGGGAGCTTGCAATGAGCAGATGATGTAAGAGCCGTTGACGGCGTTCTTCTGCTACGGATGCGGCTTCATTCAAGAGTTCGCCGAGACGTTGATCCTCTTTTGTGATTTGCATATGGAGAGAGTTGTCGGAACTCTTGGGGAAGCGTATGGAATTGCGATGTTGATTGACGATAACCGGATTGGCGACATCACGTTGCCATTGGTGGATTATTGAACGATCGGCGGTTGATAATCTATTCTTTTGGTTGAGGTTCAACGCATGAAGATGGGCGGTAAGCGTGTTGATCTCGGAAGAGATCATGGATGAATCTTGCTGATACTTGATGAAAATTTTATGATCGCCGGCTATGGAAAATGTTCGAACATCGTTCTCCATGTCGGAGAATATTTTTCTGATATTCTCTCGCGTATTTTGGGCCTCTCGAATATTTTTCTGGAAACGAAACGTCCTTGCGGAATCTTGATAAATCCAGATGCTTCCTACAACTAACGGTGCTACGATGACGGCCACGATAATCAATCGTGCCGCAAGTGGAGATGCAGCTTGCAAGAGTTTATATATTTTGCTACTCAAGCCACGTGAGCATTTGATCGAAATCCTTGGTTTTTCTGGCATCTCGTTCGCGCCTCATGAGAGTGCTCAGTGGAGTTAGCGAGGAATGACCTTTTTCCCTTCATCGATCACCGCTCCCCTCGGTCGCGCTCCGGTATGCGTTGAGGATGTCACGCCGAGTGACGATGCCAAGGAACACGCCGCTGAAGGGATCGACGACCGGAAGAAGAGGGACTTCCGGATTGGCCATCGAGATCGCGGCTTGTTCAAGCGTGTCGTTCGGTGCTAGCGTGCTCACCTGTTGTTGGAGGAGATCCTCGATGCGCCCCTCCCCTTCGGGATCTCTCGCAAGCGAACAAGCGATTTCGGAAGAAGTCACAATGCCGACGAAGAGGTCGTCGTGAAGAACCGGAACGACGAATTCGTCGGTGTGGTGGAGGCGCATAGCCACCTCGCGCAGGCTCTCCCCGGTCTGAGCCACGACGGGCGGGTCGCGCCTCACGCTGCTGACATGGATACGATTGAAGAGGCTCGGACGCCGCGCGCGTACCCAATCGATGCCTTGACGGATGAGTTTCATTTCATAGATGGTCTGTCCGAGCAGATGGCGTCCGAGCAACGTCGCGACCACCGTGCTGACCATCAGCGGCAGAATGATCGTGTAGTCGTTCGACATTTCGAAGACGATCATGATCGACGTGATCGGCGCCTCTGCCGCAGCGGCGAAGAGAGCCGCCATGCCGACCAACCCGTAGGCAGCGGCGGAGGCGGTCCAACTTGGAAATGCGTAATGAACGACGTTTCCGAAGGCATCGCCGAGCATTGCCCCGGCATAGAGGGATGGAGCGAAGATGCCGCCGCTGCCGCCCGCGCTCAGCGTCAACGAGGTCGCGAGCGGTTTGAGGAAGGCGAGGATGAGCGCGTGTAGCGCGGGGACGTGCTGGGAAAGCACCGCGTCGATATTTCCGTAACCGACGCCGAGGACTTGCGGATAGACCATTCCGATGCCGCCGACGAGGCCAAAGCCAAGCATCGCCTTGAGCCAGACATGTGCTTTCCACGCGTCGAAGCGGTCTTCGAGAGCGTAGAGTAGCTTGACGAAGCCCGTTGCCCAGAACGCGGCAATGATGCCGAAGAGCGCATAAAGCACGAGCTCGGCTGGCGAAGCGAGATAGAATGCCGCAGCGGTGAACGATGGGTGGTCGCCGAAAACCGATCGCCCGATGACCGCCGAGACGACGCTCGCAACGACGATCGAAGCAAAGGACCGCGGCGTGAACTCTCCGAGAATGACCTCGGCGGCGAAAAAGACTCCGCCGATCGGTGCATTGAAGGTCGCCGAGATGCCGGCGGCCGCGCCGCATGCGACGAGCGTACGGACGATCGGGGCGGGGGCGCGTGCGGTCTGCCCGATGAGCGAGCCGATTGTCGCGCCGATCTGGACAATCGGCCCTTCGCGTCCGCAGCTTCCCCCGAAGCCGATGCAGGTAGCCGAAGCGATGCTCTTGACCGCGATGATGCGCGGTCGCATGATGCCTCCGCGTAGCGCGACAGAGGCCATCACCTCGGGGACCCCGTGTCCCTTCGCTTCTTTCGCGAACCGATCGACGATGAAGCTTGTGAGGACGCCGCCGATGATGAGGACCGGCACGACGTTTGCGTGGCCGAGAAACCCAAGAGCCGGTGCCAAGCGGCCGAAGGCGATGGAGGTCTCGCTCTCGATGAGCCATCGGAAGAGCACGGCCCCGAAGCCGCCGCCGAGACCGACGAAGATTGCCGCCAAGAGCAAGAAGGTGCTCTGCGTCAGCGAGAAGCGTCCGAACTCGAAGTGATAGCCCCGAGGGGTCTCAACGTACCGGACCTGCGGGAGTGAGAACTTCCATGTCCGGCCGCTAGTCGGCATCGCATGTTTCCGATCCGCAAGTCATGCATGTCGCTCCACCTGGGAGTGATTGATCGACGGTACGGAGTCCGACAGGAGGCTCATACGTTTTCATGATCTTGTTCTTTCTCTTCAAGGTGTAGCGTGTAATCAAAGGGAGAGCCATGCCGGGATGAGTCCAGTATCAGAGTGTGAGGCGACGCAGGATCGGTGTTATGGTAAGTCCTTGGACGATAAGCGTTGTCGTGACAACGGCAAAAACGGCGTCGATAATAACGGCGCGGTACGGCGTAGTTTCCGGCAAGAGCACAGCCAACGCGAGGGATAGCGCGCCACGCATTCCCGAGATGGTGATGACATGTTGCCAGTGCGTCCGGTGCTGTGATGGGAGCATGAGACGTAATGGTCCGTAGGAAAGCATCGTACGCGTAATAAAAATAAGAAGGAGCGTTGAGAAAATGAGGTGGGGTTCATGGAAAATACGTTTAGCTTCAATGCGCAAGCCGAGCAGTAAAAAAACGAGTGAATTTGCAAGGAACGCAAGGACGCTCCAAAAACGATCGATTTCCAGTTGGATTTGCTCTTCGTATGGGAAATGCTTGAACGCGCGCAATGCAATTCCAGCCGTAAGCACGCCGAAAATTCCGGAAACGTGCAGATGCTCCGCCGTGAGAAAAACTCCATACGCGACGACGACGCTGGCAACGATATGGAGCATCACGTCTTGTGTTCCGCGCAGCAATGACGCTATCGCGAAAGCGCCCAAGAAACCAAGAGCCGCTCCGCCGAGTGTTGCGATCATGGCATGGAACGCAATTCCTATCGGAAGAAAGGTTGCATGAGGATCGAGCGATGCAAGCATGACGGAGTAGAGCACGACAGCCGTCCCATCGTTGAAAAGTGATTCGCCCTCGACAATCATCGCTAAATCGTGCGGAACCGCGAGGCGACGAAAGGTCGCGATGACTGCGATGGGATCGGTCGCCGCAATGATGCTTCCGAGCAGGATGCCCTCGCGCAACGGGAGTTGCCCGGACCACGAAAGGCCGTATCCGACAAGAAGTGCGGTAAAGAGAACGCCGGGGATTGCGAGGAGTGCGATCGGTTTCCAAGTACGCCGGAGCGAGGCGACATCGAGATTCCAGGCCGCCTCAAAGATTAAGGCCGGGAGAAAAACGAAAAGCACTTGCAATCCGAAGGCTCGTGCTTGGGAATGATGAAATGGTAAAGACGCCAGTAATAAGGCGACTGCGTAAGGAATGCGAGCACGTTGGGCGATAAGCCCAACAATGAGCGCCGCTGCCAGCAAGAAAACGATGAATGCGACAATGGATTCCAGGCTATTCTCCATTTGTATATCATACGGCAAGCGGAAGTCCGGAGGACTCCTCGGGCCGGGCGGGGGCGTACCGATCGGTGATCGATACAAACGAATGCCCAAGGGTATCCCAAATCACCGTCGCCTTCACGCCGCGTTCCAAGGCATGTGAGGCGTGTGTGTGCCGGAGGACGTTCGGATTCACGAGCTTCTCGACCCCGGCAAGGCGGCGGCGAGGTCGGACCATCGGAGCCCCACCAGCTGGGCGACGCGGAAGCTGCCCACGTCAGCGAGTCGGATGAAGGCGGGGTTGGGCCCTTTGATGAGGGTGAGCATGCGGGCGACATCAACTTCGGAGCGGGTGCGATCAGCAAGCCCGTCGCAGTGGGCGGGGGTGCGAAGAGCGGCTCCGACGTTGTTGAATCGGAGGGTGCCGAGCTTCGCAGCGAAGGTGAGGAGGGACTTGATCACCGTGAAGACGCGAGCGCGCATCCCGGGTGCGTCCTCAAAGGAATCGGCTAAGGCTTGGAGGTCACCGAGGATAACGAGTCGGAGCGGCTTGCCGACGAAGGCCCTGAAGCAGGCCGCGTTGCGCCGGTAGATACGAATGGTGTGGGGAAGGGCGAGCATAGTCGGGCGCTTCCCCGGCTGGCCGACGGTGTGTTCCATTCGTTTCAGCGGTAGCCCGTGAACCAGTTGTACATCCAGGCGAACAGAGAACCGGCAATACTGCCGTCGAGGAAGCCGTACAGCGCACCAGTCACGGCGTCGCCCATCGTCTGCGACGGGTGAAATCCCGGATAGACGGAGCTCAGCACAGCGAGGAATGCAGTGCCGTAGGTTGGGACGGCGAGACGGATCAGGCCGACGAGCAGGAGTGCCGCTCCCCAGAGCAGCCCGGCACTCAAGGCGAAATATTGAACGGAAAGTCGCATGGTTTTCTCCCCCCTTACAAATTCTTCTCCTCCTTCATCTCCTTCCATCGTCCTTCTCACAAGGATTTACATTGACAAAATGCTCGAGGTTCTTCAACTCTTTCATTATTTCATCAAAGCTAGGATAATCTCCAAAAATCATGTCTCGCATCGCAACATAATCACGAGCAAGGGCCTTCATTCCATTCACGCTTGGGAGTACGCGAATTGTTCCGATGGTGAATTCATCATACTTTGCTTTACGATCATCAAAAAACATTCGTGCAGCTTCACGCACTGCGTCAACAAGAACCGTATCGCCAACGGCGTTTGTACAAATTCCAGCGCATGAAAGGCGATAGACATCATAATAATGCCGTGAATAGCGCGAAGGAAAAGCCCAGTCTGGTTCAATGTCCAATCGGTGCGCCGTCTTATGCAAAATCGTCAGCTTTTCCCAAAACGTGCGCGACGCGTCAATCGTCACGATTTCAACGGGAAAGTCTGCAATGACCAGCGGAAAATCTTCCTGAACGTACGCCCGTATCACGCGCAAAGCCGTCGGCCAATTATCCGCATTGCCACCCATTTCAATCTGCACTACCGAACGAATGTAGTCATGCCGAGAGTCCGTAGGATAGTGAAACAGTAGGGTCTCTGATCTGCGAGGGTCGATTTCCAGTTGAGCCGTTTGCGACAACACGGAATCGAAGCGCGCCTGGAGAGCCGCTAAGAGATCGGCGGCAACGTAATCCGCTACATGATCACTCACGCGGTCCATCCGTGCATGACGCGCAGAACGACTTGAAGCTGCGGCGATGTCGCTCTCGCCGGAGAAACCAAAGTAGCTCCGGTCAACGATCAAATCAATATCTTCGGAAAAGCGTTCGATCAATCCAAACGCTTTTGAAAGCGAGGTTCCGCCTTTGAAGATAAACGGTGGGCGAGGATGCAACGCGAAGAGATGCTTCAGGGTCCATACAACCCAAAAGTCTTTCTCGATGATCACCGCGAGGGTATCCCGACGCTCGGCAGCCGCCTCGATATACGGCCGCCGATCAGCGATCGTCATCGCGGCAAACGCGTCTAAGCTCAAGACGTGCTCGATGATACAACACTCCTGAGAATCGAGCGCATCCACTCCGGAGCCAGATGCAGTTGCCGGTGAAGCTGCTCCTTCTGGTCCACGTTAAGCGAACGACAAAGGTGAGTTCGCACGTCGTCCGACGCTGCAGCGTCCTTACCCAATGTCCGCAAGGCTTCGATCACCGTCGCAACGATCGCATCCGCTCCGGCGAGGCGAGAACTCCGGTGCCGAAATTCGATGGTCCGGTTCCCCAACTTCCGTCGCCCGGAACGGCCAGTTGTATAGAACACGGCACGCCCAATCACTTGCGTACTCAGACCCAGACTATTCGCTGCATCCGGCCCCATCGGAAGCATCTGAGATCCGTTCCGTCTCGCCAACGCTTCTGCTAACCGCCGAGGCTCCGGCGGCATCATCCCAATCACGGGATGCCTCTCGGGGACACAGAAAAGGCCCCTACCCGCTCGGAGAAGCTGCCCCTCGTCAACCAAACGCTTGAGCCCAACATCAAGAGCCGATCGAGAGACGCCAAGCCCCTCCGCAAGCAAATCCTGAGTGGTAAAGACCATCCCCGGACTACGGCGCGCGATCGACCCTCGAAGAACTGCGGTGGTTCCCCTCCCGGAAGCCCTAGAACCTCTCATTGTAAGAAAAATGCCTCACTTTCTCTTACATGGTAGAACGAGATCCGCATCTGGTCAAGAGGAAATATCAGAAAATTAGTACATTTTTCTTACTTAAGTAAGAGGGGAGACCAGGAAACCTAACCTTCTTCGTGATTTCCTCGCCACGTCGGTCATAGAGCTTTGTTGTGTGGGGCGAGGAATGATTCGCCGCCTGTTGCGTGTGTTCAAGCGTGCCGTCATGCTTGAGCTAGGCGGCTATGCCGGTCGCAGGCATCGTATGGTTGCCAATCGGCGTTTCGATCCCCGCCGCTTTGGCGCGGCGGCGAATCATCCGAAAGACGTCCGTATGCGTCATACGCTGTGTTTTACCCGTGCGACGGCCTCTCGTGCGAAAGAGCGGCCCGCTCATGTCGTCGGCGATGCCCGCCGCCGCGATATATTCGTCCAGACACGTTTCGAGCATGGCGACGCAGGGCGCGGTATGCTCTTTACCGCTCTTCTCGTGGAACCGGACCCACCCCCGCCGTCCTTGAATGAAGTAGTCGGCGACATTCATCTGGAGGACGGCCCCCACCCGCGCGAAGGTGTAGAGCATGAGCATGAAGAGGTGGCTCCGGAAAACTGGACAGGACGTTAGGTGGACTTCCCGCTCCGTAAGGGCAAAGAAAAGCCCGGAAAAGAGGAGCAGGTATGTCCCGAGGGTCCCGAGCAATCCGCCGGAACCATTCCCCGGCCTTCAAGGCGAAGGTGGCCCTTGCGGTCCTTCGCGGCGATCAGACGATTGCCGAACTGGCGAAGCGCTTCGATGTGCATCCCAATCTTCTTACGAAATGGAAGTCGTTGCTGGTCAAGAAGGCTGCGGACTTGTTCAACAGCGGTACAGCGGCGAAGAAAGAACCAGATATCACGGCGCTTCATGCCAAGATCGGCCAGCTCGCCATCGAGAACGATTTTTTAGAAAGAGCGCTCGATCGCATCAGCGTTCCGAGCGCAAAAGCATGATCGACCGCGCGCACGACCTTCCCTTGACACAACAAGCACGGCTGCTAGATCTCTCCCGTAGCTCCCTGTATTACCGGGAGCGTCCTGTCTCAGAGCATGACGTGATGCTCATGAATCTCATAGACCGCCTACACACCGAATGGCCCTTCGCAGGCGCACGGATGCTGCGCGATATGCTACGCGCCGACGGGCATGACGTGGGACGACGGCATATGACAACGCTTATGAGGCTAATGGGAATCGAGGCCTTGTATCGTAAGAAAAAAACGAGTTCGCGCAATCCCGAGCATTCGATCTATCCCTATCTCCTACGCGGTTTGACGATCGAAGAGCCCAATCATGTGTGGGCCACCGATATCACTTACATTCCGATGAGTCGGGGATTTTTGTATTTGTGCGCGGTTCTCGATTGGGCGACGCGAAATATTCTGTCCTGGCGGCTTTCCAACACGCTAACAACTGATTTTTGTCTCGATGCCGTCGAAGAGGCACTCTCCCTATACGGTAAGCCGAAAATCTTCAACACCGACCAAGGGTCACAATTCACCGACTCTGACTTCGTGAAGCTCATCAAAGGCAACGGGATTCTGATCAGCATGGACGGAAAAGGGAGCTGGCGGGATAACGTCTTCGTCGAGCGCTTATGGCGCAGCATCAAGTACGAAGAAGTCTATCTTCACGCGTATGAGAGCGCATTGGAAGCGCACGCTTCACTCGCTCGATATATCAAGTTCTACAACGACCGCCGTCCGCATCAAGCCCTCGACGGCCTTACCCCGAATGCGGTATACTTCAGATCGTAGCCGCTCGAATTAGCGGAATAAGCAGACAGCGGGGATCCACCTAAAGAACCCCGGGGGGCTGTCCAAACAACCGGAGCCACCTCTGTTTGGCGAGAGTGGGATGTTCCAGGTAGGTGGAGACATGGAGGAGTTGGACCTCGGTGAGGCTCACGAGACCGTGAGCGGCAGCCCAGTCATTGAATTGGAGGGCGATGCGTGCGTAGGCACGCCGGGTGTGGGGGTTGCATAGATGGACGGTGAAGAATCCAAGAAAGCGTTCGGCCGTTTGGGCGGTGAGGCATTGGGGCATACCCGTCCCCTTTCGATAGTGTCTACCAATGTGATTTATCATACTTAGTTACGACGGTCACTCGCAAGCCATTATTTGAGACGTCCTGCCATTTTCCAATATAATTCCACGAGCATGCGAATATACGAAGCAGCACTGTTTATGGCGAACGTAGCGATTGCCTCATCAATGACCGGCGACTGCTCGCCAGCTCCATGGCCAACCGACGGCGTTTTATTGCGTAACGTCGGAAGCGTCGATTCCATCAACGTGATAAGCGCGTTAGCTGAGCTTTCCAACATCGCCGGGAATAGCTTGTTTTCTCTCATCACTTTAAGCATTGCTTTCGCTGATGCCGCTTTTTCATAGGGCCATTCCATTGCTCCGGAGATGACCTTCATTGTACTCTCAAAGGCCAGATTAGCTTTATGCATGGCGTCGCTATAGACACCATTGCGGGAAAAAACCAAAGCGTCGTGGAACTCCTGCAGCGCGTTTTCAAAGCCGTTACCTCCTAACGCTCGCAGAGCGGGAAGAATCATTTCGGTATGACTGTAGTCATCCGTTGACTTAATAATAATACCATCATCAACGCGATAAATGGTTCCAGCTTGCCGGAGGCGCAGGTCAAGTTCGTAGAGTGCTTCATCTACGCTCATCGATACCTTGCAATATTCGAGGTAGCTGTCATGGTCTTGTAAAGCTGTAGAATGGTCTTGTGCCTGCCATGCCCGGACATCGCGATGAAGTAACGTGACTCCTATATCGAGAACATCGATGACGGCAGCATCCATACCTACATTGATATACTCGCAAATACGACTACGGGCATCACGTAAGTATCGCTTGTTTCCGAAGCTCGGTGAATACGAAGGAACCTCGCGTTGAATAAGGCGCTCGTAGTCTTTCCAGAGTTTTGTTGTTTCTACAAGGTCATTGCCAATTCCAACATTTTCGTTGTCGTAATAGCATCCGAAAGTTTCCTTTAGAATAAGGATAATTTGTTGTCGAAGATGCGGAGAAAATTTTGTAGTCTCCGGATGAGCGACTATGCCGCGCTTTTCTCGCTCGCGTTGCGAGAACGTCTTAAAATTCATGGAATTCCATTCAAATTTTGCGAACGCACCCCCGTTCGCAAAATTTCGCTGAGCGGCGCCTCATCAAAGCGCGTCGCGTGGCGGACGTACGCCCGGAGGACGGCGGTGGACTTGTGTCGTGAAACGCGCTGAATGTTGACCTCGGCAACGCCACGTACGGCGGCGCTCGTGATGAATCCGGCCCTGAGGCTATGCGCGGCGAAGTCTCCTTCAAGCCCGGCGGCGGTCACCGCCTGCTGGACGACGCGAGCGACGTCGCGATCGCTGAGCCGGCAGCCTTGGAGGACGAGTGGCGCGTTGCGGCCACGCGGGAGGGCGAAGCTTCGGAAGAGCGGGCCGCCGTCCTCGAGGCGCGCTTCTTCGATCCACCGCCGGAGCGCCGCAACGGCGCAGACCGCAGGTTCGGGCGCGAGGGGAATCGCGATGGCTTCGCCGCGCCCTTCCTGGTCGGTCTTCGAACTGCGGACGTGAAGGGTGAGGCCGCGGTGATCAAAGACAAGGTCGTCGAGGTTGAGCGCGACGATCTCCGAACGCCGGAGTGCAGCCGCAAAGCCCAAGAGGAGGATCGCACGGTTCCGGACGCCCCGGAGCGTCCCGTCGTCGATCGCGACAAGGGCTTCGCGGAGGAGTTCGATGGTGAGGGCGCTCTTGCGTTGCGGGGCGATGCCGTGTTCGCGGGTGATACCAGCGAGGACGTCGGCAACGAGCGGGTGAGCGGTCGGGGGGGCGTGGCCGTGCTGGCGGTGCCGAAAGGCGATCGCGGCTGCGCGGCGTTGGATCGTTGTCGCCTTGAGCGGCCGGTCCAGCCGGCCGGCGAGACTCGCGAGGTAAGCGGCGACGGTTTGTGGGGCGGCCGGGAGTGCTGCGAGTCCGGCCTGTTCGCAGTAGTGGGCGAAATGGGTCCAGTCGCGGGCATACTCGAGGCGAGTGCGGGGACTACGAGCAGCGCGTCCATACCGCTTCGCGCTTTCGACATCAGTATCGTAGGGTACAAGGGCAGTCGCCTCCATGGCCTCAACTTCGGGCGTCATGGAGTGAACTGCGGCCGAACCGCGAGGAGACTTGGCAGGGTGCTCACGCTGGCGATCCACGCTCGGAGGTGAGGATACATCCAGTCGGCGACCTTGAGCAGAGCGGTTCGTGATGGGCAATCCGGTTTCGCAGCTTGCGCAGACAATGGAAGCGCTTTGCGACGGCAGGCCGGAAGTGGGGGAAGCGCGGTAGAGGCCCGGGTCTCGCGTCCAACCCATACCGAAGAGGACCTCAATTTCGCGGCCGCAGACGTCGCGGAGGGGAGACCTCCACGGCTTGAAGCGGGAAGTACAATGCCGCGCTGACCACGCCGTTCCATTCATACAGGGCAAGAGCCCGGGAGCGGTGACCGCCGACGGCCGTGAGGAAGGTTGCGAAGCGATCGGCGGACAGGGCCGCGGTTGGCGAGAGACGCCAGAAGATGGACACCGGGCGGTTGCGCTCCTTTTGGGAAGAATGTTGAGGTGCACCCCAGGTACGCCCCTGTCGCTTTATTGCGGCATGCCCCTGGGGTAAGCTTTTTTCTGCGGGGGGCCGCGTCGTCGCAGTGCGTGATGATCGCGCCCGGCAGAGCGAGCGTTGAGCAGGGGGCGTGGCACTCTGGCTCGTTACGGGGTGGTTGGTGCGGAGCCTGCGTGTCCGCAAAGGGTGATTCGCGGACACGCAAACACCCCCCGTTTTTCGGGGGCTGAACGCCGTTACTCCGTCCCACAGGAGCGCGGCTACCTCCGCCCAATCCCCCGCCCCATGAACCCCGCGCCCCGTGCGTGCACGGTCACCGACTGCGACCGCCCCGCCCGACGACGCGGCACCCACTGCGAACGCTGCCACAAGCGCGCCTGGCGCCACGCCAACCGCGCCTACGCCAAAGCCGCCGAGAAGGCCCGCTCCTTCTCCCCCAAGGCACTCACCCTCCGCACGGCCCGCGCCACCATCGCCATGGCGCTCAAGCGCGGACGCCTCCACCGCCAACCCTGCATCGTCTGCGGCAAACCGGGGCTCCCCCACCATCCCGATCCCACCAAGGCACGGGAGATCACCTGGCTCTGCCGCACGCATCGCACCCTCGAGCGCGAACGCGCCGCGCAGGCAGCGGCGGCGGAAGCGACCGCCGCCCGGAAAGCCGAATGGGACGAGCTCCGGCAGCGGTTCACCACAGCCTGGCCCCACCTCGCGCCAGCGGAACGCGAGGCAGTCTTGACGATCGCTTGGCGTGAACCCCTCATCAGTTCACTTCCGCCCGCAGCGCCGCTCGCGCAGCAAGCGCTCATCCGGGCCTACGGAGCGTGGCGTGACCGTCGCTAGCCGGTTCGCGGCTGCGCTTGCACCATTGTGCCCACCGGCCGCAGTGGAGGACCTGGAGTGCGCACTTGAAGCGCTCCTCTTCACAGCACCGGAGCCGCTCGGCCTCCCCGAACTCGTTCGGCTCCTCCAGCACGGCGAAGCAGAGATTCTCGCGACCCTCCGTCGACTCACCCGACGGTACGCCACGCGGGGACTCCGCGTCAAAGAGCAACAGGGGCGCTATCACCTCGTCATAGCGCCGACTACGGAGAAGGCCGTCATCGCCTACCACCAAGAGTCCGGCTTCCTCTCCGACGCCGCCTATGAAGTCTTGGCCTTAGTCGCCTATTTGCAACCGATCACCGCCAGTCGACTTCTCGAACTGCAAGGAACGGACGGGAGCCACGCTTTGCAGACGCTGCAGGACGCGGGATTCGTCGTCGGCACACCAGGCGAGGAGAGCCCGCTCTTCTTCCGCACCACGGAGGCCTTCCTCAGAGCCGCCGAACTCGTATCCCTGGACGAGCTGCCGCCGCCCTTGATCTGGCAAGAGAGCACCGCCGGGAACGAGCATGCGTTATTCCGTTGAGGCTTCTTTTCAGGTCCCCAGGCACGCATGGTCGGGGCCCCTCTGGGGTGACCGTGCGTGCCTGGGGACCCCCCGCCCGCCGCAGCGGGCGGAATCCTCAGCCTCGACGTCCGTCATATGTCACCGGCAACCGAGGCGATTCTGTCGTCTCCCGTTCACTAAAGAGCCAGCTCTTCTTCCGCACCACGGAGGCCTTTGACTCGCTTGAAGAGCTGCCGCTTGCGAATTTGGTAACCGTTCAGGGCGGATAGTCCCCTCCCCACTGAACGGTTACGTCTTCTTTGATAGGACTATATCCATATAGGACTATAGTGATATTCTTATCGAAGTGGAATCGGCGCGGTCTCCAAGGTTGCCTCGACCTTTGAAAGATGCTTGACCCACTCCTCAGCGGTGGGGGCGATCCAACCGCAGACCTCGATGATGCTCTGCAAATCCTTACGGATACTTTTACGGTTGAACAATGGCTCGTGGTGCATGACACGATTCCGAAAAATGCGGAGATCGCGGAGTTTCTCGGCAATCTGTGCCCGGTGCGGTTTCTTCTTCCGAGCATGGGGGGCGTGAGGGAAAGCTTTGTAGAGTCCGGCTGCGTAGAGTGTGTTCTCAACGTCGCGATTGAGTAGCGAGGTCCAATAGCCGAAGTCCAAGCTTGCAACTATATCGTCGGTGGTTGGAGCTTCCTTGGTCCCAATCGGTGACGTGGGGCCCATTTTTCTCGCCCGTTCGGCGCGTAGTTTTCCGTCGATTTTGGCGGGCTGGGTCAGAATGTCCGTGCTTGCCTTTTGCGGTGGTCTACCGGAAACAACGGAAAGACGAGCTTCGATAATTTTTGTGCCAACTCTTTGAAATTGTTCGTTTCGGTGCCATGAGGCGCCAAAAAGAGCCGTGAGTTCGCGGTGCATGGCATTCCGAACGACAATTTCGAGAATGGCGAGAGGTGCATAGAACGATGCCCCAAGCTCCAGATTCCAAGCGTACAGCTCGAACGCTTGCGATAAATTGTCATTACACGCTCGCATGTATGGGCTCAAACGAGGCTTGCTGATAAGCTCAACTAAGCGAGGCAGGCATTCTGCCGTCAGAAAATTTGCCACGAACCTTGTTCCTCTGCTATACTAGCCTTGCTCCCCCTGGGAGAAACCTCTGCGCGCGAGCGTTATGTCCCCAGGGCCAAGGTTTAGAGGCGATCGTTTACTCGGTCGCCTCTTTCGTTGTCCTGGAGTGGAGAAGTCTCGGCATCGAGGGGGGCTCTCACCAATCCCGGCAGCATCGTATCCGTCAGAGTGGAAAGCGTCAAGAGCATGACTATATTTATATGCGATTATAGTCCTATACGGCTATATTAACTGAAGGCTATGTTTTCGAGGCGACACGGGGTGTACGCTCGAGATTCGGTTGATGGCTTGCTTCGGTTGAATGAATGAGCTATATTCCCATAGTCGTATACGACTATATTCATATGGCGCTATCATCCTAGCCTTGGAGTTGATCCCATGCGTGTTTTAGCTGTCATCGGACAGAAAGGCGGAAACGGCAAGACGACGACCGCTTTGGGCTTGGCGGTTGCCGCGATTCTCGCGGGCCGTGATGTGGCTGTGATCGACCTTGATCCTCAGACTACCGCCGCGAATTGGAGCGACCGGCGCGGCAAAGACGCCCCGGCCGTCGTGTCGTGTCAGGTTTCTCGACTTTCCCAAGTTTTAGAGGCTGCTTCCCGAGAGGGGGCGGACCTGGCCCTCATCGACACACCAGGCAAGAGTACAGACGCTCTGATTGCTGCCGCCAAGGCGGCGGACTTCGTGCTTATGCCCATTCAGCCGCAGCTCTACGACATCGAGACGCTTGCTAGCCTACGAGACGTGCTCACGCTCGCGGGGAATCCTCCCTCCGCCGTTCTCATCAACCGTGCGCCAATACAAGGCAAGCGGCATATTGAGACACAGGAAGCTGCAGTCGCCCAGGGCTTCAGTGTTTGCCCAGTAGTCATTTTTGCTCGGGCAGCGCATGGTGATGCTGGAAACCTCGGTCTAGCTGCTGCTGAGTATGAGCCGAGCGGCAAGGCTGCCGAAGAGATGGGGCAGCTATATTCGTATAGTGCTGTATCCTTAGATGGAGTGCGAGCATGAAGCGAAGCACGTTGGCTGCGGGCTTGAAGGCAGCAGCAGGTAAGGTGTTGCCGGAACAGGCGATGACCGAGGGGGGCGAATCGTCAAAAAAAAGTGTGCCTAAGCACGTCTTGATTGGAGGGCACTTTCTCCCTGAAGTTCGTCGGACGCTTTTACTGGTTCAGGCCGAGCCGCAGAATGCCGGACGCACCCTGAAACAACTGCTTGGCGAAGCTATCAATGACCTGTGCGCAAAGTACGGGAAGCCTCAACCCTATAGCGGGGAAGAATAGGGGGATGTCGCTATAGGTATATAGTCATATAGAACTATAGCCTTGGCATAGAATAGGAAGCGTTTTGAACGGAAGGCGACGGTGAAGCGGAAGAAGCCGTCTTCAATTTCAATGCCGGAAGCCTCAGAGGGAGGCGGACGTGTCTCGGTGCGAGCCAGGCGTTCACGTAAAGATGTCCTGCTGTCGGCGAACAATGATCTGAGAGCATACAAGCTTTTGGAGAAGGCTAGGCGTTGGTTTGAGCAGCAGCCTGAACACTTGAGCCTTTTTGGCAGTGAAAGCGACGCGGAAGAGGCACGGCGCTTCGCCGCAGCCTATGAGGACAGTCAGGAACTCGCCATGATTGGGCTCTCCATCGAGTTTGTTGAGCATGAAGAGGTGAGTCTACGATCTGGCTCCCCTGTGCTCGACGGCGAGCATTTTCCAACTCCGGCGCTCCTTTCTCGTCGGGCTACGTCGCGTTTCGTCCTCGCTCCTGAGACTGAGCGTGTCACTACGAAACAAGGCGTAGCAGTCCGATACGTGGAGGGTGATGTTATCGCGGAAGTCGAGCTGCGCCCCTCTGTGAGCGAGAGGGCCCAGGCGATTACCCTTGTGCAAGCGGAAGGCTTACGTGCAATCGCCCGAGGGCTTGATGGCGTTGATGAAGATGTCCTCGATATTCTGATCGCAAATGCAGTGTCGAATTCACCAAATGCCAAGGGTTGGCACGTGGTTGACGTCGATGCCGTTATTGAGGCGCGTGGCCGAGGAGTTAGACGACGGAAGGTTAGCGATGGAAAAACGTATCGAGCCGGCTATTCAGATGAGCACCGTGAAGAGGTTCTTGGAGCGGTTCGGGTTCTTTCACAACTCCATATCGGCCGCAGTGAAGTTCGGAAAGTTGGTCGGAAGCGACTGCGGGCTCATCGCCCCTTATTGATCATTGAGGAGTTCGTGGTAGATGAGGCACGCGTCGCGAAGCCGATCGTGGCAATTGCCTACCGTTTTGGGGACGGTTTCGATGGAGTGGATGCAGCACAGGTCCTTGCGCCAGCCGCCTTGCTTCGGCTCAACGCTCGAACGGAAGGACCTCAAAAGACGCTCGGACGCTACCTCGTGCAAAGAGCGACTGCTCGCGGCTCTGTCGTCTGCCGAATCAACGATCTCATCGAGGGGATTGGCTGGCTGATCGAACAGGGAGGCAACCGAGGACGCATTCGGTCCCGTGTGGAGCTCGCTCTCGACGCGCTGGTTGCTGCCGGAGTCCTGCGAGGATGGGGTTATACAGAAGACTCCTCCAAGGGGGAGCCGAGACGCTGGGCTGATGAGGTCCTTCCGTCACGGGGGTGGCTCCCCCGATGGCTCGATTTTCATGTGGTTGCAAGCATTTCCGTAGGCCTGGAGACGGCTTCGGTTCCAAAATTGCAACAATAGGACGAGGGAAGTGCAACAATGGGACGAGGGAAGTGAGACAGCAGCTATTCTTTGCGCTATTATCCGGAACATAAGAAAAACGCCGCCGGTTGGGACCGGCGACGTCACCCAGGGTTTGCTCGGAAACCAGCCCTAGCCGCGTAATGTCTGTCGCAAGCCGTTCGCGACTAGAGCCTTCGAGTGTATCCGCACCATTGAGGGGGCGAACCATGCTAATCTTACGCGACGTAGCGCGGATTTGTCCACCATTGTTGCCGTATTGACCCCGATTCCCACGGGGTTCTTCGGTAGACGGAAAGGTCAGGACGGAAACCGCGCTCGAGCGCTTTGCTCGAACCCTCCCCTTCCGCGTACACGCGACGGACGATTACCAGCATGGAGTCTGCCTTCGGCGTCGCGAGGAAGCTCTAGCCATGGCCGAGCTGGCCCCCGACCCCCCTGGTTGGCTTACCGCCCTGCGCTTTGACATAGACGCTCCGGGTGGCGGCGCGGCATGGATCGATGCCGGACTGCCACCGCCGAACCTGATCATCATCAATCCACGGAACTTGCATGCGCACCTGATCTACCTTCTAGGAGGATGGGTCCGCACGGACGATGGGAATCCGGATTCGGCCAAGGTGGTGCGCTATGCGAACGCGATCGAGCGGGCGTACGAGGCTGCGCTCGGCGGTGATCCGGGCTATGCGGGGCGGTTCCATCATAATCCGTTCTCGCCGAAGTACGCGACGCGTGTGGGGCGGGACGAGCCGTATTCGCTGGACGAGCTGGCAGGGTGGGTAGACCTAAACGTTCCGTTCTCCAAGCGAGCGCAAACCACGGAGATGGTCGATGAGAGCCGGAACGTAGAGCTGTTCAATCGTTTGCGGCAGTGGGCGTATGTTGCAGTGGCGGACTGGAGGATCGGAAGCTTCGAAGATTGGCATGCGGCTGTGCTCGATCGCGCGATGCAGATCTCTGCCGACGTGGGTATGGAGAGCCCTCGGGGGCTGCTCCCCCACAATGAGGTCGGTCATACAGCCAAGAGCGTGGCCAAGTGGGTGTGGCGTCATTACACAGGTGACGCCACGCCGCTAATTCGTGCCGAACGCGAAGCTGCCCGGCGTGAACGTGAGCGTGAGCGGCAAGCGGCAAGGGAGCCAATCCGCGAGCGCTCGCAGATGACGCGAGCCGAGTATACCGCGCAGGCCACAGAGCGCCGTCAGAGCGCCGGGCAAATGCGGACTGCGGGCTCCACCCTACGGTCCATCGGTGAGGCATTGCGCTGCTCATTGGGTGAGGTCCACCGCTTGCTTAGGACTTTTGTTCAGGGTTCGCCCGCCGCATCAGACCTTGGCGGGGGAGGGCGGGGCCTGGAGGTCGAGCAGCCGAGCGTCGTCCAGCCGCTGAATCCGATAGAGAGCGTCGTCCAGCCGCTGAATCCGATAGAGAGCGTCGTCCAGCCGCTGAATCCGATAGAGAGCGTCGTCCAGCCGCTGAATCCGATAGAGAGCGTC
>Ga0302326_10002996_pt1 | contig 40355 bp, 33 predicted proteins | sample Palsa_T0_3_FD_202264 | JGI IMG/M metagenome (GOLD analysis project Ga0302326, IMG submission 202264) | Peat permafrost microbial communities from Stordalen Mire near Abisko, Sweden - Palsa_T0_3 | ecosystem: Environmental > Terrestrial > Soil > Palsa > Peat permafrost | place: Sweden: Abisko... | reverse complement strand
GGAGTTAGCGGCGAGGATTTGGCCTGTTGGACGGGCTTCGGATTGGTTCTGGCTGGGGCGCACGATTCCATTGTGAGCTTTCTATATTCTCGGTCAAGGTTGTTCGTCACATGGGGAGGAATTCTTTCTGTGGAAGGCTGTGGAAAACTTCTCAGGCGTCCCTACGGGGCGCGGGTCCATCTTTTTGCGGACGCACCCGGCGTTGGAAACGCCGGGCTATTTTCAGGGGTCCCTGCGGGACCGTTTGCTGGTTGGTCATGTCTGGTTGGTCAATGAGAGTGGAAGGACGATGTGGCCAACCATGGCCAGGCCATTTGCGATTTGAGGATGGCAACAGTTCGGCGCAGGGTGACTTGGAATTTCTTTCGCCCCTCCGGGGTTCCGACTAACTCAGGGTGCGACTAGCGCTAACGTTGGCGTTCCGCCGACTTTGAGAGTGCGAAGCTGGCGCATCTTGGCAGTGTCTATCACCAGAATGCTGTGCTTGTGCGGAGCCATGGCATAGAGCATCTTGCCGTCGTTCCCGGTCACAGCGCTCCAGAACGGCAACTTCGTCCGGATGGTGCCGATCTTCTGCCAGGTGCGGGTGTCGAGCACGCGAAATTCGTATACCACGGAGTTCTCCGGTCGAACATTCGGGGCTCGGCCGTAATGAAGATAAAAGCTTTTGTCAGACTGGCGGTCGAAATCGCTGTTGTACCCGAGATAGACCCTGCTGCCATCGGGCGAGATCGGCCAGGCCGCAGGCGGAACGCGGTTGGGCAGACCGGGATGCGCCGCAGTATCGGAAAATCCCTGCGGGCCAGGATCCAGCTTGATGACCGCTCCGTCTCCACGAACGATCGCTATTTCCTTATCGCCGGGAATTTCAATCGCCTCGGCGACGCCCTCTCGCCGTTCCCACGGAAGGGAGACGTCAAAGTTCTGGAGTTCGCGGGAGTCAGCATCCACATGAATCAGCCTGATCCGATTCGTTCGCGGACAGAGGAAATCGAAATGATCCGCCGTTGGGTACGAAATGAAGCGGCCAGGGCCGCAGTTCCCCAAGTGCACGATGCCTGGCAGAAACTCGCCGGCCTGCGTGTCGAAGGTGGCGAGCAGCAGCGAATCCACCTCGGGTTTGGGATCGTCGATCAAGATTCGCAGCGCCAAACCATCCCCGGAAACTGCCATGGTAGAAAATGGCTGGAGCGCATCGGTGACCGCGCGGCCCCCAACGGCGCCGCTTTTCAGGACCACGCCCTGGGCTGTGTCGATCACCGCCAGTTCGCTTGAGTCCGCGTCCACTACGGATGCAACATAAAGGCGGCTTCCATCGGGCGAGAGCGCGAAATCCGCGTTGTCCCCGGTGCGAATGCTGCCCATTACTTTGGCGGTTTCAGGATCGACCAGCCAGACGCGCCCTCCCGGTCCGCCTGCTTCGGGTTTCGGATCGAGCACATACAGCCAACCGGGATCGGGCTTGACCCAATTTTCTACTGCAATCTTCGACTCCGCGGGCGAATTGCCCTGCGCTGGTGCGCCAGTCTGGCCAACCGGTGCGCCCGCTCTGGCTGGCGGAGCCACAAAACCCAGCACAAAGGACACGGAAAAGAGGAAAAACCAAGACCGCCGTAGATGCGCTCTCATACATTGCCCCCGGAACTACGGACTTAGACGTCTAGTTGCTGGCCGATGCTGTCGCACCGTCTAATTGAGCCCGACATCGCTGATTGAGCCCGACATCCCCGATGGAGTCGGACATCCTGTTATGAGTCCAACATCAGGAAGAAGGAAAATGCGGAGCAACTGCCATGCCAAAAAAGGAGCGGAGAGAATCCCGCAATTCGTTTGTTTTCAGAGAGGAAGACAATCGAGATTAAGGGCTGAATCCAGAATCTTGGCCGCCTTGAGCCAACGTGGTGGTTTTCAGCCAATTACGGGCTAAATTTTCCCCCGCAGTAGGTATCGCGCCAAACTGTTCCTGGTGGCGGGCTTGGGGCGACTGCTATCAGCGACGGCAATCGTTGATCCGATGAGGCGGAAGGTGGATATAGCAGGAAGAGGATCGCGGGATGCGCAAAACACTGCGGCCTCAGTTCTCGCGCGAGAACTGAGGCCTGGGTGGAGTCGAAATAGTCTTCTTAATTAGTTACTCTACTGTTCGGATGGGGGTGCGGAGGGCGGGCCGTGGTGGTGGGTCATCTCCTGCTCAATGCGGGCGTCGCGCTGCGCTTCCAGTTCCTTAAGCTGGGCCTTCTGGTCGGCGGTGAGCAGCTGATAGAGGCCGTTGTGTACGCGGGTCTGGGCTATGGTCAGCTCGGTTTCGACCTGGGCCTTCTCGACGGCGAGAGCGCGAACCTTGGCTTCGTCATAGGTGCCTTCGACGTACTGGCGGAGCTGCTGGTCGAGCTGGTGCTGCTGCTGGAAGAGCGGCTTCATGGCGGGATGTTCTTTCTGCATGAGGGCCGTCATCTGGGCCTTTTGATCGTCGGTCAGGTTCAGAGTCTTGGCGAAATAGCGCAGCATGCCTTCGCGGTTGCCATCCATGTCAGGACCGTGCATGGGAGGGGGAGCGTCTGAGGTGGTCTGTGACTGGGCGAGGGCGCTGCCCAGCACGATGGCCATGGCGGCGATTAGTAAACGAGAAGTGAATGATTTCATGTGTGACTCCTTGGGTGTGACTCTGGAGTTTTCCGGGATGTCCCGGGACTTGTGCGTACCTCTATGAGAACACGGGCGGGAGGGAAAAAGCTTAGAAAATCGGTCAATGGGAGTAAAGTTTTGTCAAAAAAGCGGCGGTACTTGCCCTGGCCGACGAAGCCGGGGGCGGCTGCCCCCACATGGGGTGATCCAGACATGAGTTTATGCAGGGAGCGAGAACCTGGGATTTGACAATTCTTTACTACGGGGCGGCGGCGGCGGGTGCACAATAGGGGCTCTATGGAACGAATACTGGTGATTGACGATGACGTCGAGCTCTGCCACCTGGTGGGAGAATATTTGCGGGCGGAGGGGTTCACGATCGACTGCGTGCACGACGGCGAGAGCGGGCTGAAGAAGGCGACGGCGGGGGAGTATCTGCTGGCGGTGCTGGATGTGATGCTGCCGGGGATCAATGGATTTGAAGTGCTGCGGCGGATCCGGGCGACGTCGCGGCTGCCGGTGCTGTTGCTGACGGCGCGGGGCGAGGACGTGGACCGAATCGTGGGACTTGAGATTGGGGCCGACGATTATTTGCCGAAGCCGTTTAATCCGCGGGAACTGGTGGCGCGGATTCGAGCCGTGTTGCGGCGCACGCGCGGAGACGGCGGCGGAACGGCGCCGGAAATGGTGAGCGTGGGCGATGTGGAGCTGGATCCGGCGACGCGGACGGTGCGGCTGGAGGGCAAGCCGGTGGAGTTGACGTCGGTGGAGTTCAATCTGCTGGAAGTGTTATTGCGGGAAGCGGGGCGGGTGGTGCCCCGGGAGCGGCTGGTGAATGCAGTGCTGAGCAGAAAGTTTTCGCCGTTTGACCGCAGCATCGATATGCACGTCAGCAAGGTGCGGAAGAAGTTGGGCGACACCGACAGCGATGAGCATATTAAGACGGTGCGGGGGGTGGGGTATATTTTTGCCAGGCCGCGGGAGAAGGTGAAGGCGTAGAATCCCTCGGGGGCTGAAGCCCCGGTTGATTTTGAGAAGTTTTACGCGACCCCTTCGGCAAGCTCAGGGCAGCTCTGGAGGGTTGCTCTTCCAAAGGTTGACGAGTTCACGATGAAAAGTCTTTTCTTACGAATATTCTTGTCGTTCTGGATGGCGCTGGCGCTGTTTGTGGCGCTGGCCATTGTAGTGACGCTGGCCTTCCGGCCGCGCAGTTCGACCTGGGAAGCGCTGCGCACGACGGTGCTCAACGAGTCGGTCAGTGCGTACGAAGGCGGCGGCCAGGCTCAGCTGCTGCAGTATATGGGGAGCGTGGAGTCGGCGCAGCATGTGCGGGCCTATCTGTTTGACGAGCGAGGGAACGAGCTTTCGGGGCGTCCGGCGCCGGACTGGGCGATTCGGGTAGCGTCGGGCGGGCCGCGCATGCCGCGCGACGGATTCATTTTCCCGGCGCCGCCGCTGCCGCGCGATTCACGCGCTTCGTCCGATGGCAAGCATCGTTACACTCTGGTGCTGGGATTGCCCCCCGGGCCGCGGGTGTTTTTCGGCCCCAAGGGAATGCCGTTCCCGGGGCTGATGATTGCGTTTATCTCGTCCGGGCTGGTTTGTTATCTGCTGTCGTGGTACCTGACCAAGCCCATCGTGCGGCTGCGGGCGGCGACCCGGCAACTGGCGGCGGGGGATCTGACGGCGCGCAGCGGTGCTCCGGTGACCAGGAGGAATGACGAAGTGGCCGGCCTTATGCGGGACTTTGACGCGATGGCGGAACGAATGGAGACGCTGGTGAAGGCGCAGTCGCGCCTGCTGAACGATATTTCGCATGAACTGCGTTCGCCGCTGGCGCGGCTGAATGTGGCGCTGGGGCTGGCGCGGCAGCGCGGGGGCCTGCAAAGCGTCGAGATGCTGGACCGCATTGAAACGGAAGCCAGCCGGCTGAACGAGTTGATCGGCAGGATTCTGACTCTGGCGCGGCTGGAGGACGGAGAACAGCGGGTGCCGCAGACTCCGGTGCCGCTGGACGAGGTGGTGGTGACGGTGGCGGAAGACGCGGAGTTCGAGGCACAGGAGCGGCATTGCCACGTGCGCACCGTGATTCCCGAGGGCGACTGGGGAGTGCGGGGCAACGATTCGCTGCTGCATAGTGCGGTCGAGAACGTGGTGCGGAATGCGATTCGCTATACCGCGGAAGGTTCGTCGGTGGAGATTGCGCTCAGCAGCGAAGAGAGCGGCGGCGGAGCGGAGGCGGTGCTGCGGGTCAGCGACGCGGGACCGGGAGTTCCTGAAGATTCGTTGGGGAAAATGTTTGAGCCCTTCTACCGGCTGGATGATGCCCGCGGAAGGCTTACGGGCGGAGTGGGTTTGGGATTGGCGATTACGGAGCGGGCGGTGCGCTTCCACGGCGGGAAGGTTACGGCCTTCAATCGCGCGGAGGGCGGGCTGATGGTGGAGATTCGGCTGCCCATGGTTGGACTGCGGACCTTGGACGTCGGACCTCGGACGTCGGACCTGGAAACCAGGAAGCCTGTGTCGAAGATTTGAAGTGCCGCCGTCCGAGGTCTGAAGTCTGAGGTCTGAAGTCTGACCCCTGCCTTCTGAGGTCGGGCAACTTCTTTAATCCTCTCGTATACTTAGAACTGCTGGGAAAGCGGGCAACTCCGTGGCGTTCTCAGGGTTCCAATAGCGGTTGTGGGGTTTGCTCTTCCCGCGCATTCCTGATACACAAATGGGTTGAGATTTCCCGTTTACTTTAAGAGAGTGCTGGACCCGGCGGGCGGGGCTCCGGGGTGTGTTCGCCCTTAGACCTCACATAAATATGGAGATCAAGCAGAGGGAGATCAAGCTGAGAATGTCGAAACGATTGGGCTGGCTGCTGGGCGTAGTGGGACTGATTTTGATTGGACTGCTGGTGGCGTGCGGAAGCAGCTACAACGCTTCGTCGGACGGGCTGCTGCTGGTGGGGAGCCAGGGCTCGGGGTTGATCGAGACGTTCAGTTTCAATTTGAACGGGGGCAGCGTATCTGCCATCAGCAACACCCCAGAGGACACCTCGAATGATGTTTGCGTGCTGAACGGGATTCCGTCGTCGCTTGTGATTGATCCGGCGGGGGCGTACGCGTACACGATCATTAACGCGAATTCCGCATGTGACACCGTCGCAAATCCGAACCTGAGTACAACCGGCATTCTGGCGTTCAAGATCAATTCGGACGGGACGACGTCGCAGGTGGGCAGCCAGGTGCCGTTTACCGCGGAAACGGTCACGGAGTGCTTGCCGACTAATCCTCCTTCAGCTTCTTGCACGCCGACCTCAACCACCGAGCAGGTAGCGGTGGATCCGGGTGTGATGGTCATGGACGTGGCTGGGAGATTTCTTTTTGTGGGGGATCGCGCGACGACGGATACGAACACTCCGCCGCTGTACGTACCCGGGGCAATTTCGGTGTTCGCCATTGGGAGCGGCGGGAGCCTGACGGAAGTTACGGGCTCGCCCTTCTTCGCGAACTATCCTGCAATTCCGATGACTCTCCCGCAGGCCGGTCTCGATATAGTTGCCGTCGCGCCGACCCCCACGGTGTTTCCCGCGATCGGCATCAATGGGGTGCAGAATTCGGTGTGTTCGACGCCGGGGCTTCCCGCTCCGACCTCGGAGTATCTATATGCCGTCGATGGGCTGGGTTACCAGGTATTTGAATTTGAAGTGAATATGACGTCGGGCGTATTGACGCCTCCGCCGTCCATGAGTTCGATCCCTGCCGTTGCCACCGATAAGGCGCCGATTGGGGCCGCGGTGGATCCTTGTAACCGGTTCCTTTATGTGAGCGACAGTCTCACGGACAAGGTGAGCGCTTACACAATGTGCAATGGTTCGATCACGCAGTCGTCGACGTGCCCGGTGATCCCGGACGGCAGTCTGATTGCGGTTGCGGGTTCGCCGTTCAGCCTGGCGGGGAGTCCGATCAATCCCGGGCCGCTGGTCGTGGATCCGTATGGGAATTATGTGTACGTGCTGGGGACGGGGTCGAATACGATCAACGGGCTGAAAATCGCCCCGGTGACGGGTGCGCTGACGGCGTTGAGTCCGGCGACGGTTGCGACGGGCCGGGGGCCGACCTCGATTGTGATTCGCGGGGATGACAACTGGCTGTTTGTATCGAACTACGGCGCCTCCAACTCGGGAGGAACTACGGTGTCGGAGTATTCGGTGACGCCGGAGAGCGGCGCGCTGACCGCGCTGCCGGCGATTCAGACGGATAATTATCCGTGGGGGCTGGCGGTGAAGTAGGGCAGTGGTCAGGGATTAGTGGCCAGTGATCAGTGGCCAGTATGTGTGCGGGCGGTTTCTATCTTCGGAGATCGCCCGATCAATCTGCCTGGAGCCGGCTAACCTACCCCAGGGGCTGGAGCCCGCGAGTTTCGAGCACTTTGACGCGGCGCTAAAGCGCCGCTCCCCCTTCCACGGTTGCGCGGGCTTCCACGGCTGCGCGATCTTTTGTAACCCTTACCGAAATTAGTCCTTGAGTTTTGCTTTTCGTCGATTCGCTCACACAACTCGGGTCGGGATCACAGTCGCTCGAACTGCTGATCACTGACCACTGACCACTGACCACTGCTTTTCTACGTTGGCACTTTCAGAATGAGATAGCCGCCGACCAGGACGAAGATCAGGTCGGGTGACCAGGCGGCGAGGGCTGGCGGGAGCTGGCTGAGGTCGCCCATGGCCTCGAACAGGCGGGACACGACGGTGTAGAACACGGCAATTCCAACCGCTACGGCGACTCCGGTGACCGCTCCTTTTTTTCCGGTGGAAAGCGAGAAGGGAACGGCGAGCACGGCCATGATCAGCGTAATCAGCGGATACGACAGCTTCTTATTGAGCTGCACGCGCAGGCGCACCACATCGAATCCGCCCTGCTGCAGATCGCGAATGTAGCGCTTCAGCTCTTCGTAGTTCATCTCGGAATACTGCTTTACTTCTTTCTTGAAATAGGACGGGGCCTCGGTCACTTCGGGGAAGGTTGCGACGTCGAAGGTGTGATAGCCGTCGTTGGCGATGGCGGAGCCGTGCAGGGAGCGGTCCCAGCCTTGTTCGTAAACCCAGCGATTCAGATTGTCGGCCCAGTGGGCGCGGTCGGCGTGGATGCGGCGCTTGATGGTGAAGCTGGCGCGGTCGAGTTCAAAGACGGTGACGTTGCCGAACTGGTCGCGGTCAGGGTCGAAGAACTGGTAGTAGTAGATGTCGTTGTTCTGGCCGTAAATCCATTTGCGGTCGGGGCGCAGGTAGGTTTGCGGAGGCTTGCCTTTGATCTGGTTGTGCAGGGCCTCCTGGCGCTTGTTGGTGCGGGGAAGGTAGAACTGATCGGCGAAAAACAGTCCCACGGCCAGCACGCCGGCGGCCGCGATTACGGGAGTGACGATGCGGTAGATGCTGGTTCCGGTGGCCTTGATGGCAGTGATTTCATTGGAACGCTGCATGACGCCGAATGTAACCAGCACGGTGAGCAGCATAACCAGCGGCGCCACGTTGTAAAGCAGATAGGGCGTGACGTTGAGCAGGTATTCGGCGACCACGGTGGCGGGAATCTGGTTGTGAAGAATATCGCTGAGCAGTTCGAAGAGGGTGAACACGAGCACCAGGACGAGGAACGTGGAAAGGATCATTCCCAGGTAGACGAAGAAATCGCGCAGGATGTAGTCATCAAGCAGAGTGGGAAAGCTGGCGCTGAACATGCGGCGGCGGGTGGAGGCGCGCTCGAAAGCGTTTTCCCGGCGGCGCACTGGGGCGGGTTGCGGGCCGGCGGCGTCGCGCTTCCAGAATGCGCGGAACGAAGTCAGTTCGAAGGGACGCTTCTCGGCGCGGAACAGCAGGAACAGACCCAATGCCAGAAAGACGAAGTCGGCCAGCCAGGCTCCGAACCAGGGCGAGACGCGGCCTTGCCGGGCGAGAGAAACTCCGACCAGCGAAATCACGTAATAAACGAAAACCAGCAGGATGGTCAGCACGAATCCGCCGGACTTGCCGCTTTTCTTGGAGGACAGGCCGAGCGGGATTCCGACCAGGGCCAGCACCAGGCAGGCAGTGGACAGAGCGAAGCGTTTGTGGAAGGCGATGAGATACAAGCGGGCGGAAAGGGGATCGACTCGGGCTGCCTTCTGCCACAGCGTGCCGGTGTCCATCAGGTCGGCGGGGAGCAGATCATCGGGCTTAGTTTCAGTGGACGGCAGGTCGAGCGGGATGTCGGTCTGCTGGAAGGTGGAAATCTCGTAGTGATTGACGTCGTCGGGGTCGGTGACGTGTTCCGAGCCGTCGATCAGGTGCAGGTGCAGCCGGTCCTGGCCTTCGCTGACCACGATGGCTTCCTGGGCCAGAGTGATGGAAGGGTTGGCGGGATCGCTGAGGTCCGCCATGAAGACACCTTTCCACACGGCAGCGCCTTGCGCGCTCTTGACGTCCTGCACGTAGAGAACTTTCTTGGGGAATCCTTCGTAAAACACGCGGGGCTGGACTTCGAAGGAGACTTGCGAACCTTTCAGGCGGTCTTCGAGGTGGCCGAGCGCGGCCTGGGCGCGGGGCGCGATGTAGAGGCCGTTGAACAATGCCAGCGACCAGGCGGCCAGGACAAAAACCGAGAGCGCCCGCAGGAAGCTCCAAATGCCCATGCCGCTGGCGCGCATGGCGGTGATTTCGCTGTCGGCGGCCAGACGGCTGAGGCCGATGAGGATCCCTACCAGCACGCTCATGGGCAGGGTATAAGTAAGCGCGAGCGGGACGGTGAAGAAGAAAATTTCCGCGACGCTGGGCAGGGGAGCGCTGGCGCGGACCACCAGTTCGAGAATGCGTCCAAGGTCGCGGGTGAACAGGACGAAGGTGAAGATGGCCACGCCGATCAGGCTATGGGCCGTGACTTCACGTAGGATGTAGCGGGTCAGAATCCGCATGGGGCGCGCTAGGCGAGGATAGCATGCGGCGGGGTTCGTCGAGGGTTCGGCTCATGTGGGGTGTCGGCTCTGGGGACGGGCGCCTTCGCCCGTCCAGCGAAGCGAAGCCGAGCGCCCAGCGCCACAGACGCCGAAGCCCCCACCGCGGCCCTTTCCCCACATGAGCCGTGCTTGACGCGAGGTTTGCGGAACCGGAAGTGCCGGGAGTGCGTATCGATTTCTGAGGCGAGGAATGAAATTGGAGAGATTTGAGAACAATAGACCGGCGGACACGCTGGTGCCGGTGGCGATTGCCGCGATTGTAGTTTTGGCTCATCTGCTGACCAACGGGCGCTATGGTTTTCATCGCGATGAACTGCAGGTGTTGAGCGATGCGCGGCATCTGGACTGGGGGTTCGTGCCGTATCCGCCGTTCACGCCGGTAGTGGAGCGGATTTCGATGTCGATCTTCGGCCTGTCGCTGGTGGGGCTGCGATTGTTTTCGGTGATTGCGCAGGCGGTCTTGGTGGTGGTTGCAGGACTGATGGCGCGGGAGTTGGGCGGAGGGCGATTGGCTCAGGTGACCGCTGCACTGGCGGTGGCGCTCTCGACGCTGCCGCTGTTCGAGGGGACGGAGTTTCAATACACGAGCTTCGACAATTTGTGGTGGGTGCTGCTTGCGTATTTTGCGATCCGTCTGTTGAAGACGGAGGATCCGCGGTGGTGGCTGGGAATTGGCGCGACCATCGGGATCGGATTTCAGACCAAGTACACGATGGGATTTTTTCTGTGCGGAATTATGGGCGGAGTGCTGCTGACGCGGGCGCGGCGGTATTTTGCGAGCGGGTGGTTCTGGGGCGGGATGGCGCTGGGATTTGCTATTTGCGCGCCGAATTTAATTTGGCAGCTACGGCACGGATTTATTTCGCTGCATTTTCTGCAGCACATTCATGCGCGCGATGTGCGCCAGGGGCGGGCGGATGGATTCTGGCGCGACCAGTTTTGGATTTGCACGAATCTGGTGGCTGCGCCTCTGTGGATTGCCGGGCTGGTGGGATATTTGCGCGACCGGCGCTATCGCATGCTGGCCTGGATGTATTTGATCCCGCTGGCCCTGTTTTATTTCGGCAAGGGGCGCGGCTATTACCTGGGCGGGGCGTATCCCATGCTGATGGCGATGGGCGCGGTGGTCGGTGAGCGCTGGGTTACTTCCCTGGCGAAGATACCGCGGCGGTCGGTGGAGGCTGTGTTCTTTGTGGGGGTAGTGGGGTGGGGACTGTTCATAAGCGCGTTGATTCTTCCGTGGGCGCCGAGCGGCAAGCTGATGAAATTCGCACTGGAAAACAATGGCGATCTGCGAGAGGAGATCGGCTGGGATCAGCTGGTGAAGACAGTGGCGGGGATTCGGGATTCGTTGCCGCCGGAGCAGCAGGCAAACCTGGGCGTGATGGTGAGGAATTATGGCGAGCAGGGGGCGATCGAGATTCTAGGCCCGGCGTATCACTTGCCGGCACCGATCAGCGGGACGAACTCGGCGTGGCTGCGTGGGTATCCAGTGCCGCCGCCTTCGACGCTGATTGTGATGGGCATGTCCCTGGAGGACGCGAATGAGTTGTTCACCTCGTGCCGCGTGGCCGGGCACAACGGGAATTCTCTCGGCGTGAAGAACGAAGAGAGCCAGGATCATCCGGACATTTTTGTGTGCGGCGGCCCGCGAAAGCCGTGGCCGGAGTTTTGGGAGGACTATCAGGGGTATGGGTAGACAGCACGAAGCTGGGTGCCCGATTTCTCGCGTGTTTTGCGAGCAGTGGGGTTTTTGATCTTGGGGTGAGTTAAGGCGGCGTCCTCATTTCCGGACTTCATTGTTTTCGAAATCGGCGCCCTCAGCTTTGATCCTAACGAAAGAAAAAATCACACTTCTCGCGCAAAAGGCGTGCGAGAAACGGGGCATCCGGGTCTGGGATGGCGTTGCTCGGCTTCGCCCTCGCTCGACGGGCGAAGGCGCCCGTCGCCACATGGCCTGTGGTGCCACCTGGGCTGTGCCACATGGGACTTACTACGCTTTGAAGAATAAGGCTGCCAGCGGCGGGAGAGTTAACTTCAGCGAGAACGGGCGGCCGTGGGTGGGGATTTCTTCGGCTTGAACGCCGCCGAGATTGCCGAGGCCGCTGCCGGCGTATTCTTTCGCGTCGCTGTTGAGCATTTCGCGCCAGTAGCCGCCGTGGGGGACGCCGACACGATATTCCTTGCGCGGTACGGGCGTGAAGTTGCAGACGACCAGCACGGTGTCTTGCGGTTGCTCGCTTTTTCGTAACAGCGAAATTGTGCTGGTGGCGTTGTCGTTGGCGTCGACCCATTCGAAACCGGCGGGATCGTTATCGAGCACATGCATGGCGGGCTGGCTGCGATAGAAGCGATTGAGTTGTTCCATCCAGGCCTGCACTCCGCGATGAACCGGATAGCGCACCACATCCCAATCAAGGCTGGAGTCGTGCGCCCACTCGCGCACCTGGCCGAACTCGCAGCCCATAAAGAGCAGCTTCTTGCCGGACTGGGCGTACATGTACGCGAACAGCAGGCGCAGGTTGGCGAAGCGCTGCCATTCGTCGCCCGGCATTTTGCCGATCAGCGAGCCCTTGCCGTGCACGACTTCATCATGCGAGAGAGGCAGCACGAAATTTTCCTGGAACGAATACAGCATGCGGAAGGTGAGATCGTTGTGGTGATACTTGCGGTGGATGGGATCGTTTTGAAAATAGCGGAGCGTGTCATGCATCCAGCCCATGTCCCACTTCAGGCCGAAGCCGAGACCGCCGATGTAGACGGGTTTTGAAACCATGGGCCAGGAAGTGGATTCTTCGGCGGTGGTTTGGATTTCAGGATGCTGCCCGTAGGCTTCCTGATTGAAGCGGCGGAGGAAGTCGATGGCGTCAAGGTTCTCGCGGCCGCCGAATTTGTTGGGGATCCATTCACCCTGCTTGCGCGAGTAGTCGAGATAAAGCATGGAGGCGACCGCGTCCACGCGCAGGCCGTCAATGTGATATTTGTCGAGCCAGAACATAGCGCTCGACATGAGAAAACTGCGCACTTCAGGGCGTCCATAATTAAATATGTACGTCTTCCAGTCGGGATGAAATCCCTGGCGCGAGTCGGCGTGCTCGTAGAGGTGCGTGCCATCGAAATAGGCGAGACCGTGGGCGTCGGAAGGGAAGTGCGAAGGCACCCAGTCGAGAATCACGCCGATGTTGTGCTGGTGCAGGTAGTCGACCAGGTACATGAAGTCCTGCGGTGTGCCGTAGCGCGAGGTGGGCGCGAAGTAGCCGGTGGTCTGGTATCCCCAGGAACCGTAGAAAGGATGCTCCATGACGGGCATGAACTCGACGTGAGTGAAGCCGAGTTGGCCAACGTATTCGGCGAGACGAGGTGCAGTCTCGCGGTAGGTGAGCGGGCGGTTGTGCTCTTCGGGGACGCGCATCCAGGAGCCGAGATGGACTTCGTAGATGGACTGAGGCGCACGGAGAGAATTGCGGCCGGCGCGCTTCTGCATCCAGTCGTTGTCGGACCATTGGTAGTCGAGGTCCCAGACGACGGAGGCGGTGCGCGGCGGCTTTTCATGCAGCAGGCCGAGCGGATCGGCTTTATCGACGCGGTAGCCATGCTGCCGGGATTCGATGTGGTACTTGTACAGTGCGCCTTTAGTGACGCCGGGGATGAAACCTTCCCAGATGCCGGAGGAGCCGCGCGGGCGGAGTTGGTGCGTTTTGGAATCCCAGCCATTGAAACTGCCCACAACGGAGACCGAGCGGGCGTTGGGCGCCCACACGCTGAAGACGGCGCCGGGCTGGCTGTTGTGCGTGAAGAGATGGGCACCCATCTTTTCCTGCATGCGGTAGTTGCTGCCCTCGTTGAAGAGGTAGAGATCCTGGTCGGAAAGGAACTGGGGGGTGGCGAGGGTCGGGTCGGGGGTCATGGGCTGGGCGCTATGTGGGTGCGCCTTAGTTTACCGAAGAAGGGGACGGTCAGGCGAACGATGTGCTGGGGGCGTGAAGGCGCACGGGGGCGCAGGCGAGGTGCAAGATATTGCATGTTGACCGCCGAATAGATCAGGAGGAGAATAGTGCGCCTTTGACTGGAAGGAAAATCGCCAGCCCACGCCGCATTACCCCCAGGCGGTCACCAGCGCGACGCTCAGGCTTGCACCTGTAAGGATGGCCAAAGGCCCGTCTCGAAATCCAGGCCGCTCGGGAGAACTTATGAAAAAACTGCGAATTAGCGTTACGAGCCTCGTGCTGGCTGTCGCCGCCTCAGCAACCGCTTCGTACGGGCAGACGCCTGCCGCCGCGCCGAAGGTGCTATATGACTTCGGACATCAAACCGGAGACCCTACGGGCCCGGAGTTTGGCTATTGGGCACAGGGTCGCGATGGAAATCTATACAGCACGGCTCCGACCGGCGGGGCCAATGGCGAGGGCGCGGCGTTTTACTTTTCTCCGGCCGGGTCGCTGACGGTGGTGCATAGCTTTACCGGTAGTGACGGCTCTGCGCCTTATAGCGGATTGACGTTGGGCACGGACGGGAACTTCTATGGCACGACCACCGCGGGCGGGACAAATGGCGCCGGGACCGTTTTCCAGATCAATGGAAGCACATTGGCATTCAAATCGCTGTACAGCTTTACGGGCGGCAGCGATGGCGGTGGTCCCTATGCGCCTCCGGTCGAGGGCGCGAACGGACTTCTCTATGGCACGACCTCGGGAGGGGGCGGCACGGCAAGCTGCGGCACCGTGTACAGCATCACGAGCTCGGGTACGTTGAAGACGCTGCACCAGTTCGCCGGCAGCGCCGGTTCCGACGGCTGCGCTCCGATCGCGCCAGTGGCGCTGGGGAATGACGGCAATCTTTACGGGACTACGAACGTCGGAGGTTCCGCGGATCAGGCGGGCACCGTATTCAAGATGGCTTCGTCCGGTACTCTGACGCTGCTGCACAGCTTTGCGGTCGCGGATGGTTACGAACCGAATGGTTTAGTTCTGGGAACGGATGGGAACTTCTACGGAACTACCGCCGCTGGTGGCACGAGTGGCTATGGTGTGGTTTTCAAGATCACTCCAGCCGGTGCTTTCACATCTCTTTACAGTTTCGCCGGGGGCACAAGCGATGGAGCGCAACCCTACGCGGGGCTGGTGCAAGCCAACAATGGAGAGTTTTTCGGTGTCACTACCAATGGTGGAGTAAACGGAGACGGAACGCTTTTCGGTGGGACTGCGGCCGCTGGTTTCCCCGACCTGTACAACTTCGCGCAGACCACAACGGGTGAGATTCCGGAAGCGCCGCTTTTCCAGAGCACGAATGGACTGCTGTATGGAGATACGTTTCGCGGCGGATCCAATGGCGAGGGGACGTTCTTCAGCGCGAATCTTGGCCTGCATCCATTCGTCAGTTTGTCTCCGACGGTTGGGAAGGTGGGAAACATCATCGGCATTTTCGGGCAAGGGTTCACCGGGACCACGATGGTTTCTTTTGATGGAACCAGCGCTGTTTACAGCATCTTGTCCGGCACGTTTATAGAGGCGTATGTCCCCGCTGGAGCGGAAACGGGTTCCGTGACCGTGACTACGCCAGGGGGAACGCTCACGAGCAACAAAAAATTCCGCGTGACGCCGCAAATTACGGGCCTTGCGCCGCCGAGCGGGGTGGTGGGAACGGCTGTGACGATCACAGGAAACAGTCTTACGCAGACGACAAGAGTCACCTTCGGCGGAATCGCAGCCGCGTTTACGGTGAACTCAGATACCGAGGTGACTGCCACTGTGCCAACGGGGGCAGTCAGCGGGAAGATCGGCATCGTCACACCCGGTGGCAGCGTTGCCAGTGCCACAAGCTTTACGGTGACGCCCTAAGAAGCACAAGCCGCCTCGCGAGGGCGGCTTCTGTGCGCATCGAAGGCTAGCGGAGCTTCGCTCCGCTGGACAGCCGGGGGCGGCTGTCCCCACATAAACCTTTCTGCTAATTCCCCGTGCTAGACTGACCTCTCCAGCCATGCCTGCCCTGCGCGTCATTCTTCTCTGGCACCAGCACCAGCCGTTCTATAAGGATCTGGTTACGGGCGAATATCGTCTGCCGTGGACGCGGCTGCACGCCCTGAAAGACTATTACGGGATGGTGAAGCTGCTGGACGAATTTCCTAACGTCCACCAGAACTTTAACCTGGTGCCATCGCTGATGGTGCAGATTGAAGACTATGTGGCGGGGACGGCGGAGGATCCGTTTCTGCGCGTGGCGGCTATGCCCGCGAAAGATCTGACGGTGGCGGAGCGGAGATTCGCGCTGCAGTATTTATTTCAGGCCAATCCACAAAATGTGATTGGGCGCTATCCGCGGTACCGGGAGTTGTGGGAACGGTTTCGTGATCATGGCGACAATCCGGAGCGGGCGGAGCGTTATTTTCAGGCGCAGGATTTTACCGACCTGCAGGTGCTGTCGCAGATCGCCTGGTTCGACGAATTCTTTCTGGAAGAGAAAGACGTGGCCGCGCTGGTGGCGAAGGGACACAACTATTCGCTCGACGATCAGAAATTCGTGATCGCGCGCGAGAGAGAACTGATGGCAAGAGTGCTTCCGGCGCACGCCGAGGCGGCGAAGAAAGGGTCGATCGAACTCTCAGCTACGCCGTTTTATCACCCGATACTGCCGCTGGTATGTGACACGAACGCGGGGGCAGTGTCGTCGCCGGGATTGCCGCTGCCGCAGAACCGGTTTCGGCATCCGGAAGACGCGCGGGAGCAGCTTATACGCGGGCTCGATCTGCACGAGAAAGTCTTTGGGCTGCGGCCCAAAGGTGTATGGCCGTCGGAGGGCAGTGTCTCGGAGGAAGTGCTGGCCATTGCGTACAGTCTCGGCATTCAGTGGATGGCTACCGACGAAGAAGTGCTGGGCCGCAGTTCAGGCGTGTTCTTCGGGCGCGACAATGGGCGGCTGCCTGCGCATCTGGGGGAGAAGCTCTACAACATTCATCGCTACGAAAATGGCTCGGCGACGATGCATCTGGTGTTTCGCGATCACACGATTTCGGACCTGATCGGGTTCGTCTACTCGGGCATGCCTCCCGCGGACGCAGCCCAGCATTTGATTGGCAATATCAAGGAAGCCGCCAAGCCGGTGCTGGCCAGGGGGCGGGATGCGGTGGTGTCGATTATTCTCGACGGCGAGAATGCGTGGGAATATTACCCGAAGTCGGGGCGGGAATTTTTGCGGCGCTTCTACGACGGGCTGCAGCGCGATGCGGGCGTGGAGGCCGTCACGATTTCCGAGGCGATCGCGCGGCACAAGGATTTCGGCAGGATGACGTCACTGGTGCCGGGATCTTGGATCAGCGCCAATTTTAATGTTTGGATCGGCGCCCCGGAGGACAACCGCGCCTGGGATTACCTGCACCACGCGCGGGAGTTCTACGCTCAGAACGCGGCGCGCGCGACGGAAGAGCAACGCAAGCTGGCGTTTGAGGAAATTCTGATTGCCGAGGGCAGCGACTGGAACTGGTGGTACGGGCCGGAACATCACTCGGCCAACGACCGCGATTTCGACGAACTCTACCGCAAGCATCTTTCAAACGTGTATCAGGCGCTGGGAGCCGTGCCGCCAGACTACCTGGCGCAGCCCATCAGCGGAGCGGAGGTGCGGCCTTCGTTCGTGCCGCAGACGGCGTACATACATCCGCGCGTGGCGGGCGACAAGGTGCGTTATTTCGAGTGGATGGGCGCGGCGGTTTATACCGCCGATCACCGCGCCGGCGCGATGCATGGCAAACAATTTCTGCTGGATTCCGTGTATGCCGGCATTGATTCCACCTATTTGTATGGGCGGCTGGACTTCACGGGCAAGGTTCCTGAAGAAGATTTTGATCTGGTGGTGAACCTGGAATCATGGGCGGGCGGCGAGCCGCGCGCGCGGCGGGTGCTGCGGGTTGAGGCCGCGGTGCGACGGCGTAAGCTCAGCGTATGGAAGATCGAGAACGGGGCGGAAGAGAAAATAAAGGCGTCGTCGACGCAACCGGACGAACATATGAAGCTGGCGCTGCTGCGGAATTTTGAATTTAAACTACCACTGGCGTGGCTGCTGGCGACTCCAACCACGGGCCCGGGCACAGAAGCGGAGCGGAAGGCGGTTGGGGTTGCTGCCACAAGCAGGCTGCGGCTGCGGTTCAGCTTATGGCAGAACCGGTTGCCGGTGGATTCGTTGCCGCTGGAAGGATGGATCGAGTTGCAGGTGCTGAGTGAGGGAGATTTGATTTTCGGGGAGTGAGGGGTTGTCGTGAGCTACTGCCTCAGAAAGACGACGTTCGCGGTCTTGCCTTGCAGGGCTCGATCAAAGGTTACGAGTCGCATTCCAGAGACGGCAGCGAACGCAGCCAGATAGGCATCGGCCCAGTTCTTTGGGTTTGGGCGGAGCTGGCGAGTCAGCCCGCGGAAGGCTGCTTCGACGCTGGGAGGCTCTTCGAGAAAGAGAATGCGATCATCCTGTTTCCACTGGTCGTACGCTTCCCAAGCTTGGGCTTGAGTCATCACCTCGTCAGCGCCCATAACAGCTGAGGTGGTGAGGAGCCGCAATAAACTGATCTGCGTGAACCGGCAGAAGCAGACGCGAGCGTCCATATCCAGGGCGTCGAACCATGCTTTGGCTGCGTCGTGATGCTCGTGGCCGCCGTAGGTTAGGGAGACCCAGACGTTCACATCAGGGAAATGGAATGATCTCGAAAATTTTGGCATTGTCCAACTTGAGAGCCCCGGGCCGCTTCGAGGGTACGATGGGAAGGGTGACGCGACTGGGCCGGCCGCGCCGTCCCCTCAATTCCTGTTCCACGCCCCGAAGAATCAGTTCCTTGACTGAGCGCCCCTCGCTGGCGGCTTTGCCCTTGAGTTCACGATAGAGGGGGTCGGGAATGTCAACCGTGGTCCGCATGTAGCCATGCTGCCATATTTATGGCCAATTGTCAATTTTTGAACCGAGTTCTCAATGCTGCTCCGATCCCAATAAAGGCGGCCGGACTAATCCCGGTCCGGTCAGCGTGAATTGAGGTTGAGAGTTCGCCTACTTGCTGCCGCCGCTGGCGGCTGGCGTGCCCAGGGCGATGGGGCGATTCAGTTCCAGCGTGAGTTCGGTGCCGGCGGGCAGGATAGCGGAACGGTGCTTAGCCAGCCAGTGCACGGTGGTGGCGCTTGCGCCGACAGCGCCGCCGATGAGGATTCCGGGGCCTCCACCAATCAGTCCGCCGATGAGCATGCCGCCGGCCGCGCCACCGCCGACTTCGATCTGGTCGCGGCGGTCGTGGCCCAAGCCTTTGAACTGGCCTTCAGCACTCACGTCCGCGCCGTGAATGTTGGTGTCCACCAGGGTCGCGTCGAGGAAGTAGCGCTCGCCGGTGGGAAGAATCACGGCTTCCGCGAGGATTCCCAGAGTCGGCTTGCCGGCGATGCGGCGCGGCTCACTGACCTTGGTGACCCGGCCTTCGACGGTCGCTCCCACGGGAATCAGAGTGCTCCCGTTGATCACCACCGCCTCGGTGACTTTTCCCTGGAAGGGATCGCCGACATGGTTGCTGAAAGTGGCAAGCGTGGTATCGAGCCGGACCATCAGCGCCGTGCCTGCAGGCACGGGCGCACTGGTCTGGGCTGTGAGCGCGGCTGCCAGAAGCAGCAGGCAGGGTAGGGCGATCCATTTCTTCGTTGCCGTCATCTTTTTCATAGGGAACCTCTTGGAATCCTGAGCGTTCTACCACTGTATTCCAACCCGGCAACCGGCGACAATATGCGGTCGGGACAGGGAACCAGCGGAGATAAGAGCGGGACCGGGAGGGCCGTAGGGACGGTGCGGCGCGGGAAACCGGCCTGAGATTGGTGCGTCGAGCGCCACACTGCGTTCTTGGGCATCCGATATAATCGTTGGTTTCGCAATCCCTAGCGGTCGAAATCATAAATCCAAGACAAGAAAAGAGAAACGGCCTATGTCGAATATTGCGGCGATTCATGCGCGGGAAGTTCTGGACTCACGCGGCAATCCTACGGTGGAAGCGGAAGTGTTTCTGGCGGACGGCTCCATGGGACGGGCGATTGTGCCCAGCGGCGCGTCCACGGGAGAGCACGAGGCAGTCGAGTTGCGCGACGGAGATGCGACCCGGTTTCTGGGCAAAGGCGTGCTCAAGGCGGTCGAGAACGTGAATGGCGAGATTGCCCAGGCGCTGGCGAACTGGGATGGGTTCGATCAGCGCGGGCTCGACGCGCGAATGATCGAACTGGACGGCACGGAAAACAAAGGCCGGCTGGGCGCGAATGCGCTGCTGTCGGTTTCAATGGCGGCGGCGCGGGCGTCGGCGCTGTCGCAGGATATTCCGCTCTATCGCTATCTGGGCGGCGCCGGCGCGAACACGCTGCCCACGCCGATGATGAACATTTTGAATGGCGGCGCGCATGCCGACAATAACGTCGACTTCCAGGAATTTATGGTGATGCCGGTGGGCGCGCCCTCGTTTCACGAGGCGCTGCGCTGGGGCGTGGAAGTTTTTCATACCCTGAAAGGCGTGCTGAAGAAGCGCGGGTATAACACGGCGGTGGGCGATGAAGGCGGGTTTGCTCCGTCGGTGAAGTCGAACGTGGAAGCGATTGAAGTGGTGCTGGAAGCGATTTCGAAGGCGGGCTACAAGCCGGGAGAAGAGATTGCCATCGCGCTCGATCCGGCGGCCAGCGAGTTTTTTCAGGATGGCAAGTATGTATTCAAGAAGTCCGACAAGTCAGCCAAGAGTTCCGACGAGATGGTCGCGTTCTGGGCAAAGTGGGTGAAGGATTATCCCATTGTGTCGCTGGAAGATGGTCTGGCGGAAAATGACTGGGACGGCTGGGCGAAACTGACGCAAGAATTGGGCGGCAAGATTCAACTGGTGGGCGACGATCTGTTCGTGACGAATGTGCAATTCCTGCAGGAGGGAATTGACAAGGGCGTGGCCAATTCCATCTTAGTCAAGGTCAATCAGATTGGCACGGTCAGCGAGACGCTGGATGCGATCGACTTGGCGCGCCGCAATGGATACACGTCAGTGATTTCGCATCGCTCGGGCGAGACGGAAGACACGTTCATCGCCGACTTGGCCGTGGCTACTGGTGCGGGGCAGATCAAGACTGGCTCGGCGTCGCGTACCGACCGCATCGCGAAGTACAACCAACTGCTGAGGATTGAAGAAGAGTTGGCCGGGACGTCGCGGTTTTTGGGGTTGAGGGCCCTAAACTACAAGGGCTAGTCAGCCTGGCTCATTAGAATCCCATTCTGTCGTCCGCCGAGGGGCCGTAGGTTGCGGGCACGGGCTTTTCGTTCAGGCGCAGATAGACGCCGAGCTGGGAGCGGTGATGCACCAGGTGATTCAGGAACATTTCACGGTAGGCTAGAAAACGGCTTCCCTCGAAGATGGTCTTGCCCTGAAAGCTCAGCTTCCAGTGTTCTTTCCAGGCACTATCCGGAGTGGCTTGCAGAGCGATGCGAACCTTGGCTGCGCCTTCATCGAGAGCCTGCACCAACTGGACGGCCGACTCAAACGGCACAGGGGAGATGCTGCCCTTGCTGAAGTCCAATTCCGGCGTAGTCAGAATGGTCAGGCCAAAACTGGGAAGCTGCGCGACGTGAGGAGCCAGCTTGCCCAGCGGCATCGACTTGGGGTGCGGCGCAAAATCTTTCTTGTCGGCGGGAACCCGCTCCAGCATGGTGCGCGTCTTGTTGATCTCTTCATCCAGTTCAGGCAGCAGCAATTCGCTAAAGGGCATGATGATCTCCGGGAACCAGTATAGCCGCGAATCGGCATTGCCTGGAACATGCGACGTCGAAGGGTGTCCTTCGCGGTTGATGGTTTTGGTCTCGAATTCCTTCGTGATCCTTCGTGGTTAATGGTTTTGGTCTCTGGGCCAAACCCGTCGAAAGAATGAAATCCAAATGACAGGCTGTGGAATCTAATGCAGCATGCGGATAAGACGCCTTTTCAGTTTTATTGTGATCATTCAGTCCATTCTTTTTCTTGAGCATTTTCTGCTTTATAAGACGTGGACTTTTGCGGATGCCGGGCATGCGGCTGGCAGCTTGGGGCTCAAGCTGATTCTCGGTGTGCTGTCGGTGAGTTTCGTGGCCGCTACGCTGCTGGCTTTTCGCTACACCAACCCGGCGCTGCGCGCCTGCTACCGCGTGGCGGCGGTTTGGCTGGGATTGCAGAATTTCCTCATCCCGGCGATGGCCTTCTCCTGGATCATCTTTGGAATCGCGCGCCTGGCCGGGCGGGGCGCGAATTTTCAGCAGGCCGATTTTCACAAGATCGTGGAATGGCTGTTTAGTGCGGCGATGGCGATTGGATTTTTCGCCGTGATCAATGCCAGCTGGACGCGAGTCACGCGCACCACGGTACGGCTGGCAAACCTGCCGGCGGCGTGGCGCGGGCGCAAAGCGGCGCTCATCAGCGATCTGCATCTCGGGCACGTGCGCAACGGCGGCTTTCTGCGGCGCATGGTCGCAAAGATCCTGAAGGAAGAGCCGGACGCAATTTTTATTGCCGGCGACTTGTACGACGGCACGGCGATTGACGCCGGGCTCGCGGCCGAGCCGCTCAACCGGCTGACGGCGCCCCAGGGCGTGTATTTCATCGCCGGAAATCACGAGCAATTCGGGGACGATGGGAAGTATCTGCGCGCCGTGGCCGCGGCCGGAGTGCGCGTGCTCGACAACGAGAAAGTAGACGTCGACGGCCTGCAGATTATCGGTGTGCCCTACCGGAATGCGACGCGCAAAGGGCACCTGGCGTCGGTGCTGCAACGCCTTCGCCTGGATCGCGATCGCGCGAGTATTTTGCTGGTGCATGCGCCCGACCATCCGGAAGTTGCCGAGGCCGCCGGCGTTTCTCTGCAGCTCTCCGGGCACACGCATCTGGGGCAGTTCATTCCCTGGAGTTGGTTCGCGCGGAGGATGTACCGGCAGTTCGTTTACGGCCTGAGCCGCATTGGGAAAATGCAGGTGTTCACCTCGAGCGGAGCCGGCACGTGGGGTCCTCCGCTGCGGCTGGGATCGAATCCGGAGATTGTGCTGCTGCAATTCGAGTAGGAACATAGTCCTCTCCGGATGTTGACTTAGCTAAGGCCTTAGTCTACTATCTCGGAATGGAAGTCAATATCCACGAGGCTAAGACCAATCTTTCCAAGCTCTTAGAGCGCGTGGCCCTGGGCGAAGAGGTCATCATTGCCAAAGCTGGCAAACCTGTGGCGAAACTCGTCCCCTGGAGCACCGAGCCGAAAACGCGAATCCTCGGCAGCGCTAAAGGCGAGTTTGTAGTTCCCGATGACTTCAATGATCCGCTGCCTAAGGAGATCGAGGATCTCTTTTACAAATGAAGGCGCTTCTGGACACACACACATTCTTGTGGGCGATCTCTGGAGATAAAAGGCTTTCCCGACGCGCCGCCGAGGTATTTGCCGGTCCGAGCGATTTGTGGCTCAGCGTCGCCAGCATTTGGGAGGTGTTGATCAAAGTCCAGGTCGGCAAGATGTCACTACCCGTTCCGACCGGGCCCTACATTGTGAAGAAATTGGTCGAAAACCGAATCAAAACCCTTGGTGTCAGTCGAGATCACGTGTTGAAGGTCGAGACTCTGGCGATGCATCACCATGACCCCTTTGACCGGATGCTGATTGCGCAGAGCCTGGAAGAGGACCTTCCGCTGGTTACATCCGACGCGGCTTTTAAGAATTATCCGATGCGGATTATCTGGTGAATGAATGATCCCCGTTCGTCCGCGGCTGCTGCTTATGGTGCGAGGCAGGGAATATAATTGTGAACATGAACGATAGCGAAGTTATTTTTTCCGTGCATGACTCCCCCGAAGGGGGATACGAAGCTCGGGCGCTCGGGCATGCCATTTTCACTCAGGCAGAGACCATGGAGGAGTTAAAGACCATGGTCCGCGACGCCGTTCGATGCCACTTCGATGAAAACACAGCCCCGTCTGTCATTCGCCTTCACATCGTCAAGGACGAGGTCATCTCGGTTTGAGGTTGCCCCGTGATCTATCTGGTCACGATCTCGCAAAACTCCTGCGTCGTTATGACTACGCGGTAGTCCGGCAAACCGGTAGCCACATGCGTCTTAAATCAACGCTTCGAGGGATGCCCCATCACGTCACCATCCCTGCGCACGATCCGCTCAAAATCGGAACTCTGGCGGGAATTCTATCCGAAGTTGCCGGCTACCTTAAGATTGATCGCATTAAACTTGACAAGGAACTTTTTGAATGACTCGTCCGAAACCACTCATACTCACCATTCTCGACGGCTGGGGTTACCGGGCCGAAACCAAGGCCAATGCCATCGCGCTGGCGCGCAAGCCCACATATGACCGACTGCTGCGCGAGTACCCGAACACGCTGATTCATACCAGCGGGCCGTTCGTCGGACTGCCCGATGGACAGATGGGCAACAGCGAGGTGGGGCATCTCAACATGGGCGCGGGACGCATCGTGCACATGGACATCACGCGGATTGATCTGATGATCCAGAACGGGGAATTGTTTTCGCATCCCGTGCTGCTCGATGCCATGAAGCATGCCCGCACGGGCGAGCGGCGGCTGCACTTGTTCGGGCTGGTTTCAGATGGAGGCGTGCACTCGCAGCAGGCGCATCTTTATGCCCTGCTGAAGATGGCGAAGCAGAACGGGCTGGAGCAGGTTTTCGTCCACGCCTTCATGGACGGGCGCGACACGCTGCCCACCAATGGCGCGGGATACCTCGAACAGCTGCAGCAGAAAATGCGTGAGTACAACTGCGGCCAGATCGCCACGGTCAACGGCCGCTATTTTGCCATGGACCGCGACCGGCGCTGGGAGCGGATTGCGAAGGCCTACAACGCGATGGTGTTCGGCGATGCGGAAGGCGGCAAATGCGCCGACCCGGTGCAGGGCATGAAAGATGCCTACAACAAGGACGTCACCGATGAATTCGTAATCCCGTTCGTGTGTACCGACAAGAACGGTCAGGCGCTCGCCACCATTCGCGATGACGACTCCTGCATCTGCTTCAATTTTCGCGCCGACCGGGTTCGCCAGATCACGCGCGCTCTCACTCGCAACAGCGGACTGAACGGCAAGGGCGGCAGCGATCTGCCGGGCGCTGCCGATCTCGACTCCACGATTCCGCGCGAGCGCGTGCCGAAGAATCTGCGCTATGTCTGCATGACGCAGTACGACAAGAATTTCAGCCTGCCGGTGGTGATTCCGGCGGAGTCGATGGCCAACATTCTGGCCAACGTGATGGGCAATCAGAACCTGCGCAACCTGCGCGTGGCCGAGACCGAGAAGTACGCCCACGTCACTTACTTTTTCAACGGTGGCGTCGAGACTCCGTTCCCCGGCGAAGAGCGCATCGTGGTGCCTTCGCAAAAGGTCGCGACCTACGATCTGAAGCCGGAGATGAGCGCTGCCGGAATTGCCGACGCCGTGGTGAAAGCCACCGAAGACGGCACGTTCGACGTGATGATCGTGAACTTTGCCAATGCCGACATGGTCGGGCACTCCGGCAAGATTGAGCCCACGATTAAAGCGGTTGAAACCGTGGACGCCTGCCTCGAGCGCATCGAGAGAACAGTTCGCGCTAAAGGCGGCGCGATCTTGATCACGGCCGACCACGGCAATGCCGAAATGATGATCGATCCTGCGACCGGCGGTCCGCATACGGCGCACACCACGAACCCGGTGCCGTTTATTGTGATCGCGGAAGATGCCAAACAGTTCACCTTGAAGCCCGGCGGATCGCTGCGCGACATTTCGCCCACGCTGCTGGGCATGATGGGACTCGACGAGCCGCACGAGATGACGGGGACCGATCTGCGGATTGCGTTAAAGGAATTGAAGGCGAATTGAAATCTGGGGACGCGCGACCGCATCGTCCCCGGGAATTTCGATGGAGAACTTAGTTCTCCAGCAACGCGGGAGCAGTGGCCAACAATCCGGCGGCCAACTCCAGGTCGTGCAGGTCTTCGCGGCTGAAATCCTGCGCGAATTTGGCGTCGAGCGCCTTGCGTGAAATCTGAATCACGCCTACTACGACAGAATCCCGGTCCATGATCGGCACCGACATCAGCTTTTGAATCGGCGAGGGATGCACCACTTCTTCGGTGTCGGTGGCGCCCGGCTTGATCGTCTCAAAAATGCTGGCGTGCTTGACGCGGGCGAAGTTGTTGAAGATCTCCGCCTTCTTGCTCAGAGCCGTATGTGCGGCGACCGCTTTGCTGGAGAGCGGAATCGCACCCGAGGTCCGCAGGTATTCGGGAAACACGAAGTGCAGCGACCCGCGGTCCAGCCGCAGCAGAGCGACTTCGGTGTACTGCACGCGAAAAATCTTGGCCAGGACCATGCACAGGTCCATCGCCGACACTCCCGGCCCCAGCACGGAACCTAACGGGAGGAGATGCTCGGGGAGGACGACTTCTTCCATCATCCCGTGATCGTTATTCTGGCTCATATAAGGGTGGCCCGCAATTCCGCTTTCCGCGGAGGAACTTAAACTCTATCGCACTTTGTGCGCCATCAGGTACTTCCCAAAGTAACGGGGTGGGCGCGCATAAGCCCTTTGTTTTCAATGTGGCAAAAAACCAAAGGAGATGCGCCGCAGTGGGTCGGCCAAGATTCACCCGTCAGTTATCAGCCGCAAACCATCACTGGCCTGACACGTTTTGTCAGCTGCACCAAGCCTGAAGCGGCCCGCTTGCGACCATGCTCCGGGCATTCTCGGCGAGGCGTCCGTTCCTTCCGAGTGGCAAACTCGTTTACACTTCCGCCTATGAACAATCCGACTCAACCCAACGTGAAATTGACCAACGACGCCAGTTACCGGGAAAACTATGCCAACAGCGTGCAGATGCGCGTCAACATCTGGGACTTCTTTCTGGTCTTCGGCACGTTGCAGCAACAGACCGAGACCCATGTGGACATCAAGAACTTCCAGGGCATCTACCTGAGCCCGCAGCAGGCCAAGGCGCTGCTGGGACTTCTGCAGCAGAACGTGGCGGGATATGAGAGCGCCTTCGGCGAGATCAAGCTTGATCCGCGCATGAGTCCGCAAGGGCCGGTGCATTAAGCCCAGATTCTTGGCCACGGATTTGCACGGATCTCCACGGATTAAGAAAAACGAAAATGCTCAGAAACCCATCCGCGAAAGTCCGCGGCAATCAGTTGCCGGTTCCTGCGATGAGATGCCATCCCGCCCTGGTGTTCGCCAGCATCTTTGTGGGGATTTTTCTGCTGCACTTGCCGCTGCTGCAGCTTCCATACTTTTGGGACGAAGCGGGATACTATGTTCCGGCGGCGCGCGACCTGCTGCTCAGCGGAAGCCTGATTCCCCACACGACGGTCTCGAACGCGCATCCGCCGCTGGTGTTGGCCTGGATCGCTCTGTGGTGGAAATGCGCAGGCTACGCGCCGGTCGTGACGCGATCGGCCATGCTGGTGGCGGCGGCGTTCGCGCTGCTGGGAGTGTTTCGGCTGGCCGAGCGCGTGGCGAATGCGCAGGTGGCGATCGCCTCGACGTTGTGTACGGCGCTGTATTCCGTGTTCTTTGCGCAAAGCTCGCTGGCCCAGGTAGATTTGGCCGCGGCCGGACTCGCGTTCTGGGGCCTGTGCGCTTATCTAGAGGAGCGGCCAGTCGCGACCGCGGTGTGGTTTTCGCTGGCCGCGTTGGCCAAGGAGACGGCGATTCTTGTTCCGATCACACTGGCGGGATGGGAAGTCCTGGGTTTCGTGGTGCCGAAGCGGGGAGCGTTGCGGGAGTTATGGGCCGACTCGGGTTCCGAATCAGAGAGCTCTCCGTCGAGACGGATTGTGCCGCTCCTGCTTCCCGTGATGCCGCTGGCCTTGTGGTATTTCTTTCACTACCTCCGCACGGGATACGTCTTTGGCAATCCGGAATTTTTCCGCTACAACGTTGCGGCCACGCTCAATCCTGTGCGCTTCCTGCTGGCCCTGGGTTTGCGCCTGTGGCAGGCCTTCGGCTACATGCATCTGTGGGTACTGACGCTGGGGATGCTGCTGGCCATGCTGTGGCCGCCACTGAAAGATAGAGATAAAGATAAAGATAGATCTAACGATAAAGACGACGAGATCGAGCGCCCGCGCATCGCGATTCCGGTGCAGATGATTTTTCTGGTCATCGTGACCGCGTACGTCGTGGCTTTGGCATTGATCGGCGGCGCGGTGCTGGCACGCTACATGCTGACGGCAGTGCCGCCCGTGATTATCGTGGCGACGTCGACGCTGCGCAGGCGGCTTCGCTATTGGCCCGCGGCGGTTGGAGTGGTTGCGGTCGCGTTCGTGGCAGCGTGGTTCTGGAATCCGCTTTACGGATTCTCGCTGGAAGATAACCTCGCCTATCGTGATTACATCGTTCTGCACGAAGATGCGGAGCGTTTTCTCGAAGCGCGCTATCCCATGGCGCACGCGCTCACGGCCTGGCCCGCTTCGGACGAACTGACGCGCCCCTGGCTCGGCTACACGACCCGTCCGGTGCAGGTGGTGCGCATTGAGGACTTTTCGCTCGACGAAGTTCTGTCGGCCGCCGACTTCCGCTCGCACTTCGACGTGGCGCTGGTGTTCTCGACGAAGTATGAACCGGCGCACCCGCTGCTTGATCGTTGGGCGAAGTGGAATGAACTGAAGAAGAGGTACTTCGGCTTTCATCGCGACTTGCCGCCGGGGGCCGTGGCGCAGATTCTCGGTGGCCAGATTGCGTTTCAAGAAGAGCGCAAGGGGCAGTGGGTGGCGGTGATTGAAATGGAGCAGAGTGAAGTGCAGGATGCTCGGAATTGAAACCGCTCTGTCATCCTGAGCGGCGCGCAAAAAAGCACGCGTCTCAGGATGACAAAGCGGCGCCATAGATTTGCCATGTCAGTGGCTGGCCCCTGCTCAATCTGGTCATTCCGAGCGCCTTGTTTCTGGCGCGAGAACCTGCTGTTTCTCTCCAGGAGAGAAACAGCAGGTTCCTCCGCTACGCCGTCGCATTCGCTCCGGCTCCGGTCGGAACGACAAGCACTTTTAGGGGACCTACATTCTTACATTCGCCTATTGTTTGTGCATATATGGGTGTATGGACAGGGGTGTATGTAACGTGTAGCAAAATGAGACGATTTCGGGGTCAGGCGGTCGAGAAGCGCTCAGCCGCGGTCCGGCCGATTTGCAGGATGCCCATTGCGGGCCCGGAAACGGCCCTGGCGTCGCGAATTATTGCCGCGCTGGTGGTCAGGGCCATGACGCGAAAAATTATGCGTCTAGCGGGACGCTAGAGGCCCTCTACGACTTTTCAATCACTTACACCAATCTTCAACAACTTGCACGTACTCTCAACAACTTACAAAATTCGCCGCGAGTCTGCTGCGAGGCTCATCAGATGGCAGGAGTGCGTCTTGATCACCAGCCAGACTTCCCGGCCGGGGGCGAGTTGCAGCGAGTCGCGAGCGGCGAGGGTGAGGTGGACTTCCATCTCGACCCGGCAGCTTACCCGTGCGGAGACCATTACGTCGCACTGTTCGAGTGCGGCGATGCGGCCCGGAATCACGTTGCGCGCGCTCAATCCGACCGGCGGCGCTGTGGCGAGCAAAATGTCGCCAGCGCGGATGCCCACGCGCAGTTCCGCGCCTACGCCTCCCCGAACTAGAGGAGTTTCGAGCAGCACTGAGCCGCCGTCGTTCTCCACGCAACCTGTCATGATCTTGCACATCATCGTTCCACGCTCGGGGTGTACCGATTCCACAATCGCGTCGAAAATATTTTCGAAGCCTATTAATTGTGCGACGGTTTCCTGCAAGGGCGCGGCTACGACTTCGTGCGGTGTGCCCTGGGCCGCGATGCGTCCGGCGTCGAGCATGAGCACGCGTTCGCCCAGGGCAAAAACTTCTTCGTGGCTGTGGGTGACATAGAGGATGGGGATGCGGTGAGCTTCGTTCCAGCGGCGCAGATCGTCGATGATCCTGGCTTTGGTTGCGGCGTCAAGCGCGGCCAGCGGTTCGTCCAGAAGCAGAACCGCGGGATCGGTAACCAGCGTGCGCGCCAGCGCGGCGCGCTGGCTTTCTCCGCCAGAAATCTCTCGCGGGTAACGGCGCGCGAGATGAGGGATGCGAAACGCCTGAAGAATTGCAGAGGCTTGAGCCGCACGCTCGGCTTGCGGCAAGTGCGCGAGGCCGTATTGCACGTTCTCCTCCACCGTCAGGTGCGGAAACAGGGCGAGGTTCTGAAAGACGTATCCGACGTGGCGCTTAGCCACGGGGAGATCGACGCGACGGTCAGCATCGAACAGTATGTCGTCGCCGATCGCGATTCGTCCTGAGTCGGGCGGGGTCAGTCCAGCAATGCAATCCAGCAGTGTTGTCTTGCCCGCTCCGGACGGGCCAACCAGGATGGTGAATCCGGGCGCGGCCTGGAACTCGACCTCCAGAACAAACTCCTGGGATTGCGCCGCGAAGCGCTTGCGGAGACGCGCCGCGAGCAGCGGGCCGAGCGGCTCATTATCCGGTGTAGCGCGCGATGAAACAATAGCGGCTTCTGGTCTGCTGATGCGAGCTTCAGTCATCACAGTTATTTTACGGGGCCGATTACCCACGCCTTCCGGTTGAGACCATACACGAGCGCCAGCACCGCGAAACTCAATGCCAGCAACAGCAGCGCCGTCTCATTCGCGGTGGCGTAATCGGAGGCCTGCACGCGATCGAAGATGTCGATCGATACTGTCCGCGTGACGCCGGGAATGTTGCCGCCGACCATGAGCACGACGCCGAATTCTCCCATGGTGTGAGCGAAGCTGAGAGCGGCGCCGGTAATCAGGCCGGGAATCGACAGGGGCAGGGTGATCGAGAAAAAGCTGCGCAGCGGGGAAGCGCCCAGCGTGGCCGAGGCAGCGATGAGCTTGCGGTCCACGGCCGAGAACGACGCGGCAAAGGGCTGCACGGCGAACGGCAGACTATAAAGGATCGAGCCGATCACTAGTCCGCCGAAGGTAAAAGCCAGAGTGTGGCCGGTGAGCGCGATCCACCAGCGGCCCAGTGGACTGCGCGGTCCGAGCGCGACCAGCAGGTAGAATCCCAGCACGGTTGGCGGAAGCACGATGGGCAGGGCGACGACGGCTTCCACCAGAAATTTCCAAGGCCACGGGGAGAACGCAATCCAGTGGGCGATGGGCAGGCCAAGCAGCAGCAAGATAGCCGACACCGTGACCGCCAGTTGCAGAGTCAGCCGGAAGGCTTGCCAGTCGATTGCCATGATCATCTTTGCGGCGATCATTGCTGTAGCGATCATTGTTGCGGCAGCGTGAAGCCATATTTTCGCAGCAACTCGGCTACTTCGTTCGTCTTGAAGTATTCCAGAAATTCAGCTGCTTCCTTCTTATGTTGCGAGTGCGAGAGCACGGCCACTCCTTGCGCCAGCGGCGGATAAAAATCCGCGGGAACTTCCCAGTATTTACCTTTGCCCTTCATGGCGGGGGCGGCGGCGTGGGCCAGCGCGACGAACCCGGCCTGCGCGTTGCCCGACTCCACGAATTGCGCTGCCTGCGCGATGTTCTCGCCTAACACCAGGCGATCCGCTACCTGATCGTATAAGCCGGCGTGCTTCAGAGCGGCCACAGCGGCCCGGCCGTAGGGAGCGTGCTGGGGATTGCCGATGGCGATCTTTTTGACCGAGGGATCGAGCAGAACATTCATGCGGCCGTGCTCCACGTCGAGGGGCGAATCCGCCGGAACCCATAGGACGAGCTTTCCCACAGCGTATTGGTAGAGGCTGGCGCCGTCGGCATCGCCCGCGGCGATCAACTGGCGGGGATAATCCATGTCCGCGGAGAAGAACAGATCGAACGGGGCGCCGTTCTGAATCTGCTGGGTGAGCGCGCCCGACGCCCCGAACGAGAGCTTCACCGGCACGCCGGTCTTCTTCTCGTATCGGTCAGCGATTTCCTGCAAGGCGGCGCTCAAATCGGCCGCCGCCGCTACGACCAGAGCGGGAGCGGATTTCGTTTCCTGAGTCGGCGCAGGAGTCGCGCTCAGAAAAACACATACTGCCAGGAATGTGGAGAAAATGAATTTGACGGCGAGGGTAGTTCGGCGCATGGTTACCTTTTCGTTATCGGAGCGACCAACCGTGGAGAAACGTGCGTTAGCTAGCCACGGAAAGCAAATTGTACAGGTCCGGCGCATCGGCGTGGAGGCTGCCGCTCATGGGACTTTTCCCGAAGTGGTCCCGCGCTGACAGTTCGACCCGCTTTTGGTGTTGCTTCCGCCGCGCCTGCTCTCGATACTGGCAGATGAGCATCTTGATGCCAAGCCATCATCTTCTTTTTGTTCTGCGAGCAACAGACTTCTTTCTGATTAGTTTTGCGGCCGTGGCAACTCTGCGCGCTCAGGCGGCAAAGCAGGCCGTTCCTCAAACGCCCGTCCCCGATGCCGATCACGTCGATGCGGTCCACACCAGGGAGCGCAACGAATGACTATGCTTTGCCCCATCACCGGGCAGAGATCACGGCAGTTCGCCGGCAACGAAGTAGAGGGCGTGCGGCCACGGTAAAGCCGAACCGCACGATAAAAGCTTTGCCCAAGGGGCGAGGAGAAGGAAAGAAAACAACAATGAACATATCCAGGATGAGGAGTTCACTCATTTTCGTTCTTGCAACCCTCATGGTTGCGCTACCGGTCCAACCGTTATCAGCTCAGCCCGGCGCGGCTACGACCAGAGTGTCGCTTTCGTATTCGGTGGGGGAGTCCTTGACGATTTCTGCTACTCCTTCAACTTACGCGATCAGTTCAAGCGTAGGCTCGAACCTGATTTCGGTTACCACCGCATGGAACTTTAGCGGCGTCGGGGAGCACACTCTGGAGCTGGACGCCTGGCTCGGTTCAGCGTCGGCTGCATTGTCCGGCAGTGGCGGAAATATCGCCAGTGCCAGCATATTCGCAACCGAAGCAACCAATTTGCAGGGCGGTACGCCAGGACCGAGTGCTTGCACTTCGACCGCTGGAAGTTCGCCTGCGGGTGCTGCCTGCCCTCCAATCTTCGTTGAACCGTTCACTGCGAGCGGCTTTGTGTTGAATGGGAGCAATACGTCAACGATTGGCTTGGCGCTTCCGAATTCGTCCGGCCTTGCTGCCGGCTCGTACACAGGAACGCTCACTCTCTACGCCCAGGTGTACTAGGGAATCGGGCCTCTCAGATGATCGGGGGGCCCATTTCCATTCCTACAGGGAAGGAGCGAAAAGGAGCGCTGTGAAACTGACCTTGACTTTCCTGTTGTTCTGCGGAGCGGCACAAGCTCAAACCATCAGCCCGGTCATAGCTGAGTGCGGCCTGAAGTGCCGAGGTGAATTCACCGTCACGAACAATGCAGTGAAGCCGATAACGGCTGTCATTACGCCCTACTCATTCAAAGTAGTAGACCAGAAGGTTCAACTGCTTGACCTGGACAAATCCACGAAAGTTGAGCTTGATGCAACGTCGGCCAGGATCAGTCCTCAAGCGTCGAGGACGTTCTATTACAAACTGTCCTGTGACAAAGAACCGTGCATGACTCAGCTCGTTGCCGGGTTCCTTGCGGGTAAGACTGCCGGTGGTATCGAGGTATGGTTGAAGATACCGCACGTTGTGTACAGCTGCCAGAAGCAGAAGGATTGCAGGAAAAAGGCACTGCATTGAGGACATTTCTGATCACTATGATGATCACGGTCCGCGCTCTTGGGCAAGCCGTTCATCTGTCTGGCGGAGAATCCACGCTCCTGAATGCGGCCGGGGGAGGAGCAACAATTTACCTCAACAATCAACAGTTGTATCTGGGCGGAGGTCGAGGCGTAGGCGCATCGGACCAGTTCAAGTTTGACGGACTGGATTGGAATCTCGGAGATTCTAATTTCAGCTTTGCCGTCGATGGCGCTGGAACGACGGTCTTTAACAGAGGAATTCAGATCACAAAGAAGACGAATGGCGAGACGTTTGGAGCATTTGCCGGGCTGGCTGGCATTTCTTACCAGGTTCCGTTCTTCAGTTCCTTGTACGAGGCGCGCTATCCGGGCGTTGGATTCTTCTTTCAGAAGAGACGAAAAGACTGGAAATGGTCTTCCCTTGATCTGGTCAGCAGGCAGAAAACGTTAGTGCAAAGTGTGAGCTACAACGGACACGTACTTAAGGTCTTCGGATTCGGAGGAATCGTCCAGAACTCCTGGCAGTTTGGAGCAACGATTCTCTTTCGCCCAACCAAGGACTTGTCTCTGGTCGCCGCCGACGTCTCCCAGCTCAATCTGAAGAATGAAAACGTCACGGCCACTTTGACCAAAGGTAAAATCGATCTGAGAGCAGGCTTCATTGAGGACACTTACGAAGGAAGAAAGAATGCGGGCGAGAATGCTGGGATCGGACTAAGGCATGGCTGGCTGACCGTCAGGAGCGACTGGTACGACTCGAACCATCAACAGCAGATCGCTGAAAGCTTAATCGAGAACACCAGGAATTGGAGCCTGACAGAAACAATCTCGAATACGAATCAGTTTGGCGGTTCGATTGTGTATCACAACAATTCCGTCCAGCTGTCGCTCAGTCACAGTATTGTGTTTTTGCCGACGCAAGGCTATCAGCAAGTCATTAGCGCAGGAATTGCCTTGCACGTTCATGATTCAGGAATGAATACTTCAGCCTACCTGTTGCCGGGGAACAAGTTGAAATACACTACCTCCGCCGATCAATGGCTACAGGGTCCATACGAAGGCAGAGATTCTCAGAGCCACCAGTCCATCGGCAACAATGTGATTCAAGGCATGGTTGTAAAAGAGGATGGAAGCCCGATCGAGGGCATAGCCATCCAGATCGGCAAGTCGCTGGTGTATTCCAATTCGGCAGGGGTGTTTGAATTGCGGACCAGGAAGAAACAGAAGCAGGAGTTACCAGTTGTCGATTTAGAGGAGAGCCTCGCTCCCGGTAATTGGCAGGTGGTAAGTTGTACGCTTGAGAAGATTATCCTGAGACAGATTCAATAGAGTCGCTCTTCCTCCAGAAGGACCATTGCTTATTCCCGGTGGACGCTTCAGACAGGGCGAAGCCAGGATAGAGATGAAGCTTGATCGGCAGTAGAAATCGCCGCAAGAGCGAGTTGTATTTTCCGGTTCACCAGGTTTCCTCCTTGCATTGGAGCAGAATTCTTCTGTTTTGCTTACCCTTGTGCAGGTCCGTCGCACCGCCGTGGTGGAGGGTGCTGGGACTAGTGTTTTCCCGAAGTGGTCCTGCGACGGCAGTTTGACCCGCTTTGGCGTTGCTTCCGCCGCGCCTGCTCTCGATACTGGCAGGTGAGCAACTTCATGCCAAGCCGTCATCTTCTTTTTTTTCTGCGAGCAGCGGGCTTTTTTCTGATTGGTTTCGCGGCCGTGGCGACGCTGCGCGCGCAGGCCGTAAAGCAGGCAGTTCCTCAAACGCCCGTTGCCGCTGCTGACCACGTCGATGCTAATCACGCCAGGGAGCGCAACGAGTGGTTCTTCCGCGGGCGGCTGGTTCACGGGAAAGATTCCGCGGAACTCCGGCGCCGGGCGTATCTGGGAAAACTGCAACTGCGCGCGCAGCGAGCCGCCAATCAAGCCACGGGCCGCGCCAAAGCGACTCGCGCCAATGCGCCGGCTTCGCTCTCGTCAGGTTCATGGGCACCGTTAGGGCCCGTGCCTCTGGCGTCGGATGCGACTGGCAATGGCACGCAGAATTATGGTCAGGTCGCAGGACGCGCGACTGCCGTTGCCATCGATCCCGCCGACCCGACCGGCAACACGGTCTACATCGGCGGCGCGCAGAGCGGAGTTTGGCAGTCCACGAATGCCGCGAACAACCCGGCCGATAGCGTGACCTGGACTCCCCTGACCGACGATCAAGCCACGCTGGCGATGGGCGCGATCGCCATTCAACCGGGCAACACCAACCCCGCGCAGACGCTGATTCTTGCCGCCACCGGGGAAGCGGACAACTCCGGCGACTCTTATTTTGGACTGGGCATTATGCGGTCGGCCGACGCGGGCAATACCTGGAGCCTGATTTCGAGCGCCAATAGCGGAGCACTGTCGTTCAGCGGCCTGGGCGGGACGCGCATGGCGTTCAGCACGGCCAGCGGACAAACCAGCACCGTGGTTGCCGCGATGGCCGCCTCCTCCGAAGGACAAGTCGACGGCGCGGTCACCGCCAGCACCGCGCGCGGCCTTTATACGTCGCTCGATGCGGGACAGACATGGAATTACGATGCGCTTGTCGATCCCGGCGGAGCCACCGACGCCACTTCCGCAACTTCGGTGGTGTACAACGCCGGCGCGGGGATGTTCTTTGCCGCGGTTCGTTACCACGGGTTTTACTCTTCGCCCGATGGAGTGAACTGGACGCGTCTCGCTGTCCAGCCGGGCGGCACTTCGCTCAGCACTCCGCTCAGCACCACGGCGTGCCCGCCGCAATCAACCTCGAATGATTATGCTTGCCCCATCTACCGGGCAGAGATCACGGCCGTTCCCGCCCGCAACGAGATGTATGCCTGGTTCATTTACCTTTCCGCGACGGGCGTTCCGGTTGATGGCGGCATTTGGCAGAGCACGAGCGGAGGCGCGTCGTGGGTTTCGATTCCTGATACGGGCATTACCGATTGCGGCGACTTCGATGGCTGCGGCGTCGAACAGGGCGCCTACAACCTGGATCTGCTGGCCATTCCGAACGGATCGGCGACCGACTTGTATGCCGGAGCAATTAATCTTTACAAGTGTTCCATCACTTCGCAGAACCCGACCTGCGCGGCTTTGCCCTTCATCAATCTCACCCACGCCTACGGATGCGATCCCATCGGCGCGCCGGCCCATGTACATCCCGCGCAACACGCCCTGGCTTATGCGATCCCCGGTTCGGGCGGCGACTCGGCCAACGAACTGATGTACTTCGCCAACGACGGGGGCATTTACCGCGCGCTCGACGGATTTACTGGACTCGACAGCGGCTCGTGCTCGGGCACGAATCAATTCGACGATCTTAACCAGAATCTGGGATCGATGACCCAGTTTGTCAGTTTCTCGCAGCACCCCACCGATGCGAATACGTTGCTGGGCGGAGTCCAGGGTAACGGCTCTCCCGCGACCAATCAGGCCACGACGAGCTCGAGTTGGATCAATGTTCTCGGCGGGGACGGCGGCTATAACGCGATTGATCCCAACGTCGTCTTAAACTGGTATGCCTCCAATCCGGACATTCCTCCCGGCGGACTCGGTGTGCAACTCTGCACGGATGGCGTGAACTGCAACGACGGCGGGTTCAGCTACGTGGTCACCAGCGGAACGGTGGGCGGCGACGACGGTGCATTCTACGTTCCTTACATTCTCGACCCGCAATCTTCAACCGCGATGCTGGTGGGCACTTGCCGGGTGTGGCGCGGGCCTCGTACCGGCGGCGCTTTCACGGTGCTGAGCCCGAACTTCGACACGCTGGGTTCGGGAACCTGCTCGGGAAGTGAAGTCAATCTTGTGGCCAGTCTGGCGGCGGGAGGCCAGACCGACAATTATGGTTCCGAAGTGGTTTACGCCACCACCAGCGGCCCGGGCCCGCTGGATGGAGTTCCGTCCGCGCCGGTCGGCGGCCAGGTCTGGGTAACGCCCTACGCCACGGTGGGGAGCCTGGCCTTCGCTGATGTCACCAACAACGGCCCAGCGGGCAGCATCAATCCGAACCAATTTCCAATTTCTGGCGTGGCGATCGACTCCTCCGACCCGACGGGCGGCACGGCGTATGTGACGGTCATGGGATTCACCGGAGGTCTGGGGCATGTCTGGAAGACCATCGATGCCGGCGCAGCCTGGGCCGATTGGACAGGCAACCTTCCCGACTCTCCGGTGAGTGCGGTGGTTGTGTATCCCCAGTCGTCGCAGGTTTATGTGGCAACCGACGTGGGTGTATTCGCCGGCTCTACGGCCGCGCCGGGGAATTGGACGGAACTCGGACCGGACCCGGGCAGTGGCCAGGCGGGATTCCTGCCCAACGTCGCGGTGACTGCGCTGGCAATATTCAATTCGGGTGGGCAGCAGTTGCTGCGGGCCTCTACCTATGGCCGTGGGGTGTGGCAATTCAATCTGGTCACTGGGCCAGACTTCGATATCGCGATCTCCAATTCGCCGCTGACCGTGTTTCCAGGGCAAGCCGGGGAACTCGCTGGCACGGCCATCGCGCAGAACGGATACGCCAGCGCCGTAACCCTAAGCTGCATTCCGGGCGTGACCGATCCGCCGGATGTGTGCACTCCCTTGCCATCGCCGCTGAATCCTACAACCAACACGCCCTTCACGGTTACGGTGAGCGGCGCGGCCGGAGACTACAACTTCAACGTGCAGGGCGTGGGGTCGGATCCGAGCAGCCTCACCCACCAGGTGCCAGTAATCCTGCATCTGGTGAGCTTCGGCATAACGACGCCATTTCCGGCGAGCGTGACCGTACCGCGGGGAACCACGTCATCAGCGGTAAACTTTCAGGTCACCGTCGCCGGATCGTTTAGCCAAAGCGTGACGGTTTCCTGCAACTCCGTTATTGCCAACGCGACATGCACACTAACCCCCGGAACTACCGTCAACCCGACTTCGACGGCGCCAGCGAATATGACGGCCAGCGTGTTTGTACCTGCGGGAACCGCGGTGGGCAGCTATCCGGTAACGCTGCAGGCGACGACGGCAGGTGTCGCTGCGGCGACAACATCTTTTACATTGAACGTGGCCCTTAACCCGGACTTTATTTTGACCGAGCCCTCTGCGTTTCCTGTGGTGAACGCGGGCAGCACCGGCATCAGCGGGCCGCTCGCGATCGCAGCGCAGGATGGATTCAGCGGCATGGTCACACTGAGCTGCGCGGCGACCTATGGCGCGGGCAGTTGCAGCATCAGCCCGGCAACGGTCAGCTCATACCCGGCGACGGCGAACCTCACCATCAACGGCACCGGCTTCGCCGCCGGAAGCTATGCGCTCTCGGTTACCGGAACCTCAGGTTCCGACGTGCACTCCCTGGCTGTGCCGTTCGACGTGGGCGACTATTCCATCGCAGGCACAAGCACGCTTACGCTGGCGCCGGCCAGCCAGGGTAAGGCCAATCTCACGTTGACCGCGTCGGCGTTCTACAGCGGCATGATCAACGCCAGCTGCGATGCCAGCGCTCTCTCCGGCACCATGTGCGTGCTCTCGCCCGCGAACCCGATTCCTTTGGCTCTCGCGGGCACGGCGAACCTCACTGCGACCCTCAACGTTCCGAACGGCGCAATTCCCGGCAACTACAACATCCAGATTAATACCTTGGACACTACCGGAGCGCCCAGCCATTCGTTCACCGTGGCGCTGACCCTGGCGCAGGACTTTATCGTCACTTCTGCAACCCCAAGCCAGACCGTGACCGCGGGCCAGACCAGCGGTCCTTATCAACTGACGGTTCAACCCGTGGGAGCTACCTTCAACGGCGCGGTGGCGCTGACTTGTGCGGCTGGGCTGCCGCCGCAGGCCGAGTGCATCTTTAGTCCGCCGACAGCGATCAATCCCGGAAGTTCTGCCGTGGATGTGGTGATGAGCATTTCCACGACGGCGAGCGGGACTGCTCTGCATTCACGCAGCAGCAGAGCTTCTATGATTTATGCGCTGGGACTGGTGTTGCCCGCGATCGTGATTGGGTGGGGCGCGCTGGGCGCAGGGGGAGTAAAGCGCAAGCGAACAGGGTACGGCATGATCGTGGTTCTGGTCCTACTGGGAGTCTGCCTGTCCTGCGCCGGCGCGAGCAACGGCGGTGGAACCGGCACGGGAACTCCGCCCGTAACATACGAGGTCACCGTGACCGGGACGTCGCCGGGAACGACTCCCGATCCCGGCCAGAGCGCCGTGGTCACTCTCGTCGTAGACTCCAGCGACTAGCGGGCAGCGCTGCGAGTTCAGGTCTTGCGCGAAACCTTGCTGGCGTTGCGGTCCGCTTCACTCGTCTTCTAAAAAGTAAGCCGCAGGCTCATTTGAATTTGCCGCGGGCTGCCAATGGTTTTGTTGGTGATGCCGAGCCCGCTCAGGTTCGAGCAGACGTAGAGGTCGGTGTACGTCGAGTCGCAAGGAGTCGAGGCGGAGGGCTGACCCTGGTAGGGAAAGCCCTGAAAGTTAATGTTCTGGCTGACGTCGTCGATGGGGATATCGAAGCTCGCCGTGTTGGTCAGGTTGAAGACATCAAAGGTGTACTTCAACGAGACGCGCTCGGTGATCTGCGTATTCTTCGAGATCGAAATGTCGGCGCGGCGCTGCCAGGATTGCCGGAAGATGTTACGTTCGCCCTGGCCGATGAAGTTGGTCTCGTAGGGATCGTTGCTCGGAATCCCGCCGTTCAGGTCGCCCGGATTGAACAAAGGCAGCCCGAAACAGGATGCGTTCAGAGCAAACGTGTTGGGTTCGTCCGCAACGGAATGCGCGCCGGATGCGCCGGTGAGCGCCTGCTTGGGAGTGCAACCGTCGAGCGGAACAACCGGGTTGGTGATGCCATCGTTCACCCCGTAGTAGATGCTGCCCACCGCGCCCGAATAATCGATCACGCTGTAGGGCTGGCCGCTCTGGATGACGGTCAAACCGGAGATGGCCCAGCCGTCAACGATCTTGCCCTTCAAGGACGACAACGAGAAGAATTTCGGCAGCTCATAGCTGTAAGTGAAATTGAGCACGTGCTTGCGGTCAAAGTCAGCGAGTCCATAACCGGATCGTAGATTCAGAGGATTGTTGCCGTTGTAGAACAG
>Ga0302326_10002995_pt1 | contig 40371 bp, 36 predicted proteins | sample Palsa_T0_3_FD_202264 | JGI IMG/M metagenome (GOLD analysis project Ga0302326, IMG submission 202264) | Peat permafrost microbial communities from Stordalen Mire near Abisko, Sweden - Palsa_T0_3 | ecosystem: Environmental > Terrestrial > Soil > Palsa > Peat permafrost | place: Sweden: Abisko... | reverse complement strand
GATGCGCAGCGCTACTCGCCGCTCGACAAGATCAACAAGGACAATGTGAAGTCTCTCAAGCTCGCCTATGCGGTCGCGATCGGCGGCACTTCGGCCAGCGAAAACCTGGAATCGACTCCGCTCGCCGAGGACGGCTACCTTTATGTCGTCGATCAATGGGGTGTGGTCTACAAGATCGACGGCCGTTCGGGCGACATGGGCCGGATCGTGTGGCGCATGGACCCCGGGCAGGAAAAGCTGCCGCTGGCCAATCGCGGGGTGGCGCTGTGGGGCAATCTCGTGGTCAGCGTCGCGAGCTATCCGGCGCGCGTCATCGCCACCAACAAGGAGACCGGCAAGGTCGCCTGGGAAACCAACCTGGGCGATGGCCAGCCCGATGTGCAGCTCACGGCGGCCCCGTTGGCGATCAAGGACAAGATCATCATCGGCGCCGCCGGCGGCGACCGCGGCGTTCGGGATTTCATCGCGGCGCTCGACGGCGCGACCGGCAAGGTGCTGTGGCGAAAATACACGATCCCGGCCCCCGGCGAACCCGGTTCGGAGACCTGGAAGGACAAGAACAACGCCTGGCAGACCGGCGGCGCCGCCATGTGGGTCACGGGCACCTACGATGTCGCCGGCAACCAGATCCTGTGGGGCACCGGCAATCCAGTGCCGATGTACGATGCGTACTACCGTCCCGGCGACAACCTCTACACCAACAGCCTGATCTCATGGGACCCCGACACCGGCAAGATGAACTGGTATCACCAGTACGTCCCGGGCGACATGTGGGACTACGATGCGGCCGGCACACACATCCTGATCGACGGCCAGGTTTCCGGCCAGCCGCACAAGCTGGTGACGCATGCGGCGCGCAACGGTTTTCTCTACGCCTTCGAACGCACCAACGGGCAGACCCTGCTGGCGAAGCCGTATATGGACGAGATCAACTGGACCAAGGGCATCGATCAGAAGACCGGCCTGCCGATCGATTACGATCCCTCCAAGGACATCCAGGTCTATTCGGGCCTGCAAAATCAGACATTGACGGACCGCACCAAGAAGCTGTGCCCGTCCCATGAGGGCGGCAACAATTACTGGTCGGCGTCATACAGCCCCAGGACCCGGCTGCTCTACATTCCGTCGCGGCCGACCTGCGATGAAGTCACGATGACCCCGGACCAGCTCAGGAGCGCCACCGGCTCCATGCCGGGCGGCGGGATCAGGTTCTTCGCGCGGACCGAATCCGAGATCATCGCCGCCGATCCGTTTACCGGCGAGGTCAAGAACAGGGTGCGCGCACCCTATCCGAACTTCAGTGCCGCACTGACCACCGCCGGCGGTCTCGTGTTCACGGGCTTGGGCGACGGCTCGTTCGTCGCCTATGACGACATGAGCCTCAAGCAGCTGTGGAAGATCAATGTCGGGAGCGGCTTCAACGCCCCGCCAATGACCTTCGAGGCCGGCGGCAGGCAATTTGTCGCCATCCTGTCGGGGCTGAGCCAGATTTCCAAGGGCAGGCTCATCCTGACCCCGGAACTGCGCGAGATGCGTAACCAGACCATGCTGTTCGTATTCGCGCTGTGACGGCATGACAATGCGGTCGAGAGCATGATCCCGAAAAGTTGCAGACATTTCGGACCGGATCATGCTCAAACCGAAGGAGAGTTGAGCGCCATCCAAATTAATTCGAGAGGATAGCGCTCGAGAGGCCGCAGCGCTCGAACACGAGCCGCGGGGCTTTCGGCACGTCGCCGGGATTGCTACGATGCCGGCCAGTCGGACACGAGCCGACAGGGAGGATGCCATGCGGACACATCACTTGATGACGACGGTTGCGTGCCTCGCGGCGTTGGCCGCGGCGGGATCGGGCAGCGCCGGCGCGCAGAGTCGGACGACGCTAGACATCTACGTGGTCGACGTCGAGGGCGGCAACGCGACGCTGTTCGTAGCGCCGTCGGGCCAATCGCTCCTCATCGACACCGGCAATTACGGCCCGGAGGCTTCGGTGCGCGACGCCGAGCGGATCATGGCGGCGGCCAAGGACGCGCGCCTGACCCAGATCGATAATCTCATCATCACGCACTGGCACGGCGATCATTTCGGCGGCATGGCCGAACTCGCCAAGCGCATCCCGATCCGCCATTTCATCGACCACGGCCCCAACGTCCAGCCCGCGCCCGCCGTCGACGATTTCGTCCAGAACATCTATCCGAAGCTCTACGCCAACGCCAAGCACACGGTGGCGAAGGTGGGCGACAAGATCGCGGTCGCAGGCCTCGACGTGACGGTGGTAACTTCGGCCGGCGAGACGCTCAAGACCGCGTTGCCGGGCGCCGGCGCGCCCAATCCCTATTGCGCCAGCTTCAAGCCCGGCACCAACAATGCCGAGGATCCGATGTCGGTCGGCACCTACATCACGTTCGGCAAATTCCGCACCATGCATCTCGGGGACATCACCAAGAACAAGGAATTCGAGCTGATGTGCCCGGTGAACAGGATCGGCACCGTCGACGCGTTCCTCGGCCTGCATCACGGCGTCGACAGCTCGAATTCGGAAGTCATGGTCCACGCCCTGCATCCGCGCGTGGCGATCATGAACAACGGCACCCGCAAAGGCGGCCAACCCGACGTGATGAAGGTGCTGCATTCCTCGCCCGGGCTCGAAGACCTCTGGCAGATTCATTTCTCGCAATTGAGCGGCCAGGAATACACGGTGCCGGGCATGTTTATCGCCAACGTGCTCGACGAGCCCTCGGCGGCGATGCCGGTGGCGCCGATCGCGGCGCCCGTGCCGGGCCCGAACACGCCGCCTCCGCCCGCCCACAACGGGCCGGCCTTTTGGATCAAGCTGTCGGCGCAGCCGGACGGGACCTTCACCGTCACCAATGCGCGCAACGGCTTCTCCAAGACTTACGCCGCGATCAAGCCGGGCACGAATTAATGGATTCCGCAGTCATGCGCGGGCTTGTCCCGCGCATCTCGATCGAATGGGCACTGCGTGTTGCGCGCGAGATGACGTAGGGCGGGTTCGCTTTAACCGCCGTCTTCCGGGAATGGCGGATTACGCCGCGCTAATCCGCCCTAGGGGCTGCGGAAGCAATCTTGGGAGGAGCCGATGACGAGAATTTCGCTGATTGTTGCGGCACTCATGTCGTGGCTCGTCGCGGCCCAGCCGGGCTTCTCGCAGACCGCGCCGGGCCAGGGCGGCGTCGAGAAGCTCTACGTGCTCTATTGCGGCGACATCGCGCTCACGGACGCATCGAGCTTCACGCCCGGTGCCAGCGGCCCCGGCGCGCTCTCGGTCACCTGCTACCTGATCAAGCACGGCCGCGACTGGGTGCTGTTCGACACCGGCCTGCCCGATGCGACCGCCGCGATGCCCGCCGGCCAGCCGAGCGGCGCCGGCGTGTGGACATCGAAGAAGACCCTGCAGAGCCAGCTTGCCGAGCTGGGCCTCAAGCCGGCCGACATCGGTTATGTCGTGCTATCGCATTCCCACGGCGATCACGTCGGCAATCTCGGCCTGTTCCCGCAGGCCACCTTGGTGGTGCAGAAGGCCGAATATGACTGGCGGCTTCCCGACGGCGGACCGCGCTTCAATCCGCAACAGAAGGCGATCACCGCCGACGGCGACGAGGACTTGTTCGGCGACGGCAGCCTGGTCCTGATCGCGACCCATGGCCATTCGCCGGGTCACCAATGCCTGCTGGTCCGGCTGCCGAAGACCGGCGCGATCCTGCTGTCCGGGGACAGCGTCCACACCAAGGCCAATTGGGACGGCCATCGCGCGCCGGCGCGCAATTTCAGCGTGCCGGAGTCGCTGGCCTCGCTCGACCGCATGGCCGCGGTCCTCAAGGAGAACAATGCCGAGCTTTGGATCGGCCACGAAACGACCGAAGTGCCGAAGCGCAAATACGCGCCGGCTTTCTACGAATAGGCGCGCAGCCGGAATACGCTCACCGCCACTTGGTGCGCTCGCGCACGCCGGCGAGCGCGGCGCGCGCCTCGGTAATCACCTTGGGCGTATCGAGCGCCGCGAGCTTGCCGCCGCGCTTGAGGATGCGGCCGTCGACCACGACCGTGTCGACGTTTTCCGGGCCGGTGGCTTCCAGCACGAGATGCGCCGGATCGGTCACCACCGCCATGTTGAGCGCATTGGGGCTGATCGCGATCAGGTCCGCGCGCTTGCCGGGCGTGAGCGAGCCGATCCTGTCGTCCATCCCCATCGAGCGCGCACCCCCGATGGTGCCGAGCTCGAGCGCCGCGCGCGCGGTCATCTTGAACTCGCTCTCGGCCTTGGCGTTCTCGGAATCGCGTGCGAGCTTGAGCACGCCGAACAGGTTGGAGCTTCCGGTCAGCGCCGAGGTGTCGACCGAGATGCCGAGCGGGATGCCCTTGGCCAGCATCTCGCTGATCTGCGGATAGCCGTAGCCGATGCGCAGCTCGGTGCCGGGCGACACCGAGACGGGAGAGCCCGACTCCTTGATCATGTCGAGCTCCGCGGCGCTCGCCGACAGCGTGTGGATGAGCTGCACGTCCTTGCCCATGAGCTTTGCCTTGTAGAGCGGCTCGATCTGGTTCACGGCCTTGCGGGCGCTGGCGACATGCACGGTGATCGGCAGCCCGAGCTTGCGGGCATTGTCGAATTCCGGCTGGTACACCTCCGGCTTGATCGGGCCGGCGCGGAACTGGCCGCGCCATGCCATGCCCAGCGTAATGAGGCCCTCGTTCGACCAGCTCTTCCAGTCCCTGGCGAGGCTATCGATCGGCGCCTGGTCGGCCGATTGGGTGTCCGGCAGGCCCTGCGGCCAGCCGCAGGAATGGCGGGCGCGGACGCCGACTTCGGCGAGGGCGCGGACATCGGCCTCGGCGTGGGCCGTGCTGCGCACGTTGTGACACCAGGAGTGCACGAAGGTCATCCCGGAATTGATCGCCTCCGCGGCGGCGAGCCGGGTGCTCTGGAAGACGTCGTCCGGGGTCATCTGCTGGCCGAAGCGCGCGACGGTCGGGAAATAGCCCTCCTCCGGCTTGTCGCCGGCAAAGCTGCGGAACAGCGTGTTCCACATGTGCCAATGGGTGTCGACGAGGCCGGGCATGACGATCATGCCGGTGCCGTCGATAAGCTGGCCGCCGCCCGTCACGCCCGTTCCGACCGCGACGATCTCGCCGTTCCGCACATGCACCGCGCCGCCCGCGATATCGCCGAGCGCGCTGTCCATCGTCATCACATATGCATTGGCGATGGTGAACTCGCCGCGCGCCGGCAATGTCGACGCGCCGCCGCTCTGCGCCTGCGCCATCAGCGGGGATGAAACCAAGCCGGTCACGCCGGCCGCACCGAGCGCGACCGCACCGCGAATGAAACTGCGCCTGCACAGTTCGCACATGAGCCTCTCCCCGGAAGGATCGGCGCGCGGCCGATCGTTGTTGTCGACGGCAGACCGTTCGCTCGCTTGCGCCGTCCGGCGCCCATCATGCGCCGGGGACGGCCGCCGCTTCAATTCAAATAAGCTCGACGCCGTGCCTCACGAAAGCATCGCGTTCGTCGTGAGCGATCACACGGCCGCCCCGAAATTCGCTATTGCAAGATGCGGTCGCATCGCGAATTGTCAAGATCGAGACCGGGCGCGATACCGGCGGACATCCAGGGAGAGCGCGATGGCGCGGCCGTTCGAGGGCATCAGGGTGATCGACGTCACCCACGTGCTGGCAGGACCTTTTGCCACCTATCAGCTCGCCCTGCTGGGCGCCGATGTCATCAAGGTCGAGCATCCCGACGAGCCCGACCAGAGCCGCTCGGTCGGCACCGACAAGGCGCTGAACCGCGCGCAGCTCGGCACCTCGTTCCTGGCGCAGGCGTCCAACAAGCGCGCCATCACGCTCGATCTCAAGGCCGAGCGCGACCGGGATATCCTCAAAAAGCTGGTGGCGACGGCTGATGTGTTCGTGGAGAACTATCGGCCCGGTGCGCTGGAAGCGCTCGGCCTCGGCTATGAGGCACTGGCCGCCATCAATCCGCGGCTGATCTACGCGTCCTTCTCGGCGTTCGGCGGCAGCGGCCCGCGCCGCGAGCGCACCGCCTATGACCACGTGATCCAGGCGACCTCCGGCATCATGGCGATGACCGGGACCCCGGCGTTCAGCCCGGTGATGTTCGGGGCGCCGGCGATCGATTATGCCACCGGCACCACCGGCGCCTTCGCGCTTTCCGCCGCGCTGTTCCAGCGCGAGCGCAGCGGCCGCGGCCAGCGCATCGACATGGCGATGCTCGACGTCGCCATGATCCTGATGAGTTCCCATCTTGCCGGCTACCTGCGCAACGGCACCCACCCCAAGCCCCACGGCAACCGCCACGCCCATGCAACCAACGGCGCCTATGAGACCAAGGATGGCATCCTGATGCTCGGCGCCAGCAATCTGCGCCAGCAGCGCCGCCTGTGGACGGTGCTGGAACGGCCCGATCTCATCAAGCGCAGCAATGACCAGCGCGAGCAGGATCATGCCCGCGAGACCGCGGTGCTGACCGAAATCCTCAAAGGCCGCACCGCCGGCGAGTGGGAGGACTTCTTCCAGGCCCGCCACGTCCCGGCGGCGCGGGTGCGCACCATGGGTGAGGCGGTCGCCGACCCGCAGACGGCGAGCCGGGGCGTCATCCACCGCTACTCCGGCGCGCCCGGCATCGACGGCGGCTTCGGCGTGCCGGTCGCGGCCTATACGTTCGCTCATGACGGCCCGCGCGTCGACTCCCCGCCGCCCGCCCTCGGCCAGCACAATGAGGAGATTTTCGCGGAACTGGGGCTGGGGCAGCGGAAAGTGTCGTAAGGGTTGCGCAAAATCGCCGTGCCGGCGCTGCTGCGACGCTCGAACGGCTTGCGCAGTCCGGGCAAACGTCACAAGAAAGAAGCGTTGGCTTTACTGGGAATGAGGAGAACCTGATGTCCGGGTCAATGTCGAAATGCCTGTCATCCGTGCCGCGGCCGCTCGCCTTGGCGGGAGGCGTCTTGACCGGACTGGTGGCGGCCACACTCGCGTCCGCGGCGCTGGCGGAACCGAACGACCACATCCCCAATCTGGCTTCGGCGGAGTTCGGCTGGCAGTCGAATGTCGCGGATTGGCAGGACCCGCCGCCGGGGCACGGCCATGGACCGATCAAGCCCGACCCCGAACACCCCTTCACCAGCAATGTGAACGCGGCGAGAACCGGCACGCAGCCGACCAATCGGATCGGGGACACGAAGGATCCGGTCTTGAAGCCGTGGGCCGCGGCGCAGATGCAGGCCTCCAACGACGAGGCCCTGAAGGGCGAGAGGGCGGTTCCCTTCGCCGCCCAGGCGCGGTGCTATCCGGGCGGCGTGCCCGGCCAGCTGCTGTATCCGTTCGAACCGGTTTATTTCATCCAGACCCCAAAGGAGGTTTGGATGATATGGCAGCGCGATCACATGGTGCGGCGCATCTTCCTCACCGACCAGCACTCGGAGCACGTGACGCCGTCGTGGTTCGGCGAGTCGATCGGCCATTATGAGAACGGCGACACGCTGGTGGTCGATACCATCGGCCTTTCCACAGAGAAGAGCTACATCGACAATTTTCGCACGCCGCACACCGAGAAGCTGCACGTGGTCGAGCGCTTCACGATCGAGCCGGGCGGCAAGAACCTGACCGGGATAGCGACGGTCGAGGACCCCGACACCTTCAACGAACCCCTCACGATGAAGCAACGCTGGTTCAAGGTGAACGCCAGGATCGAGGAAACCGTCTGCGCCGAGAACAACGAGGACTTTTTCCATCAGAACCTGTTCCCAGTCCCCAGCGCCGACAAGCCGGATTTTTGACGAAGCGGCGCGTAGCCGGGGTGTCGCTTTCAAGCCTCACCCAACACGTCATCACCGGGCTCGTCCCGGTGATCTCGATTCCCAAGGTACCTCCCAGATATCACAACGCGTGACTGCGCCGTTTGACGACGCGGTGCCTTCGCGATCGAGATCACCGGGACAAGCCCGGTGATGACGGCTGTGGGATTAAATCCCCTCAGCTCCCGGGCGCGTCGTGGATCAGCGGAAAGAACAAGTCCTTCCAGCTCTTCGGCTGCCCCTTGAGCGTCCCGATGTCGTGCATGAATTCCGCGTATTTCATGATTCCTTCCGGCGCCACCGAATAGTGCGTCTCGGGGTCGTCGAGCATGCGCATCATCTCGTCTTCGCTGGTCTTGAGCTTGGCGAGCGAGAGGTACGCGCGCGCTGCTTCGCGCTTGTCGGCGGCGATCATGCTCGCGGCTTCCTTGGCGGCGGCGACGAAGGCCGCGGCGAGCTTTGGGTTGGTGTCGTAGAAGGAGCGGCGCGTATAGGCCATGATGATGGTGAGCGGGCCGAGCACGTCGACCGAATTGACCACGCGATGGAAATCCGGCTGGTCGTTCTCGATGTAGGAGAACGGCGGCGAGGAGAAATGGGCGTCGATCTCCGATTTGCGCGACAGCATCGCGGTGAGCGCATCGGGATGCGGCAGGCTCACGGTCAAGGGATCGAGCTTGGCGTAGTTCTCCTTGCCCATCGCCTGCGCCACCGCCATCTCCAGCACCACCGCGACGAACGAGGTCTTGATGCCGGGCACGGCGATGCGGTCCTTATTGGTGAAATCGGCGAGCGTCTTGACGTTCGGGTTGCGCGTCACCAGCCACACCGAGCCGGCGCCGATGCCGACCAGTCCCTTGACCTCGTATTGCGGAATGGTGCGCGCCTTGTCCCACAAGGTCAGGAATCCGGGTACGCCGAGCGCGGCGATGTCGAGCGCGCCGGCCAGCATGGCGTCGTTGACGACATTGCCGCCGTCGATCGCGTGGTAGGTCACTTTGACGTTGCCGAGCCCTGCGGCCGCCGCGTGCTTTTCCACCAGCTTGAACTTTTCCATGACGTAGAGCGGCATGTAATGGATGCCGAAGCCCCGGGAGATGCGAAGCTCGCCGGCCTCGGCGAAGGCCTGCCGGCCCGACGCCCCGGCCATGACCGCGGCGAGCGCGCACAGCGCAACAATCCGATGCCTCTTCATTGGCCATAACCTCCCGTGACCGCGCGCGTTCGCGCCTGCGGTTATGCTGGAGTTGGTATCTTACAGGAAGCGCGGCCATGGTGCAGCCAGTCTGACACTTGGCGTTGGTCATTCCGGGGCCGGCCGCAGCACTACTGCGTCATAAGTGCGTTCCCCCTCCCCCGCAAGCGGGAGAGGGAAATACCGGGCCTCGCTACCTGACGATCCCTTTTGACGCAGTGTAGCGGCAGGTCGGAACCCGGAATCCAGGCTCCCCGCGCCGAAGCTGGATTCCGGGTTCGGTGCTTCGCACCGCCTCGGAATGACGGTCTTACGGCGCGGCCAGGGTGGCGGCCAGCACGGCGATGTCCGGGAGCTTCTCGCAGCCGAGCACCAGTTCGGCGATGCGTTGGGCTTCGACCTCGGTGCGGACGCGGCGCGCGAGCTTGCGGAACTTGTCCACCACGTCGTGCTCGCTCGCGAACTTCTGCTCGCTGCCGCGGGGCGCCTCGACCGTCTCGACCGCGCTGGTGCCGTCGGCGAAATGGACCTCGACCCGTACCATGTGGCGCAGCTTCGCGCCACGCGCGGTGATGGCGGGGTCGTGAACCACCTCGACCTTGGCGGCGAGCGCCATGCGGCCGGGGTCGGCGACGACGGCGTCGGAGAACTGGTCGACGAACACGTCGCCTTCCGCGATGAGCGTCGCGATGCAGAACGGCAGGTTCATCTGCGCCGAGGTCAGGCTCTGCGGCCGGTACGGCCAGCCGACATGATCGACGGTCGCCTGCGAGCCCTGGACCACGATTTTGGCGATCTCTTCGGGCTTGAACGGGCGGCGCGCGGCGATGGTGCGGATGGCGTCGAGGGTGGTGTGGTTGCTGCCGACGCAGGAATAGAATTTCAGCGCAATGCCCATGGTCTCGAACCGCTCGCCCAGGCCCGATGTCAGCTCCGCGAGATTGAAGCGGTCATGGGAGCGCGAGAAGGTGGTGCAAAAGCCGCCATATTCGCTCTCGAACACGTCGGTGATGCCGGTGAAGCCGGCCTCCGCCAGCAGCGCGCCGTAGAGGCCGCTCTGCGCCGCGCGCCCCGCATGCATGCGCTTGACCATGGCGCCGTACTGCGCCGCCATCAGGCCGGATGCCTGGGTGCCCGCGATGCCGAGCGCATGCACGGTCGCGTCCGGCGACAGCCGCAGCGCCGCAGCGGCTCCGGCGGCGGCCGAAAACACGCCGATGGTCGCGCCGGAGTGCCAGCCCTGGCCGATATGCTCCGGCCCCATGCACAGGCCCGCGCGCGGCCCGATCTCGTAGCCGGCGACCGCGGCGCGCAGGAAATCGCGGCCGCTCATGCCGGGCCGCAACTCGGCGATCGCGAACAGCGGCGGCAAGGTCACCGCGCCCACATGCAGCACGCCGGCGCGATGCACATCGTCGAGCTCGAAGCTCTGCACCAGGGTGCCGTTGACCAGCGCCGCATGGGGCGCGGACAGCCGCCGCCCGGTGCCCCACACCGCGCAGGCCGTGGTGGTGTCGAGCCCGGCGAGCGTCGCTAGCAGAATTTGGCTCCATGGCAGGCCGGTGCCGAACATGGCGCAGCCGAGCGAATCCAGGATCAGCAGCTTGATCCGTGCGATCACCTCGGGGGGAATCTGCTCGTAGGTGAGCCCCGCGACAAAATCCGCGATGCCGCGCGTCTGCGGATTGCCGCCGCCCGGACCATGGCTCATGACGAATACTTCCGGTCGAGAGCGAGGAAGCTCGCGGTGTCGATCACCGCCTCGCGCTCCTTGAAGGAGGCCATGTCGTCGATCATCGCCGCCGCGCTGCCATCGCGCGCGATGGCCGCGAGCACCCGCTGCATCGCCTTGATGGCGGCGCGCTGGGTGTCGCTCGGAATGATGACGACGTGGTAGCCGAACTCTTGCAGGCGCGACACCGGCAGCAGCGGCGTCTTGCCGCCATGGAACATGTTGATGAGCTTGTAGCCCGGAAGCCTGCGGGCGATGTCGGCGATTTCCTGCTCGGTGGTCGGCGCCTCCACGAACACCATGTCGGCGCCGGCCTCCAGATAGGCGCGGGCGCGCGCGAGCGCCGCCTCGTAGCCTTCGACCGCGATGGCATCGGTGCGGGCGATGACGATGAAATCGGGATCGTGCAGGGCGTCGCGCACCGCGTGCAGCTTCTGCACCATCTCCTTGGCCGGAACCAGGCCCTTATCGTCGTAATGGCCGCATTTCTTCGGGAAGGTCTGGTCCTCCAGATGGAAGGCGGCGACCCCGGCGCGTTCGAACGCGCGCGCCGCGCGCTGGGCGGAGAGCGCATTGCCGTATCCGGTGTCGGCGTCGGCGATCACCGGCACGCCTACCACCTCGACGATGGCGGCGAGCCGCTGGACGATCTCGTCGGGCGAGATCAGGCCGATGTCGGGTACTCCGGTGCTGCGCGCGATGGCGCCACCGCTCGCATAGATCGCCGGAAAGCCGGCCTGCTCGACGAGGCGTGCGGAGAGGCCGTCGAACGCGCCCGGTGCGACCACGATCCGGTTCGCGCTCACCATGTTCTTCAATCGTGTGGTGGCGCGCACGTCAGATCCTCCCTGGGTCCGTAGATTGACCATCGCGGCGGTCGCTCCTAACATGCAGTAAAAGCAATATCCAGGAGGTTCAGATTAGCACTTTGGCCCCGGAGCCGCGGGAGGATGGCGGCGGCCCGGACCCGAAAGCCTCGGTGCCTCTCTTGCAGGTCGACGGCGTCACCCTGCAGTACAAAACCCCTCACACCCTCGTCACCGCGACCTATCGCGTCGATTTCTCGGTGTTTCGCTCCGACCGCTATGTCGTGCTCGGGCCGTCCGGCTGCGGCAAGTCGACCCTGCTCAAGGCGGTCGGCGGCTATATCAAACCTACCGAGGGGCGCATCACCCTCGACGGCCGCGAGATCGTGCGGCCGGGCCCGGACCGGGTGATGGTGTTCCAGGAGTTCGACCAGCTGCTGGCGTGGAAGACCGTCAAGCAGAATGTCGTCTTCGCGTTGCGCACCGGCGCCGGGCTCGCCGCCCGGGAAGCTGAGGAAAAGGCGCTCCACTACATCCACAAGGTCGGGCTGGGCGGCTTCGCCGACGTCTATCCGCACATGCTGTCCGGCGGCATGAAGGCCCGCGTCGCCATTGCCCGCGGCATGGCGATGGAGCCCGCCATCCTCCTGATGGACGAGCCGTTCGCGGCGCTCGACGCGCTGACCCGGCGCAAGATGCAGGACGAGCTGCTGCTCCTGTGGGAGGAGACCCGCTTCACGGTGCTGTTCGTCACCCACTCGATCGACGAGGCCGTGCGCGTCGCCAGCCGTATCCTGTTGTTGTCGCCCCATCCCGGCCAGGTCAAGGCCGAGCTCGGCTCCACCGGCCGCGACGACGTGCATCCGCTGACCGGAGCGCGGCTGTCGGACTCCATCCATCGGCTTCTGTTCGCGCAAGCCGCCCCGAGCGAGGAAGCCGCCGATGTCCGGGGCTAGTGTCGTGGCTTTGGCGTTTCATTTAGTTTCAGTGTCATGCCCCGCGAAAGCGGGGCATCCAGTAACCCCTGTGCCGTTGGTAGAACTCATACCAAATCGAATCCGGTGGTTACTGGATCACCCGGTCAAGCCGGGCGATGACAACGATCGAAATAAGGCGTTGGAGACAGGACTCTAACATGCCCATGCCCCGCCAGGACTTCATCCACGAAACCTTGGCTTCCACCGATGCGCCGGTGGTCGAGATTCCGCTCTCCCTGTGGGAGCGGCTCGCCAATTCGCCGGTGGCGCGGAAGCTCTTCATATTGGCGGTGCTCGCGGTCGTGTGGGAGGCCTATGCGCGCTGGCTCGACAATGCGCTGCTGTTCCCGACCCTCGGCGCGACGCTCGCGGCATTGTGGAACGGGCTCGCCAGCGGGGAACTGGTGGAGCGCAGCTGGGTGTCGCTGAGCGTGCTGCTGATCGGCTACAGCGCCGGGGTCGCGCTGGCCTTCATCTTCGCGGTCGTCGCCATCACCTCGCGGCTCGGCAATGATTTTCTCGAAACCCTCACGGCGATGTTCAATCCGCTGCCGGCGATCGCGCTGCTGCCGCTGGCGCTGCTGTGGTTCGGGCTCGGCATCGGCAGCCTCGTCTTCGTGCTGATCCATTCGGTGCTGTGGGCGGTCGCGCTCAATACCCATGCGGGCTTCAAGGCGGTGCCGGAGACGACGCGCATGGTCGGGCGCAATTACGGGCTGTCCGGCATCGCACTGGTGTGGAAGATCCTGCTGCCGGCGGCGTTTCCGAGCATCCTCGCCGGCTTGAAGATCGGATGGGCGTTCGCCTGGCGCACGCTGATCGCGGCGGAGCTCGTGTTCGGCACCACCTCCGGCTCCGGCGGGCTCGGCTGGTACATTTACGAGAACAAGAACGAGATCGAGATACCCAACGTGTTCGCGGGGCTGCTGACGGTGATCCTGATCGGGCTCATCGTCGAGAACCTGATCTTCCGCGTCGTCGAAATCCGGACGGTGCAGCGCTGGGGCATGCAGCACTGAGCGCGCGCGCTCCCTCCCATTTGACAGGAGGGAGCGTCTCCGCTCACCCCTTGGCCTCCACCTCCTTGAACGCCTCGCGGGTGATGCGGAAGGCGTCGACGCCGCAGGGGATGCCGGCATAGATCGCGACCTGGATCAGCACCTCGCGAATCTCGTCCTTGGTGACGCCGTTGTTGAGCGCGCCCTTGACGTGCAGCTTCAATTCGTGGGGCCGGTTGAGGATGCTGATCATGGCGATGTTGAGCATGCTGCGGGTCTTGCGCGACAGGCCGTCGCTGCCCCAGGCGGCGCCCCAGCAGTATTCGGTGACGATTTCCTGGAACGGCCGATTGAAGTCGTCGGCGTTCTTCATCGACGCCTCGACGTAATCCTTGCCGAGCACGGCGGTGCGGACCTCGAGTCCCTTGTCGAACCTGGCCTTGTCCATGGGGTTTCCTTCTTCTGCGATGTTGAAGCGCCGGCGCGGCGCATGCGATGGGCCGATCTTACCCCGTCTGTTTGGCCTTTGCTGCGGCGACCGCGGCGAACTCTTCGCGCACCCGTTCCGTGTGCTCGCCCACGGCCGGGACGGCACCGTAGGGCTCTGCGCGGCGGTGCGGCGGCGCCGGATAGGACACCGGGCCGGACGGCGTCGCCACCGTGATCCGGTGCAGGTGCGGATGCACGGCCAGCGCCGCCAAGTCGCTCACGCGGGCGAAGGCGATCTCTGCGGCGGCGAGCTTTGCGGTCAGCGCGGTGACGTCGGTCGCGCCGAACACCGCCGCGACCCGCGCGTCGGTCGCCGTGCGGTGCTTGACCCGCTCGACATTGCTGGCGAAGGCGGAATCCGCCGCCAGCGCTTCGTCCCCCAGCACGTCCCTCGCCAGCACCCGCCATTCGCGGTCGCTCTGGATCGAGATCAGGACGTCGGCACCGTCGCTTGTCTTGAACACGCCGTAGGGCGCGATGGTCGGATGGGCGAGGCCGACCCGCTTCGGCGTGCGGCCGGCCTCGTGCTGGAGCAGCGGCACCGTCATCCAATCGGCCATGGCATCGAACATGGAGATCGAAATATCGGCGCCCAGCCCGCTGCGCGCGCGCACCAGCAGCGCTTCGAGGATCGCCTCATAGGCGTTCATGCCGGCGGCGATGTCGACCACGGAGACGCCGACCCGGGCCGGCGCATCCGGGCTGCCGGTGATGGAGGCGAGGCCCGATTCCGCCTGGATCAGGAGATCATAGGCCTTGCGCTGCGCATAAGGGCCGCTCTCGCCATAGCCCGACACCGAGCAGGTGACGAGCCTCGGATAGTCGCGGCGCAGCCGGTCGAGGCCGAAGCCGAGCCGCGCCACCGCGCCGGGCTTGAGATTCTGCACGAACACGTCGGCCTTCGACAGCATCGCCTCGAACAGGGCCTTGTCCGCGGCCTGCACGAGGTCGAGCACGACGGATTCCTTGCCGCGGTTGAGCCACACGAAATAGGCGCTCTCGCCATGGACGAGATTGTCGTAGCCGCGCGCGAAGTCGCCCTCCGGCCGCTCGATCTTGATGACGCGGGCGCCCGCATCGGCGAGCCTTGTGGTACACATGGGCGCCGCCACCGCCTGCTCCAGCGAGATGACGAGGAGCCCGGCCAGCGGCAATGTTTCGAGTGCATCCCTCCCCGTCTTCGGGGAGGGCAGGGTGGGGTTCTTACTTTCGTCCATCGGCGTGCCCGCGGCCCGACCTCGGTTTGCGAGGCCACCCTCCCCGAAAACGGGGAGGGACAAGGGTTCATCCCCAGATTTCATCGGCCAGTTCGACGATCATGGCGAGCTTTGCCCATTGCTCGTCCTCGGCCAGCGTATTGCCGTCCTCGGTGGAGGCGAAACCGCATTGCGGGGAGAGGCAGAGCTGATCGATGTCGATGAATTTCGCCGCCTCCTCGATGCGGCGCTTGAGGTCGTCGCGGCTTTCGAGCACGCCGGTCTTCGACGTGACGAGGCCGAGCACCACCATCTTGCCCTTGGGCACGAAGCGCAGCGGCTCGAACCCGCCGGCGCGGGCGCTGTCGTATTCCATGAAATAGCCGTGGACGCCGATGGTGTTGAACAGCATCTCGGCGATCGGCTCATAGCCGCCCGCGGCGACGAAGGTCGAGCGGAAATTGCCGCGACAGAGATGCATGGTGATGGTCATGTCTTGGGGGATGTCCGAGATCGCCGCATTGATCATCCCGGCATAGACGAGCGGCAGCGTCGCGGGATCGTCGCCGCGCGCGCGCACCTGGTCGCGCAGCGCGGGATCGCAGAGATAGGCGAGGTTGACCTCGTCGAGCTGGAGATAGCGGCAGCCGGCATCGGCGAAGCCGCGCACCACCTTGCGATAGGTGGCGCCGAGATCGCGATAGAAGCCGTCCATGTCGGGATAGAGCGCCTCCGGCACCGCCTCGCGCCCGTAGCGGAAATGCAGGGTCGAAGGCGACGGGATCGTCATCTTCGGAACTACCTTGGCGTTGGCCTTAGTGTGGGCGGCGAGGAATTGGAAATGCTCGATCATCGGGTGGCCGGAAAGGCCGCCGAGCTTGCCCTTGAGGCGCAGCAGGATCGGCCGCGGCTGCGGCCCCTGGAACTTGAACTTGCGCTCGCCGAAATAGGACCCGACCCCGTCGAGCCCGACCAGGAAATCGGTCTGCCAGGAGGCGCGGCGGTATTCGCCGTCGGTTATCGACTGGAGGCCGACGGCTTCCTGGCGGCCGATCAGCTTGATGATCTCCTCGTCCTCGACGGCGCGCAACGCGTCGGCACCGATCTCGCCACGCTCGTGGCGTCCGCGCGCCGCCTTGAGCGCACCGGTGCGCAACAGGCTGCCGACATGATCGGCGCGGAACGGCGGTTTCGTGCGTTTCTGCGTTGGCTTGCTCAACCCCACACCTCCTGGGCGATCTCCACCGCCATGCGCAGTTTCGCCCACTGCTCGTCCTCGGCGAGCACATTGCCTTCCTCGGTCGAAGCAAAGCCGCATTGCGGGGACACAGCAAGCTGGCCGAGCGGGGCAAATTTTGCCGCCTCGTCGATACGGCGCTTGATGTCGTCCTTCTTCTCGAGCGCGCCGAGCTTGGAGCTGATGAGGCCGAGCACCACGATCTTGTTGCCTTTGGGCAGGAACCGCAGCGGCTCGAAGCCGCCGGCGCGCTCGGTATCGTATTCGAGGAAATAGCCGTCGTAATTGCAACCCGCGAGCAGGCTCCGCGCCACCGGCTCGTAGCCGCCCGACGCGATCCAGGTCGAGCGGAAATTGCCGCGGCAGACATGGGTGGTGATCGTCATGTCGGCGGGCTTGCCGGCGAGCGCCGTGTTGATGATGGCGGCATAGCTCGCCTGGAGATGATCGACGTTCATGCCGCGGTCGCGGGCTTTTTTCATTTCGACCTCGGAGCAGAGATAGGCCCAGGCGGTGTCGTCGAACTGCAGATAGCGGCAACCGGCATCGTAGAAGGCACGCACCGCGGTGCGGTAGGTCGCAGCGAGATCATCGAAGATGGCGTCGCGATCGGGATAGGCGGCCTCGGCGACGGCACCGGGCTCGAGGCGGAAATGCAGCACGCTCGGGCTCGGTATGGTCATCTTCGGCATGACCTTGGCGTGCGCCGCGAGGAACCTGAAATGCTCCAGCATCGGATGTTCGGAGAATCCGATCTTGCCGGTGACGCGTATGCTCTGGGCCTTGGTCTGCACGCCCTGGAACTGGATGCCGTGGTCGAGCTCGTAGATCTCGACGCCGTCGAGCATGCCGAAGAAATCGAAATGCCACCAGGCCCGACGAAACTCGCCGTCGGTGGCGAGCTTGAGGCCGATCTCTTCCTGCTTGCGGATGATCTTCGCAATCTCCCGGTCTTCCACCGCTTTTAGTTCCGCGGCCGTGAGCGCGCCGTGGGCGGCCTTCTCGCGGGCCTCTTTGAGCGAAGCCGGGCGCAGCAGCGATCCCACATGGTCGGCGCGGAACGGCGGCTTGGTGCGTGCGGTCATGGGCGTCTCCCTGCGGATTTCTTTTTATCGGCGCGGCGGTATTCGCGCTTATCCGGAATATAAGCCAAACGCGATCAAATGCGACTATCGCACCTGACCTCCGCGCCGCGGCCCGTGGTCGGTGACGCCGAGATAGGTTTCGAGAACGCCGCGGTCGGCCTTGAGGGCGGCGCTGGTGGATTGATAGATGACGGTGCCGCGTTCGAGGATGACGGCGTGATCGGTGACGCCGAGGATCTTCTGCGGGCTCTGCTCCACCAGGATCGCCGACATGCCTTCGTCGCGAATCAAGAGCCGGAGCGCGGCCAGCAATTCTTCGACGATGATCGGCGCGAGGCCTTCGAGAGGTTCGTCGAGCAGCACGATCTTCGGGTTGAGCACGAGGGCGCGGCCGACCGCCAGCATCTGCTGTTCGCCGCCGGACAGCTGGTTGCCCAGATTGGCCTTGCGTTCGGCGAGGCGCGGAAACATGGCGTAGACCTTGTCCGGCGTCCACCGGCCCGGCAGCGCGACGGCGGTGAGGTTTTCATGCACCGTGAGCGACTTGAAGATGTTGCGTTCCTGGGGCACCCAGCCGACGCCGGCGAGCGCGCGCTGTTCCGGCGGCAGCCTGGTGATGTCGCGTCCCGCCAGCGTGATGGTGCCGCTGCGGTAGCGGGTGACTCCGACGATGGAGTTGATCAGCGTCGTCTTGCCCATGCCGTTGCGGCCGAGCAGCGCCAGCGATTGGCCTTCGGCGAGTTCGAGCGAGATGTCGGAGAGGACGACCGCCTCGCCATAGCCGGCCCGCAGCCGCTCGATGCCGAGGAGGTCAGCCATCGAACGCCTCGCCGAGATAGACCGCCTTCACCCGGGGATCGCGCGCCACTGCGTCGGGCGCCCCCTCCACGAACAGTTCGCCATTGACGAGCACCGAGATGCGGTCGGCGAAGCCGAAGACGATGTCCATGTCGTGCTCGATCAGGAGCACCGTCACGTCGGCCGGCAGGGCGGCGATGGTGGTGAGGATCTCGTGGCGCTCGGCCTCCGGCACGCCGGCGGCCGGCTCGTCGAGCAGGAGGACGCGCGGGCGGCAGGCGAAGGCGAGCGCGATTTCGAGCAGGCGCTGCTTGCCGTACGGCAGCACCGCGGTGCGCTCGGTCATGACGTCGGCAAGGCCGAATCGCTCCAGCAATTCGCCGATCTCCTCGGTCACGCCGTGTCGGGTGCCGACGATGCGCCACCAGTCGCGGCCCGATCCGTGGCGCTCGGAAATCGCGAGCCCCAGCGTCTCGATCGGCGTGAGGTCGGCGAACAGCTGGTTGATCTGGAAGGTGCGGGCGATGCCGAGTCGCACCCGCCGGTAGGGCGCGAGATAGGTGATGGGCGCGCCGTCGAGAAGGATTTCCCCGCCCGACGGCCGCAGCATGCCGGTGAGCAGGTTGACGAAGGTGGTTTTGCCGGCGCCGTTGGGTCCGATCAGGGCGTGACGGGCGCCCTTCTCGATGGCGATCGAAATCGCATTGGCGGCGATGATGCCGCCGAACCGCTTGTCGAGGCTTCGGGTTTCCAGCACCGGCGCCATGGTCAGCCGCCCTTCTCCGGGGTCGCTACCTTGGCCGGCGCCGGGCGCCGACCGAGTTGCGAAGCGAACCTCACCACCGGGGCGATCCAGCGGCCGATACGGTCGCGGCCGATGATCACGATGGCGACCAGCAGCAGCCCGATCCAGAACTGCCAGTAGCGGGCGGTGAGATCGGACAGGTAATCCTGCAGCAGCCGGTAGATCAGCGCACCGAGGATGCCGCCATAGAGATAGCCGGTGCCGCCGATGATCAGGATCAGGAGCACATCGGCGGAGCGTTCGAGCGAAAGCATCGACAGCGAGGCGAAGGCCTGGGTCTGCGCCAGCAGGGCGCCGGCGACACCGGCATATCCGGCCGAGAGCGTGTAGACCGCGACCAGGCGCCAATTGACCGCGATGCCGACCGCCGCGCTGCGCAGCGGATTGCCCTTGATCGCCTTGAGCGACAATCCGAACGGCGAATTGACGATACGCCGCGCCAGCATGAACAGGATGAACAGCACGACGAGGCAATAGATATAGGCGACATGGCCGAACATATCGAACCGGTAGAGGCCGAAGATGGGTGCGACGGTGACGCCCTGCAGCCCGTCCGCGCCACCGGTGATGTCGCCGTAACGGTTGGCGAGTTCGAAGCACACCAGGGAGACGCCGAGCGTCACCATCAGCCGGGTCAGGTCGGAGCCACGCAGCACCAGGAAGCTGGTGGCGAAGCCGAGCGCGGCGGCGGCGAGCGCCGAAGCGAGGAGCGCGAGCGAGGGCTCGTTGATGAGCTCATACTTGGCGAGCAGGCCCGCAGCATAGGCGCCGACCCCGAAAAAGGCCGCGTGCCCGAGCGAGATGATGCCGGCATAGCCGAGGATCAGATCGAGCGAGAGCGCGAACAGGCCCCAGATCACGGTTTCCGTCAGGATCAGGTGACGGGTCGGCAGTAGCCAGATGGTCGAGAAGGCGACGACCCAGAACAGGATTTCGAGCGGGCCGAAGCGGGCGCGCGCGCGCAGGTAGCGGGTCGTTTCGGTCTCGAGGCCGGGTCGCATCGGTGTTCCTAGCGCGCCGTGGCGCGCGAGAACAGGCCTTGCGGCCGCCAGATCAGCACAATGATCATGATGGTATAGATCACGAAGGCGCCGAGCGAGGGAAAGTAGTATTTGCCGGCGACGTCGGCGAGACCGAGCAGGATCGAGGCGAGGAACGGTCCGGTGATGCTGGAAGTGCCGCCCACCGTGACGACGATCAGGAAGTAGATCATGTATTTGAGTGGGAAGGTCGGATCGAGCCCGAGGATCTCGGCACCGAGCGCCCCGCCGAGCCCGGCCAGCCCGGAGCCGACCGCGAAGGTGATGCCGAACACCGCGCCGACATTGATGCCGAGCCCGCGCGCCACCCGCTGGTCGTCGACCGCCGCGCGCAACCGGCTGCCGAACCGGGTCCCCATGAGGCAGAATTGCAGCGCGACGGTCAAAAGCCCGCACACCACGATGATGAGCAGCCGGTAGCGCCCGACGCCGACCCCGAACACGTCGAATTGCCCCTGCAGCGCGGCCGGAATCTGCACGAACTGCTGCGAGGAACCCATGAAATAGTCTACCCCCGCGACCGACATGAAGACGAGGCCGATGGTGAACAGCACCTGGTCGAGATGGCTCTTGGCATAGACATGGACGTAGAGGGTACGCTCCAGGACCGCGCCGATGACGGCGGTCAGGAGAAACGCGAGCACCAGGCCGAGCGCGAAGGGCACCCCGAGTCGGTTAACCACGATGACGGTGATGTAGCCGCCCGCCATGGCGAAACTGCCATGGGCGAGGTTGACGAAATTCATCAGCCCCAGCGTGACCGACAGGCCGCAGGCCAGCACGAACAGGAGCATGCCATAGGCGACGCCGTCGAAGAGAATGGTCAGCATGCTGGGATCGCCATGGCAACGCTCCCTCTCCCGCTAGCGGGGGAGGGCTGGGGAGGGGGCGCTGTCCACTCGCGCGGACCTTTAGGTCCGATGAAAGACAAGCCGAGAGCACCGGATGCCATAGCCGGGACATTGGGACCGCCAAAGAGCCCCCTCCCTGACCCTCCCCCGCACGCGGGAGAGGGGACGGCTCGGCCGCGCGGATGCTCAACCCGCGAATCGCCCGCACTTTCTGGGGGACGGAGAGCGGGGACCGTTCTTTGATCGAAGCCAGAAGGCGTCACGGCGTTACTTCTTGATCTTGCCGGGGTCCTTGACGGCCGGGAAGGTCTCGAATTCGACGTTGTAGAGTTCGCCGTCGACCTTCTCGACCTTGCGCATATAGACGTTCTGGATGATGTCGCGGGTCTCCGGATCGATCGAGATGGGACCGCGCGGGCTCTCCCACGCCATCCCCTTCATCGCGGCGATAAGGGCGTCGCCATTGGTGTTGCCGCCGGTCTTCTTGAGCGCCTCGTAGATCAGGTGCATGCCGTCGTAGCCGCCGACCGACATGAAGTTGGGGCGCATGCCGTTGTTGGCTTTCTTTATCGCCGCGACATAGTCCTTGTTCATCTGCGAGGGGTGCGCAGCCGAATAGGTGTGCGCCGTGACGGTACCGATCACCTGGTCGCCCATGCCGTTGAGGACGTCGTCGTCGGTGACGTCGCCGGGACCGATGATCTTGATGCCGGCCTTGTCGAGGCCGCGCTCCAGGAACTGCTTGACGAAGATCGCGCCCTGCCCGGCCGGCACGAAGATGAACACCGCGTCGGGCTTGTCGTCGCGGGCGCGCTGCAGGAACGGCGCGAAGTCCGGATTGGCGAGCGGCACGCGGATGAATTCCGGGATCGTGCCGCCGCCCTTGATGAAGGCCGCCTTGAACGAGTTCTCGGAATCGATGCCCGGTGCGTAATCGGACACCATGCTGACGACCTTCTTGATCCCGTTCTTGAGCGCCCACTGCGCCATGATGACGCTCGACTGCGGCAAGGTGAAGCTCGTCCGCACGATATAGGGCGAACGCTCGGTGATGATGGAGGTGCCCGCCGCCATCACGATTTCCGGGATTTTCGCTTCGGTGGCGAGCGGCGCGACGGCGAGCGCCGTCGGGGTGACGCCGAATCCGGCGAGGAAGTTGACCTTGTCGTTGACGATCAATTCCTGCGCCAGCCGCTTGGCGTTCTCGGCCACCGCGCCGCTGTCGCGGACGATGACCTCGATCTTCTTGCCGGCCACGGTGTCGCCATGCTGGGCCATATAGAGCCGGATGGCCGCGCTGATCTGCACGCCGGTGGATTGTTGCGGGCCGGTCATCGGCAAGATCGCGCCGATCTTGACCGTGCCCTCCGCCCGGGCGCCGACCGAAGCAATGCTCAATGCCGCCGCGGCGAGGCCGGCAATCGCGATGTTACGAAGCATGGTGTTTTCCTCCGGGTGTCGTATGTGCTCCCCCTCCCGCGCCGCCTTGCCGGCTTTTTGGTCGCGGTCTCGGATACGCTGCACATAATCAGATCCGAAAGGTCTGCAACCATATCGGGATCATGGGTAAATGCGGCGCCTGACCAGTCCGGAAAGTCTGCAACTTTTCGGTATCATGCGCTAGGCATGCGCCTCGCGGTGCGGGTCAATGATCTCTTCGATCTTGCCCAGCGCTTCCATGCAGGGCATCACCTGGGCAAGGCTCGAATTGGGCTCGCGCTTCTCCTTGATGGCGGCGATGAACTCGCGATCCTCGAGCTCGATGCCGTCCATGGACACGTCGACCTTGGAGAGATCGATCTGGTTCTTCTTGCCGTCGAACAGGTCGTCGTAATAGGCGTTGTAGGTGCCGTTGTCGCAGATGTAGCGGAAGAACGAGCCGATCGGGCCGTCATTGTTGAACGACAGCGACAAGGTCAGGATCGCGCCCGACGGCACCTTCATGACGATGCCCATGTCCATCGCGATCTTGAGCTGCGGATGCCGCGGCCCCTGTACGGCGTAGAGATCGGAAACGGTCTCGCCGGTCTGGTATTGGAACAGGTCGACGGTGTGTGCGGCGTGATGCCACAACAAATGGTCGGTCCAGCTGCGCGGCTTGCCGGCCGCATTGATGTTGGAGCGGCGGAAGAAATAGGTCTGCACGTCCATCTGCTGGACCTTCAGCTCGTCCTTGACGATCCGCTTGTGCACCCATTGGTGGCTCGGGTTGAAGCGGCGGACGTGGCCACCCATGGCGACCACGCCGGTCTCCTTGGCGATCTTGAGGAGCGCGTGCGAGTCGGCGACGCTGTCGGCGATCGGAATCTCGATCAGCACATGCTTGCCGGCCCGCATAACCTGCTCGCCCTGGCGGCGATGCATCTGGGTCGGGGTGGTCAGGATCACCGCATCGGCGCGCTCGATGCCTTCGGCGAGATCGCCGCCCCAATGGGCGATGCCATATTTCTTGGCGACTTCCGCGGTGGCGTCCTGATTGCCCCCGATCAGCGATACCACCTCCACGTCGGGAATGCGCTTCAGGGCGGCGAGATGCTTCTGGCCGAACGCACCCTGACCGGCAACGCAAATCTTCATCGTTTACTCCTCACGATGTCTCGACGTTTTACCCGCTGGGCGGCGGCGCGTCGACGCTTCGCCGCCGGCTTGCGCCGGGTCTTTGCGGCGGGACGCAACTTGCCCCGCGCCGAAGACGGGCGCCGGGTCCGCGGCGCACGCGCCTTGTTCTCCAGGATGATGTGTCCGACCGCCGTGTTGGATGCCGGCACGGTGTAGAAGCGGTAGACCTCGTTCACCTTGTCGTCGAGGGCGCCGCGCATGACCAGCCACATCACCATCTCGATGCCTTCGGCACCGGCCTCGCGCATGTATTCCAGATGCGGCATGCGGGCGAGCTTGCCGGGATCCTTGGTGAGATTGTCGAGGAACGCGGTGTCGAACTTGGAGTTGATCAGGCCGGCGCGCGGCCCGGAAATCTGGTGCGACATGCCGCCGGTGCCCAGCACCACCACCCGCAAATCCTCCGGGAAGGACTGCACGGCCTTGCGGATCGCGCGTCCCAGCATGAAGCAGCGATGCCCGGTGGGGGGCGGAAACATCACCACATTGACCGCGACGGGGATCACCGGGCAGGGCCACTCCTTCGGCGATCCGAACATCAGGTTGAGCGGCACGGTGAGGCCGTGGTCGACCTCCATCTTGTTGACGATGGTGAGATCGAACTCGTCGAGAATGACCGACTGCGCGATATGGGACGCGAGCGCCGGATGGCCCTTGACCACCGGCACCGGGCGGGGCCCCCAGCCTTCGTCGGCCGGCGGGAATTCGGCGGCGCAGCCGAGCGCAAAGGTCGGGATCAACTCGACCGAGAAGGCGGAGGCGTGGTCGTTATAGATCGCGATGACGACGTCGGGCTTGGCCTGCGCCATCCATTCCTTGGATTTCTCGAAGCCGCTGAAGACGCGCTTCCAATATGGCTCTTCGGTCTTGCCGTTGTCGATCGCCGCGCCGATCGCCGGCACGTGGGAGCACGATACGCCTGCGATGATCTTAGCCACGTTTCGATCCTGAGCTGGTGGGACGTTTCGATGCCGGCTTGGCCGGCGGCTTGCGGGGGGCCGGCTTGGCGCGGGCCTCCGGCTTCGACTTGCTGCGGTTGCCTTCGACCGACCGGCCGCCCGCCAGCATCATCTTGGCATAGTCTTCCTGGGTCGACCCGGTCATGACCGCCGCCATGTGCTGGAACGAGTGACCATCGGTCGCACCGAGCTTGGCGGTGAAATAGATGTTGCCGCCGAGCTCCAGCATCCGGTTGTAATTGCGCTTGAGGATGGCTTCGCGCTGCTCCGGCGTGAGCGCGAAGCGATTGAGGTACTCCGACTCGTTTGCCTTGAAGGCCTTGCGGTTCTCCGCCTTCATGAGCGACATGCAGAACATGTTGAGATGATAGCCCTGGCGCGAGCGGTCGGCGTCGAACACGAACGTGCCGGGGATGTCGTCATATTCTTTTTGCTTGGCGCCGGTCATCGGGCTGTCTCCGGGGTCTGCGCGAATTCGCCTTCTATAACATGGGTATTACACCGTCCAATACAGCCGCATGGGATTGTCGACCAGAAGCGCCTGCTGCTGCGCTGCGGTGGGCGCGATCTTCGGGATGTAGTCGACCAGGACGCCGTCGTCCGGCGCCTCCTTCTTCTGGTTGGGATGCGGCCAGTCGGTGCCCCAGATCACCCGATCCGGGAAGTGCTCCACCAGGGTGCGGCCGAACGGCACCACGTCGTCATAGGGCGGCCCGGCGAGCGACATCCGCTCCGGGCAGGTCACCTTGGTCCACATGTTCGGGTGCTTTTCCAGCATCCGCAGGAACCGCTGGTTCTCCGGGTGGTCGACGCCCTTGGCGACCGACGGCACGCCCATGTGATCGACCACGACCGTGGTCGGGAGCGAGGTAAAAAAGGCCTCGAGGTCGGGCAGGTCCCCCATCTCGAAATAGACCACCGTGTGCCAGCCGAGCGGCGCGATACGGGCGGCGATGCCCTCGAGCACGTCGCGGGGGGTGAAATCGACCAGGCGCCGGACGAAATTGAAACGCACGCCGCGCACCCCGGCGCGGTCCATCGCCTCGAGCTCGGCGTCGGTGACCTCGGCGCCGACGAAGGCGACGCCCTTGGCGCGGTTGTCCGACGTTTCGAGCGCATCGACCATCGCCCGATTGTCCTTGCTGTGGCAGCTCGCCTGCACGATCACGTTCTTGTCGAAGCCGAGGAAGTCGCGCAGCGCGAACAGCTTCTCCTTGGGCGCGTCACAGGGCGTGTATTTGCGCTCGGGCGCATAGGGAAACTTCGCTTCCGGCCCAAACACGTGGCAATGGGCGTCGACCGCCCCCGCCGGCGGTTTGTACCGGGGCTTCAAGGGGTTGGGATGAAACGGAATATAACCAGGACTCATTGCCACCGAACACGTCTCCTCTTGTCTCGATTCAGTTTGATCCTCTCCCCCGCTTTGGGGGGAGGTTAGGGAGGGGGCAATTCAGCGGCACAGACCCGCGCAAGAGCCCCCTCCCCAACCCTCCCCCGCAAGCGGGAGAGGGAGCAGAAACGGTTCGATTTTGAAGCGATAATTCGCGGACCCGTCTTAAGTGTCGGCGCCGCACCGCTACACCCGCTCCAGGGCGAGCGAGACGCCCTGGCCGACGCCGACGCACATGGTGGCGAGCGCGAGCTTGCCCTGGTTCTTTTCCAGGCCATGGACCGCGGTGAGGGCGAGCCGTGCCCCCGACATTCCCAGCGGATGGCCGAGCGCGATGGCGCCGCCATGGGGGTTCACCTGCGCGGCGTCGTCGGGCAGGCCGAGCTGGCGCAGGCAGGCCAGCGCCTGGGAGGCGAAGGCCTCGTTGATCTCGATCAGATCGAAGTCGCCGATCTTGAGCCCGAGGCGCTCCATCAGCTTGCGAGTCGACGGCACCGGACCGATGCCCATCACGCGCGGCGGCACGCCGGCCGAAGCCATGCCGAGCACGCGCGCACGAGGCCTGAGACCGTGGCGCTTTACCGCATCGGCCGAAGCGACGATCATCGCCGCCGCACCGTCATTGACCCCCGACGCATTGCCGGCCGTCACCGTGCCGGGACTGCGGAACGCGGTGCGCAGCCTGGCGAGCTGTTCGGCCGTGGTGTCCGGGCGGGGATGCTCGTCGGTGTCGACGAGGATCGGGCCGGCCTTGCCGCCGGGGACCTCCACCGCGACGATCTCCTCGGCGAAATAGCCCTCGGCCATCGCCTTGCCGGCGCGCTGCTGCGAGCGCAGCGCCAGCGCATCCTGGTCCTGCCGGGACACCTGGTACTCCTCGGCGACGTTCTCGCCGGTCTCGCCCATGGAATCGACGCCATATTGCGCCTTCATCAAGGGATTGATGAAGCGCCAGCCGATGGTGGTGTCGTGGACCTCGGCGCCGCGCTGGAACGCCTCGGCCGCCTTTCCCATCACCAGCGGAGCCCGCGTCATCGACTCGACGCCGCCCGCGATGGCGAAATCCATCTCGCCGGAGCGGATCGCGCGCGCCGCCTCGCCGACCGCGTTGAGGCCGGAGGCGCACAGCCGGTTCACCGTGATCCCCGGAACCGAATCCGGCAATCCGGCGAGCAGCAGCGCCATGCGTGCGACATTGCGGTTGTCCTCCCCGGCCTGGTTGGCGCAGCCGAAAAACACCTCGTCGAGCCGCGACCAGTCCACTTTCGGATTGCGCGCCATCAAGGCCTTGATCGGCCGCGCCGCGAGATCGTCGGCGCGCACCCGGGCGAGGCTGCCGCCATAGCGACCGATCGGCGTTCGCACCGCGTCGCAGATGAAGACGTCGCGCATCTTTGCTGCTCCCTACGCCTGGTCGCCATGGGCGCGCCGCGTGCGCGCATGAATTTCGCGCAGTGCCGCAAGCTCGTGCGGATCGGGCACCGGGGTGGTCGCAACGTCCCGCGCGTACTTGACCTTCCAGCCGGTATTGCCGTCGATCTGGTCGCGGGTGACCCCCGGATGGATCGAAACCACGGTCATTTCCTTGGTTTCGGGGTCCGGCGCGAACACGCAGAGATCGGTGATGAGCCGGGTCGGCCCCTTGGTCGTGACCCCGAGCCGGGCGCGGTGGTCGCCGCCTTCGCCATGGCCGATCGAGGTGATGAAATCGAGCTTGTCGACGAAGCCCCGCCGGGTCTGGGTCATGATGATGAAGATCTCGCCGCAGGAGATCGCGATTTCCGGCGCGCCGCCGCCGCCCGGCAGCCGCACCTTCGGCTTGTCATAGGACCCGACCACGGTGGTGTTGAGGTTGGCAAACCGGTCGATCTGCGCGCCGCCGAGGAAGCCGACGGTGATGCGCCCGCCCTGCAGCCAGTAGCGGAACATCTCCGGCACCGAGACCGTGCACAGCGCGGTGTCGCACAATTCGCCGTCGCCGATCGAAAGCGGCAGGACCGACGGCTTGGTCCCGATGGTGCCGGACTCGTAGATCAGGGTGATCTCGGGCGCATGGGTCAGCCGGGCGAGGTTGCAGGCCGCCGACGGCATGCCGATGCCGACGAAGCAGACATCGCTCGACTTGAGCGCGCGGGAGGCGGCGACCGTCATCATCTCGGTCGAGGTATGGTTCTCGCTCATGGCGCGCTCCCGGCGGTGGCGAGTCGCTTGCGCTCGGCGGCGAACACTTCCGGGCCGCGCTGCAGCACATTGGCCTTCATCCAGGCGAGAAAGCCGTCGCGGTCGCGCGAGATCTCGTCCCACCTTTTGTAGTAGGCATTGTCGCGCTTGTAATAGCCGTGGGCATAGGAGGGATGGGCGCCGCCCGGCACTTCGGCCACCGCGCTGATGGTCCAGGACGGCAGGATCACGAGATTGGGGCTGCGTGGGCCGAAATCCTCGACGATCTCCTCCACCGTGACGATCGCGCGCTTGGCGGCCAGCACCGCCTGCTTCTGCACCCCGACAATGCCTTCGAGCAGCACATTGCCGGCGCGGTCGGCGCGCAGCGCATGGATGATTGCGACATCCGGACGGATCGCCGGCACTGTCGCGAGCTTCTCGCCGGTGTAAGGGCAGGTGACGCTGCTGATGGTGGGGTTCACCTTCGGCAGGTCGACGCCGATGTAGCCGCGAAAAACCGCAAACGGCAGCCCGGCGGCGCCGGCCTCATAAGCGTTCGCCATGGCGGCGTGGGAATGCTCCTCATAGGCGAGCGGTTGCGGCCAGGCGTTCTCGATGGCGTCGCGCATGCGGTGGAGCGAGCCGACCCCGGGGTTGCCGCACCACGAGAACACCACCTTGTCGACGCATCCCATGCCGATGAGCTGATCGTAGATCAGATCGGGGGTCATGCGGATCAGGGTCAGCCGTTTGCGGCGCTGGCGGATCACCTCGTGACCGGCGGCATGGGGAATGAGATGGGTGAACCCCTCCATCGCAACCGTGTCGCCGTCGCGAACGTTCGCCTCCACGGCGGCGGCGAGGGACATGAATTCGGACATACGCGCTTCCACCGGCTGGCTGTTGCGGGGATTATTTACGGTTCAACCTTGATCGGGTCAAATGCCGGTCCGGCGGGCCGCGCGCGCAGGTGGCGGCCTGCCGGCGCGGGCGCCCGGCGAGGCTTGCGCGCGGGCGCAAGAACCGCTTAGTACGTCGGTTCCATGTCTCGCCTTCCGCACGGAAACCGGACCTATCCCCATGCATCCCAAAGGACATGCAGCGCTCGTGACCGGCGGCGGCTCCGGCCTCGGCCGCGCGACCGCCGCGAAGCTCGCAGCGGCCGGTGCGAAGGTCGCGATCCTCGACATCAACTTCGACGCCGCACGGGAGGCGGCGGCAAAGATCGGCGGGATCGCCATCGCCTGCGACGTTGCCGACGCCGGCCAGACCGCCGCCGCGATCGCGCAAGCGCGCGACATCCAGGGGCCGGCGCGCATCCTCATCAATTGCGCCGGCATCGGTCCGGCCAAGCGCGTCGTCGGCCGCGACGGGCCGCAGCCGCTCGACGACTTCATCCGGGTCATCAACGTCAACCTGGTCGGCACCTTCAACGCGATGCGGCTCGCCGCCCACGCCATGTCGACCCTCGAACCGCTCGAGGACGGCGAACGCGGCGTCATCATCTCGACGGCGTCGGTGGCCGCCTATGAAGGCCAGATCGGCCAGGCCGCCTATGCCGCCTCGAAGGGCGGCGTCGCCGCGCTGATGCTGCCGGTCGCCCGCGAGCTCGCGCAATTCGGCATCCGGGTGTGCGGCATCGCACCGGGGATCTTCGGCACGCCGATGGTGACGGGGATGCCTGAAGAGGTGCAGCAGAGCCTCGCCGCCGCGATCCCGTTCCCGAAGGTGCTGGGTCGGCCGGAGCAATATGCCGACCTCGCGCTCCACATCATCGAGAACCGCTACCTCAACGGCGAGGTGATCAGGCTCGACGGCGCCATCCGCATGGCGCCGCGATAGAAGATGCTCACCAATACCCATCAGGTGACGGTGGAATGGGGCCATTGCGATCCCGCCGGGATCGTCTATTTCCCCAACTACTTCACCTATTTCGACGCCAGCACCAATGCGCTGTTCCGGCGCGCGCTCGGCTGCAACAAATACGAGATGCTCAAGCGATACGGCATCGTCGGCATTCCGCTGGTCGATGTCGGTGCCCGCTTCATCGTGCCGTCGACCTTCGGCGATGTCGTCACCATCGAATCGCGCGTCGCCGAAGTCCGTCGCTCCAGCTTCCGCATGCTGCACCGGCTTCTCAAGGGCGATACGCTGGCGGTGGAAGGGACCGAGACCCGCGTCTGGGCCGGCCGCGACCCCGGCAACCCCGAAAAGCTCAAGGGTATGCCGATCCCGGCCGAGGTGGTCGCGACGCTTACGGGCTGACTTTGCGTTTGCGGCGGGTCGTCTGGCGGTTCGGCTTGAATGCCGCCGCACCGACGGCTTTTCGTTTCGAGCTGTCCGCTATTTTCGTGGCTCCCGCGCCGGAATATCCGCGATAGAGGTCGGCGAATTCGTTGGCGAGTTCGTAACACACGATGAGCTTGTGGGTCGCAAGGTCCCAGCGCGCGTTGGGGTAGCCGCAGCTTTGCATTTCCAATGTGAAGGGCACCGGCCACGCGTATTCGTCCGACGCATGCTCGGCCACCGTTTCCAACAGCCGGATGGAGAGAGCCACTTGCCGGGCGTTCGCGGCGCGGCCCTCGGCCGGACCGTAGACCACATCGATCTTCGTTTTCGGCTGATCGGGAGCACGCCGAAACGGCTTGAGCAGCAGATCCCAGGAATACGCGGCATTGCTGAAATCGCCGGCACAGCTGTCCTGACGCTCCTCCGGCAGTTTGGTCTCCTTGGCGAGGTCCTTGAATTTCTCATCGTCGGAACCGACCATCAGGCACACGATTTGATAGGCGCGCTGCTGGTTGAGGCCGTGCTCGTCATAGAATTCGACCTTGTCGCCGGTTTTTTGATCGCGGCGGTCGGCCATGAACCAGCCCTCCGCCGCCTGGGTCAGCACGCGATGGGAAAAATCGGACCCTACCCTGATCAGCCTCAAGGCGGCATAGGTATCGGCCGCATCCTCCATCCTGCCGAGCACGGGCAATCCCATCTGGGTGATGGACGCATGGGCCATTTCGTGCAGCAGCACGAACAGCATATTGCCGGTCACGAATTCCGCGAGCCCTTGAATATATTTCGGAGACAGGCTCTTCATTTGCGGATTGCTGTCGCGGAGCGCGAGCGCGGCCCCGTCGATCCTGGCCTGAAATTTTCCCGACTCCTCCTTATACGCCGCCTCGGGCGGAGCCGGCGCCTGGGGTGGAGCGGATGACTGAGCGGGGTTTGATGGAGATGGCGCGGATGATTTCGAAGGGGCCGGTTGCGACAGAACCGGCCCCGCGCCGGACAGGAGCGCGAACAGGAAAAGAAGCCGCCACCAATGGGGCCGCGGTAACCTAATACCGAGGGTTGGTAAGGCTTGCATCGCTGCGCTGTATTACCCCTTCTTGGCCTTCATCGGCTTCTTCTGCTTCAACAAAGCCTCGCAGGGCGTATAGCGGCCGTTTCCTTCGTCGATCATGCACTTTTTGCTCTTGTAGAGCGCCTCGCAGGGCGTATAGCGGCCGTACCCTTCGTCGACCATACATCTGGCAGCGGCCGGGACCGTCGACGCGACCGTTCCCATGAACGTCAGGGCTCCGAAGCCTGCCAGCAACGCGGCAGAAATGGCTATTGATTTCATTTGTCCACCTATCAGTGTTTCGAGTTCATTTTTGGCAGTGAGGGGCATTTCCACTCGATTAAGCCACGCAGCCTAAGGCACAGGATATTGCCCTCCCGCGCGGCATGGCACAACTTCTAGTCCAAACAGCCGACACCACGCAACGACATCGTATTGACTTGTTTGTGAATGCCCCGTGAACGGCGGGCGACGGGCGTCGTCTCATTTTTGCGAGCGCCGCTTCGCCGGCGTCGTTTGTTGCGCTCGCGCGTCTTCCTGTTTGAACAATTCGGCCGTCTCCACCTTCAAAGCCCGCGCGAGCTGCTCCAGCTGCGCGACCGATGCATTTTCCTGGCCGTGCTCCATCCGGTTCACCCAGGCTTGATCCATTCCGGAATCCGACGCGAGACCTTGCTGGGACATGCTTTGCAACGAACGCAGCCGCCTTATATTGCGTGCAAGCAGCACGTTCGTCGTCATTCGTCCCGCCACGCTTTTGTCATCGCTGTAGCCGCGATAGAGTTCGAGGAATTCTTCCGCCATCTCGTAGCACAGCAACTCCTTATGCCCGCCTGGGGTCCATTCGGCGTTGGACTCGCCGCAGCTCTGCATGACTATCGAGATGGGGCGGGGCCAGACGACGAGATCGGCGGCATAGTTGGCGATGGTTTCCAGAAATCCGATGGCGCGAAATGTGCGGGCATAGACATCCATCTTGCCGGTCGCCGGGCCATATTCGATATCGACCTTCGATTTCGGCTGATCGGGGGCGCGCCGGAACGGCTTGAGTTCGGCGTTCCAGGAATACTGCGCATTGCTGTAATCGCCGCCGCAGCTGTCCTGCCGTGACTGCGGCATCTTTACCCAGTCGGCCAATTCCTTGAACCGGTCCTCGTCCCAGCCGACCATCAGGCACACGATCTGATAAGCGCGCTGCTTGTCGAGGCCGTGCTCGTCGTAAAAGGCGAGCTTCTCGCCCTCCTTGCGGTCGCGACGGTCCATCAGGAACCAGCCCCGCGCCGCCTGGACCAGCACGCGGTTTGAAAAGTCGGTGTTCATATTGATCATGGCGATGGTCGCGAAAGAATCGGCGGCGTCCTCTTCCCGTCCGAGCACCGGCAGTCCCAATTCGTGGATGATGCCGTGTCCCAATTCGTGGAATCCCACGAACAGCATATTGCCGGCCACGAACTCGATCATGTCCATCTGCTGCTGCTGGGACATCCCCTTCAGGCGGGAGTCGGTGCCCAATTCGCGCACCCCGTCATCCATCTTGGCGCGAGGAGCACGAGTCGAGGTGGGGGCGGTCTGGGAATAAGCAAGTCCGGCACCGAGCAGGAAAACAATAAGCAGGGCACCTATGCGAAAAAAAATTCGTGTCCCATGACGGTGGAAAGCGGATGGGGTGATCAGCAGACTCGACATTGGAGGGCCTCATGAAAGTGTCCTGCCCCGCTCGCGCCGGGATTCGAGCGCGATGATAGGTTTGCCCGGCGCCGAAGGGCAAGCATCGGTGTCGACCTTCGCAAAATCTGTAGGGCGCAATAGCGATGCATATTGCGCCCACGGCTTCCTCGCTAATGAAGGATCAGCTTCTGCACCCGCCAGTTGGCGGTCTCGGCGGCGTAGATCTCGTTCTCCGACGGGCAGGCGAGCCCATGGGCGCCGGAGAACTGCTTGAGATTGCGTCCCGAGCGGCCGATCACGCCGAGCACCTTGCCGTCGAGCGAGACCTTGAAGATGCGCCCGGGGAAGGTGGACTCCCCGACGAACATCACCCGGTTCGCGCCGGGCGGGATGCAGATCGAATTGGGCGCCCCGATCACCTGGGCAAGGCGCTCGCCGGTCGGCGTGTTGCCATAGGTCGCGTGGGTGCCGGGCGCCGGCGGCACGTCGATGGAAAACATGCGCAGGAACTTGCCGTCGGTGTCGAACACCTGGATGCGCCGGTTGGCGCGGTCGCCGACATAGATGTTGTTGTTGCTGTCGATCGCAATGGCGTGGGGCGTGCGGAACTGTCCGGGCCCGGTGCCCTTCGAGCCCCATGACTTCACCCAGTCGCCGTTCTTGTCGTATTTGGCGACGCGGGAATTGATGTAGCCGTCGGTGATGTAGATGTTGCCCTCGGAATCCCACGCCACGTCGGTAGGCTGGCGGAACATTCCATCCACATGGGCAAGCGGCGGCTCGACATGCTCCCAGGGTCCGGTGTCCTCGTCCGCCGATTCCTTGCGGCGGCCGAACACCCACACGACGCGGCCGGCGGGGTTGAACTTGACGATCATGTCGGAGCCCTTGTCGATGGCCCAGATGTTGTCGTCCTTGTCGATGCGCACGCTGTGGGCGAACGACCAAGCATACAGGCCCTTGCCGATTTCGCCCACATATTCGCCGTTGGCGGTGAACTCGAGCAACTGCGCCGCGGTGGGCGCATAGGCCGGCCCGCCGGCGCTGTTGGAGCGCGTGAACACGAAGACATGGCCCTTGGAGTTCACGGCGACGCCGGGAACCTCGCCGAAATTCATCCCCGGCGGCAGGGTAGGGAAGTCCGGCACCGAATCGAAGGCGATCTCGGGCACGCTTTGCTGGGCCAGGGCCGGCCCCGCCAGCAGCAGCAGAAATGGAAGCACATAAGCTCTCATCAAACCCTCCCTGGACGTTCTGGTTGAGGCGTGCGTTCGTTCCGCACGCCACGGCCGGCACCGGCCGGCTTCTTGTTCGTCGCGGCTCGAATATATTCGACCGGGGCCGGGAAATCCAAACCGCAGATGCCCGCGGTCCGCAGGTGCGCCGTTTTCGTCGGCGTGCTACCGTTCATCGTGACCGATCTCATCCGTCTCGTGATCCTGATCGCGTTTCCGATCATTGCGCTCTACCTGCCGACGCGGATGTGAGGCTTTTATGGAACGCTCGTTCAAGACCGAAGTGAAGGCTTTGCGGCTCGGCGACGGCGCCGAGTTCCATGGCGAGGGCATCCTCGCCGTCACCAAGGCGCTGCTGCAATCCGGCGTGAGCTATGTCGGCGGCTACCAGGGCGCGCCGGTGTCGCATCTGCTCGACGTGCTGGTGGATGCCCAGGACATCATGTCCGAGCTCGGCGTGCACCTGGAGACCTGCACCAACGAGGCCTCCGCCGCCGCGATGCTGGGCGCCTCCATCAACTATCCGCTGCGCGGCGCGGTCACCTGGAAATCCATCGTCGGCACCAATGTGGCCGCCGACGCGCTGTCGAACCTCGCTTCGCCCGGCGTGATCGGCGGCGCCATGATCATCATCGGCGAGGACTATGGCGAGGGCGCGAGCGTCATCCAGGAGCGCTCCTACGCCTATGCCATGAAGTCCTCCATGTGGCTGCTCGATCCGCGGCCGGACCTGCCCACCATCGTGCGCTGCGTCGAGCAGGGCTTCGCGCTGTCGGAAGCGAGCAACGCCCCGGTCATGCTGGAGCTGCGCATCCGCGCCTGCCACGTCACCGGGGCGTTCACCGCGAAGGACAACCGTCCCGGGACCTATTCCGCGCTCAACCGCCTGCCCGGGCCGCCCCGCTTCGACTATGCGCGCCTCGCCCACCCTCCCGTGACCTTCGTCCACGAGCGCCTCAAGGTGGAAAGCCGGCTGCCGGCGGCGCAGGCCTTCATCCGCGACAACGGGCTCAACGAGGTGATCCCCGGCGATCTCGACGACATCGGCGTCATCGTCATGGGCGGCCTCACCAACGGCCTGCTGCGCGCGCTGGAGCGGCTCGGCCTCGCCGATATCTTCGGCGCGACGCGGGTGCCGCTGCTGGTGCTCAATGTCGTCTATCCGCTAGTGCCGGAGGAGATGCGGGCGTTCTGCGCCGGCAAGCGCGCGGTGCTCGTGGTCGAGGAAGGCCATCCCGAATACATCGAACAGGCCGTCAATGTGGAGCTGCGCCGCGCCGACCTGCAAACCCGCGTGCTCGGCAAGGGACCGCTCCCCAAGGCCGGCGAATACACCGCGGAGGTCATGCTCGACGGCCTCGCGGCCTTCCTCGCCGCGGTGCGGCCGGCCGGCGTCGACACCGATGCGATCGTCGCCAAGGTGCGCGACATCGTCGGCCACCGTCCCAAGGCCGCGGCGGCGCTGGGCGAATTGCCGGCGCGGCCGCCCGCCTTCTGCACCGGCTGTCCGGAGCGCCCGGTATTCAGCGCCCTCAAGCTGGTGCAGCGCGAGCTGGGGCCGACCCACATCAGCGCCGACATCGGCTGCCACTCGTTTGCGACCCTGCCGCCGTTCAGCATGGGAAACTCCATTCTCGGCTACGGCATGTCGCTCGCCAGCGCCGCCGCGGTCGGCCCCAACATGGCAAAACGCGCCATCGCGGTGATGGGCGATGGCGGCTTCTGGCACAACGGGCTCATCACCGGCGTCGCCAGCAATCTCTTCAACAAGGGCGACGGCGTGCTCATCGTCATGCAGAACGGCTACACCTCGGCGACCGGCCAGCAATACATGCCGTCCAGCCCGGCCGGGCGCAATGGCGCCCCGGGCATGGATATCGAGACCACGCTGCGCGCCATGGGCGTGACCTGGCTGCGCAAGGTGCGCAGCTACGGCGTCGCCAACATGGTCGCGGCGCTCAAGGACGCGCTGCGCAGCGCCGAGCACGGCCTCAAGGTGATCATCGCCGACGGCGAGTGCCAGCTGGTGCGCCAGCGCCGGGTGCGGGCAGAGGACGGGGCAAAGATCGCGCGTGGCGAGCGCGTGGTACGCACGCGCTACGGCGTCGACGAGGAGATCTGCACCGGCGACCATTCCTGCATCCGCCTGTCCGGCTGCCCGTCGCTGACCATCAAGCCCAATCCGGACCCGCTGCGCAGCGATCCCGTGACCACGGTGATCGACAGCTGCGTCGGCTGCGGCCTGTGCGGCGAGGTCGCGCACGCCGCCGTGCTGTGCCCGTCGTTCTACCGCGCCGAGCTGATCCGCAATCCGAACCGATGGGACCGCATGGTGGCGGCGCTGCGCCGGCGCGTCATAGGTTTCCTCGCCGGCACCGCGCGGAAGGCGGCCGCATGATCTCGCCCGTGCGCCCGGTCACCCTGTTGATCGCCGCGCTTGGCGGCGAAGGCGGCGGCGTGCTCACCGACTGGATCATCGCGGCGGCGGCGAGCCGCGGCCTGCCGGTGCAGAGCACCTCGATCCCCGGCGTCGCCCAGCGCACCGGCGCCACCACCTATTACATCGAGGTGTTCCCGCAGCCTTGGCACGAACTCGACGGGCTGCGCCCGGTGATGGCGCTGTCGCCCGGCATCGGCGACGTCGATGTCGTGGTGGCGAGCGAGCTGCTGGAAGCCGGCCGCACCGTCGCTGCCGGCTTCGTCACGCCCGACCGCACGCTGGCGATCGCCTCCACCCATCGCGCCCACAGCATTGCCGAGAAGATGGCCATGGGCGACGGGCGCCTCGATCCGGACAAGCTTGCGGGCGCGGTCGAGAAGCATGCGCGCGATGCGGTTCTGTTCGACATGGACGCCGCCGCCAGGGGTGCCGGCGCCATGATCAATGCGGTGATGCTGGGCGCCATCGCCGCCTCGGGGCGCCTGCCGGTGCCGGTCGAGGCGTTCGAGGCCGCCATCCGCGCTGACGGCAAGGCGGTCGAGGCAAATTTGCGCGGCTTCGCGGCGGGGCTCGCCGCCGCCCGGCAGGGCGCGGCCACGCCGGCCGGCGATGCGGCCGCCAAGACCCCTGCCGCTGCCGCGGAGACCCTCGCCGATCTCGAAGCCCAGGCGTCGCGCTTTGCCGGTGCCGCCGACATCGTCGTCGAGGGCCTGCGCCGGCTCGCGGCCTATCAGGACCTCGCCTACGCCCGGCTCTATCTCGATCGCCTAGCGCCGATCGCGCAAGCCGATGCCCGCGCCCAGGCGGAAGGACGGTTGCTGCGCGAGACCGCGCGCCATCTCGCGGTCCGCATGTCCTACGAGGATGTCGTCCGCGTCGCGCAGGCCAAGATCGCGCCGGTCCGCATTGCGCGCATCATCGAAAAGATGGGCGGCAAGCCCGGCGAACCCGTCGCGATCGTCGAATTCCTCAAGCCCGGCATCGAGGAAATCTGCCAGCTCCTGCCGCCCCGGCTCGCCACCGCGATCCTGCGCCTCGCCGAACGCCGGGGTTGGACCGGCCGCTTCCATTGGGGCATGGAAATCAACACCAATTCGGTCACCGGCTATCTCAAATTCCTGATGCTCGCCAAGCTGCGCCGGTTGCGGCCGCGCAGCTACCGCTACCGCGAGGAGCAGGCGGCGATCGAGGCCTGGCTCGGGCTGATCGTCGCGGCGGCGGCGAGGTCCGCGGCGCTGGCGCTCGAAATCGCGGAGTGCGCGCGCCTGATCAAAGGCTATGGCGACACTTGGAAACGCGGCGCGGCGAACTATGCCGACATCGAGGCGCGGGTGATCCGTCCCGTGCTGGCGGGACGGATCGGGGTCGCGCGCGGGATCGATGCGATCGCGAGCGCCCGCACCGCCGCGCTGGTCGACCCCGAAGGCGAGGGTCTCGCCCGCTGCCTCGCCGACATCGAGCGCAGCCCGGACCTCGGCATCGCGGCGGAGTGAGCGCCTTGACAGCGGGGGCCCGGCCATGCCCCTTCCCGCGCAAGCTTGCCTGCTCTCACCGCAACACCCGGCCGCGAGTCCAAATCCGCCGCGGCTGCCACCCCGATCCGGAGGAACCGCTCATGCGCATCGACGCATACACCCATTTCATCCCGAAGAAGTTCTTCGACGCGGTGGACAAGATGCCGGGCGCCGGCAAGGACATCGGCAAGCGCATGCGCGGCGTGCCCTGCGTCTACGACCTCGACGAGCGCCGCCGCGTCGTCGGCTTGTTTCCGGACTATGCGCAGATTCTGTCCTACCCGATGCCGCCGCTGGAAAACTTTGCAGCCCCCGATCAGGTCGACGATCTCTGCAAGATGATCAATGACGGCTTCGCCGACATCGTCGAGGCGCATCGTGACCAGTTTCCCGGCTTCGTCGCCCAGGTTTCCCTCGCCTCGCCGGCCGGCGCGGTGAAGGAAGCGACGCGCGCCATCAACGATCTCGGCGCCTGCGGCGTGCAGATTTACACCAACGTCAACGGCACGCCGATCGACCGCCCGCAATACGAGGAGTTCTGGGCGGCCATGGAAAAGATCGGCAAGCCGGTCTGGATCCACCCGGCGCGAACGGCAGAGCGCCCCGACTATGTGGACGAGAAGAAATCGCTCTACGAAATCTGGTGGACCTTCGGGTGGTCCTACGAGACCGCCAGCGCCATGGCCCGCCTGGTGTTCTCCAAGACCATCGACCGCCACCCCGACCTCAAGCTCATCGTCCACCATTTCGGCGGCATCGTGCCGATCCTCGAAGGCCGCATCGGCCCGGGCTGGGACCAGCTCGGCGCGCGGACCTCCGACGAGGATTATGTCACCCTGCGCAAGAGCCTGAAGAAGCGCCCGCTCGACTACTTCAAGCAGAATTTCTACGCCGACACCGCCGTATTCGGCGCCGACGCCGCCACCGTCTGCGGCCTCGCCTTCTATCCCATCGAAAAGGTGGTGTTCGCCTCGGACTGCCCGTTCGATCCGGAAAAGGGCACCGGCTATATCCGGGAGACGCTGCGGATCCTGGAGTCGCTCGATCTGGCGAAGGACGTGAAGGAGAAGATTTATTACAAGAATCTGGAGGGGATTACGGGGAAGACGTTCGTGAAGTGAGGGGTGGAAATCCATTTACTCCGTCATCACCGGGCTCGTCCCGGTGATCTCGATCAACAGGGCACGGCCGTCCCAAACGCCACGGCCCACCTTGTCCCGGAGCGTCCTTATTTTCTACAATTCCCCACGTGAAACAATTCTACGTCTACATCCTGGCCAGCCGGCCCGGCGGCGCGCTCTATGTCGGCGTCACCAACGATCTCGTCCGTCGCGTCTACGAGCACCGGCAAAAGTCGGCACCAAGTCACAGCAAACGCTATCACATCGAACGCCTCGTCTATTTCGAAGTCTACGACACTGCCGCGCTCGCAATTCAACGCGAGAAGAATATCAAACACTGGCCGCGGGCATGGAAGACCAACCTCATTGGGCAAACGAACCCAACGTGGCGCGACTTGTATGATGACATCGCGCTGCCGTGATTGGGCAATGTGCACCGGTGTCTGGCGCGGCCGTGCCCTGGTAATCGAGATCGCCGGGACAAGCCCGGCGATGACGGAGTGGGTTGGGGGTTGGGGGTTACGGGTTGGGGGTTACGGGTTGGGGGTTACGGGTTGGGGGTTACGGGTTAGGGGTTACGGAGTGCGGAGGGGGTTATTGACTCACCCCCCGTCTCCTCTAGCGTCGCGCCATGGATGCGACGCCGCTGCCCCCTGACGCGCCGCCCGCCGCGGCGGGCGAGGAGCATCGCGTCACGCCGCTGATGGAGCAGTACGTCGAGATCAAGGCCGCCAATCCGGACTGCCTGCTGTTCTACCGGATGGGCGACTTCTACGAGCTGTTCTTCGCCGATGCGGAGGTGGCGAGCCGCGCGCTCGGCATCGTGCTCACCAAGCGCGGCAAGCACCGCGGCCAGGACATCCCCATGTGCGGCGTGC
>Ga0302326_10002994_pt1 | contig 40375 bp, 39 predicted proteins | sample Palsa_T0_3_FD_202264 | JGI IMG/M metagenome (GOLD analysis project Ga0302326, IMG submission 202264) | Peat permafrost microbial communities from Stordalen Mire near Abisko, Sweden - Palsa_T0_3 | ecosystem: Environmental > Terrestrial > Soil > Palsa > Peat permafrost | place: Sweden: Abisko... | reverse complement strand
AGCCCGCACGACGCGGCGCTGCTGCGCGAGGCGCTCGACCAGGCGCTCGGCGAGCCCAAGGCCGGCGAGTCCCGGTGACCGTCGCCGCGGTGCTGCTGGCCTACGCGGCCGGTCTCGGCATCCTGGGATCGCCATTGCTCGGCCGGGCCAGGTGGACGGCCCGCGCGCCGCTGCTGGCTATCGTCATCTACCTGGCCGCGGGATGGTCGGTTATCGTCGCGCTCGGGCTGGCCGGCCTGACGCTGGCCGTTCATGCGACCGCCCTCGGCGGGGGGCTCAGTCACCTGATCGGAGCCTGCGTGCACCGGCTCCGCGCCACCTACGGCACCCCGGGGGGCGCCACGGTCGCCGGGCTCGGTCTCACCCTGGCGGGCGCTGTCGCCGCCCGCACCGCGCTCACCGCGGTAGCCCACTTCCGCGCCGCCGGACGGCAAGCGCAGCGGCATGCGCAGACCGCGCGACTGGTCGGGCAGCCCGAGCCGACCCTGGGAGCCGTGCTGGTGGAGCATGCCCAGCCGGCGGCCTACTGCGTGGCCGGCCGGCAGCCTACCGTGATCCTGACCACCGGCGCGGTGCAGGCGCTCGATCCCGGCCAGCTGGATGCCGTCCTGGCGCACGAGCGAGCGCACCTTACCGGCCGTCATCACCGGCTGCTGGCCCTGGCGAGGATCGGCCGCGAGGTCCTTCCGTTCTTGCCGCTGATGCGGGACGCCGAAGAGCAGGTGGCGCGGCTGGTGGAACTGCACGCCGACGACACGGCCACCCGAGCCCACGATCCTCGGCAGCTGGCCACCGCCCTGGTCGTCCTCGCCACCGCGGCCAGTCCCGCGTCGACCCTGGCCGCGGGCACCACCGACTCGGTCCAGCGGATTCACCGGCTGCTAGGACCCAGCGAGCCGCTGGGGCGCGCCCGGCGGCAGCTCCTTGGCGCCGCGGCGGCGGTGCTCGCCCTGACCCCGGTGCTGCTGGCCCTGACGCCCGCCGTGGTCGCGCTCGCCCTGGGAAAACTTCCGGCGGCCTAACACCAGCCGGCCACGGGAGTGAACAATTTCCCCTCCGGCCCCGTGTTGCCAGACATGAGGATCCATCGCCAGAACAGCATCCCGGAGGCGCCCACCGGGCGCGCGGACCACACGACAGCGGGCTGGTCCCGACGCCTTCGCTGGCGGCCCCGCCACCGCCCGGACCGCGCAGACGCCTGGCACGCGCCAGAATCGGGCACCGGCGGTGACCAGGCCCCGCCAGAGGAGGCCTCGCCAGTGCAGGCCCCGCCAGTGCAGGCCCGGCCAGTGCGGGGGGCACCCGGCGAGACCATGGCGGCCGGCATGCAACTGGTGATCGCGCTGCTCACCGCGGGCCTGGACTCACCCGAACTGGAGGCGTGGGCGGCGGACACGCTCACTCCGAACGACGTGGACGGCCTGGGCGACTTCATGGCCGGCCTGCACGTGATCTCCGTGGTGCTGCTGCGCGAGCTGCATGAGGCGACGGGAGAGCCGCAGACCGCCATCTTGCAAAGGCTGGCCATCCTGGCAGAGCGCCGGCGGGGGACGCCGTCCGCCGGCTAGGGCAGTGCCCCGGCACGGCACGGTCATCGCGAAATCCACTACCTGTATTAGTAGAAAGACCGGGCTCTCAGATGCGGGCCGCGCCGCGGGCGGACACCTTGCCACCCGTCAGTGAGCCCCTGGCTTCGCCGCCGCATCGCTCTGACGTGCTCATTGTCCCTCGCACCTGACATGTGAAGTGTGATGCACGTCGCACCCGCCGACTCTCTGGCAGACTGAACCGTCCAGGTCTCCTATGCGTGTTAGTAGTTGAAAGTAAAACTACTGCAGCCGCCCCGTTGAGGCCCCGGTCCGCGGGACGGCCGACGACAGGAGAAAACCAATGTTCGATCGTATGGCCCAATGGCAGCCGGACCAGGGCGCGGCCTCGGCCGCGCGGGCGGTAGCCGCGCTGGGGCTCGCCGCACTCGCGGTGATCCACGTCGTCGACCTGCCGGGCACCTTGGGCCCGACCCCGCTGGTCGGCATCGGGTATCTCGGGATCATCGTGGCGGCGATCCTGATCGGCGGGGTGCTGATCGCCCGGCCGCACTGGCTGGCCTGGGCCGCCGCGGCCGCCGTGGCCGCCTCGGCGATGGGCGGATACCTGCTGACCCGCGGTCTGCGCGGAGGCTTCCTGGGCGATCACGGCGATGTCGGTAACTGGCACTGCCCGCTGGGCATTGCCGCGCTCAGCGTGGAGTCGGTGATCATGCTGCTCGTCCTGCTCGTCGTGCTCAGCGCCTGGCAGGCACGGATCCATGCCGCGCACGTAGCAGCAGCGCGCCGCCCGGCCGCGCGACGCGTGCCCGACTACACCCGGTCCCTGTCATCCGGCTCTGGCCGCTAGACCCCACCAGATTCCGCCTGGCATGCCGCCGGGCCCTGCGAAGGAGTACCAAGATGCGCACGTCCTCACCCGGCCCGCCCGGCCGCGCGGGCGCGGCCCAGTGGCGGCGCTGGGTTTTCCCGGCGGCTATCGCGGCCGGCCTGGTGACGCTGCTGGCCCTGCCGCGCGGCGCAGCCCCGGGCATGGCGCTGAGCTATACCAGGTTCCTGGCCGATGTCAGCGCCGGGACGGTCCGCGCGGTGACCATCAGCCCGGCCGGCCAGGTCACCGGCAGCCTGGCCGGCGGTCACCCGTTCACCACCACCATCCCGGTCGCGCTTGGCGGCAACGGCCTCGCCGCCGACCTGGCGGCCCACCACGTCCAGGTCACCGCCACCACCGCCACGTCTACCTCGCTGCTGTCGGTGCTGATCGGGCTGCTGCCGCTGCTGCTGTTCGGCGCTCTGCTCTATCTCGGCATCCGGCGCGTCCCGCTGTCCTCCGGCGGCGGCCTGGGCCGGCTGGGTGGCCTGGCCAAGGCGAAGGCGCGGGTCATCGACGCCGAACGGCCGGCCACCCGGTTCACCGACGTGGCCGGGTATGCCGCGGTGAAGACCGAGATCAGCGAGGTCGTCGACTACCTGCGCGACCCCGGCCGCTGGCACCGGGCCGGGGCCCGCGGGCCGCGCGGCGTGCTGATGGCCGGGCCACCCGGCACCGGCAAGACCCTGCTCGCCCGCGCGGTCGCCGGCGAGGCCCACGTCCCTTTTTTCTCGGTCTCGGGCTCGGGTTTCGTGGAGATGTTCGTCGGCGTCGGGGCGGCCCGGGTCCGGGACCTGTTCGAGCAGGCCCGCGCCCGCGGACCGGCGATCGTGTTCATCGACGAGATCGATGCCCTCGGCGCCCGCCGCGACCACGGCGGCTTCGCCGGGAGCGATGAGCGGGAGCAGACCCTGAACCAGCTGCTCGCCGAGATGGACGGATTCGAGGACTCCGGCGGGGTGGTGGTGCTGGCCGCCACCAACCGGCCGGACGCCCTGGACCCCGCGCTGCGCCGGCCCGGCCGGTTTGACCGCGAGGTCATCGTCCCGCTGCCCGACCGGGCCGAGCGCCGCGCCATCCTGGCCTCGCACGCCCGCGGCAAGAACCTCGGCCCGGACGCCGACCTGGACCAGGTCGCCGCCGCCACGCCCGGGTTCTCCGGCGCGGACCTGGCCAACCTCCTCAACGAGGCCGCTGTCACCGCGGTCCGGTCCGGCCGCACCACCCTGGTCGCCGCCGACTTCGACAGCGCTCGCGATCGCGTGCTGCTCGGCACCCGGCACAGCACCCCGCTGGCCCCCGGCGAGCTCGCCACCGTCGCGGTCCACGAGGCCGGCCACGCGCTGGTCGCCACGTTGTCCTCCTGCGCCGACCCGGTCAGCCGGGTCACCGTCCTGGGCGCCGGGCAGGCCCTCGGGCTGACCGAGATGCTCCCCGCCGACGACCGCCGGCTCTACGGGGAACAGTACCTGGCCGACACCCTCGCGGTCCGTCTCGGCGGCCGGGCCGCCGAGCGCCTGATCTGCGGTGAGGCCTCCACCGGCGCCGCCGACGACCTGGCCTCCGCGACCGCCCTGGCGACCCAGATGGTCCGCGAGTTCGGCCTCAGCGAGGCGATTGGCCCGGTCAGCTACGGCGGGCCGCCGGCCGGCTATCCCGCGCTGGCCGGCGCGCGCGGTTACTCCGAGCACACCCAGTGGCTGGTCGACCAGGAAGTCGCCGCCCTGCTGGCCAAGGCGGAAACCCGCGCCCGGGACCTGCTCACCAGCCACCGGGACGCCCTCAACCGGCTCACCGCCGCCCTGCTGGAGCAGGAAACCGTCACCGGGGACCAGGTCCGGGCTCTCGCCTGGGCGCCAATGGCCACGGCGAGTGAACCATCCTCTTCTACTAATCGTGTTAGTAGATAGTGCACCATCGATACCTAAGGAGCTAAGACCATGCGACACCCGAGAATCATCATCGCCAGCGTCAGCCTGGCCGCGGCGGCCGCCATCGGCGGCGGTATCACCGCCGCCGCGGCGACGACCTCCCATGCCAGCAGCCAGCCCGCGGCCAGCCAGAACGCCGCGGCGACCGTGCGCACCGTGCAGGCGACCGTCGGAGGCAAGACCGAGACCATCCTGGTCAACAAAGCGGGCCTGCCGCTGTACTACTACCTGAATGACACGGCGGCGAAGTCGGCCGTCACCGGAGGGCTGGCGGCGCTGTGGCCGCCGCTGACGTCCGCGTCACCGGCCGCTACCGGGCTGACCGGCAAGCTCGCCGCGGTCATGGACGTCCACGGCGACCAGGTCGCCTACAACGGGCACCTGCTCTACACCTTCGCTGACGATCACGCCGGCCAGGTGACCGGCCAGGGAGTGCAGGCCTTTTTCGTGGCCACCCCGGGCCTCACGCCGCTCACCGGGTCCTCGACCGCCGGGTCCTCGACCCCGGCGGGCACGGCCCCGGCCGCTCCGTCCGGTAGCGGTTACGGCTACTGAGGCGACCATAGGCCCCGTTCGCTGGCTCCGTTCCTTTCGGGCGGTGCCAGCGGACCGGGCCCGGACACACACACAGACCTAGGACAGCTAGACATGAAACGCAGCAGCAGGCGTCTGGCCGGGCTGGCGGCCATCGGTGCCGCGCTGGCGGCGGTGACCGGTGCGGGATGGGCCGAACGGACCTCGGTGGCAGCCTCGTTTATGGTGCTTGCTCATCTGCAGTGGCTTTGGATCCCGGCCGCGCTCCTGCTTGAATCCGCGTCCATGGCCGCCTTCGCGATCATGCTGCGCAGACTGCTCGCGGCCGGCGGCGCCCGCGTGGGCATCCGGCCCATGCTGGCCACCGCCTATGCGGCCAACGCGGTGTCAGTCTCAGTACCGCTGGGAGGACCCGCACTAGCCACGGCTTTCACATTCCGCCGCTTCACCCGGCAGGGCGCGGATGCCCCGCTGGCCGGCTGGACCCTGCTGGCGGGCGGGCTGGTCTCCGGCGCCACGGCGGTCCTGGTCGTCGGCGGCGGCGGGCTGGCGTCGGGGAACGTCCTGGTCACAGCGGTCACAGTGCCCGGCGTGGTGCTCGCCGTAGCCGGCCTCGCCGGAGCGGTCGCGGCCGTGCGCCGCCCGCGGCTGCGTGGCGCCCTCGAGCGGCCAGCGGGATGGATGCTACGGCAGGGATCGGCGATGCTGCGCCGGCCTGTCGCCGAGCCCGGCCAGATCATCCGGGCCTGGGCGCAGCGACTGGGCTCACTCCAGCTTTCCCCGTCCGGCTGGCTGACGGCGACCGCCCTGGCCCTGGCCAACTGGCTCGCCGACGCGGCCGTCCTCGCGGTAAGCATCCGCGCCACCGGCGCCACCATCCCCTGGCACGATCTTCTGCTGGTCTACGGGTCGGGCATCGCCGCGCAAAGCCTCAACATCACGCCCGGCGGGCTGGGGATCACCGAGGGAACGCTCAGCCTCGCCCTAGTAGCTACCGGGCTGGGCGCCAGCCAGGCTCTGGCGGCGGTGCTGCTCTACCGTCTCGCCAGCTTCTGGCTGGTCGCACTGGCCGGCTGGCTGGTCGTGTTCCGGCTGTGGCATCCCCGGACCCGGCGCGGTCCCGGCCCACCGCGCCGCACCCCCCACGAACAGGACTCCGTCATGGCCGCCGACGCAGGCACCACTGACACGCCAGCCGGGCTGGGTACTCACGAGCTGGTGCTCCTGCACGGGCAGCCGGGTTCGCCCGCCGACTGGCAACTGGTCTCCGGACGGCTGCCCCCCCCGCTGCACGCCGTCGCGGCCGACCGGCCGGGCTACGGCTCCAGTCGCCTGCCGGCGGCCGGGTTTGCCGCGAACGCCCGCGCCGTCCTCAACGACCTGGACTCGCGCGGCATCACCCGCGCGGTGCTCGTAGGGCATTCCTACGGCGGCGGGGTGGCGCTGTCGGCGGCGAGCCTGGCGCCCGGCCGGGTGGCGGCGGTGGTCCTGCTCGCGAGCGTCGGCCCGGGGTGCGTGACCCGCTGGGACAGGCTGCTCGCCGCACCCGGCGCAGGCCCGCTGTGCGCGCTGGTGGCGTGGCGGCTGACGCCCTGGATCGCGCGGGCCCGGCTGGCCAGGATCGCGCGGCGGCGGGGCCGCCCGCTGCGTCCGGACGAGCACGTCAACTGGCAGGTCTGGGGCCATGCGGACGGCGGACACCTGCCGCTATGGAGCACCTTCCTGACCGAACAACGCGCCCTGCTGCGTGAGCTCGATGAGCTGGAGGACGCTCTGGCCTCGGTCCGGGCGCCGGTTCTCGTGCTCGCCGATCCGCAAGACTCCGTGGTTCCCTTCGAAACCGCCTGCCGGCTGGCACGCGCCCTGCCGCATGCTCACCTGCAGCTCGTCGAGGGCGCGGGTCATCACCTGCCCAGGCGAGCCCCCGCGGTGGTCGCCAATGCGATCGCGGCGTTCCTGGCCACGGCCGACCGCACCGACGTCCCCGATCGCTCAGCCCGCCGTGACGTGAACAGTTCGCAAGTCCTATCCGTGTTAGTAGGACGGGGCTGGTGTGCGGCGGGCTCCAGTGCCATACATCCGGAAGAAGGGAAGATACAGGTGGCAAATACCCGTCACGACCGTGCGGGCGGCAACTCAGCCGGGCCGCGGCGAGGCTCGCAGCCCAAGACGCGCGCCCGCGAGCGGATCGCGGCCGAACGAGCCGCCCGTAAGCGCGCCGAAGCGCGCCGGCGGATCCTGGTGGCGGTCGCTTCGGTCACCGCCGTGCTGGCGGTGGTAGTGGGACTGGTCGCGGTCAAGCTGACCGCTACCCCCGCTCGTTTGGTCGCTAGCGAATCGCCGGCGTCCTCCCTCGTCGTCCGGCAGGTCACCACCGTCCCGGCCGCCGTGCTCGCCAGGGTAGGCCCCGGCCAGGAGATAACCCCGCTTCGGGCGGTCAAGACGTCAGGGCCGCCGCTGCAGATCGGCGGCAAGACGGCGATCGTCTTCGTCAGCGAGGAATCCTGCCCGTTCTGCGCGGCCGAACGCTGGTCGCTGGCCGTCGCACTGTCCCATTTCGGCAGCTGGAGCCAGCTCGGCACCACGACGTCATCGGCCACCGACGTCTACCCGGACACCGCCACGCTCTCGTTCCGGACGGCTCACTACCAGAGCACCGAGCTCACGCTGCGGACGACCGAGCTGACCGACAACGCCGGCCGCGCGCTGCAGGCCCAGACCCCGCTGGACAACAGCCTCATCAGCACCTTCGACGTGCCTCCCTACGTCAACAGCGCCGACCAGTCCGGGGCGGTCCCGTTCCTCGACATCGCCAACCGGTATGTCCTGGCGGGCGCGCAGTACGACCCGCAGGTCCTCGCCGGCCTGTCGGCGGCGCAGATCGCCAGCCAGCTCAGCAACCCCGCCAGCCCGGTGGCCACGGCCATCGACGGGTCAGCCCAGGTCATCGTCGCGGCCATCAACCAGGTTCTGCGCGACCAGGCGGGCCCGCCAGCCACGGCCGGATCCGGGGGCTGAAGCCCCCGTCGCCGACCGCCGACGGGTCCGCGTCGCCATCGCCCGATAGGCGGGCGAGGCTCACATATGCTTCTGCCATGCCAGGCCCGCCAAGCGCCGTCGCACCGACCGTGGAGCGCCCAGTCCGCAGGCGACGTCGGGGAACCGCGGTCGAGAAGGCAATCTCTGACGCTGTCATTGCTGAGCTAGCCGAGGTCGGATTCGGGCGGCTGAGTTTCGAGGGCGTCGCCGAGCGTGCGGGCACCGGAAAGAGCCCGCTTTACCGGCGGTGGCCTGACACCACGTCTCTCGTGATCGACACGTTGGAGAAGCTGGGTTCAGACCCAGCCGAATACGCCCGGACCGGTGTTCTGCGCGACGATCTGATCGGGCTCACGGTTCACATGATCAAAGCGCAAAAGGGCGTTAGGGGTGATGCGTACCGAAGCCTCCTGGGCGAAGCGCATCGCCAGCCTCAACTACTAGCCCGGTTCAAGTCACAGGTTTTCGACCCCCGTTTCGAGGCATTGACCGAATTGCTGCGCGACGCGGCCAAGCGCGGCGAGATATCTTCGGAGCGCCTGACACCCGTCGTCCTCGAGGTACTTCATGCGTTGATCATTAAACGCACACTGCTTGATACTCACGACCCGACGAAAAAAGATATTACCGAGATGGTGGACGAGGTACTCCTACCTCTGCTCGTGACCCGCCTTGGTGGATGCCCCGACCACGATGGCGTCGGCACAGCTCTCCCGGGCGATCCGGTGGAGCTCAGCCAATGAGTCACCCCGGGTAGCCACGAAGGTAATGGAAATGCCATGCTCCCGGGCCTTCTCCTCGGCTTCATGGCGAAGATCGGCGGCGGTCTGTTCGAAGGCCTCGGAGTGCGCCATGCGAAGCACGGCAGCTGCGCTGGGTTCGGTGACGCACATCGGTGCGACTGATCCCACGTAAACGGCGACGAGCCGGGCCCGCTGGCGGCGCGCTAGTCCCGCCGCATATGCGCCAGCCCGCATGGAGGTCGCGGAACCGTCAATGCCGACCACAATCGCCGACGGTCCGTCGGTTCCCAGCTCGAAGGAATGAGCATCGGTCATGGACCTTCTCCTCTTCGCAGGCGGGGGTCCTGTTGGTCAACGGGCGCCCTGTTCTTGTGCCCTCCGTCCCGACGAACCTGACCGTGATCATGGCGGCTGAGCACATCTACCGGCGGACGCTCTCTCGCTGAGCCCGGCAGCCGGGCTCGGTACAGCCGCCGGGAGGTGCTGGCCGCGGGCACCTGGCGCTTCGGCCGTAAGGACAGGATTGTCGTTGACTAAGGGCGGATTCATATCTAACGTCACCGCTAAGACCGCCGACTGGTTGTCCCGACCGCGACGTGGCACGGCGAGCCGAGGGCGTTCATCATCGGCGTAGTGATTTCACAGACGAGGTGGTTGCGGTGCAACTCACCAGGCAGCATGTGGTTGACGTGTTGCGCAAGGCCGGATTGCCGGAGATGGCCGAGGAGGCTCAGCGTGAGCTGCCCGACCCGGTCGATAGCGAACAGGCGGCGGCCTGGGGTATGCCGTACGGCATCAGCATGGATAACCTCATCAGCCGGATGGGCGGCAGCCCGTGAGAGTCCGCTAAGACATCCCGGGGACGCGGGCTGGGAGTCCTGAGGGCACGCAGTACTGCCGTTCCGAGATTAGAAAAAGGAGCGGTCGTGGGACACGAAAACTTGGCCGGCCGCACGAGGTGTGTCATCGGCCGCAGGGGACGAACTGACGGCCGTGGAGCTCGCGGGCGATGATGATTTTCTGGATCTGAGGGTGCCGTCGGCGCGGGCTAATGAACCCGCACGACGACTACCAGACTCGACACAGCAGACGGGAGCCTGCCGATGCCGGTACCTCGGTCTACTATCTCCGTCGTGACTGCAGGCGACCTGAGGAGCTTCCCTCGACCTGGTGAGAGCCTTAACGTCTATGCCTCGGGGACCCGCTCGCGCGGAGCTAAATCCTACTTTCTGTAAGCGTATCGTTACTCTGCTCGGAGTTGACGATCCCGGTGTGACGTAGGCCTGCTGGTACCGGCGCGATCCGGCCACCTTCGCACCCGGCACGGCCGGCCGCGGGATAGCGTTAACCGCATGGCGATCATGACGCGGCCGCTTGGCCGGACGCAGACGGACGTGACCGTCCTCGGGTATGGCGCTATGGAGTTGCGAGGCGGCCCGAGGGGACCTGAGATAGCGGACGAGGACGCCGGGCGCCTGCTCAACGCGGTCCTGGACGGCGGCATCAGCCTGATCGACACCTCGCCGGACTACGGCCGCAGCGAGGAGCTCATCGGGCGCTACGTGGGGCACCGGCGCGATGAGTTTTTCCTCGCCTCCAAGTGCGGCTGCCTACTCGAACCGCCCGCGGACTCGCCGCCGCCGTACCCGCACGACTACAGCCCCGGCAACGTCCGCGAGGTGGTCGAGCGGTCGCTGCAGCGGCTCGGTACGGACCACCTGGACCTCGTCCAGGTGCACATGTCCCCGAGCCGGGCCACGCTGGAGGAGAACCACACGGTCGAGATGCTCCAGGAACTGCGGAACGAAGGCAAGGTTCGGTTCATCGGCATGTCAGGCATCCTCCCTGACCTGCCCGACCACCTCGCAATGAACGTCTTCGACGCCTTCCAGATCCCCTACTCGGCCGTCCAGCGCGACCACGAGGACCTCATCACCGAGGCGGCGGACGAGGGCGCGGGAACGCTGATCCGAGGCGGCGCGGCCCGGGGCGCGGCCTCAGAGGAGAAGAACTGGCGGACCGGCCCGCTCACCCAGAAGCCGGGCCTCGGCCAGCAGAACTGGGAAACCTCGGGCATCGAGGACCTGCTTGCCGACGCGGGCATGTCCACCATGGAGTTCGTCCTGCGGTTCACCCTCAGCCACCCCGGCCTGTCGACCACCATCGTCGGCACCGCGAACCCGGCGCACCTGACCACCAACATCGCCACAGCCGAGAAGGGACCGCTGCCTGCCGACCTGTACGAGGAGGCAAAGAAGCGGCTGCCGCGGTAATTCGCTGGCCGGCGCCGGTCTGGTACGGACCGCCAGTGAAGCCTGCTGAGGGCCTGCGCGCAGGACCTTTCCGGCTGGAACGCAGTAGAGAACCGAATGTACAGTATCCCTATCGGAAAAGTCGGATATGCCTCGCTGAGGAGGACCCTGCCGTGGAAACCTGGGACGCCATCCGCGCCCGCCGCAACGTCCGCGCCTACCGGCCTGACCCCGTGGCGGCGAGCGACCTCGACCGGATCACCGAGGCAGGCCGACGGGCGCCGTCGGCATCCAACCGGCAGCACTGGGACTTCGTCGTCGTCACCGACCCGGACGAGCTCCGCGCGCTGTCCACCGTATGGCGGGGCGCCGGCCACATCGCCGGGGCCGCCGCGGCCATCGCCCTGGTGCTGCCGCAGACCGACGACGACCGTACCCGCCTCCTCGACTACTACGACCTCGGGCAGGCCACCTACGCCATAGCGGTCGCCGCCGCCGACCTCGGCATCGGCACCGCCCATGCCTCGGTCGGCGACCAGGATGCGGCCCGGAAGATCCTGGGTGTGCCCGGCGATCACGATGTCACCTTCCTCCTCGGCGTGGGCTACCCGGCGGACCGGCCGCTGCGGCCCATCGCGAATCCCAACCGCCGCCCGGCCGGCGAGGTCGTTCATCACGGCCACTGGTAACCAGCCATTGACATACCGCGGACGGCCCCGACCAGGATCCGGCCCGGGGCAAGACCGGGCATATCGTTACGCCTATGGTGATCATTCCTGCGGACGTGGCGGTCAGGCGGCCCAGCGTGCGGTGGGCGATGTGCGTCATCGGGACCGGAATCCTGGCCGCGGACCAGGTCAGCAAGAGCCTGGTGCTGGCACTGGATCCGGCCTCGGCGCGCGGCTCAGCCAGCGGCTGGCTGACGGTACATCTGATCCGCAACACCGGCGCGAGCGGCGGGTTCGGAGCGGCCTACCCGACGGTGATCACTGCGCTGGGCGCCGTCATTGCGGCGACCGCGGGCACGCTGGCCTTGCGTACCCAGAGCCGGGCGGTCGCGCTGTGCCTGGCCGCCGTGCTGGCGGGCGCGGCGGGCAATCTCGCGGACCGGGTCTTCAGGGCCCCCGGCCTGGGCCGCGGCGCGGTCGTGGACTGGATCCATGTCGGCGGTTCGCGCGCCTCGTTTAACCTCGCCGACCTCGCCATCCAGCTGGGTGCCCTGGGGACGGTCATCGCGATGTTCGCCATCCGCCCGGGGGCCCGGCAGCCGGTTCAGCTTCCCGCAGAGCTGCCCTGAGGAGCTGGGCCGCCGATCCGGCTGCAGTCTTAAGGTAGAACCGGCTTACAGCAGGCTGGGCGCGAAGGACGCAGGGAGGCCATCTCATGCACAAGGAATTCACTGCCACCTTGGTGCGAAGCGAGGAAAAGGGCGGCTGGACGTACCTGATCTGGCCCGAATCGGTGGACTTCTTCGGTACCAGGGGCCTGGTCAAGGTGCGGGGAACCATTGACGGTCACCCGTTCCGCAGCTCGTTTATGGCCCTGGGCGACGGCAGCCATAAGCTCCCGGTCAAGGCCGAAATCCGCAAGGTCATCGGCAAGGACGCCGGCGACACGGTGACCGTCTGCCTGCAAGAGCGGATCGGCGGCCAGGGGAACTGACGATCTCCTAGCCGAACGGGCCCGCAGTGCGCGCTCCAGGCATGGTTGTGAGCCACGCGCCTACCGGGCCGGTGTTACGGGCCCGGTCCCGGCCCCGGTGGCGCGGATGACGGTCGCGATGTCAGACAGGTCGTCTTCCTTCAATTCCAGGCTGGCGGCGGGCAGCCACCCGTCGACCTGACCGGGACCGCGGGCTCCGACGATCGCGCCGGTCACCCCGGGGAAGGTCAGGGTCCAGGCGACAGCCACCGCGGCGGGCGTGACCCCATGCCGTTCGGCGACCGGGCGCAGTCCTTCGGCCAGGGCCAGGTTGGCCGAGGCGGCCGGCCCGGTGAAGTCGGGGTGGCCGGCCCGCCAGTCACCCGGGTCTAGCCGGGCCGCCCGCTCCGCGGTGAACGCGCCGGTGAGCAGGCCCGAGGCCATCGGGCTGTAGACGATCGCCCCGGCTTCATGCTCGTGGGCCCACGGCAGGACGTCGGCCGCGGCGCCGCGGTGGATCAGGTTGAACTGGGGCTGGATGGCGTCCACGTTCGCGATGGGTTCGGCCGCTTCCAGCTGGCGGAGGTCGTGGTTGGACAGCCCGGCGGCGCCGATCTTGCCCTCGCGTTTGAGGTCGGTGAAGACCTGCCAGTACTCCTCCACCGGCGTGCCGTCCTCCGCAGGCCAGTGCATCTGGTACAGGTCGATCCGCTCGACCCGCAGCCGCCGCAGCGAGGCCTCGACTTCGGTCCGCAGGCTGGCCGGCGCGCCGACCCGCCGGGGCGCCGCGGACCGGTCGGCCGGATCCCAGACCAGGCCGCCCTTGGTGAACACGTAGGGCCGGTCCGCCTCGGGCAGGCCGGCCAGCGCGGCCGCGACCACCTCTTCGGAGTGGCCCAGGCCGTAGACGGCGGCGGTGTCGATCCAGTTGATCCCGGATTCCACCGCGTGCCGGATGGCCGCGATCGACGCGGCGTCGTCCTGGTTGCCCCAGGCGAAGGCCCAGCCGCCCCCGCCGATGGCCCAGGCCCCGAAGCCGACCCGGGTCAGGTGCATGCCGGTCAAACCCAGCCGCGTGGTGGGAAGTGAGGTTGTCATAATCGTTCTCCTTTGTGAGGGATGCTTGCTCTCAGCTGGGTTCAGCCTCGTGCCCGCCGGGGTGAGGCGGCGTCACACCGGCGGGTGATTCGCGGTCCCGCCCCGAAGACGCCGGACCTCGAGGAGCTCCAGCCCGAGCGCTTCGATCTGAGCCAGGACGCCGTACAGCGCGGCCTGGTCCGTCAGGGCACCGGTCAGCAGCGTGTCCTCGCCGTGCGTCTCGGCGCGCAGGCCGGGGAACGCGGCGCGCATCGTCCGCCCGAGGCGCCCCCGGACGCGGATCTCGTGGGTCATCGGCGGCCGCGGATCATGCTGACCGCACGCTACGGTCCTCATGTCATGTCCTGCGCAAAACGGGAGATCGAGAACAGGCACAGGACCGCGAGCAGGATCGAGAAGGTCAGCACGGCCGGGAAGGTCCCGGTGAACCCCGACAGCACGCCCACGCCGACCACGGGAATGATCAGCCCGGCGTAGCAGGCCACGAAGAAGGCGGAGATGGCCTGGCCGCGCCGCTCGGCCGGGGCCAGCCGGTTGGCGGTGGCCAGGCCGCCCAGGAAGATGGCGCCGACGGCCACGCCGCCGGCCACCGTGCCGGCCAGGAACAGGGCCATTCCGGACTGGGCCAGGCCGGCCACGATCAGGGCGAGCGCGGCCAGGAACAGAACTAGGCCGGCCAGCACGACGCGCCGGCTGCTGAACCTGAACAGCGCCACCTGGGTGACGGTCCCTACCGCGAGCAGCAGGAACACGACGGCTCCCTGAACGGCGTGGTTACCCTCATGCAGCTGGCCGGCGATGAAGCCGGGCACCAGGGAACTGAACAGCCCGAGCAGGGCGAAGGCCGAGAAAGCGGCGACGCCGGCGGCGATGAACTCGCCCCGGCCCCGCTCCGGGATGCCCAGCCCGGCGAAGCGCAGGGTCGGGCGCGTGCGGCGGCCCACCGTCTCGGGGACGAACAGCAGGATGAGGCCCGCCACCGCCAGGACCGCCAGGTACGTCTCGAACACCAGCGTCGTGGGGTGCGGCGCGTACTGCGCGAACAGCCCGGCGACCAGGGGACCGAGGCCCAGGCCGGCCATGTTCGCGGCGGTGGCCACCAGCGACGCCCGGCGGCTGGCCGAAGCCGGCACAAGCTCGGTGAGCGTGGCCGTCGCCGTGCCCGTCATCAGGCCCGCCGACAGTCCCGACACGATCCGGGCCGTGATGAGCGCCGCCAGGTTAGGGGCCAGGATGAACACCACCGTGCTCAGCGCGCTGGCCCCGAGGGCCACGGCCAGCACCGGCCGGCGCCCAGCCAGGTCCGAGGACCGCCCGGCCAGCAGCAGGGTCGCGATCACCGCCGCGGCGTAGACGGCGAAGGTCACCGTCACCATGGCCGCGGAGAAGTGCCAGCGGCCCTGGTAGATGACATACAGCGGGGTCGGCAGGGTGGTGCCGAGCATGGTGACGCCGAGTACCAGCGCCAACAGCCAGAATGCGACCTGCCGCGGGACGGCCGGCGCTCTCCGCCTGGTCGGTGACGGCCGGCCATGGTGGCCGGTACCGGGCCGGCTGCGGGCCGGCCGGGGTACCTGCGTGGTGGTCATGTCGGTTCCTTTCGGTCTTTAAGCGAGGTGGCATCAGCCTCGCGCCCGGCCGGGTGAGCCGGCATCACACGCTCGGGTGATCCGCAGGCCGGGCTCGGCCTATCGGCGCGGGAGACGTACTGTTAGAAGCGGTACCTGCCGAGGAGAGCCGCCGTGGAGCCTGCCGTCGGGTCCGGGGCCATCGCCGCCCCGGCCGTTCCGGCTGCTCCGCCTGTCCGGGATGGAGTCGTCTCGCGCCCGGGGCTTTTCCGGCAGCTGACCCAAGCGCAGCGCGTCGTGCAGGTGTCGGCCCCGCCGGGCAGCGGGAAGACGGTCTTGCTCCGGTCCTGGATCGCCGGAGCGGGCCTGGCCGAGTGCACCGCCTGGGTATCGGTACCGGGTGAGGAGTGTGATCCTGCTCGGCTCTGGATCTCGGTGGTCGGCGCGCTGCGGGACACCGCGCCCGGGTCCGCCCTGGTGCGCGGGCTGACGGCGGCGCCCGACCTGGACGGCTGGACGGTGGTCGAGCGGCTGCTTGACGACCTCACCTCGCTCGAGGACCGGGTCTGGCTGGTGCTCGATGACCTGCACGAGCTGGGCTCGGCCGAGGCGCTGCGCCAGCTGGAGCTGCTGATCATGCGCGCACCGACCACCCTGCGGTTCGTGCTGGCCACCCGCCATGACCTGCGGCTGGGCCTGCACCGGCTGCGGTTGGCCGGGGAGCTCACCGAGATCCGCACGGCCGATCTGCGGTTCAGCCGGGCGGAGGCGCGGGCGCTGCTTGGCTTGGCCGACGTACCGTTGTCCGACTCCGCGCTGGCTCTGCTGTACGACCAGACCGAGGGCTGGGCGGCGGGACTGCGGCTGGCGGCGCTGTCGCTGGCCGGGCACCCCGATCCGGAACGTTTCGCCGCCGAGTTCGGCGGCAGCGAGCGCACGGTCGCGGAGTATCTGGTGGCCGAGGTCCTGGAGCAGCAGAGCGACGAGGCCCGGCTGCTGCTGCTGCGGACCTCCATGCTGGAACGGGTGAACGGAGAGCTGGCCGACCTGCTGACCGGCGGCTCGGGCGGGGAACGGGTCTTGCAGCAGCTCGAGGAGGCAGGCGCGTTCGTCGTCTCGCTGGACGCGCGGCGGTCCTGGTTCCGCTACCACCAGCTGTTCGCCGATCTGCTGCAGCTGGAGCTGAGAGGGAGCGCAGCGGCCGAACTGCCCGTGCTGCACGAAGCCGCCGCCGGCTGGTACGCGGGACACGGGTACTCGGTCGAGGCGGTCCGGCACGCCCAGGCCGCGGGAAACTGGGCCCTGGCCGCTCGCGTGCTGTCAGACCACTGGGTCAGCCTGGGCCTGGCCGGGCTGGGCGGCACCGCGCACGAGCTGCTCGCCCGGTTCCCGGCCGACGTGGTCACCGCCGACGCCGAGCTGGCCGCGCGGGTGGCCGGGGACCAGCTGGCCCGGGGATCATTCGAAGAGGCCGAACGGTACCTGGCTCTCGCTACCCAGAGACTGGAATCGCTGCCCCCGGGCCAGCGCGGGCGCCCGCAGGTCGTGGTCGCCGTGGTGCGGATGCGGCTGGCCCGGCAGCGCGGCGACCTCCCGGCCGTGGCCGAGGAGGCCCAGCGGCTGCTGGCCCCCGCGGTGGCCACGGGCCTGGCGGAGCCCAGGCTAGGCGGGGACCTGCGAGCCCTGGCGCTGATCAATCTGGGCATCGCCGAGGTCTGGTCCGCTCGCTTCGATGAGGCGGACCGGCACCTCGAGGACGGCATCGCCCTGGCGCGCGAGATCGGCCGGCCCTATCTGGAGGTCACCGGCCTGGCGCACTGGGCCCAGCTGCTGAGCTGGCGGTCGTTCCCGCTGGGGACACAGCGGAGCCTGCAGGCGATCGAGCTGGCCAAGGAGCACGGCTGGGCCGATGAGCCGGTCACCGGCGTCGCCTACCTCGACCTCGGCGTCGCGATGGTCGCCCAGGGACGGCTCGAGGAAGCAGAGCGGGCGCTCGGCCGGGCTGAGCGCACCGTCCGGGCCGAGGTCGAGCCGGCCGCCGGGATGCGGCTGCACTACGGCCGCGGCATGCTCGAGTTCGTGAGCGGCCGTCTCGACGCCGCACTGCGCGCGTTCCGGACAGCCGAACGGGTGGCTAAATCGCTCGTCACACCGCACACGCTCGCCATCCGGGGGCGCTCGCACCTTTTGCAGACGCTCGTGCGGATGGGTGAAACGGCGCGCGTCGAGCAAGCCCTGACCGACATGGACAGACCGGAGCGGGAACGGGCAGAGATACGCATCGCGGAGGCATCGCTGCGGCTCGCTCAGGACGACCCGAAGGCGGCGACCGCCGTGCTCGCGCCCGTCATCGACGGGTCGGCTCCGTTGACGAACGCCCATCTGTGGGAGGTTCAGGCGTTCCTGCTCCAGGCGATCAGCTGCGACGCGCTCGGCGACGCGGACGCCGCCAGCCGCGCCCTCGAGCAGGCCCTCGACCGCGCCGAGCCCCAAAGCCTGCTCTTCCCTTTCCTGTACGACCCGGCACCCGAGCTGCTAGATCGCCATCGCCGGAATGGCACCGCGCACGCCCCCCTGATCGCCAAGATCCTAAATGTCCTGGCCCCAGCCAGCCAGCCCCCCGCAGGGGGCCCCGGGGGGTACGGGGGGGCGGGCAGCCCCCCCGTAAGCAGGGGGGGTCTGGGGGGGATCGTACCCCCGAGGCTAATCGAGCCGCTCAGCCACGCCGAGACCCGCGTCCTGCGCTACCTGCCCACCAAGCTCTCGGCACCGGAGATCGCCGATGAGCTTTACCTTTCGGTGAACACGGTCAAGACCCACATGCGCCACCTGTACGACAAGCTCGGCGCGCACCGCCGCCACGAAGCCGTCGAGCAGGCCCGCGCCCTCGGGCTGCTCGCACCATCCCCGCGGCGGCCCTGACCAAGCCCGCCGCCCAGGCCAATCACCCGGCCGGGTGACGCCGTCTCACCCTTCCACGACCGAGCCTTGGCTGGTCGGACATTCGCCGACGGCGTCATACGCGGCAGGCGATCCCGTCGAGGACCGTGCTGAGCCCGAACCGGAACTCATCGTCTGCGAAGTCGGCCGGCGGGGCGGTCGCGCGCTGGGCCATGGCGGCAACTAGGCACGGGAAGCGTTCGGGGTCGGCCAGCCGAAGCAGCATCCGGGCGTACTGCGAACCCGGATTGTCGCCGGACCGGACCTGACGGCCAAACCCGGTCGCGAGCTGACTCTGTCCCCGGACATAGACATTGACCAGCAAGAGCGCCGACAGCTTCGCGGTCTCGGCCAGGCGGGTCGGGCGCAGGGCCTCGAGGCCGCGCTCGGTCCATTGGATCTGGTACGGGAGCGCGGGCGGATCCGGCAGGGATACCCCGAGCACCCAGGGGTGGGCCTCGAGCCTGGAGCGCACGGCGTAGGCCCAGGCTGACAGCCGGTCGCGCCAGGCCGACGGGCCGTAGGCAGGGAAGTCCGGCGGGCCGAGGGCCTCGTCGATCATGAGCGCGAGCAGCTCATCCTTGGCCTGAACGTAGCGGTACAGACCCATCGAGGTCATGCCGAGCCGCGCTCCGACGGTCCGCATGGACACGCGGCTGAGGCCGCCCTCATCAGCCAGCTCGACGCCGGCCGCGGCAATCGCGCCCATCTGCAGGCTGCGCCGGGGCCCCGGCCGCCTTCCATCGTCGCCGTGCCAGGCCAGGTCCACATAGTCCGGAATGCTCATGGTGTTCTACCCATCCAGGCGTCCTGCCCGGCCCGCCTTATCTGCTTGCAGTGTACACAGTCGAAGGCCTACCATCTGCTTACATCGATATCAGTTTTCCATGTAAGCAGATATGGTCAGGGAGGACCTATGCACAACAGGGACGTGCTCATCTCGGGGGCGGGCGTGGCCGGACTGGCGCTGGCCTGCTGGCTGCGGCGGCTCGGCTTCACCCCGGTCGTGGTCGAGCGGACGTCCGCGCCGCGCGACGGCGGCCAGGCGGTCGATCTGCGCGGAGCGGCGATCGAAGTGGCCCGGCGGACCGGAATCCTGGACGCGGCCAGGGCCGCGCGCACCGGAACCCGCGGGATGTCCTACGTGAGCTCCGCCGGGAAACGGCTGGCCAGCATCAACGGCGCATTCGGGGTTATCGACCCGGCCGATGTCGAGATCGTCCGCGGCGACCTGGTGAGCATCCTGTACGAGGCGGTCAGGAACAACGTCGAGTTCATCTTTGACGATTCCATCTCGAGCCTGACGGACGCCGCGGACGGCGTCACGGTGACCTTCGAGCGGTCGGCGCCGCGCACGTTCCACCTTGTGGCGGGCGCCGACGGGCTGCATTCCCGGGTACGCGACCTGGCCTTTGGCCCGGAGTCGCGCTTCATCGGTCAGCTAGGCCTGTACCTTTCGGTGTTCACCGTCCCTAACGACCTGGAGCTGGATCACTGGCAGCTCATCTACGCCACCCCCGGCAAGTCGGTGACTGTCACCAGCGCGCGAGGCAATCGCGAGGCGCGGGCGATCTTCTTCTTCGCCTCCGGGCCGCTCGAGTACGACCACCGTGACCGCGGCCAGCAGCAGGAACTCCTCGCCGCCGCGTTCGCCGGAGAGGGCTGGGAGGTGCCCGGACTGCTCACGGCCATGCGAGAGGCCCCGGACTTCTACTTTGACTCCGCTAGCCAGGTCCGGATGGGCAGCTGGTCGGCCGGGCGGGTCACGCTGGTGGGTGACGCCGGCTACTGCCCGTCGCCGCTGTCCGGCCAGGGCAGCAGCCTCGCCCTGGTCGGGGCCTACGTCCTGGCCAGCGAGCTGCGCGCCGCTGATGGCGACCATCGCGAGGCCTTCGCGCGCTACCAGCAGCGGATGCAGGATTTCGTCGAGCGCAACCAGCAGATAGCCACCGGCAACGCCAAGCGGTTCACGCCCGCTACCCGCCGGCAGATCTGGCTGCAGAATCAAGGCATCAGGGCCCTGCCGTACATGCCCGGCAAGAACTGGATCCTCAGCCTCGCGACCAAAGGCGTCAAGGAGGCCGCCAACGCCATCACCCTGCCCAGCCCGGCGCCGTACTAATACGAAACAGGCAGATCGCCCAGTTGCTCGCAGCCGCTAGCCGGATTCCCTAGCTTTGGTGGCCATAATCATGTGAAGATCGCACAATGTAACAGCTAACTTCTACTCCGAAGGGCCCCTTCGCATGCTTGAGGATCTCGATGGTCAGGTCGCTGTGGTCACTGGCGGGGCCAGGGGCATTGGTTTCTCCCTCGCTGGCGCCCTGGCCCGGCTGGGCGTCCACGTCGCGCTGCTCGACCTGCTGCCCAGCGTCACGGACAGCGCCAAGACGCTATCCGCGGCCGGGGTGCGGACCCATGGGCTGAGAGCGGACGTGACCAGCGAGGACGCCTTGGCCGCGGCGTTCGCCGAGGTCAGCCAGGAGCTGGGCTCCCCCGCAATCCTGGTCAACGCCGCCGGGATCACCGTCTGGGAGGACAGCCTGGAGGGCACCAAGGCCTCCTGGTCGAAGGTGATCGAGGTCAACCTGACCGGGACTTACCTGGCCTGCCAGGCATTCGGCCGGGCCTGCCGGGACGCCGGTCACGGCGGCGCGATCGTGAACGTCTCGTCGATGTCCGCCACCGTGGTCAACATCCCGCAGCACCAGGTCAGCTACCACGCGTCCAAGGCCGGGGTGGACATGGTGACGAAAGCGCTGGCGGTGGAGTGGGCGCCGCTCGGGATCCGGGTGAACGCCGTGGCGCCCGGCTACATCCTCTCGGATATGACCCGCCAGTTCACCGAGGCGAACCCGGAACTCGCCGAGCAGTGGCGCGGGCTGATCCCGGCCGGCCGGATGGGTGAGCCCGCGGATCTCGACGGCCTGGTCGTCCTGCTCTGCTCGTCGGCCGCCAGCTACCTGACCGGACAGTCGGTGGTAATCGACGGTGGTTACACCGCGCTCTGAGGCGGCCGGCCGTCAGGGCAGCAGGACCCGTCAGAGCAGCAGAACCCGGTCCCGGTAGGGGTCCAGCCTCGAGTCGGCGGGGTCGAGTTCGGTCACGACGGTCTGGATCTGATCCAGGCTCAGCGCGCGGACCGCCGAACGCTGGCTCAGCTTGCTGGAGTCCACCGCGAGCACCAGGTACTGCGAAGCGCGGACCATCGCCTGCTTCATCTGGACTTCCTCGACGGTGGGCTCCATCGTGCCGAGCTCCGGGTCCAGCGCGCTGGTGGACAGGAAACCGCAGGAGAGGGAGAAGCTTTCGAGCGTTCGCTGGGCCACCGGCCCGACCAGGCTGCCGGTCCGGCGGTCGACCTCGCCGCCGGACAGGAAGGCCCGGACGTCGGTCCGCGACTGCAGGGCCTGGAACGCCGGGATGCCGTAGGTGACGACCAGCAGATGATCAACGGGAGGCAGCTCCTCGACGAGCGCGAACAGCGTGGTCGAGGCGTCGATCGCGACGGATTCGTGCGTGCGCACCAGCGGCGCGAGTTTCTCGGCGATCCGCCGCTTGGCGCTCAGCGCCTTGGACTGGCGGATCTCGAACTCCTCGGTGCCCACAAAGATCGCGCCGCCGCGGACCAGGCGCGCGCTGCCCTCGCGTTCCAGGCCCTTGAGGTCACGCCGGATGGTCATGTGGTGGACCCCGAGCTGACCGGCGGCGCCGGTGATGTCCACCCGGCCGGATGCGCGCAGCAGGTCCAGCAGGACCAGGCGGCGCTCTTCGGCGGCGAGCGATCCGTCCAGGCTCATCGGTTCCCGTCCTCGGCCGGCCGGTCCGTAGCTGGCCGTTAAAGGTACCTGGCCGCGGGCCGCGGCTAGCTGTTACTATATGACAAGTTCACAAAATGTAACAGCTAGTTGATGGGGTGACGACGCCGTGGCCGATTCCGGCCCCGTGAGCGACCTGATCGGTCGCAGCAACCGCCTGGGCTCAGACCCTCGGAACACCAACTACGCCGGCGGTAACACCTCGGCCAAGGGCACCGCCACCGACCCGGTGACCGGCAAGCCGGTCGAACTGCTCTGGGTGAAGGGCTCCGGCGGTGACCTCGGCACGCTGACCGAGTCGGGCCTGGCCGTCCTGCGGCTGGACCGGCTGCGCGCTCTGGTGGACGTCTACCCGGGGGTCGAGCGCGAGGACGAGATGGTGGCCGCGTTCGACTTCTGCCTGCACGGCCGCGGCGGCGCCGCGCCGTCGATCGATACCGCGATGCACGGGCTTGTCCCGGCCGCGCACGTCGATCACCTGCACCCGGACGCCGGGATCGCGTTCGCCACGGCCGTCGACGGCGAGGCTCTCACCCGGGCGTGTTTCGGCGACCGGGTCGCCTGGGTGCCCTGGCGGCGTCCCGGCTTCCAGCTCGGCCTGGACATCGCCGCGATCCGCTCGGCCCACCCGGAAGCGATCGGCGTCATCCTCGGCGGCCACGGCATCACCGCCTGGGGCGAGACCAGCGCCGAGGCCGAGGCCAACTCACTGGAGATCATCACCGCTTGCCAGGGGTACCTGGACGAGCACGGGAAGTCCGAACCGTTCGGCTCTCAAATGGACGGTTACCAGCCCCTGGGGCCGGCCGAGCGGCGGACCCGCGCCGCCGGGCTGTTCCCGGTCCTTCGCGGGCTGGCCTCTACCGATCGCCGTCAGGTCGGGCACTTCACCGACGACGCGCGGGTCCTTGACTTCCTCGCCCGGGCCGAACACCCCCGGCTGGCCGCCCTCGGTACCTCCTGCCCCGACCACTTCCTGCGGACCAAGGTCCGTCCGATGGTCCTCGACCTGCCCCCGTCGGCGCCGCTGGACGAGCAGCTCACCCGGCTGCGTGAACTGCACGTGGCCTACCGGGAGGACTACCAGAAGTACTACGAGAGCTACGCCACGCCGGACTCCCCGGCGATGCGTGGGGCTGACCCGGCGATCGTTCTGGTGCCGGGGGTCGGGATGTTCAGTTTCGGCGCGAACAAGCAGACGGCCCGGGTGGCCGGCGAGTTCTACCTGAACGCGATCAACGTGATGCGGGGGGCCGAAGCGGTCTCCAGCTACGCCCCGATCCCGGAGTCGGAGAAGTTCCGGATCGAGTACTGGTCGCTGGAGGAGGCCAAGCTGCAGCGGCTGCCGAAGCCCAAGCCGCTGGCCGGCCGGATCGCCTTTGTTACCGGCGGCGGCTCAGGCATCGGCGCGGCGATCGCGCGGCGGGTGGCCGCCGAGGGGGCCTGCGTGGTGGTGGCGGACCGGGACTCCGACGGTGCTCGCCGGGTGGCCGAGGGCATCGGCGGTCCCGACGTCGCGACCTGGGTGCAGGCCGACGTGACCGACGCCGCCGCGGTCGGCGCGGCGATCCGGGCCGCGGTCGTCGCCTTCGGCGGCGTGGACCTGGTCGTTAACAACGCGGGGTTGTCGCTGTCCAAGACGCTGCTCGAGACCACGGAAGCCGACTGGGACATCCAGCACGACGTGATGGCCAAGGGTTCCTTCCTGGTCGCCCAGGCGGCCGCCCGGGTCATGATCGAGCAGGCCCTCGGCGGCGACATCGTCTACATCTCGTCCAAGAACTCCGTCTTCGCCGGGCCGAACAACCTCGCCTACGGCGCGGCCAAGGCCGACCAGGCGCACCAGGTGCGGCTGCTGGCGGCCGAGCTCGGCGGCGACGGGATCCGGGTCAACGGGATCAACCCCGACGGTGTCGTCCGCGGCTCCGGGATCTTCGCCGGCGGCTGGGGCGCGCAGCGGGCCGCCGTCTACGGGGTGGCCGAGGAGGACCTGGGCGCCTACTACGCCGGCCGCACGCTGCTCAAGCGCGAGGTGCTGCCCGAGCACATCGCGGCCGCCGTCGTGGCCCTGACCTCCGGCGATCTATCCCTCACGACCGGCCTGCACATCCCGGTGGACAGCGGCGTCCCCGCCGCTTTCCTGCGCTGACCCGGAGTCCGACATGGCAGCTGAACTGCGCACCCTGGTGGAGCTTTCCCGCACCCTGGGTGACCCGAGCCGGGATCTGGTCATCCTGGCCGAGGGCAACACCTCGATCCGGACCGAGGAGGACCGGATGCTAGTGAAAGCCAGCGGTTCTCAGCTCGGCACCGCCGCCGACGAGGACTTCGTCGAGGTGAACACCGCGACCATGCTCGACCTGGTCAACGACGAGGCGGCCGGAGAGAAGGACGTCGAGCGGGTGTTCGGCGAACTCGGCCGCAGCGGCAAGCGGCCCTCGGTCGAGGCCATGCTGCACGCGATCTGCCTGAGCATCGGCGGCGCCAGCGTCGTCGGGCACACCCACCCGGTGCCGGTGAACATCCTGCTGTGCTCCCCGCACGCCGAGCGGATGTCCTCCGACGTGCTGTTCCCCGAGCAGGTCGTGATCCTCGGCCGGAACCCGGCCTTCGTGCCCTACACCGATCCGGGCCTGACCCTGGCCCGGGCCGTGCAGCGGGAAATGGTGCGGCGGATCGAACTCGACGGCGCCCCGCCGAAGGTGATCTACCTCGGCAACCACGGCATCTTCGCCCTCGGCCAGTCCGCCGCGGAAGTCCTGCAGATCACGGCGATGGCGGTGAAGGTCAGCCGGATTCTCGGCGGCGCCCTCACCGTCGGCGGAGTGCACACCCTTTCCGAGCATGACGTGGCCCGGATCGACGGGCGACCGGATGAGATCTACCGGCGCCAGGTGCTGGCCGCCAGCGGGCCCAGCACCGGCCGCCAGGATGACGGCACCCATGCCTGAATCCCTGCAGGACCGGGTCGCGGTGGTCACCGGCGCCTCCAGCGGGATCGGCCTGGCCATCGCCCAGGTGCTGGCCGCCCAGGGCGTGCGGCTCGTGCTCGGGGCCCGTTCGGTGGGCAAGCTCGGCGAAGCGGCCGCCGCCCTCGGCGAGGCGGCCACCCCCGTCCGCACCGACGTGACCGACACCGCCGACGTCGAGGCCCTGATCGGGACGGCGATCGAGCGTCACGGCCGGATCGACATCCTGATCGCCAATGCCGGCGTCTACACCGGCGGCGACTTCGCGGCCGGCGACCTGGCCGAACTGCTCGGCCTGATCGACACCAACGTGGGAGGCGTGGTGCGCACGGTGCACGCCGCGCTCAAGCACATGATCCCCGCCGGGACCGGAGACATCGTGATCACCAGTTCGGTCTCCGGGCACCAGGTGATCGACTGGGAGCCGGTGTATTCGGCGTCGAAGCACGCCGTGCACGCGCTGACGCACGGTGTCCGGCGCCAGCTGACCGGGACCGGAGTGCGGATCGGCTCCGTCGCGCCCGGTGTCGTCCTGAACAACATATGGAAGGTGACGGACGCGACCGCGGTGGCGGAAGGCGTCGCGGCGGGGACCGGGCTGCGGTCCGAGGACGTGGCCGACGCCGTGCTCTACATGCTGACCCGGCCCCGCCACGTCAACATCCGGGACCTGGTCATCCTGCCGGTCAACCAGGAGATCTGAGCGTCAGCGGTCCTTGGCGCCGGTTCCTTTTCCGGCGCTCTAGGACTCCCTGGCCAGGGACAGTACCAGGCCGCGGGCGGCGAGCCCGTCCCTCAGGTCCGCGCGGACGTCCGCCTCGGGACGGTCAGTGCTCACCTCGAGCAGGATGCCGCGCCCGCGGTAATAGTCGACCAGCGGCGCGGTTTCCCTGGCATAGACGGCGAGCCGGTGCCGGATCACCTCGAGCGTGTCGTCGGGCCGGCCATCAACTTCGGCCCGCTCGAGCAGCCGGGCGACGAGTTCTTCCTCCGGCGCGGTCAGGTAGATGACGGCGTCGCTGCTGATGCCGAGTTCGACGGCGATCTGCGCCGCGCGCAGCGCCTGGGGCATCGTGCGCGGGAATCCGTCGAGCACGTAGCCGCCCGTCTCGTGGGCCGCGGCGACCACGGCTGGTATGAGGACATCGAAGATGAGCTCGTCCGGGACCAGGTCGCCGCGGTCGGTGTACTCAGCGACCTTCCGCCCCAGGTCGGAGCCGCGTGCCACCTCCGCCCGCAGCAGTTCGCCCGAGGAGATGTGCGTGGCGCCCGTCTGCTGCATCAGCCACCTGCTATGGGTGCCTTTCCCGGCGCCGGGCGGGGATAGCATGACCACCCGCATTATCGTGACGGCACCCCTTCCACTTAAGTTGGGCCCTGCCCGTCCAGTATCCCTGGTTCGTAGCGCCGGACGCTCATCGACGGCTCGGACCGCCATGACAGCCTGTCAGAGGGTCAGGGGAACCGGCAATAGGGGCCGCCCCGCGCCGAACCCGCCGCGACGCAGCGAAAGCGAGTCAGCTCGTTGGCGTGATCGGCCGCCCGCAGGCCCAGCCCGGAGGCTTAGCTCTAGCGAACTTGGCTTGTCTCGCGCAGCGGGACCGGCTGCGACCCTTAACACCCGCGCCACGAGCCTCTCCCGTCACGACTGACCGCCGAGATAGCCACCGGTTTCCTGCTCAGACTAGTTTTCGTTTCATGACCTTGTGGTGTGGTTGCGGCAACTTAGAGGGTCAGGAGCCGAAGACGAAGTCCTCGATGATCGCGGCGAGCTCGAGGGGCGTGTCGCCCTGCAGGCTGTGGCCGGCTTCCTCGACGTGAACGACCTTGGTCGAAGGCAGCCGGCGCAGCAGCTCACGCTCGTCGTCGTCGTCCAGCACCGAGTCCGGCCGCATGCCCCGGGCGAGCAGCAGCGGCACAGTGACCGACGACAGCACCTCCCAGAGCTGCCCGTAGCGGGTACCGGCGGCCGGCACGGGGGTGGCCGGGATGGAGGTGGCCGGCGCGGAGGTGGCCGGCGCGGGAGCGGCTGGGGGCGCGGGGCGGCGGTGGCGGGCCCATCGCCACACCCAGCTGCCGTCGGGCTGTTGTTCGGCATTGTGCAAGATGCCGCGGCGGAGGGACGACCGGGACCGGGCCGGGTTGAACCGGGCCGTCCGCTCCAGCAGTTCGTCCAGGCTGGCAAAGCTGGCCGGGCCGGTAACGAAGTCGGTGATGTGCTGGGCCCGCTGCGCCTTTATCCCCGGCAGCACGTCGACGAGAACGAGCTTGCGGACCAGTTCCGGCGCCTCGGCGCTGAGGGCGATGGCGGTGAGGCCGCCGAGAGACATGCCGATCACCGCCTTGGCGGCCGGGGCGAGCCGGCGGATGGCGGCCGCGACGTCGACCGCGTTGCCGGACACGTCCAGCTGGCCTTGCGGGCGGTCTCCCGGGCCGTCGGAGTGTCCGTGTCCGGGGAGGTCGATGGCCACCAGGGAGCGGTCCAGGGCCATCGCCACCGTGTCCCAGGTATGGGCGTTCTGGGATCCGCCGTGCAACAGGACCAGTTCCGGGTCCCGGTCTTGCCACACCAGCGCGCTCAGCCGCCGGCCACGCGACCCGGAGGACGCGGAGGACGCGGAGGACGCGGGGGCCAGGGAATCCACTGGGTCTACGTCGGCGAAGACCCGGCGGACGGTTGGCGTGCGGTCAAAGGGCAGGCCGTACTCTTCGGCGTTCTCGTGGAACAGCCCGAACTCGTCGTAGTCGACCCGGTCGGTCACTATTCCTGCTCCGCGGGCTCGGCGCGGCCGGGGAGGCCGAGCATGCCGTAGGCCCGGTCGGGGGTGAGGCGGACGACGGCCCGCCGTTCGGCCACCATGGCGGCGCGGTAGTCGTCCCAGTCCTCGTGCTCGCCGGACAGGGCGCGGTAGTAGGCGATGAGCTCGGCGACCGTGTCGTCGTCGGGGCGGGTGGCCACGGGCGACAGTTCGACGGCGCCCTCGAGCACGGCGTAGGCGAAGAAATCCTGGCGGGTGACGTGCAGCGCCGCCCATGGCCGCCTGAGCAGGTTGTGGTACTTCGCCCGGCCGGCCGTGATCGAGATGCGGATGATGCCATCGTCGCCCACGTAGTAGGCCACGTTCGACAGCTGAGGATGGCCATTCCCGCGGATGGTGGTCAGGACGGACCAGCGGTTGGTGCGGGCGAAGTCAATGGCGTCGCGGAGTTCCACGAGGCCTAGTATGGCCGGCTGGCACCATCGGGTGACCAATTGTCTATTTTTCCTATCTGTTTAGTTGTCAAAAGGTATGATCGGGCCGTGAGCACAATCGGACCGCAGGGCCAGGCGCCGATCCGGATCGGCGTCATCGGAGCCACCCCGGCCAGGGGCTGGGGCACCGCCGCCCATCTCCCCGCGCTCCAGGCGCTCGAGGAGTTCGAGGTCACCGCGGTGTCGACCACGAGGCTGAGCACGGCCAGGGCCACCGCCGAGGTCTTCGGGGTTCCGCACGCATTCGCCGACGACGACGAACTGGTGTCTTGCCCCGAAATAGACGCGGTCGCCGTCACGGTCAAGGTCCCCGAGCACGACCGGCTGATCCGCGCCGCGCTGGCGGCCGGCAAGCACGTGTTCTCGGAATGGCCGCTCGGGGTCGACCTCGGCCAGGCGATCGCCCTGGCCGATCTGGCCCAGGCGAGCGGCGTGCATCACCTCGTCGGGCTGCAGGGATACCAGGCGCCGGGGGCCGTGTTCGTTCGGGAAATGATCGAAAATGGCGACATCGGGCAGCTGCTCACGGTCAGCGTGGTCGCGGCCGGGGGGCCGGCGGGACGCCGGATCCCGCAGGCCAACGTCTACGCCACCGACGTGGCCGCCGGGGCCACGGTGCTCAGCATCTCCACCGGCCACATCCTGGCGACGCTGGCCCGGGCGGTCGGGGAGTTCCGCGAGCTGTCGGCCGTCGTGGCCTTGATCAACACCGAGACCACGGTCATCGAGACCGGGCAGACCGTGCCGGTGACCGCCCCGGATCAGGTCGTGCTGGCCGGGCGGCTCGAGGGCGGCGCGGCGGCGTCCGTCGCGGTACAAGGCGGGGCGGCGGTCACGCCTGGCTTCGAGCTGCGCATCGTCGGCACCGAGGCCACCCTGGTGGTCCGGCCGGCCGCGCCGGGCGGCATCCACATCACCGACTGGGCCATCTCTATCAGCAAGCCGGCCGGCTCGGTCGCGGACCTGCCGGTGCCCGGGCGTTTCGGTCCGGTACCTTCGTCGGTGCCGGCCGGGCCGCCGAGAAACGTCGCCGTGCTGTACCGCGAGTTCGCCCGGGCGATCAGCTCCGGTCAGCCTGCTGCGCCGGACTTCGCCATGGCTGTCCGGTACCACCAGTTGCTTGAGCGGATCCAGCGGGCATCGGACACCGGCATCCGCCAGGACGCGGGCGGCTAAGCTAGGCGGCCATGAGCGGTCCTGGCGTGCTGCCCATCGTCGAATGCGGTGATCCGGTCCTGCGCCGCCCGGCCGAGCCGGTCGGCCCCTCCGAGTTGCGCACCAGCGAGCTACAGCTGCTCATCGCCCAGATGCGGGCCACCATGGAAGCCGCGCCTGGCGTCGGGCTGGCGGCGCCCCAGGTCGGCGTGCCCATCCAGCTCGCGGTGCTGCACGACGGCCCGGAGCGCTGGGGTCAGCTGACCGAGGAGGAACGGACCGCCAGGGAACGGAACGGGCTGGACTTCACCGTCCTGGTCAACCCCACGCTCAGGTTGACCGGCGACCGCGGTCAGGTCAGCTTCTACGAAGGCTGCCTGAGCGTCCCCGGGCTCACCGGGGTAGTGGCCCGGCACCGGGCCGTCCGGGTCGAAGCGCTCGACGAGCACGGCCAGCCCGTCGACCGGGTGTTCTCCGGCTGGGCGGCCCGTATCGTGCAGCACGAAGTCGACCACCTCCGCGGCCGCCTGTACCTGGACCGGGTCGAGACCAGATCACTGTCCACCGCCGGCAACTACGCTCGCCTGTGGGCCGGGCGGCCACTGGAGGACGCGGCCGCCTCCCTCGGGTTCACCCTGCGAGGTTAGGCAGACGTCGACCGCGAACGCCGATGAGTAAGAATGCCCGGCCCGGACGCGGGGTCCAGGCCGGGCTGCGCCCGGCACCCGCGGGGGGGAGGGCGGGTTACCGGGCGGTAACAAGCCTATGCTCCGGCTGATAGTAGTTCGTCCGGTATTCGCGGTATATGAGGCCATTTGCCGGACGCCGCGAAATAACTACGCCGCCTCGGATCCGCACGACTACCTGATCTGACGGTGTGCGGACGGGCCGCGGAGGGCAGGCTTGGACGCGGCCTCCGGACGGCCACGTCTGGCTCTTGTGCTACTAACTGTGCTACCGACGAACGAAAGGTTTCCTGTGCCTGAGCGACCGATCATCGTCTTCGATGTCAACGAGACCCTGCTCGACCTTGACGCGATCTGCCCCGTCTTTGACCGGATCTTCGACGACCCGGCCGCCATGCGCCTGTGGTTCGCCGGGCTGATCACCTACTCCGAGGCGCTCACGCTGGCCGGCGCCTACGTCCCGTTCACTGACATCGGCGGGGCCGTGCTGCGGATGCTGGCCGCTACCCGCGGTATCAAGATCAGTGCTGGCGATGCTGCCGAGCTCACCGATCGATTCGCCACCATGCCACCCCATCCCGAGATCCCCGCGGCCCTGCGCCGGCTCCGCGACCATGGCTTCCGGCTGTTCACGCTCACCGACAACACGCTGGAGATTTCCGGGCGGCAGCTGGAGCACGGGGGCGTGATCAACCTGTTCGAGCGCCGGTTCAGCGTCGACGAGACGGTGAAACGCCACAAGCCAGCGCCGGAGGCCTACCACTCCGTCGCCACCGGTCTCGAGGTCGAGCCGGCCGGCATCTGCCTGATCGCGAGCCACGTCTGGGACACCATCGGTGCTGGCGCGGCCGGCTGGCAGACCGCGCTCATCCTGCGCGAGGGCAACGCCCCGCTCGACGTCGGCCCGCAGCCGGACTACATCGGCAAGGACCTCGATGCGGTCGCCGACCAGCTGATCGAGCGGTACGCCGCAGCGGCGAACGCCAGTTAAGCGGGGCGTTGGGGCTCATCGGGCCGGCTGAGATAATTGCGTACTAAGCAATACTTGCGTAGTACGCAAAGTATCTGTTACGCTCATGCCATGAACGGTCCGGTCGGGGCCGTCACCGCGAAAGGGAGCCATCCCATGTTGTTCGTGATCAAGCATCGCTACCCGGTCCTCGGCGTCGTCCTGTCTGCCATCTCCAACGTCGTCTTCCTCGGCCTCGGCCTCGCCGAGCACTCCACGCTGCTGATCGTGATGAGCGCCCCGTTCCTGGCCCTGTCGATCGTCCAGTTCACCTACCGCCGCCGGCACCACACCCACCAGGTCCGCCCGTGAGCCAGTCTGCTGGCGACACACCAGCGCCGATGCGGTACCGGGAAGGCCGGTGGCTGCCCTGACCCGGCACAGAAACCAAGGACCTTTCGGGCGCGCGGAAGGGGCGAGCGGGCCCAGGGTTCGTGGTCTCACGGGGCAGTGCCGGTAGGGTGCGTGCCATGTCGGACGCCCCATCTTCAGCGGCTTCAGGGGTTGGGCCTCGCCCCGAGCCGTTCACGTCGCAGACCACCGCCGCGGCGATCGAGAACCTCCGCGCGCGGTTGCGCGCGACGCGCTGGCCGGACGCGCCCGAGGAGGCCGGCTGGTCGCTCGGGACCGACCTGGCCTACCTCCGCCAGCTCGTCGGCTACTGGGCGGACGGGTTCGACTGGCCGGCCCAGGAGGCGGCGCTGGCCCGGCTCCCCCGCTTCCGCGTCCCCCTCGGCGGCCTCAACATCCACTTCGTGCACGCCCGGGCGGCCGCGTCGGGCGGGCCCGTGCTGCCGCTGGTCCTCAGCCACGGCTGGCCGGACTCGTTCTGGCGGTACGCGAAGGTCATCCCGCTGCTGACCGACCCCGGCGCGCACGGCGCCGACCCCGCCGACGCGTTCGACGTGGTCGTGCCCGACATGCCGGGCTACGGGTACTCCGAACGCCCGGTCGGCCCGCCGCTGGACTCCATCGCCGTGGCCGGCCTGTGGGCCGAACTCATGGACGTGCTCGGTTACCCGAGGTTCGGCGCGGCGGGCGGGGACATCGGCAGCCACGTGAGCCGCTACCTCGCGCTTGACCACCCCGGCCGGGTCGTGGCCGTCCACCGGATGGACGCGGGCGTGCCCGTCTTCACCGGTGACCCGGCCGACCTAGCGCCCGAGGAGCGCGCCTGGATCGAGAGCCTCGCGGTCTGGGGCGCGACCGAGGGCGCCTACGCCGCCATGCATCGCACCAAGCCCCAGACCGCCGCCTTCGGGCTCACCGACTCGCCGGCCGGGCTCGCCGCGTGGATCGTGGAGAAGCTCCGGGCCTGGAGCGACTGCGACGGCGCCCTCGAGCGGAGCTTCAGCAAGGACGAGATCCTCACCAACGTCACGCTGTACTGGCTCACCGGGACGATCAGCTCGTCGATGCGGATGTACCGCGCGAACGCCGCGATCCCGCCCGCGCAGCTCGCCCGCCGGGTCGAGGTGCCGTCCGGCTTCTCGCTTTTCCCCGGCGACATCGGCCGGCCGCCGCGGGCCTGGCTCGAGCGCGCCGCGAACGTCGTCTCGGTGACCGAGCCCAGCCGCGGCGGGCACTTCGCGCCGTTCGAGGAGCCCGCGCTCTACGCGGAGGAGCTGCGCGCGTTCTTCCGCCCCTACCGGGCGGCGGTGGGTTAGAGGCCGCCGCCGCGCCAGGTCAGGCTGGGACCCGGGCGCTCACGAACTCCCGGGTCAGGTGCGCGATCGCGGCGGCTTGCTCGTCTAGGGCGAAATGGCCGGCGTCGAGGAGGTGAATCTCGGCGCCGCGATCCGAGCGAGGAGCTGGCCGGGGTGCCGGAGCTGACGGTCGGGGGCCTGGCCGATGGCGATGCGCGGGCGCTGCTTGATGCGGCCCTGGCCGGACCGCTTGATGAGCGGGTCCGCGACCAGATCGTGGCCGAGACGCAGGGCAATCCGCTGGCGTTGCTCGAACTGCCGCGCGGGTTGACGCTGGCGGAGCTGGCGGGCGGGTTCGGAGAGCCGCCTGGCCGCCTAGTTTTCGCGGTCACAGGTCGAGGGCCAGGTCGCCGGACGGCTGGGAGCAGCAGATCAGGGTGTCGCCTGCGGCGGGGGGATCGACCGGGTCGGGGGCGTAGCTGACCGTTCCGGACAGCAGCCCGGTCTCGCAGGTGTGGCACACGCCGGTGCGGCAGGACCAGCGCACCGGGACGTCGCAGGCTTCGGCCAGCTCCAGCAGGCTGGCGTAGCCGGGATCCCAGGGAACCGTCAGGCCGCTGCGCGCGAACGCGACAGCCGGGCCGGTCCCTGGCTCACCCGCGGGCGGGTGCGGGGGGCGGGTGACCGCGGCGGCGATGCCTGGCGTTTGGGCGGGCGCGGCGCCGAAGATCTCGGTGTGCACCCGGCTGCCGTCGACACCGAGGCCCACGAGGGCGGCCGATACGTCAGCCATGAATCCGGCCGGACCGCAGATATAGGCATCGGCGCTGCGCGGAAGGTCCAGGTCGGCGAGCACGGCCGGCGACAGCCGCCCGGTGGTCTGATAGTCGCGCCCCTGGACATCGTCCGGGCCCGGGTGGCTGTAGCAGACGTGCCGGTGTCCGCCGGCCAGCGTGGCCAGCAGCGAGCGTGACTCCGCGGCGAACGGCTCCTCGGCCCGGTTGCGGGCGCCGTGCAGCCACCAGATGTCGCGGCCGGACCTGGCGGCGGCCAGGGCGTGCAGCATGGCCAGCACCGGGGTCGCACCGACCCCCGCGCTGATCAGCAGCACCGGTCCCTGGCCCGGGCGCAGCGTGAAGGTGCCGCGCGGCGCGGCGGCCTCGAGCACGTCCCCGGCCCGCACCCGGGAGTGAATGAACTGGCTGCCCGCGCCGTGCGGCTCGCGCTTGACGCTGACGCGGTAGGTAGCGGCGCCCGGGGGTCCGGATAGCGAGTAGCTGCGCAGCAGCGGCGGCTGGCCCTGGCTGACGGGCAGTCGCAGGACCAGGAACTGCCCGGGCAGCGCGGCCGGTACGGCCGCACCGCCAGGGTCGGCCAGCTGCACCGAGACGATCGAGTCGGTTTCCCGTTCGACCGCGGTCACGGTCAGCGGGCGGAACCCCGGCCAGGCCGGCGGCGGGCTCACCGCCGTCAGGCCCGCGTTGCCCTCGGCCGCGCCGCCCGCCTCGGGCTCGTCGAGCATGGCCTGGAACGAGGCTTTCCAGCCCGGCGACAGCGCCGGGATCTGCAGCGCCCGCAGCAGCTGCTTGCGAGGATGACCGGGCAGGTAGAGCAGCGCGTCGGTCTCGGCCACGGTCATGGCCTGCGGCCCGGTGGCCACCGGCACGATGTCATCGCCGGCCTGCACGGCGCCCTCGCGCAGTACCCGCAGGTAGAAGCCGGGCCGGTGGTGGGAGACAAGCAGCGCGGGAATCTGCGGGTCATCCATCCGGATGCCGACCCGGTAGCAGGTGACCCTCGGCTGGGTCACCTCGAATACCGCTTCGCCGATGCGGTAGCGGTCGCCGATGCATACCTGGTCATCGCCCAGGCCGGTTACCGTGAAGTTCTCCCCGAACTGGCCGCAGGTGAAGTCGTCGCGGCTCAGCTGGTCCTGCCAGTACTGGTAGGACTCGATCTGGTACACGAACACCGCGCGGTTCTCCCCGCCGTGCCCGGCCAGGTCACCCTGCCCGTCGCCGTCGATGTTCAGCCACCGCACCTGCACCGGACCCTCGACCGGCTTCTTCCAGACGGCGGTGTACACCGTGCGGCCGTGCCAGGTCAGGTCTTGGGGCAGGCCCACGTTCACCGACAGCAGGCGGCCTGTCATGGCTCGAATCTCCAGTCAGTGTCCGGCGATCTCGCCGCCGTCGATGTGCAGGATCTCCCCGGTAATGTACGGCGATGCCTCCAGGAACAAGATGCCGTCGACGACGTCGCTGACCTGGCCGACGCGGCCGAGCGGAGGAAGCTGGTCACCGCTGAGTCCTTCGTAGCTTTCCGCCGGGTGCATCGGCGTCTGGATGATGCCGGGCGAGACCGCGTTGACCCGGATGCCGCGGGAGGCGTACTCGACGGCCAGTGACCGGGTGGCCGAGGCCAGGCCGCCCTTGGTCAGCGCGGCCAGGACCTCAGGCACATGGGAGTTCGCGACCTCCGCCAGGGTGGCCGAGATGTTGACCACGTGGCCGCCGTACCGCTTCAGCATCTCGGCGATGGCCCGCTGGGTCAGCCAGAAGAATCCGCTGAGGTTGACTCCGGTCACCACGGCGAAGTCCGCGGCGGTGTAGTCGGTGAACGGCTTGGAGATGTAGACGCCGGCGTTGTTGACCAGGGTGTCGATGCGTCCGAACCGCTCGAGCGCTCCGCTGATGATCCGGTCGGCGGTCGCGGGGTCGGTGATGTCGCCTTCGACGGTGAGCACGTCCGGATCCCCGGCCGGCTTCATGGTGCGGGCGGTGGCGACCACGCTCCAGCCCTGCCGGCGGTAGGCCGCGACCAGGCTCGCGCCGATGCCCTGGGAGCCGCCGGTGATGATGGCGACCTTCTGGCCGTTGTCGCTCATGGGAGGGTCAGCGCCGGGTCGCTCGGGTGCGGGGTGAGCGGTGTGGTCTCGTCGGTCATCCAGGGGTCCAGGGGCAGCGATGTCAAGATCGCCTGCATCTCGGCCGGGTCCCCGGCGTTCCATAGCCCCAGCGAGCGCGACTCGCCCGGCAACCGCCACAGCCGCAGCAGGTGTCCCTGGCCGGCCAGTTCCTTGGCGCGCTGCGCCTCGCGCGCCTCGGTCTCGTCGACGGCCTGGCTGGGCGTGCCCTTCGGGATGCTGATGGTGAAGGTGACCAGGAACTCGGTGCCTGTCTTTTTGACCGCCAGCGGCGCCGGGCCCGGGTCGTTCGGGTGCGGCGAGAGCGGGGTGACCTCGTCGGTGCGCCACACCCGCAGCGGCATCGAGGCGAGGACTTCGGTGAGCCGGTCGCCGTCGGCGGCGGCGAACAGCCCGAGCGTGCGCCATTCGCCCGGTTGCAGCGGCGGCCGCCACAGCCGCAGCACGTGCCCCTGCGCCGCGAGCTCGCGCGTGTGGGCGGCCTCGCGCGCGCGGATGTCGTCCACGGCTTGGTCAGGTGTTCCGTCCGGGACGTGGGTGGTCATGGTGACGAGGTATTCCATAGCTGGTTCCTTCGCGGCTGGTGGAACCACCGTCGTTCGGTAAAAAGTTCAATTACCCGAACGGACAGTGGGGTTACGGTCCGCTCTCTCCTAGCTGAAGGTGACGTCGGTGACGTCGACGGCGACCTCGGCCGAGCCCCGGATCGGGGTGCCGTCGGGGGCGCGGACGTAGATCCGGCGGCGGGTCGGGACCATGACCGCGTCGAACTCGCGGTACTCCGAGGGGTAGTGCACCGCGGGGCCCCCGCTCAGGATGTCCACGCTGTAGTCGAGCCGTCGCAGCAGCCCGGCGTCGTCGAAGTAATAGGTCTGCTGGCGGGTGTGCGCCGCGATGGTATCCGGGTAGGTGACCAGCAGGCCGCGCCAGCTCTGCCCGTCCTCGTGCCACGCCTCGGTCTCGGCGGTGACGAAGTCGTCGCGGGCGAACAGGAAGGGCGCGACGAAGTAGTTCCAGAGGCCCTCGCAGGCGAAGTAGGCCACCTGGAAGTCGTCCCACGGCGACTCGCGGGTCATCCCGACGAACGCCGCGGCCGGGTCACTGCGGGTGGCCAGCAGCACGCCGTCGGTCGTGTCGATGGTCTGCCGGTGCGGTTTCCAGGTGGTGTAACGCCCCGGCTCGGGGAACGGGGTGATGGTCAGCCGCTGGTGGCGGGTCTCGCCCTCAAGCACGACCCGGTCCAGCGGGCTTGGCTTGCCCTTGATGGCCCAGATCGTGCCGGTGACCGAGGCGTCCGCGCGGAACCGGGTGATCTGCTCCCAGCGCCGCAGGCCGCCGTGTCCCTCGATGGCCAGTTTCAGCAGGTCGTTCATGTCGATCATGCTCCCGGGACGAGTTGCTCGCCGCCGTCGACGTCGTAGGTCGCGCCGGTCAGCGCCGTGTTGGTCATGATGTGCACGGCGAGCGCGGCGACGTCGGCCGGGCCGACCACGCGCCTGATGGGCAGCGTCGCGCGGAGCTGGTCGCGGCGCTTGTCGAGGTCGTCTCCGAGCAGCGACGCGGACAGCGGGGTGTCGACGAACCCGGCCGCGAGGAGGTTGACTCTGGCCGGCGCCACCTCGACCGCCAGGTTCGCCACCAGGGCGGGCATCGCCGCGGCGGCTATCGCCGCGATGGAGAGGCTGATGCCCGGCCGGCGAGCGCCGGTGCCGGTCATGAACAGCAGCGTGCCCCCCGGTCGCATCTTCCCAGCGGCGTAGCGGGTGGCTTGGAGCGCCATCATGAGATGCTCGTCGATGGCGTGGCGGGCCTGCGCGAAGTCCATGTCGGCTAGGCGCGCGTAGTACTGGCCGCCGGCCGTGACCATCACGTGGTCGATCGGATCCGGGAGGCTTTGGAAGAAGCCCTCGAGCGCAGCGGGATCGGTCGCGTCGAAGGCCGCCGTACGCCGCGCGTCGACTTCCTTCGCGGCCTGCTCCAGGCGCTCGGGATTGCGGCCGGTCAGGATGACGTCGGCGCCCTCGGTCCGGGCTCGGCGGGCGGTCTCCAACCCGATGCCGGAGCTGCCGCCGATCACGACGACGGTTTGCCCGGGCAGTTCCGGTGGGCGCTGGGTGGGAGTGGTCATGATCCCTCCGGTGGATGGTGGGCGCGTCGCATCACGGTGTCCCGATTCACGGTGTCCCGATTCACGGTGTCCCGATCGGGTGTCACGGCGATTCCGCGGCGGCGGGCTGGCGGGCGGCCGTGATCTGGCCGTGCAGCGCTTTGAGCGCGTCGACGTAGATCTCGGAGAAGGTGGGGAAAGGCTGGATGACGTCGCGCAGCACCTCGATCGGCACCCGGGCGCGGATGGCCAGCGTGGCCTGCTGCAGCCACTCGCCGGCCTCGGGACCGAGCGCGTAGGCGCCGGTCAGCCGGTCGCCGTCGCTGAGCAGGGTCAGGAACCCGTTGGATTTGGCGTAGTCGTGGGTGTAGGTGGCCGTCTTGGCCACGTCGGCCAGCTGGGCGGTCGCGCTGAACCGGTCCTGGCTGACGCCGACCTCGGCGGCTTGCGGGTCGGTGTAGACGGCGTCCGGGATGGCCTCGTAGTGGGCCTCGCGGGATTCGCCGAGAATGTTCGCGGCGACGACCTCGCCCTGGTACTTGCCGACGTGGGTCAGCAGCCGCACGCCGGTGACGTCGCCGACGGCCCACAGCTGCTCCCCGGCGTGCAGGTGCGCGTCGACCTCGAGGCCGTGCGGGCCGGCCGTGGCGCCGACGGTCTCCAGGCCCTCCGGCATCCGCGGGCGCCGGCCGGTGGAGACGAGAAGGTGGTCACCGCGCAGCTCACGGCCGTCGGCGAGCGTCAGCACGTAGTCCTCGCCGTCGCGCCGCGCGGCCTTCGCCTGCACGCCGAGGATGAGCTCGATGCCGTCGCGCCGCAGGACCTCGCCCAGGGCGTCGCCCAGCGGCTTGGGCTCCCGGGCCAGGACGTGGCTGGCCCCCTCGACCAGGGCTACCTCGCCGCCGAGGCGGCGCACGGCCTGGGCCATCTCGGCGCCGACCGGGCCGCCGCCGAGGATCAGCAGCCGCCGCGGGACGGCCTTCATGCCGGTCACCTCGCGGTTGGTCCAGACGCCTTCGAGCTCGCGCAGGCCCGGGATGGGCGGCGTGACCGGATCCGAGCCGGTCGCCACGACGACGTGCCGGGCGGTGTGCCGCACGCCGCCGACCTCCACCACGCCCGGCCCGGCCAGCCGGCCGGTCCCGCGCAGCAGCGCGATGCCGTTGCCCGCCAGCCAGCGCTCCTGCCCGGCGTCGGAGTAGTTGGAGACCATGAAGTCGCGGTAGGCGAGAGCGGCCTCGACGTTGACCTCCGCGCTGGCCCCCACCTCGCGCGCTTCGGTTACCGCCTCGCCGGGGCGCAGCAGCGTCTTGGACGGGATGCACGCGTAGTAGGAGCACTCACCGCCGACCAGCGCACGCTCGACCACGGCCACCCGCAGGCCGCCGTCGGCCAGCGCCCCGGCGCAGTGCTCGCCCGGCGAGCCGCCGCCGACCACGATGACGTCGTAGTCGCTGCTCATAGGTTCGCTGCTCCTGGGTTCGCTCATCGGGAGGCTCGTTCCTGCACCATGTACTGCGCGTACCAGTCAGGCCAGTCCGGGTCGGCGTGGCCGATCTCCTTTTCGTGCTCGCCGTGCGCGGCCTCGGCCCGCCGCAGCGCCTCGGCCAGGTCGTGCGCTGATTCGTAGGTCACCGACACGGGGCTCACCGGCCCGGAAGGCGGGTGGTGACTTCCTGGACGAACCAGCCGTTGCCGTCCGGGTCGCTGAACGAGACGAAGGAACCGTAGCTCTGGTGGTCCGGTGCCGGGCCAGTGGCGCGTCCGTCGGCGCCGCCGTGGTGGAACACCCCGCCCGCGTCGTGGAAGACCTCGCTCACCTCGGCGCCGCGGCTGGTCAGCTCAGCCCGGGCCGCGTCGATGTCGTCGACGACCAGCTGCAGGCCGTCGGCGGAACCCGGCGCGGCCGAGCTGACCCCGGTGCCGAAGATGATCGAGGCGGGCGAGCCAGGAGGGGTCAGCTGCACCACCCGGAAGTCCTCGCTCTTGGCGAAGTCGGCGTCCAGCCGCCACCCCAGCGCCTGGTAGAAGGCCTTGGCCTTGTCGACGTCGGAAACCGGAACGACGACAACCTCGAGTTTCATGTCCATGACTGCGAATCCTCTCCCATTGATGCCAGCGGCCCGTCTTGCTCTGGCTCTACGATTCTTTCTCCTGGCTCCACGGTCGCGCTCGCCGGTGCCCGGTCGCGCCCGTGAGTGCCCTGGCCGATGCCCTGGTCTGGCGTCGCCCGGGACGGTGTTTGCCGCCGGGACGGCGGGTTCGCAGCACGGTCCGGCCGTACCGCGGCCCAGGGAGCGGGCCAGGGAACAGCGGACGATCCGGATAAGACGGTGCTGATCATCGACGCGAACCCGACGAGCGGCCCGCCCCTCATATCCTCGCCCACGACCGGCCCGGAATTCCACCCCGACGCGGTCTACCGGATCAACGGCACATCGTGCCGGCTCTGGCCCGGCTCTGGCCGGCACAACCGTCCATCGGGCCGGCTGGAAAACCTGAGATTGGCCGCGCTGTAGTGGTTAGACATGATGACTCCTCGGCGGCTCGGGGTGCGGTGGGGACCCGGGCGTGAGCAGCTAGCGTCGCAAGCTCGCCCGGTCGGCCGCGACCAGCCCGCCCCAGACGCCGTACTGGCCAAC
>Ga0302326_10002993_pt1 | contig 40377 bp, 32 predicted proteins | sample Palsa_T0_3_FD_202264 | JGI IMG/M metagenome (GOLD analysis project Ga0302326, IMG submission 202264) | Peat permafrost microbial communities from Stordalen Mire near Abisko, Sweden - Palsa_T0_3 | ecosystem: Environmental > Terrestrial > Soil > Palsa > Peat permafrost | place: Sweden: Abisko... | reverse complement strand
AGCGAGTAATACGTCCACGCTTCCGATCTCCGGATTGGCCGAGGCATTTGAGGATGCGAGTCGCTTTCTTGGCGTCCACTTTTCAAATCCGGCCCCGTTCATCCCAGGCGTCGAAGTGATTCCTCATGCCGGGACGGATGAATCGATCTTAGCCCCGGTGGAGGATTTGTTGCGTCGCGCCGGTAAAGTCTCTGCGCGGGTGAAAGATTCTGCAGGTTTTGTCCTTAACCGTTTACAGTACGTGCTCTTCAAAGAGGCGATAAATATCGTTGAGGAAGGCATCGCCAGCGCGGAAGCAATCGATGAGATTGTCCGGACGACGTTCGGCTTCAGGTTGCCATTTTTTGGGCCTTTCGTTATCGCCGATATGGCCGGACTGGATATCTACGCCGCTTGTTTCAAGACGTTCGAGGGACATTATGGAGAGCGCCTGGCTGCTCCGAAAATCCTCACTGATTTAGTCAGCCAAGGCAAATGCGGGATCAAGTCCGGAGGAGGTTTTCTCAACATCTCGGCGGAAAAATCCGCTGAGCTTATTACCTACCGTAACCGGGCGTACCGAAAATTGGCTGATCTCTTGACGGAACTTGGCCCAGCCCCAACGAGTTAGTCTCCTTTGTACTATCCCCGAAATAGATTATGTCTTTCAATAAATCCGAATGGCCGATCGCCGCTGCGATGTTGCAATTTCCCGGCGTCACGAAAAAGGGGCAATTGGTCCAGGAACAGGGAGCCGACGAGTGGGCTGTTTCGCTCAGAGAAGTCGCAGAGGCGGGTTTCACGCATTTTGATCCTACCGATTCCTGGCTACGCGTTGCGGATCTTTCCGAAGCGCGGCTCGAAGAATTTATGACGACGGTCAAACAAGTAGGCCTTTCCATCCCGGCGATTTCAACTGCTCGTCGGAGCGTGATCGACCCCGATCACGGCGACGAATATTTTGCCTACAGTTATCGGGTTCTGGATGTCGCCGCGAGAATCGGTGCGACCGTGGTGTCGTTCGGCCTCTTTCAAGCGCTAACACCAGCCCAAAAAGAGGCCCTCTGGTTTTGGACTGCACCCGGGCCTGCTTACCCGCGTGACCCGGCGATTTGGAAATTGGCCGTCGCCCGGTTCCAGGAATTGGGCAAACACGCCGAGAGTCTGGGTGTCGATATTGCCCTCGAAATGTACGAGGACACCTTCCTCGGGTCGGCCGATAGCGCGGTCGCCCTAGTGAAAGATATCGATCATCCTCGCGTTGGTTTGAATCCGGACTGGGGCAACCTTCAGCGACTGCTTCGCCCGGTCGAGCGGTGGGAACAGATGGCCGAAAAGACACTCCCGTTTGCCAAATATTGGCATGTCAAAAACTACTTTCGATCGGAAGATTCCTCCAGAGGCTTCATCGTTACAAGTCCTGCGCCGCTCGAGTTCGGCGTAATTAACTATCGTCATGCTGTCCGCGCCGCGATCGACCTAGGATTTAGGTGGCCCTTTTGCGTGGAGCATTATGGCGGAGACGGCCTGAGTGTCAGCGCCACCAATCGCGAGTATCTGAGGCGAATTTTGCCAAACACCGTCGAGGGCAAGCGGCCGTAGGAGTGCCCGGTCAAATTTAACGAAAAAGGAATAAGGATCGGACCATGAAAGTGCTCGTCACCGGCGCAGCAGGCATGCTGGGCCGCAGCTTTTGTAAGAAACTTGCTGAAACCGGCATCATCGCCGGCCGGAACGTCGAACGTCTTACGATGACCGACGTCATCGAATCACCGGCAATCCCCAGTGCACCATTCAAAATCCGTTCTCTTGCTTGTGACTTGTCCGAGGCGCAGGTCGCGGAACAACTGATTGCCGACCGGCCTGACATCATTTTGCATTGCACTGCAGTCGTTTCCGGCGAGGCCGAGGCCGATTTCGATAAGGGTTATCGAATTAACCTCACCGGTACACAAAAGCTCTTCGATGCGGTACGCAAGGCCGTCTACATGCCGCGCCTGGTTTTTACCAGTTCAATTGCCGTGTTCGGTGCGCCGTTTCCTGAAGTGTTAGGCGAAGAAATCTTTACCGCTCCACTCACATCCTACGGGACACAAAAAGCGATTGATGAACTGCTCCTTGCCGACTTTACCCGGAAAGGCTTTTTCGACGGAATTGGGATCCGGCTCCCGACCATTTGTGTGCGACCGGGCAAGCCGAACAAGGCGGCTTCGAGTTTTTTCTCCGGGATTATCCGGGAGCCTTTGAACGGCAAGGAAGCTGTGCTTCCAGTCCCAGACACGGTCCGCCACTGGTTTACGTCGCCCCGTTCAGCCGTCGGATTTTTCTTTCGCGCCGCCGAAATCGACGGGTCGATTGTTGGACCTCGTCGAAATCTCTCGATGCCGGGTCTCTCTGCGACGGTAGGCGAAATGATCGAAAGTCTTTGTCGATGCGCCGGGGCAGAGCGAGTCAAGCTCATCAAACGTCAACCGGACGCTGTCATTATGGGGATCGTCGAAGGATGGGCGCGCAAGTTGGACGCTTCAAGAGCGCTTTCGCTCGGTTTTGAGGCCGAAACGAGCTTTGATGCGATCATCCGCGCCTATATCGAGGACGAGCGCCTCGCTATCTGAAATGAGGCAGAATACGCTTTATCGGTACGATCTGGATGATGCGCAAACCCAATACCACGGCGTGCCACTCTGTTACTGGACTTCTTTTGCTACTACCCTCGCTCGATCTCAAGCCTCGCTACCTCTTCTTCCTATGAGAAATTTTCTTGTCACTCCGACCAAAGTTGTTGACTCAGTCATCGAGGGCTTACTCTCGGTCAGCCGTGTTAAGCTCGAACGCGTCGAGGGCCATTCAGGTCTCGTCTATCATGGTAATCAAAACCGTCGGATCCGAATCGTGGTGGGCGGGGGAAGCGGCCACGAACCGCTGTTCTTGGGGGCTGTCGGGCCCGGGATGGCAGACGGCGCGATTGCGGGATCCGTTTTTGCCGCACCCAATCCGTTCTCGATCCGCGCAACGGCAGAGGCTTTGGGCAAGTCCGACGGGACGATTTTCATCTACGGCAACTATTCCGGTGATGTCCTGAATTTCGAGTTCGCAATCGATGAGCTTTCAGATGCCGGCGCGACCGCCACCCAAATTCGAGTCCATGACGACATTGCATCCGCACCGCCGGACCGGCTCGAGGCACGCAGAGGAACTGCCGGTGACATTTATGTGATGAAATGCGCAGCTGCCGCGGCCGATCGGGGTTTGCCGCTCGAAGAGGTGTTGCGGATCGGTGAAAAGGTCAACTCGACTGTCCGCTCGCTCGGAGTTGCTCTTCAAGCGTGTTCTTCAATCGACACCGGCGAACCGATGTTTGATCTACCGAAAGGATCGCTCGAAATCGGCATGGGACTCCACGGTGAGATGGGAGTCAGGCGAGCCGATTTTCTGCCAGCGGAGGCCTTGGTCCCGCAAATGATCGAATTGCTCCTTGCCGACTATTCTGCAACTGCGACTCCGTTGGAACGGGTGGTAGTCATGGTCAATGGGTTGGGCGGCACTACCGTGCTGGAATTGCTTGCGGTGACCGGGCATGTCCGAAAGGGCCTGAAAGAAAAAGGGATCGAGCTTCGCCAGTGTGTCGCGGGCGAATTCGCAACATCTCTCGATATGGCCGGATTCTCGATCACCTTGTTGCCGATCGATGATGAAATCGAGCCTCTTATCGCCGCCGCCGCCGACTCTTTCTGTTTTACTCATCATCCGTGATGGGCTTTCTCGCTTACTGCCGAAATTAACTTTCCGGTCGAACCATGAAACAAACAGCGCTCAATAAACTTGAAACCTGTGAAGCTCTTGTCGCAGCTCTCACGACGTTATCGTCAAACGCTGATTACCTCAACCGGCTTGACCAGGCTCTGGGAGACGGAGATCACGGCAGCACAATCGCGCGTGGCAGCGACTCGGCAATCCGCGAGCTGCAATCGGGTTCGTTTGACTCGGTCAACCATGAGTTTGAGACCATTGGCACGGCCATGATGAAGTCGATGGGCGGTGCGTCCGGCATGTTGTTTGGGATCCTTTTTCGTTCCGCAAAAAAGTGCCCTGCCAGTGAAACGATGGACACCCCTACGTTGGCGTCCTTCCTTCGATGTGGGTTGGCTGAGCTGAAACGGAAAACTCAGGCGGCCGTTGGGGACAAGACAATGATGGACGCGTTGGTTCCGGCCGTGGCAGCGCTGGAGGCACAAGAAACGATGCCGTTGCAGTTAGCGTTAAAGTCAGCAGCCGCCGCGGCAAACGAGGGGGCAAAATCGACTGTCGGCATGCTGCCTCGCTTTGGGCGGGCCACGACGCTTGGTGAACGAGCGCGTGCAGCGCGGGATCCGGGAGCGACCTCCGTTGCGCTTTTTGTAGGCTCATTATCGAATGCGGTTGATACGCTTTCTTCAAAGGCCGCCGATCGTTGATTCGCTTCTGGTGAAACTTGATGAAAAGAGGCTCATGAAATTTTATTTGGGCACGAACTGGAAAATGCACAGGACGAATACCGAAGCGCGTCAATTTGTCGCGGAGTTTCTCCCGCTCGTGCGGGAACTGGACCTCTCGAGCCATTACCTCTTTGTTATTCCATCGTTCACGTCGATACAAATTGTCCGGGACGCTGTGACCGCATCTGGCCTGCCGCTAAAGGTCGGCGCCCAAAATGTTCATTGGGAAAACGGAGTAGAAGCGACCGGAGAGATTTCCGCTCGAATCTTGGCGGATATTCCCGTGGACCTTGTTGAGATCGGGCATTCGGAACGCCGGCGCAAATTCGGCGAAACCGACACAGACGTCAATCGAAAGGCACGGGCGGTTCTTGATCACGACCTCAAGGCACTCATTTGCATCGGAGAAAGCCGCGCAGAGAAAGAGCAAGGAATTGGCACGCAGGCGTTGGAAAAACAGGTGCGGGAAGGCCTTGAGGGAATTCCCCGCAAAGCGTTGTCCAAAGTCATGCTCGCCTACGAACCAACTTGGGCAATTGGAGTGGCCGGACAACCTGCGGATCCGTCCTACGTTCAGGAAAAGCATGCAGGCATTCGGGAAGTTCTCACCAGCATGTATTCGGCGAAAATTGCCGCCGAGGTGCCATTGCTATTTGGCGGTAGCGTCAACCATCAGAACTTCCGCAGCTATGCAGAGATCGTGAATGTTGATGGCCTCTTCGTCGGTCGCGCTGCATGGGACCCCGAATCATTCATAGAGCTTATCAAAATATCCCGTTGTATGAACGCTTCGCTTTCTTGAGTCCCCGCGATCAATGGAGCGTTTTGAGGTAAGCCACGAGGGAAGCAGTCTCCTCCTCGTTGTATTTTTTGGCGAATGAGGGCATCTCATCCTTTATCCCGCTTTGGATAACGAGAGCCATATGTGCACCACTAATTTGGAGCTTCAGAAGGCTAGGAGCGTCCTCACCCCCGTCGGCGTCTTGACCATGGCAGTGAGCGCAGCTTTGAAAGAAAAAACTTCGTCCTCTGACTGCCAGGTTTTCCGCAGTGAGCGGCGTCTTTCCAGCTTCCGTCTCCTTCCCGAGTTGACTCGGGAAATGGGTCGTTGCGCCATGGAGCTTATCCCAGGGTATCATTGAAAATCCTTCCGTTCACCCGAGTGTAGAATCGACTACGGCCAGGGTATGGTTTGTTTCTGTATAGTTCACGCTGGTCAATCCGAGCATCTTCTTGAGTTCAGTAGCTTCAACGACCACTGGAAGCGGTTTGGGGACTGAACCCGGTGCCGGCAACGGGAAGGCTGTGCCCCGGGCTGTGTGGAAAGTGATGTTCCCTTCCACCTTCTGCATGACCTGGTGAATGTGCCCGTTCAAAACGGTCACTGATCCGAACCGCTTGACAAACGACAGCGCTCGCTCGGCATCGTCGGTTCCCCAACCCCATTTAGGATAGACAGCCCACAATGGAATATGCGCAAACAGGACAATGGGCGTGCTGGCCGATAGGCCTTTGACATCTTTTTCAAGCCAATCGAGTTGTTCCTGGCCGAGAGTGCCCAGGCCGCCCTCCTGGATATTTGCCACGTTGACTAACCCGACGAAGTGGACACCTTTTTGGTCGAAGCTGTACCATCCGGCTCCTGCCGTATTTTTGCCGAAACGCGCCCGGAATTGCGCACCGTTATCGTAGATGTCGTGCTCGCCAGGGACATAGAATACATCCTTCGTTTTGCACTCTTTCAACAGTTGGTCGAGCGCGTCGAACTGTGCCGGGTCAGAGAGATGTGTTAAATCACCGGTGTGTAACAGGAACTCGGGGACTTTCGGCAGCGTGTTGATTCGGACAATCGTCTCCCGAAAAGTCCCAACGACGTCCGTGTTTGCCGGTTTATTAAAACCGATGTGACTGTCGCTTATCTGGACAAAGTTCAGTTCTGCTGTACCGATTGCACTTCGGTTATTTGCTTCCTCGCCCAACACAGTGGAAGTCAAAAGTCCTCCGTTGATGGACCAAATGACGCCGGTGCCGGCCCAGGCCATACATTTGAGGAATCCTCGACGGTCAACGCCGTCGTTGTTCGTATTGCTTTCGATGAAGTCTGACATAATCGTTTGTGCTCTTTGTTAATAATTGGGGTGTGCCGAAGCGCGCCCGTCATCAGGTCCATACCGATTGAGATCACCAATTATTCCTGCTCGCAGGGCATTTCGTTTTTTCGCGCGCTTCCACACCGGAACCGACTGCCGGTCCTTGTTCCCGCGGATTGTGCGGAATAGATGCAAACCCGGACGAGACGCGCGATTGTGGACCCAGCCACGAGGCTCAATTCGAAAGAGCCAATAATATTTCTTAACGGCTTGGAATTGTAGCCGATACCGTTGTCTTACAGGGCCTGTTTGTGATCGCCTTTTGGGCTCAAATAGCTACAAAGCGGATTGGAGTCTCGAGTGCGCATGGTGTTCATTTTCGTCAGAAAACTCTTGAATCGGTTGTTAGCCTCTCGTTCAATTTTCGCTCGTGCGTCGAGCGGACTGATCGCGCAGGGCCACATCTGCGGTGTGGCGTTCCTGATGTGGTCCGTCTTGTCGAGCGCGCTCGCGCAGGACATTCCGTCCGGTTTTAAGGTCGATCGTTACGCCCAGGTCTGGGAACGCAACCCGTTCACCTTGATGAAACAAACCGCGCCTGGACGCCCGCCTCCAGCGTTCGAGAAGCTTTTCCTGGCGAGTTGGCTGAAGAACGGCGGTGAAGAGGTGGTTCTAGTTCAAAACTCGGAAACGAACGAAGTCCAAAGGATCACTGCCGTGCCCAACCAGAGCAATCTGCGCCTCGTCGAAATGCACCCAAACCCGAATCCGCAGCTCGTGGAGGTCGTCATTTCCGACGGCAAAGAACAGGGAACAGTGAAATTTCGGTTCGATGTCCGGCCTTCCGCAGACCAAACGCATCTCGAAGCGGCCAGCCAAGGGTCAAACCAGATCCAAATCGCCGGCGGCCCCGGAACTGCCGCACCGGCGGGTCGGCCAAGTCCGGGACCTACGGCGACGATAAGTCGGCTTCACCCGGGAGTACGAAAGTATCACACCGAGGGCCAGTCCGGTCCAAACTCGACTCGGAAGGAGCCTCCGCGGCAGCATTTTACGCCCGATTCGGCAACCTCACAGTGAAATCATGGAAAGCTTGCGACCGCGGGACGGTTCTCGACGTTTGGCACCCCGTTTCGCTCCACCACGACTTGACGCATCCCGCGTCCGCCCAATCCTTCGTAGTCATGGCCAGCCTCCACCGAGCAAGTCCAGAGAAAGACCAAGGGCACATCGGAGGTATTAATGGAACGGTGCGCCCAGTATGGAGCGACGTAGGTGACTTTGCCGGGCGCGAGTTCCGCGGTGGACGTCGTTCCGTCCTCCTGTTCGAACAAGACAAGTCCACGGCCTGAAAGGGCTTGATACGTTTCGGCGTGATTGCGTTTGCGGTGGTAATGGCCGCGCGTCAGGTGGTATTCGGCGCCCACCTTGCCAGGGTAAATGATGGTCGTGCCGAAAAAGATGTCACCCGAGGCCTGGCTCTGGTTGAACGCGTAATTCTCGTAGCAAACGGGGTCGTCTTCTTTTCGAATGCGCAGTTCCAAAGCTGCCGGATCCAGGAAAAATCCCCGCAGATCAGACAGACGCTTCTGGTAACGAGCGGTGGCTTCCGGGATCACGCCGGTGTTGGTCTCAAAGGCAACACTGCAAGGCAAAGGAGAGGTCGATTCTTTCATTTAGTCCTTCCTTTTTACGATAATCTAATAAAGTAACAATGCCGTTCCGATCTTGAACAATTTGAGGTTCTCCCGGAATTTGCCCATTCTCCTGGTTGTGCATGAGAAGCAAAGCGGGACGCTTCGCCTATACGGACTTCGCGAAGCTCCAAGCGACGACCTCACCAATTAGCTTCGCCGACCCGCCGAACCGTTTAATTCCGTCCTGTGTCGCTTGCTTCCAGCGCAAAGAGCAGTAAAGACCGGGATGTAACTCCATAGGTCTCGCCCGGGTTGAATCTGCCTTGCTCACTGTTGTCCAGAACATTTGTGTCAATTAGAAGCGACCACCTTTCGCCGCCCGGACAGGCAGGGAGGACAAAGTCGACCAGGTCGTGATAAACGTTGAGAATCATCAGCATCGTCGCATCGCTTCCGCGCTGTCGAATGCCGGTTGGCTGCGCTCGTCCATCCATTAACATGCCAAAACACCGCATGCCCTCGTCGCGCCAATTTTCATCCAGCATTTCGAGTCCGTTGGCGTTGATCCAGGTGACATCCTTTACACCTAACTCTTCGACGTATTCCCCCGTCAGAAACCGATTTCTGCGCAAAATTGGAAAATCATGGCGCATTCGAGTTAGCTTGCTAACAAAGCGAACGAGCGACTGACCTTTTTCTTCGATATCCCAATTGAGCCAGCTAATCTCATTATCCTGGCAATAGGCATTATTGTTGCCCTTTTGGGTACGACCGAATTCATCGCCAGCCAGCAGCATGGGAGTGCCCTGGGCGAGCAATAAGGTGCCAATCATATTCCGAATCTGCCGGCCGCGGAGTTTGTTGACCTCTGGATCGGCGGTAGGTCCTTCGAACCCACAATTCCAGGAACGGTTATCTGAGCTTCCATCCTTGTTATCCTCGCCATTCGCCTCGTTATGCTTTTCGTTATAGGTAACGATATCATCCAGGGTGAAACCGTCGTGGGCGGTGATGAAGTTTACGCAGGCCGAGGGTCTGCGCCCCTGATGGTTGAACCAATCTCCTGAAGCGCAAAGGCGTGAGGTAAGAGCGGAAGGTGCAGCTTCCCCTCGCCAAAAGTCGCGTACAACATCCCGAAATTTGTCATTCCATTCTGACCATCCGGGCGGAAACGCACCCACTTGGTAACCGCCTGGACCACAATCCCATGGCTCCGCGATCAGCTTCACAGTGTTTAATACGGGATCCTGACTGCAAGCCTTCAAAAAACCGCTCTGGTTGTCGAACCCATTCGGTTCTCTGGCAAGGATCGTTCCCAAATCGAATCGAAAACCGTCGACGTGGGTTTGCTCGACCCAGTACCGGAGACTATCCGTGACCAACTGAATGACCCGAGCGTGGCTAACGTTCAGCGTATTTCCGGTTCCGGTATCGTTAACATAATACCGGGGCTCCTTTTGCAGAAGACGATAGTAGCTGGCATTGTCGATGCCTTTGAACGAAAGGGTAGGACCCTTTTCATTTCCTTCGGCCGTATGATTATAAACCACATCCAGGATCACTTCGAGACCGGCTTCATGGAATCGCGCCACCATTTCCTTAAATTCGCGGAGAGTTTGTGCCCTGTCAGACGAGTACCTCGGATCAGGAGCGAAGAACCCAATGCTGTTGTAGCCCCAATAGTTGGTCAAACCCTTCTCCAGTAGGTGGCTGTCGTTGATAAAGGTATGGATCGGTAGCAATTCAATGGAGGTGACTCCAAGGGACTTAATATATTCCAGGACTTCCGGGCAAACGAGTCCGGCATACGTCCCGCGCAATTTTTTGGGGACCGCCGGATGGAGTTTGGTAAATCCTCGAACGTGCATCTCATAAATAATCGTGTCATCCCATTGCACCCTTTGGCTGCTGCGGGCGCCGGTCCAATCGAAGCCGGCGTCGACGACGACGCATTTAGGCATGAACCGTGCACTATCTCGCTCGTCGAAGGTTAGATCGTCCATCGACTCCATTTGATAGCCAAAAACGGCTGGATCCCAATGAAGCTCTCCTAAATGCGCACAAGCATACGGATCAAGGAGCAACTTGTTTGAATTGAAACGGTGTCCCGCCTCGGGTGCGTACGGACCGTCTACACGATATCCATAAACTGTGCCGGGGCGCACGTCGGGCAAATAGCCGTGCCAAAATTGATTCGTGTATTCGGGCAGTCCGATCCGATTTATCTCTCGCTCGCCTCGATCATCAAAAAGGCAAACTTCCACACCTGTCGCGTTCGCCGAAAAGACCGCGAAATTCGTTCCTAGACCGTCCCACGTCGCTCCACACGGATGCGGCGAACCTTCTCTAAGTTGGATATTCTTCTTTTTCCTCATGGTAGTATTAGTATCTTTGAGATGACCATTCCATGATGGCTAGGAATTCGCCAATTAGTTTCCTGATTACCAGTTGCTAATTCTGCTTCTTCTGCCGCAACCGAAGCCAGCTGAACCCAAATCCCGGCAATTCCAAACTGATCTCTGCCTTTTTTATCTTCTCATTTGGACGCTCATCAAAGAGATGGACGAAATGATCAAACGTCTTCTCCCAAAGCTTAATAACAACTTTTATCGGCGCTTCCGTCAGGTTGTGGGCGGCAATGACAGCGTTCCCGCTTTCATCCTGACAACTGTGGGCAAAAATCTTAGTCGGTTCAGATGTTTCCACCACACGATACGTTCCCGTACTGAATTCCGGGTATTCCTTCCGGGTTCGAATCATTCGCTCCAAATAGTTCAACAATGAATTGGGATTGCGCCGCTGAGCTTGCACATTCACTTTGCGATAACTGAAGGCGCCTTTATCAATCACCGGACGGACCAAGCTCGCTGGATCCGCTGTCGAGAAACCGGCATTGATGTCCGCCGTCCATTGCATCGGAGTCCGAACACTGTTTCGCTCTTCCTGGTTGAGATCGTCGCCCATTCCGATCTCTTCGCCGTACCAAAGAATCGGAGTCCCGGGAATGGTGAAGATCAAACTATACATTAGTAGCTGCAAATCGAGGCGCCCAGCGAGCATCGGCGCCAATCGGCGCCTTATTCCGCGTTGATAAATTTGCATCGTAGCCTTTGGACCAAAAGCGTGGAAACAAATTGCGCGTTCCGCCTGGCTCAAGCGACTAAGGTCCAGTTCATCGTGATTTCTCAGGAAGTACGCCCAGTGACTGAGGACCGGAATCTGCGGCAATTGGCGAAGAGCGCGCTCGATCGGCTCCGGCGATTGCTCGGCAATCGCTAAGAAAAGATGTGGATTGACGAAAAAATTGATCACCATCGTCATTCGCTCGCCTCGTTCTCCGAAATAGTTCAGAATTTGATCGGGAGCAACGTTCGCTTCTGCCACCAAAATCGCGTCGCCGGTCTTCCAACGAAGGAATTCACGAAATTCCTCCAAGTAATCAAACGATTCATGCGGCCGCTTCTCGGCATCCGGACCCTTGTATGCGATAACGAAAGGCGCAGCATCCACGCGAAATCCGGAGACTCCCAAAGCAAGCCAGAAACCGATGACCTTCTTGATCTCATCACGCACCAACGGATTCGCAGTATTGAGATCGGGTTGATACGCATAAAACCGATGGAAATAGTAAGCCTTCGCGAGCTTGTCAAATTCCCAGACGCCGGATTGTTTGCCGGGGAATACAGCTTGGTCCGATGTATCGCCTGGGTCATCCTTTCGCCAAACATAGTAGCCGTGGTATTTCGGATCGTTTTGACGGGCGGCTTGAAACCAAGGATGTTGGTCGGACGTATGGTTCACCACTAGATCGATGATCACCCGAATGCCACGATCATTCGCTTCCGACATGAACTCCGCGAAATCGCCGAGATCGCCCAAACGCGGATGGACCGAGAGATAATCCGTGATGTCGTACCCGTCATCTCGATCCGGCGAGTTGTAGAAGGGAAGTAACCAAATGCAGGTTACGCCCAAACCGGCTAAATAGCTTAACCCCTCGCGCAAGCCAATAAAATCGCCGATACCATCCCCGTTTCCATCGCGAAACGTATCAACGCCGACACAATAAATAACCGCATTTTTGAACCATCGATTCTCCATGGTGATCTCCTTTGCTTATTCAAATCCGGGCAAACCGGGGACGGTTGGCCGACAATTCCCGGCAATACGCCGACACGCCGATACGCTCTTCTCCCTTTCGCCACAAGGTTCTCTTCTAGAATCCGCTTAATCTCGAGGACAGCGACTTCGTTCGAAAAACGGTGTGGCCGCCAGGCACGATCTTCTCGGATTCCGCGCCGGCGAGATCCGAGCTGCCATAGGAGACGACCCTGTCGGAACTTCGAGTTCCGCAACCATCGGGAGCGGGAAGTTCGTCCCGGCGCTGCCGGACGCCTCCACGAAGCAGAATTGCTTGTCGGCGAATTCCCAAGCTTTTCCGCGAATATCGTAGCTAGCATAGCCACTAGCCTATTGCAGTGGATATTGATTTTATTATCATTTGGCAAACCGAGCTAGCCCTGGTCTCCCCGATTCACGTAACCATGTTCCGCTTTATTTTGGACCATCAGTTCCCGCCGCTCCAGCGTTTCCCTGCCGTTAGGCGCCTAACGGTGCCGGTCCGCTTGAGATAGTCGCTTGCTCCCGACGGTTAGGCATTCAAGAAAAAGGTTCCTGCAATGGTCCGGAGTTCCACATAGTTCAACGAAATACTTGTCACACCGCTAACTGGTTCTTATTCTCCCGCATAAAACAGGAAGTGATTTATGAAGCACGCCGTTTTCATCAGTCATGCACATAAGGATAAGAGCATCGCTGAGGCAATTTGCGGAAAGCTTGAATCTGCGCGCCTAAAATGCTGGATAGCGGCACGGGACATTTCACCGCGCGAAGATTGGAAAGAGGCGACTCGAAAGGCCATCGGGTCCAGCGGTGTGATCCTCCTTGTGCTCTCCGAAAATGCCAACGCGGCGCCCCATGTAGAAAGAGAGATCGCCGATGCATTCTCTTTGCGACGGGTCATCATCACCTTCCGGCTGGCCGAGACGTTGCCGCGGCGGGAGATTCTTTCTTATCTCGGAAATGAACCCTGGTTTAGTGCGCTAAACCCACCTACAGAAGAAAATCTGGAAGCATTAACTCTCCTGATCAAGGGACTGATACCTGATTCCGCCAGCGCCGGCAACGCTACTCCCCATGAGAGTGAGAGAAAGAAAACGGCATCGTTAAGCCCTTTCAACTCGTGGTTCGGCGCTTTGGAAGCTTCTCATTACCGAACTCTTGGAATCTTGAAATGGGTCGCGATCACAACATTCCTTTGCGCGGTGGTGTTATTTCTGTGGTTTGCCTTCCGGCAAACGAATGAATGGGCGTCGCTGGCGGAGAGCCGTCGTCGATCTATGGACCGTGGTTTCAGCCTTTCTCCGACTCCGCCGCCTTTGGTTCAGGGACCTCAGGAACCTTCCCTCAATACGCCAGCAGAGCGCCCGGCCGATACGACTTCTTCTCCGGAACGTGCCGTCACACCAGAGGAGCCGGCTGCGGGACTGGCTTCGGAGCTTCGCCCTCGTCACTTACCGCCAGTCACCCATCGGGTCTCACATGACCGTCATCAACAATTTCCGGGAACTCAGGTAAAAGAGGCGCGAAGAATTGCGGACCTCGAAAACCAGCGCGATTCCCTCCGAAGCCAACTAAAGGACACTGAGGCAAATGTGCTAGCAACTCAAAAAAATGCCGACAACCTGGCGGGAGAGCTTGATGGGCTTCGAGATCAGCTCAAGGAAGCTGAAAACCGGCTACTCACGGCCCAAAAGAACGAGCAGCTAGTGAGGACTCAGCGTGACGCTCTCCAGACCCGACTAGAGGAAACGGAGGTTGTGGCACAAGCGGCCCAAAAAAATGCGGACCTTGCAACGCGCCAGCGTGATGCGCTTCAAAGCGAGATGGGTGAAGTAAGAGCGAGGGCTGATCTAGCAGAAACGAATGCCGCTCTCGCGGCAAGGCAACGGGACGAAATGGGAGCCGAGCTAAAAAGGAGGGAGGAAGAGGATGCGCAAGAAAAAAAGGCGCAACTAGACCAACACGATGCTGATCTTGCCGAATTGCCCGATAGCTTGCCGGATACTCAGTTCCAGGAAGTACGGCAGGACGCACGACCCGCACACCAGAACGCCGAATTTGCACAAACGCTACCACCAAATCCAGCTCAGAATGCAAAGCTCGCGCCCTTAACTCAAACCTTAGATTCCTCGGTTCAGCCGACCGGTCCCTCGACAAAATAACCCAATGGTATGAAGCCTAATTTCTATGCTATTTATGTCTCTATAGTCGTTGCTCTTCTGTTGCTCCTCCCAATTCAAAGGGTAGTTGCAGGTGAGATTCTCTACGAGGATAACTTTACTAACTTAGATCCGAGCTGGGGCATATCTGGCGAACGGTTAAGTGTGGAGGATGGTAAGCTGACGCTTAAGCCCGCCCCGGACACGACACAGAGTATACTGAATCAAGCGAATGTTTTTGATGACGCTGACATTAGGGTAGAAGTCATTCTGCCAGCCGGCGACGCAAGCGTACCCGGCGGTTTAATATTTTGGGCAAAGGACCACAGCAATTTTTATTGTTTATGTATCGACGCGGCCGGTTATTTCAAGATTAGCCGCTATGTGACTGATCGATGGTTGCAACCCGTTGGTTGGATCGAAAATGAAGTAATAAACAAGGGGATTGGACAGGTAAACAAATTGCGAGTGGTAACCAAGGGCCATCAGGCGACCGCGTATATCAACGACAAGCAAGTCGCGACATTCAATGGGCAACCTCCCCAGGGCGGCGGCTGCGTTGGAGTATCCGGTGGATCACCAGAAAATGCACAGAATACCTGGCAGTTTAGCAACCTGCAAGTGATGGCCATCCAGCCGCCCGCCGTCGAACCTTTGCCACTTGCTGGCCAACCGCAAACTCCCGCGGCCCAGCCCTCGCCGGCTGCGGCCGACGCCCAGCGAGCCCCTCCCGCTCCTCGTCAAGCCGTGAGCCGGGTGGCATTGCGACTCCACGGCTCAAATACCATCGGAAAGGAACTCGTGCCGGCGCTGTGCGAGGAGTTTTTAAAATTCGAGGGGGCGACCTCCGTTGAGCGTAAACCGCAACAAAAGGAGGATGAGACAAATGTCGAAGCCGTATTACCGAACAAATCCACCGAGGCGTTGACCTTTGAAGTCCAAGCGCATGGGTCCAAAACAGCTTTTGAAGACTTGGCCGCCGGCAAGTGTGACATCGGCATGGCGTCCCGGCGGATTACCCCAGAAGAGGCCCAGCAGTGCGCGGCGGCCGGGTTGGGTGATATGTTCTCCCCTGGATGCGAAATTGTGCTGGGGGTGGACGGGATCGCGGTGTTTGTCAACAAGAGCAATCCGATCAACGCGCTGACGAAGCAGCAACTCGCCGAGATCTTTAGCGGCAGAACAACCGACTGGTCCCAGGTCGGCGGAAACCCCGGGCCGATCAATCTCTATGCGGGCAATGAGAATTCAGGCACCTTTGACACCTTCAAGTCGCTCGTGCTCGAAAGCAGGCTGCTATCGACGAAGGCCTTACGCTACGAGAATAGCGCGAAACTTTCGGATGAAGTAGCGGCCGACGCGAACGGGATTGGTTTCACAGGGATGGCGTTCGTACGCGGCAGTAAACCCCTCGCCATATCAATGGCTGGTGAAGCCCCGCTCCTGCCAACGCCTTTTACTGTTGCCGCGGAACACTATCCGCTCTCGCGCCACCTCTTCCTTTACGTCCCGGCAAATCCCAGGAATGAGTGGACCCAGAAGTTCGTGGAATTTGCCCTTTCGGAACTTGGGGGCCCGTCCAAGCTAACGCCCAGCGGTTTTTTCGCTCGCAAGTTCGTTGAATCCGCACTGACAAAGCTAGAAGTCTTCTCTTGGTGGACCTCTGGCGGAGAGGTTGCGGCCCTCGATTCACTATTTGACCATTACAAGAAACAGTATCCCGGAGTTGGAGTCATTAACGCCACCGTGGCGGGCGGTAGCGGCTCCGCTGCCCGGCCGATTTTGCAAACCCGTCTGGCCGTTGGAAATCCACCGGACACTTGGCAAAGCCATCCCGGTTGGGAATTGCTCGGCCAGTACGTGGAGCCCAATTACTGCGAACCGGTCACCGACCTATACCAAAGTGAGGGTTGGGACAAGGTCATTCCAAAGTCTCTGATCGACATGGTGACCAAGGACGGTAACACCTACGCCGTATTGACTGGCGTCCACCACGGTAACGTTCTTTGGTACAACAAGAAACTCCTCGAACAGAACGGAATCACAGTCGGTGATACGATGACGTTCGATGAGTTTTTCGCGGCTTGCGACAAGTTGAAGGCTGCCGGAATCTCAGCTCTTGGCGTTGGCGATTCAGGGATTTGGGCCTCCGCCCAACTTTTTGAAAACACGCTCCTTGGAGTCGTCGGACCACAAGGCTGGGCGGATTTGTTTAGTGGCAAAATGAAGTGGGACGATCCCCAGGTGAAGCAAGCGATCGGGTATTTTGCGAGAATGCAGAATTATCTCAATCCGGATCATGCCACTCTGAGTTGGGATCAAGCGGTCCAGGAACTTATGGCGGGCAAAGTGGCATTCACCTCGATGGGTGACTGGGCTGATGGCGAATTTATTAAAGCTGGCCTGAAGGAGAAGGAAGACTTCGGCTGGGTCAATCACCCTGGTACGGATGGCTCTTTCATTATCGTCGCAGACGGCTTCACGTTGGCCAAAGGCGCTCCTCACAAAGACGCCGCCATTGCATGGCTGAAAAGCATCGGCAGCAAGGAAGCCCAGGAAGCCTTCAGCCCCCTTAAGGGATCGATCCCGGCTCGGACCGACGTCGACAAGTCAAAGTTTGATGGTTACCACCAATGGTCGATGGCAGAGTTTGCCAAGGACAAGCTACTCCCAAGCTGCGTCCATGGTGAGGCTGCCCCTGGAGCTTTCCAAGAGGCCTTGAACGCTGCGATAACCTCTTTCATGTTGGACAAGAACGCCGATAATTTTGCCGACGCGCTGGTGCAGGCGGCGGAAAAAGTTGGGCAGGCGCCGATGGGAATGCTGAGTTTCGCTGGAGAGGCCATTAAAATTGAAAATCCCGAAATTCCGCCGCGCGCACCCCGCCAGTACGTGCGGGAAGTCAGCGGTGCCGGGAGAATGAGCCTCAACTTCCACTTTCTGGCTGGAACCACTCGGTTCGATGAAAATGCATCGGGAGATTTAGACCGTCTGGTAGAGCTACTGGCAGATCCAACCTACCAGCAACGGAGTCTTCTGCTCTTCGGTTTTTCCGACAACGCTGGCGGAGTCAAAAAGAATATTGCCCTATCCAAAGACCGCGCCAGAGCGGTCGCCGATCAATTGCAGATGCGAGGCATAAAACCGTCGGTGGTGAATGGATTCGGAAAGGACTTGCCAATCGCTTCCAACGATACCGAGGATGGCCGCGAGAAAAATCGGCGAGTGGAGGTTTGGGTGCGCTAAGTACAAGGTTAGCCTTCCAGCCTGTATCGGTCCTGGATCACTTTTCGACGCGCTTATCCCGGACCTGCCCTCTTTCTAAATTGCCTATAATGATCAGGACTTTGGCCTGGTAGCCATTTAACGCGCTGTATCCCATCATTGGACGGAAGTCCGGCGCTATATTACCCTATTGGAAAGCATGAAATCTCAGAAAGCCCTTCTACTACTTCGGTGCCGTCCTCGATGATTCCCTTTTCCATCCTCGATCTTTCCCCCATCGCCCAAGGCGCGACACCTGCCGAAGCCTTGCACCGTTCCCTGGATCTCGCGCAGCATGCGGAGCGTTGGAACTATCGCCGGTACTGGCTGGCCGAGCATCACAACATGACGGGCATCGCCAGTGCCGCGACAGCCGTCGTGATCGGATATGTTGCCGGAGGGACGAAAACGATTCGCGTCGGGTCAGGGGGCGTGATGCTACCCAATCATTCTCCGCTCGTCATCGCCGAGCAATTCGGGACTCTCGCCTCACTTTATCCGAATCGCATCGACCTCGGACTGGGTCGTGCGCCTGGCACCGACATGGTTACCGCACAAGCTCTGCGCCGTGATCATTTCGCCAGCGCCGATCATTTCCCGGAGGACGTGCAGGAACTCCAGACTTACCTGGAACCGTTCCACCCAGGTCAGAAGGTCCAGGCCGTTCCGGGCGCCGGTACGCAGGTACCGATCTGGCTTCTCGGTTCAAGTCTGTTTAGCGCGCAACTGGCTGCTTTGTTGGGGTTACCTTTCGCCTTCGCTTCGCATTTTGCCCCCGCCGCCCTGCTACAGGCGTTGGAGGTTTATCGCCGCAAGTTCCAGCCGTCCCGGCGGCTTGAGCAACCCTATGCGATGATCGGCGTCAATGTATTCGCCGCCGAAACCGATAGGGAGGCGCGCCGCCAGTTCACTTCTGTGCAGCAGGCTTTTATCAACCTTCGGCGAGGGACTCCAGGCCCAGTACCCGCACCGATCAACGACATCACAGAATATGCCGCCGACTTCGAGATCGCTCAGGTCGAGCAGGCACTGGCCTATTCTGCAGTCGGTTCTGCTGAAACTGTGGAGCGCGAACTACGGGCTGTTCTCGCGGAAACCAAACCCGATGAACTGATCGTCACGGGGCATTTCCACGACCATGCCGCCCGGCTACGTTCGTTCGAGATCACGGCCGAGGTGCGGGAACGCCTCGCCAAATCCTTTCAATTCTCTTTGTGTAGCTCCCTCCAGCCGTGAAAGGTGCGGGCCTGAATAAACTCGGTTCCACCCCCGTTCCCAAGTGAGCGGACCGGTGTAGTATCTGTTTAGCGTCTGTCCCAATCCTCCTCGTCCGTCGTCGTCCTTCGTCCTCGGTTGGGGATGGAGGCGGTTTGCCAGGATGGAAGAGGGTTGAATGGAGAACGCACTCGGCGGGAGGTTCGCTTCTACCAGCCACCCGAAAAACGGCCGAGGACGAGAAGGATTCGGAGCTGACGCTAAACAGAGACCCGGTGTAACCGGGCCCCTCGCCAAGTCCATCTGTCGGACCGAGAAATCCGCTCTAAGCTAACCACCTTCGGACTAAATCCAAAGAGCCGCCGAGGTAGCCAGGAATTTCCGGTGGTTGGTAGAATTCCCATTTCTTGTCTGCCTTCTTAATATTGACGTCGGGTTTCGCCTGGAAATCCTTTATTTGTGTCGCGCCCGTACAAACATAGAGTTTTCCCTTATAGATGAGGAACTGATTCGGGTCGATATCGTGCAGTTTACCTTTGATCATGGCATCCGCGCAATATCCTCCATATTGCGGCTTATATTTGACCGGACTCTTGTCGAACTCGCCTTTGTCGTCAGCTGACGCGAAGTAGTACGTTGCCCCCCCGTAGGTGCTGGAGTATTTCGGGTCTCCCTTCACCGCTTTGCCCTGCTTGAAGTAGGCCACAGGATCGTAACCCTTAAGGATTACGCCCTTCTCATCAACGTTAAGCTTCGGGTGTTTCGCGCTTTTCTTACCGGCAGGCGCGGTCTGTGACTGAGCTAAGAGGGGTGTCTCGGTTCCAAGCGTTTGCGGCGAGGTTTCGGGCAGAGGAGGGACTTTTTCGGTCTCCCTCGCCTCTGGTTCAGCTGCGCTCACCGAAGAGGTGACTGCGAAGGATAATGTGGCAGCAATGAGCGCCCCGGAAATAAAGCGTGAATATCGCGCCCCCAAAGTTGCCGTGATGCGTTGCGATTTCGTTGGATACATGGCGACACCCTTAGCTTTCGGCATGCCAGGCTCCTTTTTAAAGTGTAATATGTTCAAATTGAGTGTTTTAAAGAAATGAGGCGCCGCACCCTGCGCTCTCTTGCGGTGTTGCATCTGTTGTCCTGCGCCTCACATGCAACATTCCAATTCGCTCGCGTCCTCGGCCAGTTTAACGATGGAGAGGTCTTCGAGGCAAGTGAAGGTCGCCGTTGAGCCTTAGGTCAACCGAAGAAAAGCGGATCGGCTGGCAACTGACACTGACAACTGACACTGATAACTGATCGCTACCGGCCTCGGCGAAGGCGAGCAGCCTCGATGAGTTGCCAGGCGATTACTCCCGGAATCCCCAACGCTAGTTCTCGTACGCGCCGAAGCAGTGACAGGGCCAACGCCATATCGCCAGGTATGCCGAGCAGATTTCCGAGAAGGATATAGCCCCCTTCCTGCACCCCCACCGCGCCCGGTACGAGAAACGCCGCGCTTCGAATAAAAAGCGAGGTGCTTTCCAAAATGATGGCAGTGGTCAAGCTCGACCGCAGCCCAAGCGCCCGGAGCGCGATCCAAACTTCGCCCGAAGCGATCAGCCAGGACAATAGCCAGAAACAGCAACACCCGACGACGCCGGATCGCCTCGCATAGAGGACCCGAATTGTCTGATCCAGTGCTTCGCCACCTTGCACCAGCGAATCCCACTGCGGCGACTTGGCAAGGCGAGACGCCAACATCGCACTCCATCTAAAAACGCCCGCCCGCTGCACCACGTAGAACCCTGCGACCGTCAAGGCGCCAGTCAGGACGGCAACGAGCACCGGGCGGGCAAGATCTGTTCGACCCGTCGCGGCGACAAGCAAAATGCCCGCAGTGACGAGACACAACACCTTGGCCACGATACCGATCGTAACATCGATAATGATTGTAGCGATTGCGATCCTCAACGGCATTCCCCACATCGCAGCAATGCGCGCGACGACGATATCTCCACCAACGCGCGCAGTTGGCAGAAGATTGTTGATTGACTCACCGATCCAATGCAGAAAAAAACTGCGGATGAATCGTACTCTATTTTCTTTCGGGATCAGGACTAACCAGCCGGCCGAATCACTGAGCGTTTGCACGAGATGATAAAGCGTCAGGGCGAGCAACCCCCAGCCAGCGTGGGCGATCGCTGAACCAACTTGTCCGGCGCCCTCACGTAAAAGGAGGACGATAAACAGCGCGACTCCGGCAAGGCCCAAGAGATAGACGACGGGCTGGATTGACCTAAAATCTTTCACTGTTTACAGAAAAACGGTCAGACTAACCTGCAGGAGTTGCAGAATGGGATGGCGGTTTTCCGGTCGTTAGATGGTGGTTCAACCGCTTCAACGTGATGAAAATTTCCAATCGGCTATCGATCGCTTCGACGCCGGCACCTGTTCCCGACCACAGGAATTTGACTCCTGAACTTCTGCAACTCCTGACCTCTTGACTTGTGCGGCGGCCCTAAGAGCCTTTCAGCCCGAATGAGCGCGTCCCCTCGGCTTGACCTTTCGCACACTTAGGGCCTCTGAGAACGGCAACAGTCCGGAACAGCCCCCAGATGGCCGCAAGAATCAGAATCAACCGCCACTCGCCGCTGGCTGCCCGCCAGTCGAATGGTCTCTTGTCGGCCCCAGGCAACGGCGCGAGCCGTGGAAGGAGGCGAGGAACCTTCCGGCAGTAGGCAGCGTATTCGTCCTGAAATTTCTCGCTTAGAAACTCCTCCTCTGCAGGAATCAATCCGAAGTACAGAGCCAGAAAAGTCAGGGCGCAAGGCGCCAAAAGGCGTCGGTCGCCGATGAGGATCACCATGCCAAACCCCAAGCTGACGCTCCCCACGTAAATGGGGTTGCGGACGTGCGCGTAGGGTCCCGCGGTGGCCAGTTTGCTCCCTTCAATTTTTGAACTGCGAGTATGCCGACCGGCGAACGCCGCGGCCCACACGCGGACACCCAAACCGGTCAAGACCAGGCAAAGACCCCCCACTTTGAGCCGCACCTCGAAGGGGGTAGTGGCAACGGTCGGACGAACGAAAGGGGCTGCGACTGCCGTCACCCCAAGTCCGATCTCAAGACGATGAGCGAAAAGCGAGCGTCCGATGCGGGCCAACCCGCGTTTGAAGCGGTCACCGCTCCTTGACTCTGGGCGCGAATCCTCTTTCTTGGAAAGCTCGTTTGCTGTGTTCGTCATCGATGAATAAGCGGATTCGTGAAAGTCGACGGCAAAGGTTTGGCAGCCAGCGCGGGCGCCGAGCATTGGCGCAGCAGGGAGACGCGCCGGCGCAGCACCACGAGCGGCGCGTACTCGGTGCGGATGCCCCACCAGAGCCGGCCGAAGCCGGTGGGAATCACCAGTCGGCTTTGCGCGAGCTCCCAAATGGCCGGCCGATCGTAACCCGCGAGGAATGCCGCCGCCATCGCCGGCAGGCTTTCCTCGGCCACCCCACCAAGAAGGTCGAGCAGAAAAACCGCCACGTCGTCGGCGTGTCGGTCATCGGGCGACAACGTTTGGACATGCGCCGTTTCGAAATCGATCAGACGCACCCTTTGGGCTCTTTCGTCGACGATTACGTTGCCAAAATTGGGATCCCCGTGCGACCACGGACCCCGGAAACGCGGAGAATACAGTCCGTGAACCCGACGGAATTCGAGGCCTGCGGCATAGAACATCCCTACCTCGAGCCTGCCTCCCTCGTTGAGGGTGTCTAAGTCAGAGCCGGGTAAACGCTCAAGCCAGACGGAACCGTCATCTCCCGAAAACGCCCAAAACTCTTCCCCATTCAGGAGGCGAAAACTGGCGACTTCCTGTTGCCGCCAAACCCGGGTGTCTTCCACGACGCAAACCGGGTTCCCGGCCGACCGGAAAAACAAGTTGGCGCCCAGGACCAGCGCCCGACTTCCACGCCGACGACGTTTGACCCACATCAACCTGCCGTCCCGTCGTGTGAGCCGCATCTGGTTGATTTGAACTTTGTCGATCATCGCTCCGGCAAAACGAAAAAAATGTGCAGGTAAATTCAAAGGCATGTTATTAAAAGTGCGGACGTCCGGATTCTATGGAATTAGCACGAGCTGGAGATTTCGTAAACGAGGCGCATCACGGTACCTCGAAAAATGGTGGCTGCATCGAAAGCTTCTGTGACGGCGGCAAATAAAGTCGCGCGAGGCGATCGGTCCTTCGTCGTCCTCCTTCGTTCTCGACCCGTTCAGCACCTCCAACCCGGCGCAATCCATTTGCTATCAGCCACCGTGAGCGCACATTCGCGGTGCGGTTGACAATTTAACGGGACAACAAACCACTTCCCACCCTGGAACCCTGATGCCTAACACTCTCATCAACGTCTCCAATCGTTTGCCGGTCACCGTGGAAGGGGATCGGATCACCAGGTCTTCTGGTGGACTCGTGGCCGCCCTGGAAGGACTGCCAGAAGACCAATTCAAGACGAAGTGGATCGGCTGGCCGGGTGCAGCGTTTCCCGAAGAAAGCCGGCGACAGGAAGTCGCGCAGCAGCTGGACGAAGAACATGGCTGCGTCGCAGTCTTTCTCAGCCAGGAGGAAGCGACCGCGTTCTACGAGGGTTTTTCGAACTCCAGCATCTGGCCCTTGCTGCATTACCTTCCCAATTATTTGCGCTACGAACCTGGCTGGTGGGACCATTACCAGAACGTGAACCGAACCTTCGCGGAAAAGGTGCTCGAGACCGCGCACGAGGGCGATTTGGTCTGGGTGCATGATTACCAGCTTATGCTGCTGCCCGCGATGCTGAGGGCAGCCGCCCCCAACCTTAGAATTGGATTTTTCTTGCACACACCCTTTCCCGCCTACGAAATTTTCAGGTGCCATCCGCGTCGACGCGAACTGGCTGCGGGAATGCTGGGCGCGAACAGGATTGGGTTCCACGCCTTTGGGTATTTGCGGCATTTCTGCAGCACTGTCCAGCGGCTCCTGGGCATCGAAACGGACCTCACTCACATCCGGACGGAGGGATATAATACCGCTTTGGGCGTTTACCCGATCGGCATCAACGCGCCGAAGTTTGAAGAAACGCTCGACTCGGAAGAGTTCCATCAACGCCGGGAGGAGTTCCGCATGGCACATGAAAACAAGCGGCTTGTCGTTTCGGTCGAGCGCATGGATTACACCAAAGGAATTCTGCGCCGCCTTGAAGCAATCGACAATTTCCTTGCCCGGTCAGACAAGGTCGATGCGATCCGTTTCGTGTTCGTGAGTGTACCGTCGCGAGAAGGGATCGAAGAATACCAGCATCTCGTCGAGGACGTCGAATCCCGGGTCGGCCAGCTCAACGGCAAATACGCCACGTTGCTGAACAGTCCGATCCATTTCATCCACGGCTCGATCCCGTTCGTCGACCTGTGTGCGTTGTATGCCTTGGCGGATATCGCGTTGGTGACGCCGTTGATTGATGGCATGAACCTGGTGGCCAAAGAGTTCATCGCCTGCCAGCGAGAAAACGCCGGACTGCTCATTTTGAGCGAGTTCGCCGGCGCGGCTGAGGAACTCTTCAACGCCCTTCTCGTCAATCCGTACGATTCCGCGGCGGTGGCCGAGACCCTCACCGACGCCCTGGCTCTGACCGCGGAGGAAAAACGAACCCGTATTCTGCCGATGCGGGAACGCGTTATGCGCTACGATGCTCGACATTGGGCGCGTTCTTTCATCAACGACCTGATGTCAGGTCCGACAAGCCAGGCTCGAACGGTTGAGACCGATATCAGAGAAGCCCGCGACCAAGTCGAGCAGGCTTTCTCGGCCGGAAAACCGATCGCTCTCTTCCTGGACTACGACGGCACGCTGCGCGAAATCGAACTCAATCCACGGGCGGCGACGCCAAACGCCGGCATCGAATCTTTGTTGCGCCGGCTCGGCCAGCATCCGAACTTGGATGTCACGATCATCAGCGGCCGTTCCCAGGAGGATCTAGGAGCATTTCTGGGAGGCCATCCGTTCCGACTCATCGCCGAACACGGCGCAAGCCTGCGGGCGCCAGGCAAGAAGGAGTGGGAACGATTGGATCGCAACATCAATTATGCCTGGAAAGAGGAACTCCTGGCGATCTTCCGCCTTTACGAACAGGCAACTCCCGGCAGCACAATCGAGGAGAAACACTCTTCGATCGTTTGGCATTACCGCAAAGCCGACGAAGAATTCGGGGCGTGGAAAGCGAACCAGCTCACGGAAGAATTGTCCGCGCTGACCGCCAACCACCCGATTAAAGTGCGTCACGGCAAGAAGATGGTTGAAGTGACGGCGGCGGAAAACAATAAAGGGGCCGCCGTTGCGCGAGTGCTCGACGAAAACGACGATTACGAAGTGGCCCTCTGTGCCGGCGATGACCTCACCGACGAGAGCATGTTTGAATTGAATAGACCGCGCATCTTGACCATTAAAGTAGGCAGCGGACCCACTCTAGCCCGCTTCCGTGTACCCGACCCCGCCGCTTTCCGACAGTTTCTCGGCGGCATGTTCATTCGGTAGAAAGCGGCATTCTGCTGCCAAAGCCCGCGCCGCTCGCAGGCCGACACCGCGTCCCTTTTGCCAGCAATCGCCCTTGCGCGTTTCGCGGTGAGTACTGTAAATCCTTTTTTGAGCGGATGTGCTAGAAGGAAAGAAGGTCCTAACCCATTGGAATCCCTCTTAAAGCTGCAAGATATCAGCAAGTCGTTTTACGGGGTCAAAGTCCTGAAAAATGTGAACTTTGATCTCTGCAAAGGAGAAGCCCATGCTCTCTTGGGTGAAAACGGGGCGGGAAAGTCCACCCTGATCAAGATCCTGTCAGGCGCTTATAAGTTAGATTCCGGGAAAATCATATTTAAAGGTAAAGAGATCCATTCCAGCTATGGCCCAAAAGGAGCAGAAGATTTGGGCATAGTCACAATCTACCAGAATTTTCATCTGGTTCCGCACTTAAGCGTCGCGGAAAACTTAGCACTTAGACGTTTCACCACAGAGAAGGGAATCCTGATAAACTGGCCCGTCGTTTACAAGGAGGCCGAGACCGCTTTACAGAAAATCAATTTCCCTATCGACGCACGATCCAAAGTAAAAGATCTCAGTGTCGCGAAAAAGCAAATGCTTGAGATCGCAATCGCGTTATCGAAGCGTGCGGAGATCATCATTATGGATGAACCGACGGCGGCGCTGAGCAAGAAGGAGACCGAGGTTCTTTTCGAGATGATCGGCCAACTCAAGGCACAAGGAATCGGAATCATCTACGTCTCTCATAAGTTGGAAGAAATAAAGCAGGTTGGAGATCGCGTAACTATCCTTCGTGATGGCAAAAACATTGCCACTCTCAATCTCCGGGAAGCGGAGTTGAGGGAGATTATCAGGCTGATGATCGGTCGGGAGATGGCCATTGAGCAACAGGAAAAGACCGATGCTAACGGCGATCCTGTTATGGCGCTGGAAGATGTCAGGAACCAACACTTTGTTCGCCCCCTGAATCTTATGGTGCGGGAACACGAGATCCTTGGTATCACCGGACTCGTCGGTGCAGGAAAAACGGAACTAGCCCGGGCGATGTTTGGTGCGGACAAAATTGACACGGGCAAGATGTACCTGCAGGGAAAAGAAGTGAAGATCAGCAGCCCGCGTCGCGCGGTGAAATCTGGGATCGGATATCTGCCGGAGGATCGAGATGCCAAAGGCCTGTGTCTGAACATGGGTGTCCGCGAGAACCTGACCCTGGCGTTCCTTGCGAAGTTGAAACGGATATTCCTTGATCGTCGGTCTGAAACTCGCCTGGTGAGAGCAACGATAAAGTCGGTCCAGATCAGGGCGAGAAACGCCTCCCAGCAGGTGAAATATTTGAGCGGCGGTAACAAACAAAAAGTTGTCTTTGGGAAATGGCTAGAGGCTAATTGTCAGCTGTTAATTCTGGATGAACCCACGATGGGCATTGATATAGGAGCTCGAAAAGAAATATATGATCTCGTGCATCGCTTTATCGAAAAGCCGCGGAAAGCAGTAATTTTTATTTCCAGTGACATTAATGAAATACTGGAAATTGCTGACCGCATCCTGGTTATCTCTGACCGCAGCATCGTTGCTGACCTTCAAGCACGGGATACGAATAAACAGGAAATTATCCAATTCAGCATGCGACTGATCAACCAGGCCGGATAAGGTCAGGAGCAGCAGCAGGAAAGGCAGACAGGATGATCTCAAAACAGATTCGCGCAGTGTTTAGCAACCAAGCGTTCTCCATGTTATTGATCCTAATCGCGATGTGGTTTGTCTTATCGCTGCTTTCCCCCTATTTCTTTACTGTTGGCAATCTATCCGAAATAACGCTGCAGACGGCGGTGATAGGCATTATTGCTGCCGGAGAGACCTTAATCATTATTTCGGGCGGCATAGACCTTTCGGTAGGCTCGATCTTTGCCTGTTCGGGAGTGCTTGGCGGATTGGTATTACAAACGACCGCCAACTTGCCGGCCGCCCTTCTCACGACGATCCTCTTCGGCGGAATACTCGGACTTCTAAACGGCTTTTTCATAACCCGGCTGCGGGTGCCACCATTTATTGCGACGCTAGGGATGCTCGGCATCGCGAGAGGTTTCGCTTTGATCTTGTCGAGGGGCATTCCGATTTTTGGTCTCGATCCGCAGTACCTGTGGATTGGTCAGGGGAAGGTCTTGAATGTCATTCCCGTTCCAACGATCATTCTCCTGCTGGTATTTGCTTTGGTCTTCTTCGTCGCCCACTACACGCGGTTTGGACGATTTGCGTATGCGATCGGGAGTAATGCAGAGGCATCCGTCTTGTCGGGAATCAATCTAAAACTTGTCACCTTATGCATCTACGGGGGTGGCGGATTATTGTGCGGCGTGGCGTCAATCATCGAATCCGCTCGTCTTGCGACGATTCAGCCGGCTGGCGGGAGTGGGTACGAACTTTTGGCGATCGGCGCCGTGGTGATTGGTGGCACCAGCTTGTTTGGCGGAGAAGGGAACGTTATCGCAACGCTGATCGGCGCGATCATCGAAACGACCATCCGAAACGGTCTGAATATTTTGGGCGTAAACGCTTTCTGGCAATACGTGGTGAACGGAGGTGTGATCATTGCGGCGGTCGCGGTCGACCAATTGAAAAGGCAGCTTTAGTTCAGTTGGAACATGACAAAACCTTTTGTGTTGAACTTCGAAATGGAAAATATACGATCCACGAGAAGTTGTCCGCCGCCACGTTCCTCCCCAAAAGTTCGCGCATGAAAAAACTAATCCGCCTTTTTTCGTCGACGGCATTGCCGGTCGTTGTCCTCCTGAGTTGCACTGTCTGCCTATTCGGCCAAGACAAAAACCAGGGGACCATTGTTTTTATCCCTAAGTCCACATCAGCGACCTTTTATCTTTTCCTGGTCAAGGGTGCAAAGGATCGAGCCAAAGAACTCGGGTATACAATCGATTACCAGGGACCGGCGACAGAGACGGAGATCGCGAGTCAAGTCGACTTGGTGCGAAATATTTCCCGATCCAAACCTGCCGGTATTCTGCTGGCGGCTCTTGATTCCAAGGGACTTATCCCGCCGGTAGAGGAAGCTTTGCAAAACGGTGTTCCGGTCGTGATGGTAGATTCCGGGATTGACAGTGATTTGCCGAACGCAAGTGTCACCACAGACAACTACGACGGTGGATTTAAAGCCGGGTTGGAGATGGCGAAACTGTTAGGAGAGAAGGGATTGGTTGCCAATCTTGGCATTCAAGCCGGATCAGTTAGTTCAAAAAGAAGTACTGGCTTCAACGATGCGATCGCCAAGTTTCCGAATATGAAAGTCCTTCCGATTCAGTGGACGAATGCGGACGCCGCTACGTCTATGAATATCGCCGCGGATCTACTGACTGGGAACCCGGACATCGCTGGTTTTTTCTCGGCGTGTGCGCCGACGGCGGTTGGTATTTGCCAGGCAGTTAAAGCAAAAAACCTGGAGAAAAAGATCAAGGTAGTGACGTTCGATCCCAGTCCGGAAATTCTGCCGCTTTTTGAGAGTGGCGTGATTCAATGCATTATTGCCCAAGATCCGTATCAAATGGGTTATGAAGGGGTGGGCTATATCGATAAAGCGCGCAAAAAAGTAGCGATCGACAATAAGAAAATTGAGCTTCCGCCGGTACTGATAACTCCAGAAAATTATAAAAGTCCCGAGGTGCAAAAATTGCTCCAGACGCCGGACAAATTTTAGTTGGGTCTTCTTAAATACGAATCAGGCTTTCCATCTGGTGGCGTAGCGCGCGTTCAGCTTCTTGGGAAGTGGCGTATCCGGAAATGACTATCTCGAGGGTCTGTTGACCGAGATTGCGTTCACCAAGAAGCACCGACTCCAATCCGATGAGTCGGTCGTCCCAATTGTCCCGCATTCTGAGCTGTTCCCCGGATTTCAAGCGGTCCTGCCAAAGACAGAAGAAGACATACAACTGTTGACCATCGTCATCGAAATCCAACGCGTGGAAAGGAATGATCAGGTCTTTGGCTTTGATAGCAATCATGCCCCGATCTTCCTGGAGTTTATAACCAGCCGCAGGGAGGCAATTCTCCGGACGGTGTAGGCGGGCGAGGATCCTGGAACCAGGCGGACCGGCGGCCCACTTGAAGAAGAACGCTGTCCAGCGACTCCCGTCGCTTTCAATCCATGAACCTGCGCGTCGTTCGTCCCCGAGGATGTCAGGAATCACCAGATCGGAAAATTGGTCTTTCGAGGCGGGCAATTCGAAAGTCCAATGGAGCGTTTCCCCCGTTTCGTGCGCACGATACCAAACTTCGGCGCCCAGAACAGTGAGAAGGACCCACGCGGCGAGACCGTTCGCCAGTCTTCGAGGAAACGGCATCGGGAAAGATCCCTTGGTAGGCCGCAGCATCGTCGGGGCGTCCGAAATAAGATGGGCGACACCCCAGAGCACAAAGAAACAAACGCTCAGAATGGTAAACCCGGCTGGATCATGCCACTTCGATATTGATTCGGTTCCGTTTCTTGCGGCGACCCAACAGAGAAAAAAAGTACGCCCCACATTGCATAGAAACGCAATCAGCACGCCGGAAAGTACCAGGACGAATCTTCGCTGCCGGGTGGTTCGGTAAAGTTCGCCAAGAAAAAGCGAAACCATGAGAGTCGCCTGGAGGGAGCGAACCCCACTGCAAGCTTCATCGATGCCCACCAGTCCGGTTTTGAGCTCGATAAGATTTCCATGCTGCAGCGCCGGGATATGAAAGAGGTGCAAAAACTCAACAGTGACCCAGGTGGATACCTGCATGAGACTCTGCGTAATGAATGTTTCAGCGCCGTTCGGCCAAGGGAGTGTCGTTAAGATGAAGCAGATGCTGAACGCAAAGTGCTTAAGCCACGTTCTTCCGCCGACGAAATAGATAGCGCAGAGGGAAAGGGTGACGATCTCCACACTCAGCAGCCAGCTGATCAGTCGCCAATCCGGATTGGGCTGCTCAACCAGCCAAGTGGGCAGAAACGCAAGACCAGCAATCCAGAAAAACCATTTCGCGCTGCGTGAGAGCGCGGGCTCGGTTGGAGGCCGCGTGATCCAACGAACAAAAAACAGATACGCGCAGATCACCGGCCCAAACCATCCAAAACTATATTGGGGGTTAACGGCCCAGTACCCGGAGAGATGGCTGATGAGCAGGTACCAAAGCGCACCGAAAAGAGCCAATGGCAAGATACCCTGCAATGATCTCCGGTGGTTTCCGATCACGCGCGATGCTTTCAGGAACGGTTATTCTGAACCGCTTTCGCGCGCAAAAGCTGTCGCGACGAAAAAAGCAAAACCGCGCCGAAAAAAGGGAGCAAAACCCAACCAGCATTTGCCTCTGGAACGACCGGAATGGGCCTCTCTCTACGATCGCCTTGGTTGTCGTCGTTCCCTTTGCTGTTGTCTTGTCCGGCGTAGGCCAGCGCGGGGAGAAGCAAGGCGGCTGCTGCCAATGCGCAGACCGTGCGGAAGTGATGATCGAAGCGGGGTAAACTCATAGAAGCCGGACAACGGAGTATCTTCGCCAGAGTTTAGTTATCTTATAGCGCATGGTTGATTTCATTATTTTAGTAATAATTATAATAACAAAGCCCCACCCCTCATAAATTTAGACGGATCGCCCGTGGCAAGAGGACGTTTCCAATCCGTGGCCCGAAGTGGCCAGGAAAAGCATAGCCCAGGGTAAACCCCATAGGCGTTAAAATAAGTGGCAGGTCGACGCGGGAAGGCCCGGCGCGGTAGGGCGAAGCTCCGCCTGAGCCGGGGCATCTTGCGTCAACCTGCACGTTATCTTAACGCCTATGGGGTTTACCCTGGGCTACGCTTTCTGGCCCATTCGGGGCGGGCCTCTTGTTTTCTTTTCGATTACATGCTCTTCCTCACATTCTGGTTTTTCTCCACGCGACCCCCCTCCCCGGCTCCCGAACCTCTGACTTCTGACTTCTGAACTCCTGAACTCCTGAACCAGCTTTCAAGTCGTCTTAACCTCTTTCATAGAGATTCCACGCAAGAGCCGCCCTAAAATATCGGAGCCGGTGATAATCCGCTTCTGCTTTCCCCAGACCAGAATCAGATCATTATCGATGACATCATCTTCAGGATGGATTGGCTTGACCTTCATACGTCCCATGACGTCGCCCATCCGCGTATTTACTTCAGACACAATGACGGGGCGATGCCAATAGACCTCCATATTGAGCGCTACTTCACTGAAAAGGGCGTCGCGCAGAAAGTGATCAGCGTCCAATACCCAACCTGGCCGGCCCGAATGATCGACAATGATGACCCATTTCTTTCGGGAGGCGTCCAACTGTCGCAAAAAAGGGTCCGTCGGTGAGCGTTCAAACCTCGGGAGCACCGGGCGTCGGTTCATGTTAGGGAGCGTGACAATGCTGAGGGGATCGATCAATTCCCCCTCTTCCAGCACCGGGAGATCGTCGAGGTCGAGAAAGTTGAGCGCGCCAATAGCTTCCAATTTCCCAATGTCGGCCCCTTCGGTTCCACCGTGCCTGGTAAGAAGTGCTCGAAAGTCCCGCTCTCGTAGAAGTGTGATTCCTTCGGGCCCGAGCCACCAGTTGAGGAGTGCCGCGGTAGGCTTCGCGACAGGAAAAAGCACCACCTTATAGATGCCTAGCAGAGGGCCGAGGCTCGCTGCCATTCGCAAGGCGTTTCGCGAAAAATAGGCTTGCGGCACAATGTCACCAAAGACGGTAATCGCGAAGGTCGAGAAGACAAATGCTCCAATTCCTGTCAGTACGGAACCCGACAACAGCGTAAGAAGCACATTGGTTACCACATTGCCCCAGACAATCGTGGACAATGTGAAATTGGAGTCCTTGCGGAGGTCGAGTACACTGGCCGCATCCAGATTCCCGTCGGCAGCATCGACTTCCAGACGGAGCTTACTCAGACTGAAAATTGCCAGGTTAAGCCCTGAAAAAACGGCAGACTGCGTGATACACAATCCGATACCGGTCCAAGTGAGTGACTGTGCAAGAGACGTCGAGTAGGTCATACCGTATCGCTTAATGATTCGATCTTGCCGTCGTCATAGCCCCCAAAGTGGAATGGCGCAAATAACAACACCAGAATATCGAGTAATGATCCTCTTTCCTCTGTCGAAACAATCTTTGCCGTAGACGGCCAAACTCCGACCGCACGAGGCCTGTTGCCATACCGCAAAGCAATCGAAACTCCTATGAAAATGTATAGGGTCGGCGAACGGATTTAGACGAGACTGGATCTTGAGGAAATCCAATTCACAGCCATCGGTCGTCCGCAACTTATCTTGCCCGCCGAAAAGGCATCTTTCTAAACCGCACCTATAACTCGACTGCCTCATTTTTCGAGAGTCGAAGTCGGCCACAGGGGATGAAGGTCACGGTTACACAGGAGTCGCACACTTCGAAGAATTCTAAACTTATGAGAAAAACAATCGCACACTCTGTCCTGAAATTTCCAAACGAGCAGTCATCCTGGCTTGATGTGAAGGCCTTGGCACGGTTTGAAGCGACTTCCGAAGATTCGCGATATCCGATTGAATCCGCATTTGAACAAGATGGGCAAGGTTGGCGTGCCGTCGAGATTGGCGAGCAGGCAATCCGGCTTTTCTTCGATCAACCGCAGTGGATCCAACGGATCCGACTCTGCTTCCATGAGCCCGAAACAGAGTGCGCTCAGCAGTTCACGCTGCACTGGTCGACGGACCACACTTCCGAGCTGAAGCCGTTGATCCAGCAGTCGTGGGACTTCAAGTCGGCGGAATCGATCATGCAGATCGAAGATTATGAAGTCGACCTGAAAGGGGTTCGGTTGCTTCAACTTGTCGTTAGTCCAGAGATCAAGCACGACCCAGCCGTCGCCACTCTGGTGAGCTGGCATCTTGCGTAGGGAGAGCGAGGCGGTTGGCCGTTATCAATGTTGTTTCCTTTGAGGACTTCTGTGCAAATCTCTTGGACCAAATGAGAAACTCACTCTTCGCCTCGGTCCCTTTTTTGGGCTGCCCGTGCTGCTTGGAGCATTTGATCGTGCTCCGCTTCATTGATTCCTTCTTCGACAAGCTGCGCACTCTCGCTCCGTCCTTCGCTATCCTCATCTTCGCCAAATGTATCCGGCGTCTGGTGTCCGGTCGAGCCTGGGACGGGATCCCAGCGCTCTGATTCGGGAACCAATTCCAAAGCCGCTTCTTGAATATCTATATCCGGTTCGCCTGTTAGTTCCCGTTTGGCCTGTTCATAATCAACTTGAGACGGTTGCGGAGGAACGCGACCTGCAATCAAGGCTAATTCACGGGCACGAGCCTCGACCATCTCGCCAGTCACCGCGCCGACGCCAGTCGCGTTCTCGGTTAAAATGCCCTTGTTCAGAGGATTTTTTTTCATAATGCTAGGACCCGCCAAGTGGCGACACATGGTATTCCGGCGCCTCCAGGATTGTCTCCTTGGTCTCCTTCACAAACACCGTCGACTTCTCGTAACTGATGCGGTCGATATTCTTCGGCGATAGTACGATCTCCTTGCCGGAAAACCAATGACCTGTCTCGACGAGCAGGTGACAAATTGCCCAGTTCTCGTCGTCCATAACAAAGTCGGTGACGTGGCCGATCGCTCCGTCGCTGGTTTGGACCTGGTAGCCGTTAATGGCCTTTGCGCTTCGCAAATGGGGATCGTCGCCCTCGTCACTCTCCGTATCCGGGCTTTCTTCCGTACCAGGCATGAGATACGGCCATGGGGCCGCGGGAAATCCACCGACGCCCCACATGCCACTTCCGTCCCAATAGGAGGGCCATCCATAGTAACGATAATACTCCTCTTCATATTGGCGGGAGACTGGCCTGTGCAACGCAATTGCGGGACTTTTTTCTATCTGTTCCCGAGTCAGACTGACGAGGAGGCAGTCTCCGTCTTGACGAAAGGTCCGGAAGGCATGGGGAGAGATCAACACCAAACGCCCTGATAACCATGAACCAGTGTCTGCGATCACATATCGGACAACCCATTGTTGATCATTAAAATAGAAGTCCTCGACGTGGCCGATCTCACCGTCAGACGCACCAAGTTTTTTCCCGTAGAGGTTCTTAATGCTTCTGAGCATTAATCTGCCTTTCTTGTAAGAATTCCTGCCATGGGAAAGATGTCGGCCCGATATCCGCAGGTTCCCAATACTCTTTTTGAAGCGCTACAATTGCTTTTGCCTATGGCAACGGCGGGACCGTACGAGTCAGATCCGGACGCTTCGGCCTTTACGCCATTCTTGCGGGCAAGTGCATCGGGTAATAAGTGGAAGGCATACCGTTGGCTTCAGGCAAGGCAGATCGCAAGCGACGAACTACGGCATACACAAAAGCAATGGTGATACATCGACATGGGTATTGGAGAAACGCCTCGGTCCGGGTGAAAATCATCACCGGATATGCAAAAAACAAATAATCTTCACAGAGCAACCGACGACGCGAAGGATCACGTCGTGGCTGCCATTGAAAGCGTAAAAGCGCGAGCAGCCGCAACCGCGGAGGAAATCGGTCGGGCAACGCGAAAAACGATACACGACGCGCAGGGAGCGACGGAGGAGGCGTTGGGGGACGCTGCATCAAGAGCAAAAAATTTGCAGTCGGACGTTGCCGTTTACCTGCACGAACAGGCGGTCAATACGATCATCGTAGCGATTGTAACGGGCCTCCTGATGAGTCTGGTTCTCCTCTTTCTCCACTCGAACCGGGAATAGCACGAGACGAAGTCAGGATTCGGGAGTTGCAGAGTGGGACGGCGGCTTTTCGATCTGATTCGCGCGGGTTAGTGTCTAGTGTCCTGTTCCGGAAATAGCATGTATTTCGGGGACAGGACATTAAAGCCGCGTCGGATCGGGGGCCACGCAAATGATCTTTTTGCCGAAATTCTCACCCTTCAAAAGCCGGATCAGCTCACGCGGCGCGTTCTCAAGTCCGTCCGTAATGTCTTCGCGAAATTTAATACGTCCTTCGGTCAACCATCGGGTCATATCGCTGATGAAATCAGCAAATTGTGATGCGTAATCCACGACAATGAACCCGCGAAAGGTCAGGCGCTTGACCAGGATAGCGCGCAGCAACAGCGGGACGTGATCTGGTCCGGCTGGCAACTCCGAGGCGCTGTAATAGGCGATAAGCCCGCAGACGGGGATGCGCGCAAAGTTATTTAACAACGGCAACACCGCATCCAGAACTTGCCCGCCAACATTTTCGAAGTAAACATCGATACCGTCCGGACAGGCGGCTTTCAGACGGTCAGCCAATTCGGGCTGGCGATGGTCGACGCAGACATCGAATCCCAGTTCGTCCTTGACGAAGCGGCATTTCGGCTCGCCCCCGGCAATACCGACGACCCGACAGCCATTGATTTTGGCGATCTGGCCGACCACAGAACCGACGGCGCCCGAAGCCGCCGCGACAACGACGGTCTCGCCGGGTTGCGGTTTTCCGATGTTCAACAGACCGGCATACGCGGTGAGGCCCGGCATCCCGAATACACCGAGTGCGTAGGAAATAGGGCCGAGCAAGCGATCGATCTTTCGCGTCTCTGCACCGTCGGACAACGAGTAACCTTGCCATCCGGTTGCGGCTAAGACGATGTTCCCTTGGTGGTAGCCTGGAATATTCGACTCGACGACTTCGCAGACGGACTGGCCTACCATTACCTCGCCGATCTCAACCGGCGAAGCGTAGGACGGACCGGCATTCATTCGGCCGCGCATGTAAGGATCGAGGGAAAGGTAAATCGTTCGCAGCAGCATCTGGCCGGAACCAGGCTTGGGAATTTCGGTCTCGGCCAGCTGGAAATTCTCTTCCGAGGGTTCGCCTCCCGGACGTGAAGCGAGGAGAATCTGGCGGTTCGTTGTCTGTTGAGCGGACATAGTCAGGAGTGGGGAGTGGGGAGTTGAAGAATGGCACGGCAGCTTCCTTCCAAGCGATGAAAAATTGAGTTCGGCGAACAGCCGATTTGATGCCACTCTTTATTCCTGGCCACAGGTATTTGCCTTCCGAACTCGTAAGCTCCTGCCTTCTCATTGCTCCGCTCGCAGCCAAACTTCGACCCGCCGATTCTGCTCTCGCCCGTCTTCAGTCTCGTTCGGAGCGATCGGCAGCGCCTTTCCATATCCGGCCGTCAGCGATGGAACGAGCCCGTGGCTCTGTAATTGTTCGGCGACAGCCTGGGCGCGTAGTTTCGAAATTCTAAGATTCGGGCGATTCCCGCCATAGTTATCGGAAAAACCGAAGAGGAGAATATGTCGCCCTTGATAGGTTGAATTATGAAGCAGGTCGACTAGGCGTTTCGAATCCGCCAGCGCCTGATTGTCCAATTGAGTGCTGCCTGGACGAAAGTGGAAAATGATATTCAGTTTGGCGGCGCCGTTGACATCCTCGGCGTAGCCGGGAGGTGCGTCCGGAGGTACAGCCGGGCTTGCTAATTCAATTGTCTGGCTCGCAAACTCCAGCCTGCCCATGGTATTTGGGCCGACCTTTTTCGATTCCTGGACAAGAGCGGTTGCGAAGTTTTCAACATTCCGATCCAGAATGAAAGCGGAGACCGCGTTGTTCAAGGCTTTTTGGAAAGCATCTGGAGCAGCTTCACCGTGGACACAACTAGGTAGAAGCTTGTCTTTGGCAAATTCTTCCATCGACCATTGGTGGTACCCGTCAAACTTCGACTTGTCCACGTCGGTCCGAGCCGGAATCGAACCCTTCAGGGGATTGAATGCTTCCTGAGCTTCCTTGCTGCCAATACTTTTCAGCCACGCTATAGCCGCTTCTTTGTGCGGCGCTCCCTTTGCAAGGGTGAAACCGTCCGCCACGATCAGAAAAGAACCGCCGGTGCCGGGGTGATTTACCCAGCCGAAATCGACGTTCTCTTTCAAATGCGCTTTGATAAACTCGCCATCCGCCCAATCTCCCATCGAGTTGAACGCAACTTTACCGTCCATCAATTCCTTAACGGCCTGGTCCCATGTCAGGCTCGCGTGATCAGGGTTCACGTAGTCCTGCATCTTGGCGAAATAGTTCATTGCCTGTTTCACCTTGGGATCATCCCATTTCATCTTGCCGCTGAAGAGGTCTACCCACCCTTGTGCGCCGACGACGCCGAGAAGCGTGTTCTCGAAAAGCTGTGAGGAAGCCCAAATACCCGAGTCGCCTACGCCTATAGCCGGAATGCCAGCCGCTTTGAGCCTGTCACAGATCGCAAAGAATTCGTCAAAGGTCATATTGTCGCCGACTTCGATGGCGTTCTTCTCCAAGAGTTTTTTATTGTACCAGAGAACGTTCCCGTGATGAACGCCGGTTAAAACCGCGTAAGCATTTCCATCTTGAGATACCAGGTTCACAAGAGCTTTTGGAAACGCCTTTTCCCATCCAGCGCTTTGGTAGAGCTCGGTAATTGCCTCGCAATAACCGGGTCTAACATATTGGCCAAGCAGCTCCCAGCCGGGATGACTTTGCCATGTGTCCGGCGGATTATTGACAGCCAACCGCGTCTGGAGTACCGGCCGGGCGCCCGAGCCGCTTCCGCCCGCGACCGTCGCATTAATAATACCGACTCCGGGATATTGCTTCTTGTAGGTGTCAAATAAGGCATTGAGCGCCGCCGCTTCGCTGCCGGAGGTCCACCAGGAAAAGACCTCCAGTTTCGGAAGTGCGAATGCAACAAAATTGCGCGCCCATTTATTCTGCGTCTCCGCGGCTGTGTACAGATACAAACGGCGGGAAAGTGGATAATTTCCGGCAGAAATCGCGAAAGTGGTTGGTAGCTGGGGTTTCGCGGTACCGTCTGAAATGGCGAGTGCTTTGCAGTTACGGGTGAATGAGGTTCCCGCAAAACCGATCGCGTTATTATCAGCCGCCACCGCGTCGGAAAGTCTCGCGCTATCCTCAAAGCGTGAGGCTCGGGCAGAGAGTGGCCTTGAACCGAGCACCATCGATTTGAACGTATCGGAAGTGCCCGATTTTTCGTCAGGAGCATAGAGATAGATTGAGCCGGCGGGACCGCCGACTTGAGACCAATCGGTGATTTTTCCGCTAAAGATGTCGGCAAGTTGCTGGGTCGTGAGCGAGTTAACGCCGTTGCTCTTGTTGACAAGCACCGCGATACCATCCAGCCCTAGGACATTTTCGCACGCTGGCGAAGAGAGATCGCCCAGACCAGCAGTGGCGCACTGTCGGGCTTCATCCGGCTTTATCTGGCGGGAAGACATCCCGATGTCGCAGCGACCACTGGCAAGATCTTCAAAGGCCGTGGTTGAGCCGTGAGACTGGATTTCGATTGTCACCGGTTCACTCGAGTCGCTCGGTAGAATCGCCTCGATGTCCACTTCGTCTTCCTTCAATGCGGGTTTTCGCTGAACGGACGTAGCGCCCTGGTATTTCAGAAAATCTTCGCATAGTGTCGGCGCCAGCTCACTTCCGATCGTGTTTGACCCATGGAGTCGTAACACGACCTGCCGCGCCGGCCGCACGGGCGGCGGAGCAGACGACGAGGCCGCGGCCGCGGCCGTTGCAATTACCCTTAAACTCGCAAACTGCCAGGTGTTTTGCAGCTCTTGCGCCGAGCCACCGGAAACTCCGACACAGCCCCCGCCCTGCGGCGGTTGGCCGTTGATAGAGATGACCTGCTGATTATTGATAAACGCGGTCGCCTGCCTGCCTTTTGTCACGACCCGGAGCTTGTTGGCTTGGCCGACTCCTTTGTTGACAGCGCCACTTTCCGTCCACCCGACCGGAGTGAGCCAGCGGTCGGTCACGAAGTGGCTAATCTTAAAGGAGCCATTCGCGTCGATACACAAACAGTAGAAATTAGTGTAGTCCTTTGCCCAGAAAATCAATCCCCCGGCCACGACCGGATCCCCCGAGGAGAGTGTGACTTCGAGCTCGATATCGGCATCATCAAATACATTGGATTGGTTCAAAACACTTTGAGTCGTGTTAAGTGCAGGTTTCAAAACCAATTTGCCATCCTTGACGCTTAGAATCTCGCCGGGGGTGCCCCAACTCGGGTCCAAATTGGTAAAGTCATCCTCATAAAGGATATCCCCGCCAAAAACGTTTCGAACCGGCTGCAACAGAAGGACTGCGACAATCGCAGAAATCCAAAATGGATAGAATCTTGGTTTCATAACGTATCGATGATACTTTTAGGGCGGGTTTTCGAAGTTCCTGGCATTCCACGGCCATCGCGGTTTCGGAATGTGGGTCTACTGGTTCCCTGACTGTACCGGCTGAATCAACGGTTGTGTTGACGTCCCCGGCCCGGGGTTTTGGCCCGCGTCCAGCGGCAAAGCGCGCCCCGATCCAGGTTGGATTGCGGAGTCCCCATTCTTCTTTGCTGCTTCTCCTTTTGCAGACCGATCATCCTCAGGATGAGACTGAGCAGCAACAAGGTCCGCGATCTTTTCTGCTAATTGAGCTTTTTCTTCCGCTTCGCTCAATCGCGTTTCCAACGCGGCGCGCTGCGATGTAGCGAAGTCTGCGCGTTGCTGGGCTAGTTGCAGGTTCTCCTCAGCCTTTTTTAGCCGGGCCTCAAAGCCGGCGCGTTGGCCTGAAGCTAGATCCGCACTCTGCTGCGCCTGCTGCAACTTGTCCTGGGCTTGCTTGAGCTGCATTTCAAGCCCGGCCCGCTGGCTAGAAGCCATATCCGCGTTTTGCTGAGTCTGCTGGAGTTTATCCTGCGCTTGCTTGAGCTGCGTTTCAAAGGCGGCGCGTTGGCTTGAAGCTAGATCCGCACTCTGCTGCGCCTGCTGCAACTTGTCCTGGGCTTGCTTGAGCTGCGTTTCAAACGCGGCCCGCTGGCTAGTAGCCACATCCGCGTTCTGCTGCGTCTGCTGCAGTTTATCCTGCGCTTGCTTGAGCTGCGCTTCAGACGCGGCCCGCTGGCCAGAAGCCACATCC